>SXGQ01872362.1_pt1 | contig 111644 bp, 168 predicted proteins | sample 3178371 | NCBI WGS metagenome assembly SXGQ01 (sample SAMN11356859, study PRJNA531348) | freshwater metagenome | isolation source: freshwater sample F1-20 | place: China: Fuxian Lake, Yuxi | collected 2017-12-25 | reverse complement strand
GAAGAAGCTATCCTAGATAAAGGTCATGATTTAAGTAATGACAGTTCTGCTTTTAGATTAGATTTTGAAATTATATATTTCGATATCCAACAAACAGCAACCGGTGTTAGCGTATTTCATAAGACTGAAAACGAAACAATTATACGAATAAGAGGTATTCTTTACGGCAATACTGCAAAACCAAAAGAATACGTTGCGACAAGTAAAAGTTCTGAAATATCTACCTCAACTATGATTATCGATGAAGGTGGTGGTTTCAATCAAGCATCAGCACGTTCTGCGTTGAAAAAAACCATTATTAACGTAATCGATAAACTACTATGAAAAAACTATTATTAGCAATTTCGCTCTTAATTAGTTTTGCTTCTTATTCACAAACACCTCAAATCGGACATTTCCAAACTCTTGCTACTGTAAGAAGAGGTGATACTTTAGATGTTGCCTGGTATTATAGACCAGGTACTCCAGATGTTCGTACGTTTCAAGTTGATTGGCAGTATAAAAAAACGTTATTAACACATATTTCGACTACAGTTGATGCAGCTATAAACGGAATGACCCCTACCGTAACTTACAGAACTTGGGATAACTATAAGTATAATACTTATTCAGGCGGCACCTATACTTATACATCAAACACTGACTGGACTGTAGGCCGCAACTACCTAGTGTTATCTAGCGGCAATACTATTGCTTCTGATGGATATATTATTCATAACAAATATAAGATCAATAATGTAGCCCCTAACTATGTTACTGATACTATTACTGTCAATTGGGCAAGAATGTTTAAGATCGACGGGACTACTATCGGCGATAACGTAGCACAGTTGACTAATCAGAAATTATCTATCAAGCTTCTAGGCAACTTAACACTTTCAGGCAAAGTATGGTTAGGTCCTAATATGACCTTAAGACCGGTAGTATGGTGTTATCAAGCAAACAATAACGCATTTATTGATTCCGTAACTGTCAATGCTGACGGTACTTACACTCTCGATAATATTGACGAAAACACAAGGTATAAGCTAGATGTTAAGTTTCCATCACCTCTCGCAAGCATTAGAGATAATGCTGTAACAATTGCCGATGCTGTAAAAACGTTTGATGAGTATACTATTACAGATGTTAACCAGGCATTTAGTAGAAACTACCTAAGAAACGGATTAGCATATTTAATTGCTGATATTAATAAAACAGGTACTCTAGACGGAGGAGATCCTTATTTAATTTACGCTTCAGTATCCGGGTTAAGACCTATTGATACTGCTCAATTAATTAACGTTCTAAAAAAGAATACTTACGATTCATTAGCATTAGGTGTTAACCAGTGGAATGATTGGTCTGGACACATTAACGGAGTGACACATATTTTTGATAGCGTCGGTACAGTTAATTTAACTGGTGTTGATATTAAGTATTTTATTCTCGGAGACGTTGATAGAACTCATTCTTCACCTGTATATGATGCTCAAGGTAACTTAGTCGCTAGACCTAATTATATTGGGAACCTAAATGTGAATATACCTAACGTTACAGCACCTACAGGGCAGGCGATGTACGCTAATTTCAATATCAATACAAACGGCTTAAAGAATAACGGCTTACAGTTTGAAATGAGATATGATCCAACTAAGGTTAGATTCGAAGAGATAATATCGAATATTCAAGGCCCTTGGTTACAGTACCTAACTCACGATGATGCGAATGGTATTATACGTTTTGGAGGAATGAATAATCAAGTATTAGGTTCACTAATAGGTAATGTAACTCCTTTTAAGTTAAAATTCTCTCCAATTGGTACTAACGAAATTATGACTAACGTTTACGTCAGAAGTTTAATGGACGCTGCAGATAGAAATGGAGATCATTTTAACATTAACCTCCAATCTGACTATGTAGTTCTCAGTTCAAGACAAGCAGTAATAGAGACGCCTGAAGGGGAGATTACAGCCACTATCCGCCCAAATCCAACAAGCGGATTTTTCGAACTTGTGGTAGTATTCCCCAAAAACAATATGACTTCTCTCGCAACTGTTTACGATATTACAGGCCGTAAAGTAAAAGAAATAGGTAAGGTAGCTAGCGATAATTACGTAACAACTGTGATCAAGCAAGTAGATCTTACACAAGCCGCTAATGGCCGGTACCTTTTAGTGCTTGATAACGAAAATCAAAAACGATTAACTAAACAATTCATTAAAGCTTAAAACTATGTCAGAAGAATTAGAGCAACAAACCGACGGCACTTGGTCGGGCTTAAAAAAAACCATTATCGGAACACTTAGTACTGTAGTATTAGGTGCTGGAGCTTGGTTAGGAACAACTTTATTTGGAGGCGGTGAAGAGAAAGCTGAACCAGCTACTCCTGTAGCACAGCCAACTATTGTTATTAATAACACTCAACAACAACAAGCTTCAGGCGGTGGAACTAAAGTAATCGAGCGTGTAGTTGAAAAGCCAGCCGCCCAACAAGCTCCTGCTCCTAAACCGAAAACTTTTTCAGAAGAACCAAAATGGTAATTTATGCAAACAGGGTTTAAAGCGTTAAGATACTGTGAACACGAAGGGGGAGATGCTGATAATGACGGTGAATTAGAGTGTCAGAAATGCGGACTATTTAAGGATGCGTATGATGATACTCATTAATCATAATTAAAAATCAAAAGTATGAAACAATTCTTTAAAAATCTATTTGATGACTCAAATACCATTAATGAGAAATCAGTAGTTGGATTTACTGCCTTTGTTATGATGGTAATAACTTTGATTGCTGATATCGCTACCGGACTTGCAGGTAGAGAAATGCCTATCCATGAATTTGTATTCGATGGCTTTATGGTAATCGTATTAGGTGCTTTCGGCATTGCATCTGTTGACAAATTTATCAATAAAAGAAAAGGTAACGGATAATGAAAAAACTAATCTTGATGCTTGGGACTCTACTTTTAGTATGGAGCTCCCAGGCTCAAGTAGTAGGGAAAACTACTACAGAAGACTATAAAGCTTCTTTTGAGAAAAAATCAAACATTGATAGCCTTTTAGAATATGATGGCCCTAAGATTCCTATTCAAATTTTAAGTTTAGGTATCAGCGAAGAGGTATATGCTATGTATCCCGAACTAAAGGATAAACGCGTAGGATTAGGGGTCACGAATATTGTAGTAGAATTTCTGGAAGAGACTAACCACTTTACCTTTACGGAAGATAAGACTGAGATTAAGAATAGAATGGTGAAACAATTTCAAGCTAGTCAAGCCGGAATTACTCAAGACAAGTTAGACGGTAGAGGTAAGATTAGATTGGCGCATTATTTCGTTTATATCGAATGCTATGACTTTTCTGTCTCCGAAGATGAGACTGTTAATATGAAAGATGGGGTTAAAAACACAGTTGTTACAAGACTAGGTCTTCAAGTTAAATTTGTTGATGCCGAAACTGGAGAGTATTTTACTGGTTCAGGATTAGGTGACGCAAAAACAGTAAGAGAGCTTACTTTAATGAACGACGATAATTTTTCTGAAGTTAAATTTAATCAATCAACGATAGGTACTTCGACAAAAAAAGCTCTTGAAATAGCCGCGGGCAAAATACTTCTCCGTATGCATAAGAAAGGTATATTTAAAATGAAATAAAATGGCACGTTCTCATAAAGTTCATTATAATATGAAAAGTAGAAAAACTGGCAAAAAAACAGCTAAGCGATTGAAAAAAAACTATGAAGTTTTGAAGGCGTTAAAATAAACTGAATGCTTGAGAACGCTAAGAACATACTTAAGTATATTACTTATTGTCTGTCTTTGCTCAAAAGCTAAAGCCCAGACCCTTACTCACCAGTTTACCGATCCATGTACTGGTAAAACTACTTACTTTTCCGTTCCCGCTACAGGTACTACTGTTTTTTTCCTAGGACAATCCGCTCAATTTACATCTGCGGATGTAGCATCAGGAGCTTTTGCAAACTGGGTTAATCAGGTATATACTAATTACCGTAAAGTAGCCCCTTGCGGTCAGCAACAAGGGCAAGTAATTCAAAATCAAATCACATCTCAAATAATAGGAAACACTGTACAGAGTATAGTTAGTAGTATCATGAGCCAGGCTCAAGCTGCAGCGGCTGGAACTATACAAACCGTAACTACTTCTGTATCTAATTCAAATTCCTCTTCTATAGGAGGTAATGATGCTGCTTCAAAAAATAATAAAGAAGAAGATAAAAAAACTAAGAAAGATGAGAATAACAATACCAGCAATCAAAGTAATAATTCAAGCACTGCAAATAATAATAACAGTAATACTAACTCTGGGAATAGTACTTCCAGCAGTAGCAACAGTAGTAGTTCTAGTGGAAGTAATGTACAGGGTAAAAATGATACTAAGAAAGAAGAGACAGGCGGAGAAGAGGTTGCAGCGACAACAACAATGAACATAGACGCTCAGAATCAAAAGAGTGAATCTTCAAGTAGTAACTCAAGTAGTTCAGGAAAAAGTAGTAAGTCTAATAAGGGAGGAACTAATAATCCTATTATAGTATCTTCTGATTTTACGACTGCACAAAACCTCGATAAAACTTTTACTCCTATTCTCAACTTAAGTATGTCTCAATCTTCTATGACCGGAATGAGTAGTTGGGGATTAACTTCGATGATATGGTTTAACTTCAAACAGTTTGCATTATCAGGAAAATATACTAAAATTAATTTTAGCAAGAACGGAAAGTTAAAATGGGTCCATAATATTAATCTAACTGGAGTATACTCGTATGGAAATCTTATCGGATTTATAGGGTATAGCGGAATACTAAACGCCGGCAAATTTGGCGTGACTGGATTCAATACTAGTGCAGCAATGACTCTAATAACTGGTGATCAGAAGAATACCTTGATATCACCATCACTTACTGCCTTCTATACAAAGCCTTTTAAAGCAAATAAGAGATTAACTATTTCTCCGGAACTCTACATTATATCAACACCTCTCATTTATTCTACTAAGGAAAAAATAACTACGACTGATAGAACTTTCAGTGCGTTTTTAGGAAGCGGATTTGATTATCAAATTACTAAAAGGTTTAAGTTTAATGTAAACTATAAAGCAAATTTATCAACTAACCCTGATTTCCCTATATTATCTTTCTTTTTAATTGGATCAAAAATTAACTTATGAGAATATTAACATTACTCCTTCTATTGAGCTTTAATGCTATAGCTCAAGACACTATTACATTAGTACATAAAGCCTACAGAACTACCTACGACAGGTCTATGAATTACCCTGTAAAGGTAGAATGGTGGGTAACTAAAAATGGCCTTACCTGTGATAATAAAGTTAAGAGGGGAGATAAGTTTATTTCAGACCCTAAACTTTCAAAAGAAACCAATTTGCAAGAATCTTATACAGGTTCAGGTTTTGATAGAGGCCATAACTTTCCATCTGCTGATGCAGCATGCGATCAAATAGCTAACGAAGAGTCTTTCTATTTCAGTAATATGACAGCTCAATATCCTGCTCTCAATAGAGGAGATTGGAAAAGTTTAGAAATGTTGACAAGGGAGTTAGCATTAAAAAATGACTCTATAAAAATATGGTGCGGTTCAGTAGGTGAGAGTAAAAGGATAGGGAAAGTTGCAGTACCAACAAAATGCTGGAAGGTTATTTATATCAAAAAAACAAATGAGTGGTCGGCCTATCTTTTCAATAACGACCTAACAAAAGCAGATGGAATTGAAAATAATAAAGTACCTTTATTAGATATACAAAAACTGACTAAATTTAAATTCATACTATGAAAGACATCGTAGGAATTTTAAAGCAATTCACAAGAGCCCAAAGGCTGTTGGTGTTAATCTTGTTGCTTTCATTTACTACAGGAACCTACTTACTCTCTCAATACTTAAAGACTGATGACTGTAGGCCTGTAATTGAAGAAAATTTAAAAATGCAGCAAGACTTTGTAAAGATAGCTGAGATGCTACGTAAAGAAAGGCTCAAAGAGTTTGAGTATTCAGATAGTACAGCTGCAAGCCAAGGACCTGAAGAAATTTCTACTGATAATAAGATGGTGGATCAGATCTTACAAATAGCTGAATCTCATAGGTAGTGATAAGATTACTAACTATACTATTTTTAATACCTATAGTAGGTATAAGCCAGTCAATAACAGCACCGCCAGGCAGAACCTATCAAGTTAACTTAGCTGGCCAAGATGCGAGTGGATTTGTTATTAATGGATTTGGATCACAAACATTATTAACATCAATTGGATTCGTTAATCCACCTGCTGGAACTACATTTAGTCTAACTACAACTACCGGGCTATCATTTGCTACAGGTTACAATTCCTGGGTAAATCAAACACGTTTAAGTTTTACAGGAACACAAGCTAATGTAAATAATGCTTTAGCTTCATTAAAAATAAATACAGGTTCTACTTTAGGTAATGTTCAAATATCAATATCAACAACAGTTAATCCAGCCGGATACTACTATAATGCTATTAATGGGCATTTTTATTTACCTGTATCTAGTGGACAATTTTATACAACAGCTAAATCATTAGCAGCACAACAGACATTTAAAGGACAAACAGGATACCTTATTACAGTCACATCAGCAAATGAAGAATCATTTATTATATCAAATGTACCTCAAAGTAATATTTGGATTGCCTTATCAGATGTTTTACAAGAAGGATATTGGAGAATAGACGCTGGACCTGAAAACGGTACTTTAATTAAAACACAAAACGGACAAACAGCAGGTAATATAGCTGGTCAATACAATAATTGGTGCGGCGGTGAACCTAACAATGCCGGCGGTGAACACTATGCTGTAACTAAGTGGGGCGGAGGTAGTTGTTGGAATGACTTACCTAATAACTATAGTTGCGCTTATATAGTTGAATTTGGTACCTGGTCTAATCCAGCTGATGCTACATTTACGGATTTCTATACTGCAAATACTACTAATACGGTAGCTATAACTAATCTATTATCAGGTACAGTTTCAATACCTGCCGGATTAATATCAAGACCATTACTTACACTTTATAGAGTAGTGAATGGCGTCGATCAACTTGTAGACTATAAGACAGTAGCTACTAATGGTACTTATACTTTTACACTGCCAAATCAAAACTCAACATACAAATTAGTACCTTCCTTAACAATGCAAGGCGTAACATCAGCTGATTTTACTCCTGTATGGAATGAATTACAAAATGAAAGTACACCGCCTGTAACAGCTCAAGGTTTAGTAATGACAGGGACTAAACAATGGAAAGCAGCTGATGTAAATAAAAACGGAATATTAGATTTAGGGGACGCTTATTTAATTGCCGCTCATAACAGCGGATTTAGGTTAATTAACGAGATACTATGGTTTAACCCTTCCGATTACGATAATATTACTAGATCGAGCTTTGCCATAATCAACCCAGTGATATTCTTTACTATTAATGTTACTACGAGCGATATAATCCAAAATATCAAGTATTGTATATTAGGGGATGTAAATCTTTCCCACTCTAGTAATTAAGATAAATAAAAGTTTGTACTTTAGAGTAAACTACTTATATTAGTATTCTGAAGACGGTGCTGACAAGCATTGACGCCACAAGGTGTGACCATTAGCTCAGTAGGTTAGAGCAAGCCCTAAAACAGGCCGTGCCACTGGTTCGATTCCAGTATGGTCACCATATTGACTCTTAGCTCAGTAGGTTAGAGCGGCTGACTCATAATCAGTAGGTGACTGGTTCGATCCCAGTAGAGTCAACATCATAGTCCTGTAGTTCAACGGACAGAACAGTTGCCTTCTAAGCAATAGATACAAGTTCGATTCTTGTCAGGACTACAGAATAAATGAACGGGGTGGCGAAAACGAGTGAGCGTACGATCACCGAAGGTTAGACGTAGGCGAAAGTCTGCCGTAAGGCGTGAAGGTTCGATTCCTTCCCCCGTTCCGAGTTACTGCTCTTTGACATATAAGGAGAACTAAATCATGGAAACACTATCATTCATTTTAGGAATAGCGTCTGTGGTAGTTATTGCTACGGCAGTAGTTGCTGTTTACGCTTTTGTTAAGGTAAGTAAAGCAAACAGAAATTTTGATAATCTGTGTAGAGAGCTTGATACAACAAGACAAGATCTCTATAGATATACAGCTGAACGCGTAGACGATGTTATTCGTATGTTAGATTCACGCTGCGATAAATTAGAAAACAAATTAACTAATAAAAAATAAAACTTAGTTGAAGAGCAGTAACTTTCTTCTTATATTTAACTTATAAATTAAATAACATGGCACAGCAGCAAATGAATCTTAATATTTCGCTTGATAAAACTACACCACTCGTTTGTGAAGAGTGTAGTAATGAGACTTTCACACAGGTAACGTTTTTAAGAAAGGTAAGTAAGTTTATAGCAGGAACCGGTAATGATGCTCTTATTCCTATTCCAAGCTTTGCTTGCAGTAAATGCGGGCACGTTAATGAAGAGTTCCAACCTAAAAATTTGGATAAGTGATCCCTTTCGTAATAAAGTTTTTACTTGTAATGTCGGCTATGATTATAGCTGATATCTGCTGGACGGTTTACTTTATTAAAGTAGAGGAAAGAAGAGCTGTTGCCTCCGGTGTATGGTCAGCATTGATTATTATAGCCAGTGCATTCACTACTACAAGTTATGTAGAAGATAAGTCTTTAATTCCTGCTGCTGTGATTGGAGCCTTTATTGGTACTGCAGGTACTGTTTGGTATAAAAAAAGAACTGAGCAAAATGACAAGAAATAGAGATCTAGGAACAATTACAGTAACTAACGGCCCTGGTAGGCCTAAAGATACTATTACGAGAGCGGTAATAGAGGATCTAAATAGCAGAGCGGATAGAGGGCTTAAAAAGTATAATACAACTCTAGGTGAAAATAATCACGAAAATATGTTGCAGCATGCTTACGAAGAAGCTCTCGATCTCGCTCAGTATCTAAAAAAGGAAATAACAACTCTCAATACTATTCAGGATCTAGTTAAGCTATACCCTAATGATCAGGAATTAGGAGCTAAAATAAGAGAGCTGTATGTTAAAAGATAAAACCGTTTCCTTTTCTCAATATCAAGTTTATAAGACATGCCCTCATCAGTGGTATCTGTCTTATGTGAAGAAGCTACAGCCTTTTAAACCTTCTATACATTTAATATTCGGTACAACCTTTCACGAAACCCTGCAGAATTACCTTAAGGTGTTATTTGAAGAATCAGCTACCGCAGCTGATAAGATCCATTTACCAACCTACTTTAAGGTCAGGCTTATGGAACTTTATAAAGAGAATCTCTCTCAAGGGCATTTCTCTACTCCTGAAGAGCTTACTGAGTTTTACGAAGATGCTGTAGCTATTTTAGAGTTTATTAAGAAGAAGCGAAATTTATTTTTTAAAAAGAAAAATCATAAGCTTATTGGAATAGAAATACCTATTAGTGGAACTATTGTAGAAGGCTTTGAGTTTGTGAAGATGAAAGGCTTTATAGATCTTATCATATACGATGAAATACTGGATAAATACATTATATACGATATTAAAACCTCAACAAGAGGTTGGTCAGACTACGAGAAGAAAGATCAGACTAAAATCAATCAGATACTTCTATATAAGCGTTTCTTTTCAGTTTTACGTAATGTACCTGAGGATAAGATAGATGTGCTATTTTTTATAGTACGTAGGAGAATCAATGAGAATTTAGAGTATGCACCTAAGAGAGTACAAGAGTTTATACCAGCACACGGAGTAAAAAAAGTCAAGAGTGCTTTTGAAGATTTCCAAAACTTTGTAAAAGATATTTTTACAGTAGAAGGAGACTATCAAGAAAAACCTTATTTTAAAAATACAGCTAAGTGTAAGTACTGTCCTTACTTCGATAAGCTAGATCTTTGCGATAAAAAAAATAGCAGTTGATATATAGTTTTATATATAGACCGTACTATTTATAAGAAACAAAGTATTATGCATATCGGGAAAAAAGGAGACATCCTAACAACTGTACGTCTTCAGGATGAACTGTTTGAAGCATTTAAGCAAGAAGGTCCTAAGAATAAAATTACTATGAGAAATCTTTTAGAGAGAGCAATGTTCCTTTATTTAACTGACGATGGATTCAAAAAAAAAATCAATAATCAATTAAACGCTCGTTACACTAAACCAACAGAATAAGTTACATGAAAGAAGGTTATATTCCTAGAGAGCAGAGAAAAAAGATACTACTGCTTTCAGACGACATACGATTTACTTCAGGGATCTCTACAATGGCTAAAGAGATCGTTATAGGTACTTCTCATCGATTTAATTGGGTTAATTTAGGAGCCGCTATAACACATCCCGAGCAAGGAAAAAGACTTGATGTCTGCCAAGATACTTCTAATTTAGCTGAGATACCTGACGCATCAGTATTTATCTATCCAAATTCAGGCTACGGCTCTCCAGATATCCTCCGTCAATTAATTCAGCTCGAACAGCCGGACGCTATCGTCTTTTTTACAGACCCCAGGTACTGGATTTGGCTATTCCAGATCGAAAATGAGGTAAGAAAAAAGATCCCAACGGTATACTTAAACATATGGGACGACCTTCCAGCACCTCTTTACAATAAGCCGTATTACGAATCTTGCGATGCCTTGATGGCTATCTCTAAACAAACCTATAATATTAATAAGTTAGTACTAGGAGATAAAGCAAAAGATAAAGTAATAAAGTATGTTCCGCACGGAATAAATGAAAAAGTGTTTTATCCTATTACTGCTGAGATGACAGAAGATTATAGTAAAGTACAGGATAAAAGAAAAAAGTTTTTTGGAGACAATCAACCTGATTTTGTTATTCTCTATAATGCGCGAAATATAAGAAGAAAGTGCGTTCCTGATCTTATAGCTGGCTACGTTGAATTCTGTAATAAGCTTAGCCTAGAAGAAGCTAAGAAGTGTGCGCTACTTTTACATACCCAACCGGTAGATGAAAACGGAACCGATCTGCCTGCAGTTATAGATTTACTATGTGATCCTGAGAAACATAGAGTAGTTTTTTCTACTGATAAAAACTCTCCGTACGATATGAATATTTTGTATAACTGTTGCGATGTCGTAGCATTAGCTTCTTCTAATGAGGGGTGGGGATTATCACTGACAGAAGGTATGATGTGTAGTAAACCTATAATCGCAACTGTAACGGGTGGAATGCAAGATCAAATGAGGTTTGAAAATGAAAAAGGAGATTGGATTGAATTTAGTGAAGATTTCTGTAGTAACCATTTCGGAACTTACAAGACACATGGTAGTTGGGCTTATCCTGTATATCCAAGTAATATAAGCCTAGTAGGATCTGTACCTACACCGTACATATTTGATGACAGAGCTGATTTTAGAGATATTGCTACTCAAATGCTCTCCTGTTATAAATCCGGTAAAGACTACCGTAATTTTATTGGAGCTGAAGCTCGGAAATGGGTAACTTCAGACGAGTCTATGATGTCTGCTAGAATGATGTGCAAGAACGTTATAGATACTTTAGAGGAGACTTTCGTAAAATGGAAGCCGAGACCTAGTCACGAGTTTATTAAAATTACAAAATTACCTAAGAAAAAAATCGTACATAAGTTAACTTATTAATATGAAACAGTTATGCGTTATTTCTGCTCCGCCAGATACTTATAGCGGATATGGAGCAAGAGCAAGAGATTTCATCAAAGCAATTTACGAATTAAAGAAAGATGAGTGGGATATTAGAGTAATATCCCAAAGATGGGGGAATACTCCCTGGGGATTTTTAGATGATAACATAGAAGAATGGGGATGGATAAAGCCATTATTAATAGGTAATCAACTACCTAAGCAACCAGATGTATGGATCCAGATTACAGTCCCGAATGAATTTCAGTCAGTAGGTAAAGTGAATATTGGAGTAACTGCGGGAATTGAAACTACAGTATGCGATCCTGAATTTATTCTCGGCTGTAATAGAATGAACTTAGTTTTAGTTTCATCTAATCATGCTAAGAAAGTATTCGAAACTACTACGTATGAACAAAGGGATAAGAATACTAATGCTGTAACTGGCGTAGTAAAGCTACAAGTACCCGTAGAAGTACTTTTCGAAGGAGTAGATCTTAACAAATACTTTTATATACCGGAAAAAGAACTAGAAACTACACCGCTTGTTAGGGATCTCAATACTATTTCTGAACAATTCTGTTACCTGTTTGTAGGGCATTGGTTACCTGGTGACTTTGGAGAAGATAGAAAAAATACTAGCTTACTTATAAAGTTATTTTTAGAATCATTTAAGGATAAGAAAGATATGCCTGCATTGATTCTTAAAACCTCTCAAGGAGGGGCTAGTATAATGGATAGAGATGAAGTCTTAAGGAAGATTGACATAATAAGAGATAGCGTAGAAGGTAAAAAGCTTCCAAATATTTACCTTGTTCATGGAGACCTAGACGATAAAGAGATAAATAATCTCTATAATCACCCTAAAGTAAAAGCGTTTGTATCATTAACTAAAGGAGAAGGATTCGGAAGACCGTTAGCTGAATTCAGCTTATCTAAAAAGCCTATTGTCGCCTCTGGTTGGTCTGGTCATACCGATTTCTTAAATCCAGAGTTCAGCACACTTCTTCCCGGCGAAATAACTCCCGTACATCCTTCAGCCTTTTCTAAAGGGCTAATAATAGAAGGCTCTTCCTGGTTTTCTGTTAACCACTCTGCCGCAGCTCAAGCTTTAGTTAATGTACATAAGAACTACAATATGTTCGAAGGTTTCGCAAAAAGACAAGCATATAAGATTAAAACTGAATTCAATTGGGATAATATGGTTCTGGTTCTAGGTCAATACTTAGCTCAATATGTACCTAAGCAACAAGAACTAGTACTACCTAAATTTAAAAAAATTGAATTGCCTAAACTTACAAAACTAAGTCTATGACATCTAGAGAATTTGTAATTTGGTTGAAGGGCTTCGTAGCTGGTTCAAATAACTATAACTTAACTCCTAAAGGGTGGGATGAAGTTAGAGAAAAATTAAATAGCGTTACCGATACTAATCAAGTATCTCTTACTTTTGGGGCAACAAGTACCTCTACAGCGACAACTTTGCCTTCAGAAGCAAGTGTAAACTATACAACAAACAGTAAAACTTTGCTTCATGACTGATAAGATGACAATATGCCCTAAATGCGCATGCGATGGATGTTACATAACGCCTATCAACGAAACTAAATTAAACTACTTCTGCTGGGGCTGTGGTTTTCAGACCAACGATCTAATGAAACAAGGTGAGTTCAATTTTGAAGAGTATGAAGAGACTTTACCTGAACTTTATAGAGATATAAAGTATATAGACGGTGAAAAGAGAGTCTGGTATCCTATTAGTATAAATCTTCAAAATAAAGGTACTGTATTTCTGAACGGAAAGAATGTAAAAGAGACGCAATGGTCAGCTATCAAAGTAATACCTTTAACTGAAGAAGAAAAGAAGCAACCAAAATACAAAAATCTCTCTTATAAGTCTGATGCTAAATCAATAAAGCACTTCGGTAATGATTTTATTGAAGCATGTGATTATATAGGGGTATTTAATCAACAGTAGTATGTTCCGAATAAGTTATGCAATTACAGCTCACAATGAACATGTAGAGCTCGACCGTTTATTATTTCAGCTTGATAAGGGTATACGAGATATAGACGAAGTAGTTCTTCAAGTTGATATTACCGCTACCAAAGAAGTATTAGATGTAGCTAGTAGATATTCAAAACCCTCTGTACATCAATTTGCTTTGAAAGGAGACTTTGCCTCTTTTAAGAACAACTTAAAGAGTAAATGTACAGGTGAATGGATTTTTCAAATTGATGCTGACGAGTATTTATCTGATGCTCTTTTACATTCCTTACCTGAGATACTAGCTTCTAATCCAGCTGTAGATCTACTCCTAGTACCTAGAGTTAACACCGTAAAGGGGTTAACAGACGAACATGTTAAAAAATGGGGATGGAATGTTAATGAAAATGGGTGGGTAAATTTTCCTGACTACCAACCTCGAATTTTTCAAAATTCACCGAAAATAAAGTGGGTAAGTAAAGTACATGAGGTAATTACAGGACATACTTCATACGCAATGTTACCTTCCGAGGAAGAATTTTGTTTAAAACATCCTAAACATATTGCTAGACAAGAAGCACAAAATGCATTCTATAATACATTTTAATGAGTAGTTTGAAAGTAGCCATATACGAATCTCTAGACCATTTCGTTCCCGGCGGAGTAGGGTGGTACGAAGGGCTAGAAAATCTAGGGCATGATCCTTATATTTTAGAATTTAAGCATGATCTAAATGCATATCAACTTCCTGAAAGTCCAGACTTTTTAGTAGTGATGGGTATAACTCCTGAGATGTTAGTTCCGCTATTAACGTTCAAAGATAAACATCCTACTACTAAAATTATTGTAAACTTTTTTGGCTTTAGGGATTATTTTTTAAGGTTAAAAGACGTTGTAGACTTATGGGTTGAGCCTTTCATGAAGCACGAATATGTAAGAAATAGATTTGAGGAAAATGATTTACCACTACTTTTCTTACCTCTAGGTGCAACAGAAAGTATTTATCATAAAATTACGGATGAATTTCGTAAGTCGTATGATGTAAGTTTTGTTGGAGGCTTTGGCGGAAGAGGACACGGATACAGAGGAGAAGATACTTATCTTTTTCCTGTTATCGATAAACAGTATAAAGGCTTCTTTGGAGGCTTTGAATATAAAGGTATCAGCTATCCTACCGTTAAGTATTCTTTTTTAAATGAGGTCTATAATTCAACTAGGGTAAATTTAAATTTTCATTACGAACAGCAAAAGAAACAAGACCCTAATCAAGAGGCTTTTAAATTAGATTTTAATACTAGGGTCTATGAGATAGCATTAAGTAATAATTTTCAAATAAGCGATCACCCAGAAGTTTTAAACGTATTTAATGGGGCTATTCCTTATATTACTAAGGAGGATTGGCTAGACGCTATTGAATACTATTTAAATAAACCTGAACAGAGACAAGAATTAGCATTAAAAGCAAATAAGATATGTCTAGAGAAACATACTTGGAAACAGAGAATGGTAGATTTCTTAAAACACGTTTCACAAAACTAATATGATTAAAGTAACTTACAACACTGACATTTTTCCTTTTAGAGAATTACTTCAGAACCTTTTTGAAGTTCAGGATTTAAGTCTTTTAAATGACGAGGTAGAAGTATTTAGAAGAGAGAACGATCAGAGTACTAAATACCATAAAGCTTTTTACGAATGGGCTCGTACTGACTCGTTTGAAAAACTGTACGGTAATTTTATTCTTAACGTAGTCAAGCCATTGTATGACGAACAGGTAGTATATCAAGCAATACCTACATTTAGAGTAGCATATCCTAATAATATTGCAGTAGGAGAATTTCATAAAGATAAACATTATAGGGACGTTGCATGGGCAGATGAAGTTGATGAAGATAACTTTTTTTTACCTTTTACTGATGCTTTTGATACTAATACTATTTGGGTTGAATCAGAAGAAGATAAAGAGGACTATGGACCTATAGAGTGTAAGTATGGAGAAATCGTACAATGGGACGGATCGAATTTAAAGCACGGTAATAAAATTAATACAACCGGCAAATGCCGTGTAAGTATCGATTTCAGAGTTATCAAGTACTCAAAGTATAAACCTAGCGACCACGGATCAATAAATACTAAGACTAAATTTCAGATAGGAGGCTACTATAAAACAGTCTAATAATAATGAAACAAAATAAATTCATCATAATTACTCCTTGCTATAATGTAGAACCTTACGTTCAGCAAAATGTATATGTTAATAAGTTTCAATCTTATAAGAATGCTTTGTATGTGTATATTGACGATAATTCAAAAGATACTACATACACTACGTTAAAAAATCTTACACAGGAGGATAAAAGATTTTTGATACTACAGAATGAAAAAGGAGGGAGTCAAGCTAAAGCATACATGTATGGAATAGAGTATTTAGAAAAAAATAACTTAGTAAGTGACGATGATATAATAGTTGAGATAGACGGCGATGATTGGCTATCAAGCGTTTTCGTATTAGATTATTTAAACGCTTTATATCAAAGAGAGGATATATGGATGACTTATGGACAATACCAAATATACCCGACCGGTAAAGTAGGCGGACATTACCATCAAGAGATTAATCAATCTATCTCTGATTCAAATTTACATAGAAAGTATGCCTTTCCGTACTCACATTTAAAAACCTATAAGTACTGGCTGTTAAACAGTATAGATAGAAAAGATTTAATTAATCCGGAAACCGGCGAATACTTTTCTGCTGCTTGGGACCATGTCTTATGTTTTCCAATGGTAGAGATGGCTGGCAAAGAACATACGTATATGTGCGACGACATACTTTATACTCTAAATCGATCAGAAGACCTTAATAATGAATCAAAGCTTAGGCTAGACCATCAAAAAGGTATAGAGGCTGCAGTGAGAAATTTAACACCTTACGCTAAAATAAAATAAAATGGATGTTACTGATAAACATTTTTGGCTTTCTAGTTTTTTTAGAAGCGGGGGAGACGATAAATTTCTCTTTGACTTTGATCTAAGCAGTAATAGTACAGTTTTCGACATCGGTTCATACGACGGAGATTATTTTCAGATTTTATATAATAAGTATTTTTGTACTATTCACGCTTTTGAACCTGTAACTTCTTTCTATGAGAAAAGTTTGAGTTCAATTCCTAATAAGGTTTTAGTCAATAATTATGCATTAGGAAGTAATAGTGAGGAGTTTACAATTTACTTAGCAGGCAATGCATCTAGTGCTTTCTCTGAAAATGGACAGAAGGTAACCTGTAAAAAAGCTAGTTTTATTTCTTATGTAGAAAAAAATAATATAACTGAAATCGATCTTTTAAAAGTCAACTGTGAAGGAGGTGAGTATGAACTTTTAGAGACAATTATTGAAAACAACTGGCTTCCTAAAATAAAGAATATAATCATTCAATTTCATATACTCCCTGGAATTCCTATAGAGAGAAGGCAAGCAATAGTTGATAAAATAGGAGAAACACACACGCCTACATTTTCGTTTCCGTTTGTATGGGAAGGATGGAGAAAATCGTAAACGTTAGTAAATGAGTTTGATAACATTTGATCTACTGGGCCCTGGAGATGGTAAGCATAATTTCGGATTGTGCAACCAAATGTTTCAAGTAGCTGCTTTATACAGTCATGCTAAAGATAACAACCACGAAGTTAGTTTTCCGCAAATAAAACTAGACTCTTTTGGAAGCTATAATAAAAATATCTTTTCTAGAGTACAATGTACTGATATCGATCTTTCTAATTTTAAGTACTGCCCTATCCCGTTTGGTTACCATAAACTACCTGTAGAGGGTAATATAATTTATAGAGGTTATATGCAATCTGAAAAATATTTTGCTCATAACCGATCATTAATCCTAGATCTATTTGCCCCGACTGAAGAGGTAGCTAAGTATATCAATATAAAGTACAGTAGTTTGTTTGATTCTAGTACTTTAGCTATACATGTACGCAGAGGAGACTATGTAGGCCTTTCTGATCATCACCCCGAACTATCTACTGACTACTATATTCAGGCTACTAAGTATATTACTGATAAGGTTAGTATAGATAACTATGTCATATTTAGCGACGATATCACATACTGTAAAAAATTATTTGGAGATTCAGATGAAATAGTTTATATTGAAAGAGAAGAGGATTATATAGACCTGTACCTTATGTCGTTATGTAAACATAATATTATTGCTAATTCTACTTTTAGCTGGTGGGGTGCATGGTTAAATCAAAATCCAAATAAAATAGTTGTAGCTCCTGAAAAATGGTTCGGACCTGCAAAAGGAGAAGTAGATGCCAGTGATCTTATACCTCATTCTTGGATAAAATTATAAAATGGAAAAGATCTATAGTAAACAGGCCCCGGAAGTTTTACTTCATATGGTCGTAAGAAAAGAAGAAATTATCCCAGGGAGGAAAGATATCGTATCAGAAGAACATTTTATTCAATGTTCGATTCTGTACATGGAGAAGGGTAAGACCTTCAGGCCGCATCGACATATTTGGAAAGAAAGAACTAGAAACGTTATAGCACAAGAAAGCTGGATAGTAATTCAAGGGAAAGTAAAGTGTATTTTTTATGATTTAGATAATTCTATTATAGCTGAACGTATCCTTGAACCAGGAGATGCAAGCTTCACTCTTCAGGGCGGACATAATTATCTGATACTTGAGGATAACACTTTAGTTTACGAATATAAAACAGGTCCATATGAAGGACAAGAATTAGATAAAACTTTTATAGACTGATAGTATGTTAAAAATAAATTTAGGCTGTGGATGGAGAGATTTTGGCAGCGAGTGGATTCATATTGACGGAGGGGATTACCCTCATTTACATTCTAAAGATATAGTCAATCTGCCTTTTGAAGATAATTCTATAGACTTAATATATGCGAGTCATGTATTCGAATACTTCGATAGGCAGGAAGGAGAAGAGCTGTTAAATAAGTGGCGTAATAAACTTAAACCTGGAGGAATGCTTAGATTAGCTGTACCGGATTTTCAGAGTATGGCTCGACTATATGCTTTTGAGAACGTAACCTTACGGAAGTTCTTAGGACCTCTTTACGGTAAAATGAAAATGGGAGATAAGGTTATATACCATAAGACTGTTTATGACTTCGTAGATTTACAGATACTATTACGGGAGTGTAAGTTCAGAGAGATAACAAAGTACGATTGGCAAAATACCGAACATGCTGAATTCGATGATCATTCTCAAGCTTATATACCTCATATGGATAAAGAGAATGGAACATTAATAAGTTTAAACGTACAAGCAGTAAAATGAATTTTTCATCTGTAACTTTTTTTGAAAATAAAATAGCTGATTTTTTCGGAGCTCCTTTTGCTATCGCCGTAGACAGCTGTACACATGGAGTTGAGTTAGCACTTCGTTTAACTCATGCTGATACTATATTTGTACCTAACCGTACTTATTTATCTATTCCCTTTCTTGCAGATAAATTACGGATCAATAGACTTTGGAAAGACGAACAGTGGGTCGATTATTACTACATAACCGAAAGAGTAATTGATGCGGCCGTACTTTGGAAACCTAAAAGCTATATCCCTGGAACATTTATGGGAATAAGCTTTCAATATCAAAAACATTTATCTCTAGGGAGAGGAGGTGTTATCCTTTGTGATAATCGTGACGACGCTAAAGAACTAAAGAAAATGTCTTATGATGGTAGATTGCCTAATATACCTTGGAGAGAGCAGAATATACAGACAAGAGGCTACCATTACTACATGACGCCCGAAACAGCACAATTAGGATTAGATAAATTACAGCAGGCTATCGAGACGACACCTAGACAATGGGTAGTTACTGACTGGCCTGATTTAACTGAAATGGATATATTTAAAAAATGAAAAAAGCATTTATTACCGGAATAACCGGACAAGATGGAAGTTATCTAGCAGAGTACTTGGTTAGTCAAGGCTACGAAGTACATGGTATCATGAGAAGAAACTCTGTACCTGAACATCAAGATTCTAGATTACATAATGTATTTGATAAAGTAAACACCTACTACGGTGATTTATTAGATACAAATAGCTTAAGTAAACTTCTAGCTAAAGTTCAACCAGACGAAATTTATAATATTGCAGCTCAAAGCCATGTCCGTATTAGCTACGATATACCTCAATTTACTGCTCAAACTAATGCTCTTGGAGTCTTAAATATACTTGAAGCTTACAGGGAGGTATGTCCTAGCGCAAAATTTTATCAAGCAAGCTCTTCTGAAATGTTCGGCTCTTCTGTAGATTCAGATGGATTCCAAAGAGAAACTACTCCAATGACTCCTGTATCTCCTTACGGCTGTACAAAAGTATTTGGATATAATATCGTTCGAAATTATAGAAATGCCTACAAGCTACACGCAAGTAACGGTATACTCTTTAACCACGAATCGCCCCGTAGAGGCTCTAACTTCGTAACTAATAAGGTAGTTAAAACAGCCGTGCAGATCAAATTAGGTTTAGCTAAAGAACTTGAATTAGGTAACCTGGATGCATATAGGGATTGGGGACATTCAAAAGACTATGTACGTGCTATGCATCTTATATTGCAGCAAGACCAACCAGGAGACTGGGTAGTAGCTACTGGAGAAACAAGATCAGTAAGGGATATGTGTAAGTACGTATTTGAAACGCTCGGTTTAGATTATCAAGAGTATGTAATTCAGAATCAAAAATTCTTACGTCCCGAGGAGCTATCTTATCTGAGAGGAGATTCTAGCCGGATCAGAGCTCTCGGATGGAGGCCTGAATATACTTTTGAAACTATGATGGATGAAATGATTGAATATTGGTTAAATATTTTTGGAAAATGAAAATAGCGTTCTTTACTGAAATGAATTTTCAAGGAAAAATTCCTCGTACTCATGTTCATATGAGAACTGAATTTGCTTGGATGTGTGCTTTGAACGCAGATCATCATAACATAAAAGAGATTCCAGCTAGCATTTACGATTTAGGAATAGTAATTATTCCTAAAAAGAATCCGGATTTCGATATTGAGAGTTTAAAAAAATGCTGTAGAAAGATAGCTGTAATGCAAGAAGGACCTAACTGGTACTGGCAGGATTACGATCTAAGTAAACAAGTAGAGTACTATAATACTTTGATCTCAGCCGATATTATCTACACTCATAATGAGGCTGACAAGACTTACTATCAAGGTTTAACTAATCATCAAGACGTTAGAGTAATGCCGTCACTGATGATAGAAGATGTTATAGATAGAGATTCTCTGCTTCCTGAAAAAGATAGAGGGGGAGTAATTATAGGAGGTAACTTTGTATCATGGTATGGTGGATTTGATTCCTATATTATTGCTCAAGAGTTTTCTGAAAAAGTATTCGCTCCTTCAATGGGGAGAAGACAGCCCGGGGAGGAAGGATTAGTCGTACATTTAATACATACTACTTGGAGAGATTGGATAACTCAGCTAAGTAAATTTAAATACGCAGTGCATTTAATGAGAACTCATGCAGCTGGTACTTTTGCTCTTAACTGTGCTTATCTAGGTATCCCCTGTATAGGTTACTTAGGATTAGATACTCAAGAAATCTGCCATTCTGAATTAACCGTAAAAGTCGGGGATTTAGTAACTGCAAAAAAACTGGCTAGACAACTAAAAGAAGATGAAGATTTTTATCGACATCAAAGTAGAGTTGCGCAAATTAATTATGCTAAAGTATTTAGCGAAAAGCAATTTTTAAAAAATTTTGAGAGTATTATATGATTAGCGGAGTATGGATGAATGAAAAGGAAAAAGCTATTATCGAGAAATATCTTAGCTCTGACGCTACTGTTATGGAATGGGGCAGTGGCGGAAGTACTATTGAGTTCTCAAAGAAAGTTAAAAAGTATTATTCAGTTGAACATAATGAAGGATGGTACAACAAAGTAAGAGGGGCTATTTCATCTAATACGACTCTCTATTATCGTCCTGTAAATAAAATTCCTCCTGAAGAGCCTTATTATAATCAATCTACTTATGAATATTATCAAAGCTATGTCGATGTGGTTTATGAAATCGGAGAGATATTTGATATCGCTTTGATAGACGGTAGAGCAAGAAGACTTTGCGCTTTAAAAATAATCCCTTATCTTAAAACTAATGCAGTAGTTATTATTCACGATTGGTGTTTAAGACCTTGTTATCATTGCGTACTTGATTATTATGATTTAATTGAGAAAGTAGATGATACTCCGCAGACTATAGCTTCTTTTAAATTAAAGCCAAATTGGCAAGATATAAAAGGATACGATATTAATTTAGGAACCTTTGAAAGATTAGATAAATGATTAGTTTAATACAGCCCAGTAGGAATAATTTAAAGTATCTCAAATGGTCCTACGCATCAGTTAGGAGAAATGCAGGACCGGGAATTGAAGTTTGTGTAGCAGATGATTTTAGTAATGATGGAACTTGGGAATGGTGCTTAGAGACAATGGAGCATGATCCGCATTTTAAAGCAATTAGAAATGCAGGGCCAGTTAGACTTGGACATACTATTCTATATGATAGATTAATTAATGAAGTTGCTACCCAACCTATCATAGGTATCTGGCATGCAGACATGTATATGACACCTGGAACAGTAGAACAAATTATTGAAGCAGTTAAGCCGGGAGTAGTGGTGTCTCTTACTAGAATCGAACCGCCATTACATCCCCCAGGGCCTGAAAAGGTGTTAATGGATTTTAAGACTGAACCTGAGGATTTCAATGAAGAAGACTTTTTAAAATGGTATCAAGGGTATCAATTTTCAGCTAAGGGAAAAATTACAGAAGGAATATTTGCTCCTTGGTTTCTGTTAAAGGAAGATTTTCAATCTACAGGAGGTCACGATCCCCTCTATGCTCCTCAGTCAAAAGAAGATAGCGATATCTTTAATCGTTTTTTATTAAAAGGCTACTCTTTCGTTCAGTTATGGGAAGCAGCTGTATATCATATGACTTGTCGCGGAAGTAGATTCAATCCTACACTAACTGAGGTAGGGAAAAATAGTAATGAGTGGGAGGCTCAAAACATCAGAAGTACGAAAAATTTTATTCGGAAGTGGGGTCATTTCGTTAAGCATGACTCTTTGATGAAACCCGTAGTACCTCCTAAGTATGATATTGCTTTTAGGGTAACAAATTGTAGCATTCAAACTCTAGAAGGATTAGAGCCTTGGTGTACAGCTATTTCATCTGATGCTAGTTATTCGGAATGGGTTAGAGAAGAACAAAAAAATACTAGATTTAATATGCTTGCAAGAGTTATGCCTTGGAATGCAGCTCTTGGAAACGACATAGTGGTAGAATTTGATGCTAGTAAATTGACTCAAAAGTCTTTTCAATTCATTCAGCAACTCCCAGAAATTTTAGAATTTAATAAAGAAATAGGGGAATTTGAGTATGATATATTCAGGATAAAAGTAAGAACTCTTACTACATACGAAAAAGAACTTATTAAATTGGACAGCCCTTACTATAGCAATCAGCTTCTCTAACTATTTATTTATATGCGAAGTTTATCAATTTTACTAGAGGAAGCTAAAATAGTACCGGATACTAAGTTTAAAAAACAACTAGAAAAAGCAGTTAGGTACTTAGAGACTAAAGATAAGATCTTACTTATAACTACTTCTAATAGATGGATCAAGCACGAATTACAGGAAGGAGATATTCCTAAATCTACCCGAATAGCACAGGTAATACAGAGATCTCTAGGTTCCCATAAATGTACTATAGTTGATGCATCTAAGCTTAAGATATATGAATGCGAAGGTAATGTGTCGAGCAAAGACGGTAATAGTTGCGGTGTAAGGGGTTCTAAGCTCCAGGACAAAGAAAAGAATCCAACCGGGCATCTAAGATGTTGGGCTTCTTATAATAACGCTGATGATGAGCTCTGGAAAATAGCTACCCCTCTTTTAGAGTCTAACGCTGTAATTTTTTTAGGATCTATTAGATGGGGACAAGCAAATGCTGTCTACCAGCGTTTAATCGAAAGATTAGATTGGTTAGAGAATAGATGGACTACTTTAGGAGAGTCTAATATCATCAGGGAGATTGAGTCTGGCTTTATTTTTATAGGTCAGAATTGGAATGGTGCTGAAGTTGTAAAAATTCAAAAACAAGTCCATACTTTTTACGGCTTTAAACCGATCGATAAACTTTACTTTAACTGGCAATTTACTACAGACGTTAACGATGAATCTAAAGAGAGTTATAAAGAAGCTGCTCATGCTCTCGACAATATCATAGATATCAGAACTTTATTATGATTGCAATAACGGACCAAGAGTTTTATACTAACAGAACTTGGGAAAAACCAATCCCTTTTAATGACCCTCAAGTCTTTAGAAGCTACCAGTGGGTTGAACTATTCGATCAGAACGGATATCGTTTGACTCATCTTGAACAAGAATACTCTCAAGCAAATAGCCAACGATTTGTTTTCCATCGAGATGAGAAGTCGTTAAGGAAAGTATGGATGACGGATGAAAATAGCACTACAGGAGTTCATATTAACCATGCTTTTTTATTTGAGAGAAAAGGCTATAGCGGAGAGGCTTTAGATCAGTTAAAAAAATTTGCTACTGTCAATAACTTGATCAATAAGCTAGTTAATTATAGAGGTAAGTGGGGAATAGACTTAAGTATTGATTACGTTGATAATGACGGTAATTCATTAGAACTACTTCATTTTGAATTCGACGGGTATGAGTTAGATGAGATTCAGCAGATGAAAGGGAGAGTAGAAGATAAGATCGTTACTATCGATTGGATATTAGCTGCTAAAAACATGCTCAAGAGAAAGGAAGAGTGGATAAATTTAGAATTTTTTGAGCAATCTAAGTGGAAGACTGACTATTTCGGACTTCCTTCAGAAAGGTTTAAAATTTTGGCTTGGGAGTAAGATATTTATTTATATGAAAGCAACACTAAAAGAAGCACTTCCAGCGATGATTCCGGAATATCCTGTTGAAATAGCAGGACATCATTTGAAATTACGCTTTGACGTCAATATTAATAAGACAAAAAAAGGAGTAAAGCTCCAGTTTGTATTAGAGGAAGTACCTAAAGATCCTAGACAGCTTCAACTAATGGCTAACGAGATAGGAACTGAACTTCAAGAGAAGTTTGCAGCTGCCGGAATGCAAATTGTATATGATGTTGAAAATCCATATAAAAATGTTATTGGATTTTTACTACCTCTACCTTCCTTAGCAAATTATATAATCACTAAAGTATTTAAAGGACAGAGTCAAGAAGAACCTACTGAATTGCCTTCTACGGAAGAACCTGCTCAAGAGCTTCCAGCAACTGAACTTCCTCCTGCTGAAGAAGAGCCGATGAAGGAATGGATTATGAGAATGGCAGGATTAAAAAAATGAATTAAATAAAACGGTTTTGAGTAAAAGGAAAATACCAAGAGCATTATTCGAACCTCTTGAAGACATTAAAGCTTCGGATTTAGTGACTAATGAAGCTCTGATTAGTTTAGTTAAGAAAGAAACTTTTGTTGCAATCGAAGAGGCTTATAGGAATAAGAAAACGTTTGCTACCCTCTTTGAAGTGAGCGGAACTGGAATGTACATAGATATTCCAAAACAGTATTGGATTCCGGCTCTCGAACAATGTATCAATTTTATGTTAGAAGATGAGAGATTTGAAGATTGTATTCCCATCAAGACGTTAATAGACGAGATTAAAAAGCCTATTAAGACTGTTTTAAAAAAGCAAAAGAATAAGTAATGGAACCTGATTTCAGTGAAATTCAGATAGCTGTTAACCAGATACTTAACATTAAGAGTTTAATAAGGAAGAAGAAAAAGACTCAGGTTGAGAAGAAGAAAGAGCTATTCATAATGATTATTAATTCTATTGAGCAAATAATCAATAGACAGAATTTAATGTATGCAGAACTTAACCTCGATTTGACTAAGTACGACGAAGCGTTTCTAGATGTTATAGATGCGCTTATTTTGATGCACTTTAGTAAGGAGGGAGCAGAGTTAATCAACTATTTCTTATGGGAAAGAATAGCTCCAGACGGAAGTATTAACCCTATTTTAGATTCTGACAACAACGAAATTATTTTAGAGGTAGCAGAAGACTTATGGAATTTGTTAACCTTAGTTGATACTAATGTCAAAGAATAAAGCCGGTAGACCAAGAAGAGATTTAAGTGAAGCTGTAATTAGGAATGCGATGAGATTCACTCAGTCTAACTTTCAGGCTGCTAGATATCTCAACGTTACTATAGAGACCTATAGGAAGTATGCCCGTCTGTATATCGATAGAGAGACAGGTAAAACTTTATACGAATTACATAAAAATAATTCAGGTAAGGGAATAAAGAGAGTAAGATGGAATCATGAAATATCGATTGAGAAGATTAATCAGATTATGTCTAGCGATAGCTATAGAGCGATTAATCAACAGAAGTTAAAAGCAAGGCTAATTTACGAAGGCATTTTAAGAATGGAATGTTATAAATGTCAACATAATGAGAAAAGAGTTGTAGACTATAAACAGCCTTTAGTACTAAGCTTTAAAGATGGGAATAAGAATAACTGGAAAATAGGTAATCTTGAAATGCTTTGCTATAATTGCTATTTCCTGTATATCGGCAATCTTTTTTCAGAAAAACAAATACAGAGATTGGAAGATGCTAATGCAACTCTTTTGAAAAAAGGAGAAATAGACTTTCAAGTAGATGACAGCTTCCTGCAGCATTTCAAAGAATTAGGATTAGAGCCTAAAGACGATTACCAGGAAGGAGACGAGTATATAAGTAAAATTTAATCAGTTAATATGACTAGTGATAAAGAACAAATGGAAGCGATAGATCAAATGCTTGATCTTGCAATAGATAATTACTTAGAAGTAGAAGTTATATACTGGGCCCTTCAATACATGAAAAAAGATCCCAACACTACACCTGCTCAGGCGTTTGCTCTCGGTATGGCAGAGTGGATCAAATAGTATATATGCTATTTATAACAGCATGATAGGGCAAACATTATATGAAACTTTAGAAAATCTAGCTGAAAAGCATATTCCTGAGGGAAGTCATAAGCTTCTTCATGTTAATAGTAGAGAGGTATGGACTAATCTTATGATAAATTTGATAGAATCCGGTGCTATAGTAAAAAAATCTTCAATGTTAGCAAAATGTGCAATTAATTGGGAAGCTTTATTAATACAAAAAATAAGTATACAAAATTGATCATGAAAGATACTACAGCTGAAGGGCTAACAGCCGGAGCATGGGGCTTGCATTTATCTAGCTTTATAATGGAAAGCATGCCTTACTTACAAGCAACATCTCTTATTTTAGCAATTGTAGTGTCTCTAATGACATTGCGTAAACTGATAAAAGAAGCCAGCCAAAAAAATAAAAAGTGAATAAGTTATTGAAGCATTTGGGACTATCCCGAATTGCAAATAGTTATGTAGATCGCCTAGATCAGTCAGAGAGGTTAAAGAAAATAGCCAACCGAAATAATTACCCTTACAAGGTAAAATTGCTACACGAAAAAATATCCCAAGAGTTTAAATTTTGGAATCAAAAGAAAAATTCTTTTGAAAAAAAGTTGGCGGACTTAGATAAAGATCTTATATTCATAGAGAGTCAGATAAATATTTCTGATTTCAATAAAGAAAGAATAGATCTATTGATGTCTAAGTATGGATTCGAGTAAGTTTACCCGCGATTATTTTTATTACGATCATGAAACCAGAACTAAGGTATTAAGTTCAAGGTGGCATTTTGATCTCAAAAAGTTCTCTAACGGGCCAATTCTAGTCGAGGAGTTTATTCCTACTGAAAAAGAAAAGAAAAAAAAGAAAAAAAGCGACTCAGAATAATATTAACCCGTTAAATTCTATGAAGTATTGTAAAGTTTGCGACAAAGCAATCCCCGAAGGCCGCGTAAAACTTGGCTACACTGACACTTGTGTCGATCACTCTAAGGCGTTTAAGTATGTAGGTTTTGTAGCAGGGCGAGGTAAAGTTGATTATGAAATCAACGTAGTAAGAGATCAAGAAACTGCAGAACACATGCAAAGATTATTGGAGACAAGAGGAGCTTCATAATTAAGCTATGTGGCGAATAAGATTAGTATTAAGACGTTTAAAAAACTTGCTACGCTGGTTACCGGTTATCTGGCGTGATGAGCAGTGGGATCATTATTTCATTTACGAGGTTCTAAAGCATAAGCTTATTATTATGTCTAAAACTATTCGTGAAAGAGATAACCATACTCTTGCGGAATACGACGCTGACAGAATGATGCTTTGTGTAAGGTTGATCGAAAAGGTTCAGAGTGAATTTTATTTAACTGAATTGATAAACCTAGAGGAAATCAATAAAGACATGATCGATACAGCAGAAGCTCAACATAACAAGGCGAGACGTATCTTATTTAAATTACTTAATCAATACATTGAAAGATGGTGGGACTAATGCTTAAGGGATTACTTTGGGGAATAGTAGCTCAAATACTTACCTTCATTCAGCTTCAAGGACAAATAAGGTATACTTTCTTGAAGAACAATTTATGGTTAGGTGCTCTAATGGGCGTACCTATTTCTCTTATGTTTATGCAATCCGTTAAGAGTTTTGTTCTAGCTTATGGCGGCGAAATCTGGCCTTCAAGATTAATCGGATTCGGTATTGGTGTGGTGGTCTTTACAGTAATGTCTTATTTTATATTTAAAGAGCCGCTATCAGCCAAGACTCTCTTTTGTTTATTTTTAGGCCTATGTATAATTTTAGTGCAAATTTATTGGAAATAAAATAAGTAGTATGAGTAAAGACAATATACAGAGCGGACGAGATTACGCTAAAGTATTAATTGATATAATAATAGAAGAAGAATTAAGCTATCCTCAAAAAGATAGAATGGATAGTAGGTTACTTAACTACTGGACGGAAGAAATAAAAAATTTTGCTGATGAAACTTGGCAAAAATATATTATCGGGCAACGAGAAAGCTACTTATTCGATGAAGAAGAGATGAAAGTATTATATGAAAAAGCAGGGCTTAGGTATGCTTCAGATATTCTCAACGGTTTAATAGATAAGGAGATGATTGAAGTAGGAGTTAGAGAGGATGGAGAATTAGTTTACGGTTTGACAGATAAGGGAAGAGATTATGTTATAGGAGATGAATAACTTAGTATATTTATATGGAGGTGATAAGAAACAGTACACATAACAATAGAGACTATATAATGGTTGAAACCACTCTTAATGTAGAGAAAGGAGAAACTATTGTTAGCTCCCCTATTCATATCCGAGTCGATGTAACTAAACTATCAGACATAGATCGTGCAATCGTTTTCGGAAAAGTTAACGGAACTTTTAATCATTTATTGACTATAAAAAGTAAGCAGAAGGTGACTATTAAAGTACCCTGGTGGAAAAGAGTATTTAACTAATTAATTTTTTACAATGTTGATCTTAGCAGTTCTTTCATTTACCTCTATAATCCTAATGGGGGCATTTTATTTTATTGAATGTAGAATAATTTGTGATCTTCCTGATACTAATAAGTTTAAGCGCTGGTGGCGTAAGCATTTTATAGACGAAGATCCAGAGAAGTTATAGTGGGATCTTAACTATTTATAATAAATTTGCATAAGATGAGCTATATATCTCATGAAGACTATAAAGACCTAATGGGTAAGTTTCAAAAAGAAACTTCTAAAGGTGTCTTGAAAGAAGCTTTAGATCCAGTAGGACAAGAAGATTCAGATATTGATAACGATGGGGATACAGATGAAACTGATAAGTATCTACTTAAGCGTCGCCAAGCTATCGGCAAAGCTATCGGTAAAGGTAGAATGATGAAAGAAGACGAAGTAGAAGAGTATGGATATGCTGACAATTATCCAGGATCTTGGGGATATAGGGAAGGAAAAGAAGAAGATGATGATTTAGATACTCTTGTAGACTTGATATCTAGATATACAAAAGATGATCCTGAGAAGCTCGCTGGTTTAGATCCTCGAGCTTGGCCTGATGATGTAGCAACTAACATGGCTCGTGATAAAGATTATCAAGCCTACAAACAAAAACATCAGAAGGAAGGACTTAATCCTGCTCCTATGCAAGCAACAGGACCAACTATTGATATGACAGAAGAGAAGCTTAACGTACAAAGCCCAGAAGAGGTAGCTAAGTTTGTTGCTGCAAAGCATCCTGAACTAGCACTTAAGTTAGGAGCAGAAAAAGAAAGCGAAGCTCTTAAGCATGCCTATCAAGAAATTCTTAAAGCTAGCGGAGAGGTTGTAGCTACAAACTTAATTAACGGTCTTTCTAATGAGGATTGGCCTTCTGATTACTTACAAGCCCTTAAAGGTATGCTAGGTAAAAAAGAAGAAGGGCTTAATCCAGCACCAATGCAAGCTACAGGACAGTCAATGGAAGAGGATCATGCAGAACCTTTTAAGTTACCTAAAAGAACAGACACATCTAGACTAGATTACGATCCTGATGCTTCTAGATTCGAGCCTGATTATATGAAAGCTCCAGGAGAAGATGACGATGACGACGATGACATAGAGTTTGATTTAGACGACGACGATATCATTTCTTCTTCAGATGATATTTCAAAGAGCTTTAAGAAGGCTATTGCAAGAGATAAAACTCGTTATCCTTTTTTGAGAGAAGATCAAGCCCCTTACGGATTTAGTGTTCTATCTCCAGATGAAAGAAAGCAACTTAAAGAGTATATTGAATCAATTAAGACGATTAAGAAAGAGATTGCGAAACTTGCCGCTAAAGCAGGTAAGAAGATCAATACTGAAGGAGGTGATATGACAGGATTAACGATGACACCTTCTGTAACTTCTGAAGCTACCTCTCACGAGACTATCGAAAAAATCGAGAGCAAGATCCCTGAAAAGTTATATAGCGCTTCTGAAAAAGTTATTAAGCATTTAAAGAAATCAGGATTAACTCCCGGGGAAATAAAAATGTTTTTAAATCACGAGATAGAAGAGATGGCAAAAAAAGCTGCAGAAGCACAGCATGATATAGCAGAAAAAAAATCTAATCTTGCTAGCAACCCGGATTTAAAGCTTAAAACAGTCCCTAACCCTAATGCAGGAAAGTACAGAGTAATGAGCGTTAATAAATCTGGAGGAGTTCTTGATGATAGATTTTTTGATACCGAAGAAGAGGCTTCTAAAGCAGGGAGAGATCTTAAAGTATCCTTTAAGGTTGTAAGGCTTCCTGATACTATGAATGTATATACAAAGTAAGTCTAAAGCCGCCTTCGGGCGGTTTTTTATTTCAGGATAAATTTTTTTTTCGTATATTAATGACATGCCGGTTGATGTACGTATAACAAGAAAGTCTGCACTGCTAATTCTTGAGTGGTGCAAAAAAACTTTTGGCCCTAGTAGAATAAACGGGCCATATCCAAAATTAGTATTTCACAAAAAAGATAAAGGGTGGGCAGGTCATTATGATCCTTGGAAGAATGAGATACACGTTTACAGAAGTAGGCATAGATCACTAGTCGGATTTATTGGAACAGTTATTCATGAATTTGCTCACTATCATCAGAGTATAAAGCGTCAGTATCAAAAGCAAGAGGAAATTTTTAGTTATAAAAACCATCCGCTTGAACGTCAAGCAAATAAAAAAGAAAGTAAGTACAAGTGGGTTTGTTACCATGAAGTTTTTAGTGCTTCTCAAAAGTAAAGTTGTTTTTATCAATTCTATTTTTTATATTCTAAAAAATAGATTAAATGAAACACGAAACACTTTACCTTAACCAGACAAGGCTGTATTTACTCGTTAATGATACTTGGTACGATACTCATGCAGATCTAAATCCTAAGGTCGGACAGGCATTTTTAAATGGGCGAATAGATGAGATTCTAGATTATAAGTCCTATATAGAAAATTACCCTGAATCAAACGAAGAGATCTTTCCGTACATTTCCGAAAAAACTGTACATGGAGGTTACATTAGAAGAGTTGTAGACGGTTTAGTTAAATATGCAGTTAATCCTGCTGTACCGAGAATAAGTAATATATCTAGCGACTACTTCATAGAGTGATCTCAACTATTTATAGTAGATGAATAACGCCCTCATTGTACGTAAGGTAATTGAAAGACTTGCAAATGAACTTAAAAGTTCAAATATGCATCCATCAGATGCAGATTGGTATATAGGATTCGGGGACGATGTTAATACCGCTAATGAAGCAGCAATCGAAAAAGATCCTCGTACCGGTCAGGTAGTTAAAAATAATATGATCGGGAATTATACTACTTTTCTTCAACAATGGGATGCCGATAATGTAGGGTACGTAGAAGAAGAAAATATAATGAGAGACAACGGTGTAGGGTTTGCACGTATAGTAATGCAACAAATAACTCCTTTAAAGTATTAAGAATGAAAAATACGTTAATAAAAAAGTATTGGTATCCTAGCATATTTGTCCGTCTAGGTGTCTTAGCAATTATAGTTTTTACTTTATGGCTTCTTTTAGATAAGTGTAATGTTCCGTCGATGGAGTTTGTAGAGAGATTAGATAGCCTAGACAGAGTAAATGATTCTTTGATACTGCAAAATAAAAAGGCTGATTCTTTAATTACAGAGTTAGTTGCTGAAGACATAAAGCTTACTGACCTGCTTCAGGAAGAGAAAAACAAAGTAAAAGTTATTCATGATGTAGTTATCAAAGAAGTAGAAGTTGTAAGAGCAGCTGATAGTTTAGGTATAGTAAAGTTCTTTAATACTAGATATACCAGTAAAGCCAGTCTTCCGGATACTTTAATACCTCTTAATAAACCGGTCTTAGCTGAAGCTGCAGCTGATTTAGTTAAATATGACGGAGCGATCAAAGAGATAGCAGTAAAAGATAGTATGATAGCTTTACAGGATATTAGAATAAATTTAAAAGATAGCACAATATCTTTATTTAAGACAAAAGAGTCTAATCTACAAGCAGTAATAAGTAATAAAGATTTAGCTATTGAAGAATGGACTAAACAGTATAAATCACTCCAAATACAGAATAAGAAATTAAAGCTACAGAGTAAATTTCAAAAAATTGGAACTCTTCTTTTAGCTGGAGGATTAGTCTACGTAATTTCTAAATAATTATGCCCCCTTACCCATGCAATAATAACGAGCTATGCAAATAGGCTCTCTTTTTACCAGAGTATGATTAAAGAAATTACAGTCGAGGGAAAAGTTTACACCATTACAGATGAGGGTAAATATTCACCTGATCAAGAATTAGTATTTGAAATAAGAAAGGAAAGCAGTTATAGTTTCGTTGTAGGAATGTGGGATAATATTTTAGGTCTCCCTGTCCGAAAAGTTTGGAAAATAGTTGGAATTTCACATAAAAGCTAATATATTAATGTTATGAGCAGTCCAGAAAGACTTTACAAGTTCGGAACAACTCACTTTTCTGACGTTCTGAAAAGGTTTGAAATACAGCAACACGTCGATAATAATTGGAGAGCAACTCCTCTTATGCAAGATTATAACATAAGAGTGTTATGGTCAAAATGGGTAACTAGAGGAGAAGCTAAAGAAGCAGAAAAATGGTTTAAAGAGAGCTACCCTAAGACTTTTATATGTGAGGCTGATTATAACGGAATTACAGAGTGCAGAGATTGGGACCAGAAACAATCATACGCATTCTTTAAATCACTCCAAGCTAAATTTCCAGAAGGGAATAAGAGTGCGACTGCAACTCATAAGATCTATTATGTAATGCTAACTAAAAAACAAAAATAAACTATGGCAAATCAGTTTTCGAACTACGCAGTGGTGGTGTTCTCCGATTTAAAAACATTAACAGATGAAGTAAATGCTTTGATTTCAAGAGGATGGCAACCTGTCGGAGGTATTCAAGTATCAGCACAAGGTACTGCTACCTACCATTATCAAGCAATGGGCAAATTAAAATAATTTTCGTTTGTAGTATTGGCCCTTCCAGAGATCTGGCTAGAAATAGCCGGATCTTTTTTTCGTTTAAAGTTGTTAAGTTTAGTTAAAGTCCTTAGATTTACAGCATGAAAGCTATTCTTGAGTTTAATTTAAGTGAACCTGATGATGTAAGTGCACACAAGCGTGCAGTAAAGGCGTTAGATATGGCTATAGCACTTTGGGATATCGAACAATATCTTAGATCACAGACTAAGTATGCTCCCGATTCGATGCCTCAAGAAGTATACGATGCTTTAGAGAAAGCAAGAGAGAAGTTTTATGAAATATTAAATGATCATAATATTGACATAGACGAAATCTTAAAGTAACATGAAAAAGCTACTACAAAAATTAAATCGCTGGTTTGATTTAAACCTATCCTGGTTCGTAGTTAATGGACGTAGACAAGATGAACATGCAAAGCGTCTTAAAGAGAAGTATGGTAAGGATAATCGAATTAACGGTAGTACAGATTATTACCAGAGCTTCTATGATCAAATGAGAGAACGAGAAAGTTAATTAAAAACTATACATATGAAAAAGGTTATGATTTTCGCACTAGCATTAATGTTGAGTTCTTGTAAACTCTTTAAATCTACTACAAGCTACCCAGTACCGGATTACTACAGAATCGAAAGTTCAGAAGGAGTAGTCTACGAAGTAAAAACAATATTTAATGGTTATTCTGTAGATCTAGCCACCGGGAACAATACTATCTTTTTAAACAGCTATAAAGTAACTCCGGTGTATGTCTACGGGAAAACAAACGATTAAAGTAATCCTCCTATTACTTGTACTGCTTTCTTCGTGTATAAAGATAGTAAGCAGGGAATACGTCTATGTGTATAAAATAGAGAGTAGTTCTTATAAGATTAGTTTTAAATATATGCTCCCAAACGGATCATATAAGACAGATACGTTATATAACGTCGCTAATCCAGCTTTGAGAAATTGGCAATACTGGTGGTATAGTACATCGCGAGACGATAAGTATTCTATAAGCGTAAAAAACGAAACACCTGAAGGTCATTTTAAAATAATGATCATAAGAAATCAGGATACTTTAAGAGAAGAAGTAGGATTAAATCAATTAACAATATCAAAGTTATGAACGCAAAAAGAGAGTTTGTTTACATAACAAGTAAGAGAGAAGTAGAGTGTGCAACTATGCTTCGTCATGCAGATAAGAACGACTTTACAGGAGCGGCTGCAGCTCGATCTGTTCACAAGTTAATGAAAGACTATACTCAAGAAGAGTATGATAAGTTCCTAGAGAGTCTAGACTTCGAATACGACTCAGGATACGGCAACCAAGAACTATTCGGTATGATATGGTTTAAGGATGGTGCATGGGCTGAAAGAAAAGAGTATGACGGACTTGAATGGTGGACTATAAACGAAAGACCGCAGATACCAGATAACTTAAAAAAAGAAAATGAAACTAGTATACCTCTGTAATACTATCTATCTATTACCTACCTTAGACGTATCCTTCGATAGATATTACGAAGGAAGATTAGCATATCTTGATTTCAATATCAGTTGGCTTGCATGGAGCCTTTCTTTTAATTTATTTAAAGATAAGTAAATATGGCACGAAAGAAAAGGCCAACACCGGAAGAAATAGTACTAACAATAATAAACAAGATGTTCGAGATAGCAGGTCATGATGTTACTTACGAGCAAGTGGCGAGACGTAAGGATGCATGGTTTCAGGAATGGACGATGACCTACGAACAGAATAGGGAGTGGACAAAGTGGATGACGGAGTACTTTAAAAAAGAGCGTAAGATGTCTGTTAAGATAGCCGAACGAGAGGCTAAAATGTGTGCCTTTATGTGGGGATTAAAGTTTAGTGATTCCGAAAACAGAAAATAAATTATGGAAAAGAAATTAGGAAAGATTGAACGAGTACAATTCGGTCATGGAGGTTATCAAGAATGTATGTTAGGCTTATCAGTTACGCTATCTGATGGTAGTTGGGGTGTTCAAGGTTTTAGAGGGAACTGGGATGCTGAACTCATTAAACATACCGAACATACTCAATGGACTGAAGAAGAGAGAGATAAAGGATATTCAGATACTATGAGATTTTTATCTAAGCTTCTTAAGGAAGCAAAAGTAAACAGTGTCGATAAATTAAAAGGTGTTCCTGTTGAATGTACATTCGATGGTAACATGTTAAAGGAATGGAGAATACTAACTGAAGTGTTATGAAAAAGAGTAAGTTCTATATTAAAAAACCTTTTAAGGAAAGAGTGATTAACTTTCTAAAGAGTCTACTCTTTTGGAAAGGAAGAAGCAAAGGTATAATTCATACTAGAGACATTAAATGGGATGATATCCGGGCAGTATTTTTCCCTAGAAGCTTTCATGAAAAGTATCAGTATTTAGGTTCAGTACCTTGGAACGAAGATAGATTGATCTTTAAGGCAATAGAGCCGCTTGTTATCTTTATGGACTACAAAGCAAGACCGTGGTGGTGCCCTAGATTCGTACTACGCTTTTTACATTTATTTGGTGATGATAATTCCATAGTAAGGGTGAGGAATAGATTCCTAAGTGATTTAAAGAGAAAGATAACCGGCGGGTATATGATATGGGATTACAAAACCAAGTGGGAATGGTATGATTTGAGAATATCGGTAGCAGGGACTGAGCAAATGCATAATCTAGCCGATGCAATTGAATATAAATTTTATAATGAAGGACGTAGAGAAGATCTAGCAGAGCAGATTAAGACTCTAGATCCAAATACTAAATTTCATAGCGGCTACAGTACAGATTCATTAAAGGAAGAATTAAACAGATTAGTTCCGGAGCAATGAAAAACAGATTTGAGCATAAAAAAGAATTCGTCATCTTCAGTGAGTATGGATTCTTTACCAAGCTAGCCTACGGAGGTAAGCCTCAATGGACTCTTGATATAAAAGAAGCCAAGCCTTTTGATGATCTTTGTAAGCTAGATGCTCTACAGAGGGTATACGGAAGAGAATTATTAATCGAATACATTTAATTATGGCACAACAAACAGCAGTAGAATGGTTGCAAGAACAATATGAAAATAGACCCGAATCAGATTTGTTAGAAGATGATTTCAAGAAAGCCAAACAAATGGAGAAGGAGCAGATAATGAAAGCAGTGTACGATAGCATGGGAACTAATTTTGATCCTAACATGGGAAGAGCAGAACTATACTACAACGAAACATATGATAAAACAGTATGACAAAAATTATAAACCATGAAATTCTTTACAGAAGTTAATACCTTTTACCCTTTTCCATCTTTCAAATTTACATTCGATTTTAGCGAAAAAGGACGTCTAACCTATCTAGACGTAGAAGCAGTATGGTTGAAATGGGGCGTATCATTTAGTTTAATACCAGAAGAATAAGTAATATCTTTAATTAACAAAATAAACAGTTATGAAAAAAGCCCTGCTAATCCTTTTCTTGACCTTAGCAACTACTTTTGTCTTCGCTCAAGACTCAAAAACTTATATAGTAAATAGAAGCGAGATGCACATTTATAATAATATAACTAAAGAATGGGAGCTTCAATCAATTAACGATGATGTAAGTATAAACTTAATTATATATAAGGACATAATCAACATTCAAGCTAAGGCACCGAGCCTCTACAGGCTTGATGAGAAATCAAAAGAGAAAATTGAAACTACTAGTTTGCAAGGATATAAATACAAGGCAATGGAGTATGTGGATATGAAAAACTGCTTAGTAGACGTACTAGTATCAAAAAATCCGGAAAATAGAGTATTCGTATTTAGTGTTATATTCAATAATGAAGTTTTAGGCAAGGTCAATCTCCGTTTTCTAGGGTATATAGAGTAAATCGAAAACAAATGGTAGCTATAGATATACTAGGATGGATTGCAACCGGAGTGGTTGTAGTATCTTTTACAGTAAAAGAGATGCTGTGGCTTAGGGCTGTAAACGGAACCGGAACTATATTATGGTTGATATACGGAGGATTAAAAGAAGATTACCCCTTACTTGTAGTTAACGTACTTATACTAATTGCACATTTTCACTGGTTTAGCAAACTCAAGAGAGAGGGGGGAGGGGGCCGATGATAATAAAAAGGGGCCGCGAATGCGAACCTACGTATATATATCTACGAATAGTTAAGTAGGTTATCTATATCCCATACTATTTATAAGTAATTAAAACATAATAAAATGACAATTTTTTTGAAAAACGGCAAGGAGATAGTCCTTGATGATGAATTGGGACAGCAGGTTGTAATAAGAATCCGCAAGGCACTCACATCTGGATTAAAAGGACTTGTGATCTTTCATGACGACGAGGATATGGATAAAGTGCTTCTTGTCTTGAATCTTGACGAGGTAGCGGCTATTGTTTAATCCTGCCCCCGTGAAGGGGTATAAAAACAGTATCAGACCTGGAGAAATAATCAATCTCCGGGTCTTTTTTTGTATATAAATAAAGACATAAAAAGGGTTGGCGGCCTCAAGAAACCAGCGTATATTCAGGATATGAATACCCAGGATGTAAATAGAATAGGGAAGTATATCAAAGAGAGGTACGAGACAGGAAAGGCAATTGATAATCTAATAAACAATATAAAGTAAAAACGAAAAAAGAGATATATGAATATTAAAGTAAAAGCAGCATTAACGGTAGTAGTATTCTTTGTAGGTATGATAGTTACCGTGTTAGGAATTATATCTATACCGGAGGCATGGGTGGAAACAATATTTAAAAGTGCTATAGTCTTGGCCGCACTAGCCTTCTCCTATAAAGTAGCCTACGATTATTACGTGGCAAAAGAAGAATTAAAAGAAATTGAAGAGGCGAGATCTAATAAACCCGACCCACTAGATAGCCTAAAGGATATTAGCGTATGGACATATGACGATGGCCGGCCCTATAATCCATCTATAAGACCTCCACAAGGCCGGAGAAACAAAGAGCGTATGCCGAAAAAAGAAGAGTCTAGTAAATAGGTGGGATTGATATAGTAAAAAATTAGATACGTAAGTAATAATTGAAAAGCGTCCCGAATGGAGGGTCTTACGTGTCACACTCAGAACTATTTCCAGCCTACTACCTTATATATCAAGCTACCTTGCCCTACACACTATCTGGTAATACCAACTACCAAAACCATATCGATATCGATCGACAGCTATAGGAGGATCGATCGATTCGAATAAGGGCCGAGCGAGCCTGCAAGGCGAGCGAGGGTGCTATCTAGCTATTTATACTAGAACACAATGCAATTGTATTCTATGGTACACGAAGGCGAAAAAAGAAGTAAGGGGTCTGGTAAGACCTATTCAGTATTTGAGATTACAAACGACAAGACTGGCCGTAAGCATTATATGGTCTCTTCAGTCTATACTATCGAGAATATCGTCTCCGGCATCCGAACCTATGTCAATTCAAAGACAGTAGGAGGCGGTGCTAAGGCCCTAGCCGTCGATATCAAGAATGCTGGCAAGGACTATGATGAAGACTTCAAAGTAAAAGAAGTCGGAAAGGGCATGTCTAGGGAGGCGGCCGAAAGAAGACGTGCTGAACTAGTCACCAAGTCCGGTGAGGTATATAATCAAGAAATAGAAGTATCTTAGTAGATATATACTATAGAATACAATGCAATTGTATCTTAGAGGCTCTTGCTAGTTAGCTTTTCATACTTAGATAGCGCTACTTCCGTCTGCCGGCGGATCTCCTCCAGCGTCTTCAGCCTTTCGATTTCCTCAATAGCTTTCTTTTTATTCTTATTATTGCTGCCTGTTAAGTGATCAACGATCGATGATCTGGATTGCTCGGCTTCCTGAGCTTCATCCAAGATAGATGAAATAGTAGATAGCGTAGATTTGTAAAGGAGTACTTTAGCAATAGTCATAATAGGTAATTTAAATTATTTAGTTTTTACATTAGTTAAGAAGGCTTTTAACTCTTCTTCTGTCATCGAAATTAAGTCTAGGCTGTCTTTTCCTCTTTTCATAGTTGTTTTATTTAGTGCTAAAAATAATATATATAATATGATATAAAAAATATTTTTAAAAAAGTTGCCAGTCTGGAATTTAGTTCGTATATTTAGGTATTATTAAAAATCAAAAATTAAAAGTATGAAAGTAAAATTCTGCATCGAAGCAAACGACGAAGGACTATCAATCGACATTCAAGGAACAGGAACTGACATTATGGCCGCTCTTTGTGCTGCTATGGAGAAAGATCCAACTATCAGAAGTCTTGTTGCCAAGAGTTTGATGGCTTTAACTTTTCACGATTTGATTGAAGGTAAGGTAGAGGGACCAAGTGAAGATGCTATAGCTGGAATGTTAAAGAAAATGAATGTTGGATTAGCTTAAAACGAAAATTGGCCCTTCGGGGCCTTTTTTCTAAAAAAAAGTTGCCTGTCTGGAACTTAGTACTTATCTTTAGGTATAATTAAAAATCAAAGTTATGACAAAAAATCAAACAGTTGAGCTTCTGAAAAAACAGCTCCCCGGCTTTTATTCTGCCGATCAAGTAATCAAATTAATTAACGACATCGAGGATGTCAATCAAGCCTACAACGAGGATCAGGTCGAAAATCTTATCCAGAGTATTGAGGATAAGGTTGAACGAGCTGTTATGAACATGTACTCTGAGGATCTGCTCGATTTTGATTCAGCCGATTTCAGTCTTTGTGGAAAAGAGATTAGTCTTGATTCTGTAGATGCCGATAAAGATAAGATATGTGAAGCGGTGTCGGAGGCAGCAAGAAAGGTCTTACTGGATTTCTTTCCAGCACCAAAACAATTTGAAACGGCATAGTCCCTGCTCCGGGAAGGGGCAGCTACAGGTGTAGTGTAAGTCCTCTTCTCTTTAAAAATTAAATACTATGCGTATAATATCTGAACTTACTCAAGTAATCCGTCATTACCAGCTAAGCATTGGCGAGCGTACCTACTACTATAAAGAGCATTTAGACGATAGAGGTAAGGTAATAGAGGATGAACTATCCGATGAAGATAGCCACGTATATGATAATCCAGCCTTACTTGAGCGTATAAGAGAGTTTATTGACAAACAATATAATAATTAAAAATCAAACAAAATGGCAAAGAAAAAAACAACCCCCGAAAAGCAATTTATTGCATTTGACAACTACACCGAGACTATAATCGGAAGAGGTTCTCTCAAAGATGTCACCGAACTAATTGAAGTGTATGCTGGAGATGAAGGTTACGACGAAGACGGTATAATTGAGAATGTTCATGTATTTGAATTAGGTGCGGAGATGACTGTTAATGCTTTTGCACGCGGAGTAGAAGTAACTATCGAATCGTGAATCTAGATAGTAAAGAAGCTTACCTTGAGGAAAGGAGAAAATTAAATAGATTAGGGACTCGTCAGCTGGAGATGTTATTAGGTGAATTATATCACCAACGATTTGTCCAGTATGACGTTTCCGTAGCGGAATATTATAGAGTAGTATCTAGTGTATATAATGCTAGGATGCGAAGTGGCGGCTCTCTGATCTATCATTTAAAAAACTTTCTTGGATAGTTGGTTGTTTGATAATTTTTTGTTATATTCTTAGTATAGAATAAAAACAAAAATAAATAAAATCAAACAACATGGCTTTCCAAAAACTCAATCCGGTGTTCAAGATCGTAGCCTACACCGAAGCAAAGCGCCGCGGCGACGTAGCTCGCATCGCGGAAGAAACTGGCTACACTCAGTCAATGGTATCTAAAACTCTACGTGGCCTCCGTAACAACGAATCCATCGTAAACAAGGCATACCGTCTTGTGAAGGATCGTCAAACGAACCTACAACGCCTTAGTGAAGTGATTGCCTAAGAGTTTCGTACTTTTGATTTTTAATACGGGCCTGCGTTTCTACGCTGGGCCCTTTTTTATTTTCGGTAAAAGGGTGAGGCAAAGTCTGCAAAAGTCTGCATGCACACTTTTCAAAGCCTTGAGCGGTACAGCTGCTCTAAGAAGCTCTTAGAGCTGCTTTTTTTCTGCCCCTACCGCTACATGTATCCAACAACATTATTTTTATTATTATTGAGAATCAATAAGTTAGCTAACTCGTTGATTTTCAATAAAATTAGTTTTTATTAAAGTTGCTGGTCTGGAAAATAGTCCATATATTTAGTGTATTAAAAATCAAAGACATGGCAACAATTAATCGCTCTGAGATCGAGCAAATGATCTCCAACCTCGCTAACGGAACTATCTACTCAGTTTCCTTTATTAAGAAAGATGGGACTAAAAGATTAATGAATTCAATTAAAGGAACGGGGAAGGGAGTAAAGGGAGTAGGTGCTAAGTATGACTTTAAGTCTAAAGGTTTATTACCGGTTTATGACTTACAGCTTGCTAAGAAAGATCCGGCCAATCCTGAAAAAGCTTGGAGGACTATCAACCTCGAAACGATATTCGAGTTGACTGTCAATAAAACGAAATATGAGGTGGTGTGAGTGAGATGGCCCCTTCGGGGGCCTTTTTTTAAATCTTCTATTATGAAAACTTTAATCATACATCCTGACGATCGGTCTACTGATTTCTTAAGAGCTATTTATGCGCCCTTGAAGAACTACACCCTAATAACTATGGGCACTAGAAAGGAAGTAAATGAGCTAATAAGGTCTCATGATAGGATTATTATGTGCGGCCATGGAACACCTTACGGGTTACTTTCAGTAGGTAAGTTTGAGGGTAGTTTTATTATAGATTATAATACGGTACCTTTATTTGAAGACAGAGAGTGTGTCTTTATTTGGTGTAATGCTGATAAGTTTGTAAGCTTTTACGGCCTTAAAGGATTATATAGCGGTATGTTTGTGTCTGAAGTAGGTGAGGCTATAATGATGGGATTACCTAAAGTACCTCAAAAAGTAGTTGACGAATCAAATGATGTTTTCGCTAAGACCTTAGGTGAAGGTATAGATCGGGATCTGTATCACGCCTACCATAGGATGATGAATACCTACGAAAGATTAGCAGAGACTAACCCTGTAGCTAGGTATAATTCAGAGAGATTATATCTAATTCTGTAACTCATTGATTCTCAATAACCAAAAAAATATCGTTAAAAAGTTGCTAGTTTGGTTTGAAGTCCTTATCTTTAGTATGTTAATTTAATTATTTAATAAAAATCAAAGTTATGCCAAAAGCATCTACAAGTGGGGCAGCACTTCAAAAAATTGCCAACGCGTTAGACGCATTACGTAATGAATACTCTACAAAGGAGTATCGCAGATTCGATGGAAAGGTTTACTCTACCCGATTCCAAATCTCTAACACCTTCTCAACCGTTCTTAAGAACATGGGAGCAATTCAAGTTAATCCTGAAGAGAGAGGGATGTATCGATTGACGGAGAAAATGATTGGACTTCGTCCTACTACTGTCGTCAAGCACATCAACAAGTATCAGAAAGAGAGTAGAGAAAAGATTCCTACTTTATTACGTAGAAAGAGAAAAGCTAAAGCTACTGCTATTAGAGTAGTACAGCCTGAGCTATTCAATACCGAGCCTACCTTCGACGTAATTATTACGGCTTTGAAGGAGAAGATTCGTAAAGAAGTAATGTCGGAGTTAATGAGCTCCTTGACAAAGGCGTAGATGTTGGGGTTATCAGGGGGGGAGAAATCCCCCCTTTTTTTTAATTAAAAATTAAACTTATGTACTACGTCTACGATTTGGAAGGTATGGAGCCTCCAATTGGTCCTCTAGCGAAAGCTGAAGCAGAAGAGATGCAGAAGCAATTAGGGAGTCGTTGGGGTATCTTGCCTCAAGAAACTGCTGAGCAGATTTATAGCTGGATCTAAAAAGTGTAAAATAAAGTTGCCGGTCTGGAAATAAGTTCTTATATTTAGGTATAATTAAAAATCAAAGTTATGTACCCTACAGAAAATTTGCTCGAAAGAGCCACCCCCGAACTGTTAAGAGCGATCGCTCAGTACAGAGAAGTTCATCCTATTATTGCTGGAAATGTTGAACGTACTCTTACCGAAAATATGTTCGTATCGGACGTCCCTTTCGGAACGATAATAGATATTAATAGCATTTGCTATCATGCAAAAGTAAATTTCGACTTCAGTAATCCTTGGGTTTTATTTAACCGATTCAAAGAAGTTGTTTCTGAAAAGGAACCTTCCTAACTTCTGTCTAAAATTAAAAGCCATGGAAACAAAATCATTCTTTATTAACGGGTACTGTATATGGGCCCTGACCTTTGAAGCTGCTATGAAACATTATGAGATGATAATGAAAGTAAGACAGCTTCAATTAAACTAATATAATACAATTGCATTGTATGAAAAAGGTGTGACTCTTAGCTCAGAAGGTTAGAGCAAGCCCCTAAACCAGGCCGTGCCACCGGTTCGATTCCGGTAGAGTCACCTAAATAAAAATCAAAGTTATGAATTTTAAAATCACACACCTTGAAGCTAGGACTGAAACTTGGTCCGATCGCAAGAACGAACCCTATAAGCTTAATAATAAGCTTTATATTTGGCCTGCAGGCGAAACTGTCGTAGAACAGCTCTTCAATAGACGTAACCGCCCGGCTGATATCTGGAAGAAAAAAGTGATACCTGCTATCATGGATAAGCTGTCAGCAAAGTATCCTGAAGTGTATAATGCAGTAAAGGGAGAGAAATGGGGCTGGAGACAAAAGTGTGGCTGTAGGATGTGTCCTTGCAGTCCCGGCTTTGTAAGCAGTAATATGGGACAGTACTATATTAGCGCAGAAGTCGAGTTTGAATAAGAAATCCCTAACTCATTGATTCTCAATAAACATAAAATTTTAGTAGAAAAAGTTGCCAGATTAGTTCGAAGTACTTATCTTTAGTGCAAACAAAAAAATCAAAGTTATGCCAAGAAATTCTTTACCAATGACTGCTCTGACTTTAGAGCAAATTAGACAGGAAGCGCCTCAGGCTTTTGCTGCTGCTCCTCGTCCTGGACTTTCAGCTAAATATTCCTTCCTCCCTACGAGCCGTATTATCGAAGATATGGATAGCCTGGGCTGGAAAGTAAACATGGCTAAGTCAAATCGGTCACGTACTAACGTAAATCGTGAATTCGGTAATCACGTCATTAAGTTCTTCCATCCAGAAGTCTTTATTCAGGATAATGAAGGCAATGTAGAGAGCTATATAAATGTCGTAGTAATGAATAATCACGCCGGCGTAGGTAGCTTTAAATTTGAGCTAGGTATCTTTCGTTTAGTCTGTACTAATGGACTTGTAATTAAGGATACTGATATGGGATCCTTTAATATTCGTCATAGCGGATATTCATTTGAGCAGCTTAGAGAGACTATGAACTCTGCTATGGAGCGCCTTCCGCAATTAGTAGGTAAGATTAATCAGTACAACATGATTACTTTAACGCGTGAGCAGCAAAGAGAGTTCGCAAGACAGGCTATCGCTCTTCGAAGCTATACCGATCGAGTACCTACTGATGAAGAGCTGGCCGGCTTTTTAGTTCCTCGTCGTCCGCAAGATGTAGGAGATAGTTTATGGGTAGTGATGAATCGTATCCAGGAAGGCGTTATAAAGGGAGGCTATGACTTTACTAACAAGCAAGGTAAGGTACGTCGTGCTAAGTCGATACGAAATATTCAAAAGGATATCGAAGTCAATCAAGCTATCTGGGAATTAGGAATGCATTACGCTTAACGATAAAAACAGGGAGGCTTCTTTGTAGGGTATAAAAGTAGCTAATCTAGACGGGATAGGTGATGCTCCATCTATAAATCAAGTCTCTCTGTTTTTTTTAAAATACTTTGAAAAAAAGTTGGAAGGTAAGATAAAAGTTCGTAATTTTCACACCCCTTAAAATTAATGTTATGAATATCAAATCAACAGTACAGCCTGATGAGCGTCTATCGCAGAATGAATGGATGGATAGATTTAAAGTATCGTCCCGAGCCAAGAAATGGGATGGCGTAGATAGGGCCAAGAGAGTAATGGATCAATGGCGTGATGAAAATAACGTAAGGATCTCTTATAGAGAGACTGTAAAGGCAATAAAGACTTCCGATACACTTAGCTAACCCATAGGAACTAAACACCAATCATAATCATGAAGAAGATCAATTCCGTCGCCCTACTAAAGGGTGAATCTCTCATCGCAGCAGGTGAGAAAAACGACTGTACCGTTTACGCAATAGCTACAGCCTTTGACATGGACTACGATGCCGCGCATCAAGAAGTGGCCGATCGTATGAACCGTGAAGAGAACTTAGGCGTAAAGCGTAGTAGTATCCTCAATGCCCTTTCTGAGGGAACTACTATTAACGGCAAGACAGTTACCCGTGTCATCAAGTCACCTACTAAAACGTATAAGGTGTACGGTAACGCAATCCCTAGGCAGCTACGCCTTAGCTCTTTTGCTAAAGAGAATCAAGAAGGTACCTATGTTATCCTTACCAGAGGCCATGCCCTTACGCTAAAGAACGGCGTCTTTATGGATAATCTAAATGAAACCAAAACTAGAGCCCTTGTTGAAGTAGCTATTAAGGTAGATTAGTTTTTACTAAACTAGCCTCACTCCAAACTAAACTCCCGGAGGAGCATCCGAGTTCACTTGCACCCAACTGACAGCATACTGCTGGCATCTGACACCATCCTAACACCACTGTAATTACAGCTGATAACAGGGTATATGCAGATGAGCGGGGGGTGAGTGGTGAGATACCCTCCGGGAGATTTTTAGGTTAAACTAAAATATATATCAATGTGGAGTAATAAGTATGTTAAGAAGTTAATTCCATTAGGGTATACTTTTATGTTTAAGGGGCAGTATTGTTCTGTCATTAAGCATTTTAAGAATCGTTTTGAGTATAGTACCATGGAGCATCCCTCGGGTAACTACATGTATTATAACTTTTTCCAGAAAACTCCACATTTTCGTTCGAAGTTTGGAAATATCGTTCAGAAAAGTTTGGATTTCGAGCCAGGCTTTCTACCTTTAGTTGAGAAGGTTGTGAAGAATATCAAGGAAGGAAAATCGCCTAACCAAAAAATATATATTTAACGATTAAAATTAAGGTTATGATGTTACTATTTCAATTATCTATTCTGCTATTAGGGTTTTTAATTGGTAGCTGGTATTTTGGGCTCACCGAGATGTTTATTGAAGATTATAGTACCCGTAGAAAATTTACTATCAATGCCCTTATTATTACATCTTTATTCAGTCTTTATTTCCTTTTGAATCTATGAGAATGAAGCAATTGACACCCGATGAGGTGTTGCAGTATATCCCGCTTCAAACCGGGGACCCGGATTTCGCTACAAGGGCTATTGCCTTTACCCTAACCCCGTGCAAAGAACCAGGATGGGAAGGGTGGGAGGAAATAACCTACTACGCCAGCAATTCAGGCGATCAATCCTCGTTAACTCCTCTTGAGATAATGTATGAGGAGTGGAATGATATAGTTTAAAACTAAAACAATCAATAATGAAAAACTTTTCAGTAAGCGAGATATTCATTTTAGTAATGTGTGTGGTATGTATCTTCTTTAGCGAATACATCTACCTGTCACACGGAGATCCTTTAAAGGCTATATTCATTGGTTTGTGGCCTCCTACCATTCTCGGGCTCCTCAATTACGTCAACAGTAAAAGAAAGTAATATGCAAAATTTTGATATAATACTGCTATCAAGCATTGTATCTACCCTCTTTATCGTCTTCCTTGGTCTTACGGTGAAGGAGCTTATCGTTGCTGACAAGAAGAAGGTTACCGGAAGCGAAAATGGTCCGCGTGCCCGCCTGGTACGTAAGGTGGGTGAACTCTTTGATAGTCCTTCCCAGGGTATGGCTCTTTCGGAGAAGATTGCCGTAATTAAATCTATGGAAAGGGTTATGGCCGATATGGAATCCGATGGCGTTTATTTCTCCGAAGAGGTAAAGATCGAACTCGAGAAAAAGCGTAAGGAACTTGTCTGCGAGTACTCCGGACTTCCTTCTACGAAGGCATATGAATAATCTCTCTTTGTTTTTCCCTGTATTTTGCTTTTAATAGTCTATCTTATGTAGATAGAGAGACCATGGAGATTAAAAGCTCTCGCGGTCTTCCTTGAAGTCTTGCGGGGTCATATTAAGTGCAGCTGACGCAAAGACTCTTGTTCCGCCAAGTGAATATAGTTTAGAGTAAGCCCCTTGTCCGTGTCCGGCTCTATCGTACATATATTGTTTCCCGCTTTCGTCTGTACCTAGGATTGCAAACAGTTTATTGGTGCTAACTCTCTTCCCGAGATGAATGTCGTTAAACGTCGGATGGTAAATAATCATTTCATTCCACGTAATTCCTAATCTATCCATCAATCCGTCTGTATTTTCTCTAGAAGATCTACTAAGCCTATCTTTGAGCTCGTCATAGGTACCCTTGACTCCATATCCACCTCTTTTAATCCTCTTTCCGAATTCAAGTGAGACTTTAGGCATTCGCATTATTTTACGTTCCTTGTCTGATCTGTTATCGCGAAACTGCGGGGTATCTGATAGATCGATATCGTCGTTCTCCTTTAAAATACCGGCAATTTTCTGAAGTCTTTTTATTTCGACGTGCATAATAGTAATTAACTTATAAATAAATAGCCAGGATCTCGGTCCCTAAATATCTATATACATGAAGAAGAGATCAATTAGAGAGGCCGGTGGTATGATGGCTTCTGCGCCCGGACCCTCCCTTTCTGAACCTAATTTTATTGAACTACTTGCCCGCGAGGTAGAGAAGTTAAATGGCCTTGGTAGAATATCGCCGGTTGTTTATAACCGTGCATTGAACCTACTACCGTTACTACGTACATCCATTTTAAATATATATGGGAGGCGCGACAGCGGGCTCCAACAGGCTCTGGTCTTTTTACTCAAACAAGCCGGAAGAAACGTGAAATAGCTATTTATTAGCATGAAACGTTTATTGAACGAAGTTCGTCGTTTTCAAAAGATTGCTGGTCTTCTCAAAGAGGATGATTATGATATGGGTACACCATCTGGCGATACTGATGCTATGAATATAGCAGAAGAGGGGGATATTGATTTATCTGATACCCCCGAGTTTAACCGGTACGGTTTCAAGGTAGGAGATACGGTATATTATCACCTAGAAGGAGAACCGGGAGAGTATGGCGTAGTTACTGATGTAGCGAGGAATTGGGATGAGGTTTTACACAAAGGAGGGGCGGGTATAGAGATGTGGACTGAGTTCTTTAGTGATGAAGAAGCAGCTGAGAGTCTCGGCTACGATACGACGGAGGATTGGGAAGCAGAATTTGTACGTAGGTTAAAAAGCGAACCCTGGTTTGAAATAGAAGATGATGACGATGAGAGGCGTACAGACTGGGGCACGCCTGGCGGATGGTATCCGGCTGAATATGTAAGGGCATGATAAAGAAAGTCAAAATAGAAGAGATTCGTCGTTTTCAAAAGATAGCTGGTCTTCTTAAAGAAGTGGATATCGACCTATCTACTACACCTAGGTTTAATCAAGAGCCTAATTTATCGGATAAAGATTTTCTTAATTTTGTTTGGGATAGTATTAAAGATGATTGGATCGAGCATAAGTTTAGTACTATGGACCCTGCTAGTAGAAGGGGTGCAGTTGAGCAGTTTTTAAATAGTATACCTTATAGTTTTCTTAGAGATTATTGGGACGACTATATAGAGCATAAGCGGAGAGGTATAGAAGAAAATGATATCGATTTGTCTGATACTCCTGAATTTACCGATTTAAGTAAGTCTAAAATACAGCGGGAGTTTGAAAAAGCAGGGGTTAATGTCAAACGCCCGATATTCGTATATTCTATCGACTATGGAATGGCGAAAAGGTCAGTTGGGGAGTATATAGATGAGATTCTCGATACTATCTACGATCTTGAATCAGATCCGGAGTATGAAGATTCATACGGTGATGTAGAATTGGTAATTGTAAGTAACCCTGACAATATCGATCCGTTTGATTTTTTTGTTGAGGATGATCCAAAGGATATAAAATTAAAAGTTTTAATTCAAGGTGCTGTAGATGATTTAATTTTTCAGAAATAAATTTGAATCAATGAATGAAATTAAACGCTTACAGAAGATAGCAGGACTCTTAAAAGAGGATATTGACTTATCCGATACTCCTAAATTTAGTGGCTCACTTTCTGCTAATGATGTAATCAATCATCCTAGTTTTACGCCTTTTATGGATAATGCTGGCTGGGAATTCGATAGGTTCGGTTTTGCGGAAATTAGAGGTAAAGTCTATTATATTCCGGATTTAGAAGCGGAGGATGAAATGGAAGTAACACCTCTCAGAAAAGGAATATCTCTAAGTCAGTTGATAAGTATAGGTAAAGAAAAGGGTTATTTTTCAGAAAATGAATACGGTATATATTTTGATATTGAGTTAGAGCGAGAAATTGATCAATGGATAAATAGCTTAACATAATGAAACTTATAGATTTAATATTAGAAAACGAAGTATTCTTCAATCTACTATCCGAACAAGGAAGGTTAGATGTACTTAAATCAAAATTTGTAGATTCTAAGTTAATGAATCAAATTACGTTTGATCGAATAGTAGATGCTGATCCTACGCCTAATAAAACCTATAGTCAGTGGCTTCTAAATCAATACGTCAAGGAAGTTGTAAAGCCTTATGAAAAAAATAAAGCAGATAATCAGAGCTCCCGTTTAAGTAATAGGGCAAAACAAGTCTTTTTAGAGGATTTAGATGGAATAGGAGAGGCACTGTCCCTCTTCAATAGATTCAAAAGGAAGTTTACTGAAAAAGATATTAATAAGTATTCTGTTTCGTCGTTCAAAAAAGCAGCTCTCGACGTAGCAGATACGTTAAGCGACGATGAAAAACAGGGCGGAGAACATAGATTTTCTGCCGATGAAAAAAAGTTTCCGGAATATAAGATCGGAGAAGTCAACGGATTTGCGGTATGGAAATTACCTCAGGGTAATAATGATGCAGAGGAGGCGGCTTGTGAATTAGGTAAAGATACTTCTTGGTGTACTAGGAACGGGGCATTCAAAACTTATAACAGAAAAGATCCTTTGTATATTTTTATTGGAAAAGGAACTAAGTACCAGTTTCATTTTTCTGATAATCAATTTAAGAATAGAGTAGACGGAGATATGCAAGACGGAGAGCTTAAAAATAGTTTTTTAAAATTTTTAGAAGATTATGAAGGGAGAGTTACTGGAAAAAGAGATATTAGTAGTTATAAGATAGGGGATTATGATACTCCGCAAGGTAAGCTTCCTATATTTAAAGTTGGGAGAGATAAGTATTATTCTAATATAAACGGAGAGGAAATATTTTATAATCCTGACGATGGATTACTTAAGACTAAGAGCGGCAAGACTGTTAGTAGTTCAGGTGTTATATTTACTCATCCGTATATGGATTTCTTAAAGGAAGTCTACAGGCGACTTAAAGAGACTGGAGATACTAAAGGGTTTAGAGGAATTTATAGGTTATTACTCGACCTTGACGTACCTGAAAAAGGGCCGGGTGAATGGTGGAATATCCCAGGTGGCTTATCTTTAGAAGACTCTGAATTAACTAAGTTGCCGGAGGGTTTACATATCAAAGGAGATTTAAATCTAGATGGGTCTAAAATCAAAGAGCTCCCTAAAAGAATCAAAGTAGACGGTGAAGTTACGGGTTTAGATAAAAGTAAGGCAGCGTGAAAAAATTAATAAATGAAATACATCGCTTTAAAAAGATAGCAGGTCTTCTGAAGGGAGAAGATCTCGATTTGTCTGATACGCCGGATTTCGCAAACGGGGCTACAGAAGAGGTGTACGACTTAATCATAGACTGGGCTTCGTCAGGGCTGATAAGTGATACTGGTCCTGCACAGGGGCTAATACATGGGGCGGAGGAAATTAAAGCTGCTATTTCCGGTTTAAGTAGAAAAAAAAGAGAAGAGCTGTCTTCAATGCTCAACCATGACTTTGAAACTGTGGACGGTTGGACTGATGGAGATAAAAAAATTTTAAACTCTTTAGGCTTGAATATTACTGCCGATCCTCTTCCTACGGACCTATAAGATAATAGTTTTTAAATGAGCAAGTTAATAGATCAAATACGCCGTTTCAAAAAGATAGCCGGTCTCTTAAAAGAAGAGGATATTGACTTATCAGATACTCCACAGTTTAAAAGAATTCCTAAAGTACCTTGGGGATGGGAGGTTGAAGATTTTGATAAAGAATTTGACCCGAACGATCCGCTTAGGGTAACACTCGCCTATCCTGCAGGAAACCATCCAGACGATGAAGAGCTTAGGGTTTATATTTACGAGGAGAACCCGGGAAAATACTTTATACGGGACTGGGACGGATATCGGGTTAAAGATTATGATACAGTGTATGATGATTTTGATGACGCTGTAAAAGCAGCTATTGCCAAAGCAGAGGAGCTATACGACGATATTTCTACAGACTGGTTTCCGGATAGTGCAGGAGATTTGCTTTAGTGGATTATAGCTATTTATATAAGTGATAAAACTATCTGATCTTATTAAGACTCAAATTCAACCTAGCGAAAAGACTAGGATGAAGAATTTTCTTTATCGCGGATCTAGAGATCAAATTAATCTGCACCCTAACGATTACAACGTAGTAGGTAGTAAGCCTGGTACTATAGAACAGGAAGGTATGCTTGATACTTCTGATCATCCGGAAAATAAAAATAGAGTAGTTCCTTTCCAATGGGATCAGCCGGATGGACTCTTTGAAGAAGAGCAAGAGCAAATATTTAATGCGCTAATAGGAAGGGAATTTCAAACTTTAGAAGATGTCAAGAAGATGGCCTCTAGATTAAGACAGGCAGGTTTTACGCAAAGTGATATTGAGAAATTTATAAAAACTTATTTGATATGAGCAATTTCGATTACAAGCAATGGCTATTTGAGAATAGACTAGGGGCATATAGCAAAAGCTCCTTACTTAAGGAGTTTAACTCTGAGGATGGGTTTTCGGATGAAGAGCAGAATAGAGATGATATGAATGAAATCAATCCCGCTGCTTTAGGAGTAGGGCAAGCTGTAGCGGATGCAGAGATGGAGAGAGAAGATGATTTAAATAGCGATATGGTAGATAATGTGAGTATGGGAGTAGTCGCGGAAGCTGGAGAATACTCTACTGAAGTTAAGATAGAAGAGTGGGAAGTGAATGTTTTAGGGAAAGATTATATTATCGACGCTGACGTTGATATAGAATTTCATTACGAGGGAGATGACTATGAAGATCATATGTTAATTAATTCTGGTGGATATTATGTCGATAATGCTGTAGCGATAATTACTAAGCTAGGTGTGGAAGATGGTGATACATATAGAGATGTCAATGATCCTACCCATATTAAACAGATTCAAGATTTAATAAATAAAGATCCTAAGCTTAATAGAAAACTTGAAGACGAAGCAGCTAGTAGCGTTGACTGGAGTAGAATGGATGAAACAGTAGGATATGTTATGAAGACTAAGCCTTCCGATCCTCTAGAAAGAGGTGAGTAGAAAGTTGGAAGTCTGAAAAAAAATCCTTAACTTCTTTTTATGATAAGAAAAGATGATATTTCTCTCAAGAAGAAGAAGGAGAAAAATATAAAAGTATAAATGAAAAAAGTAACGGTTTTGCGACTTAGTGGGTGTCGTTACTGTGAGGAGTTATTAAGTAAGCTAGATAAGGTAAATATTAAATATACCTCTTTAGATGCTGATGAGCATAGCGATTTTGCAGACAAGGTAGAGGATCTTATAGGAACTAATTCTTACCCTATAGTTATTGTAGATGTTCAAAACCTTTTTCCTTTCTTTATTTTTAGAGCTGAAACTATAGAACAAGTAGGTGAAGCATCTCTTAAAAATGCTGTTAAGATAGGTACTCTTTCAATTGATTCAATGGTAGAAATAACTTTAAATTATTATAAATGAAATACAAATCACTTGTTACGAACAAATTAGAAGCCTTAGATAATACTATTAGCGGTATTAAATCTCTTTTATCACAACCTAATCTAACTAGGGAACAAGTAGAGAATTGGCACATAAGGGTAAAAGAGAAGATTGCTGAAATTCAGACGCTCATTAATGCAGAGCAAGAATCTTTGTAAGTAAAGTTGGTTTTATATTAATAGTTTTATATATTATCATATAAACCTATTTGCATGCTAACACCTGAACAAATTGAAGATAACTTAAAGAAGTTTTATCAAGTTATCTCCGATCATATTTCCGAACCTCGAGCTACAAAACTCCTAGCTCTTTATCAATCTCAGGAAGAGAATCTCGCTTTATCTCCAGCTTCTTCACGGACAGCTTTTCACAACGCCTTCCCAGGAGGATATGTCGATCACGTACTAAGAGTAGTTGAGGCGGCCCTTGCCTTATACGAAGTATGGGAAAGATTTGGTGCAGATATAACTACATTCACACAGGAGGAGTTAGTATTTTCGGCCATTAATCATGACCTAGGTAAACTAGGTCGGGACGGTAAGCCTGCATATCTACCTAACGATTCAGAATGGCACGTGAAAAATCAAGGAGCAATGTATAAGCCTAATGCTGAGCTACCTTTTATACCTATTCAAGACGCATCTTTATTTATCCTGCAATCAGCAGGAATCGAGATGTCTTTTAACGAGTTCGTAGCTATTAAGACTCATGACGGACCTTACGATGACGGTAATAAAGCATATCTCTTTTCAAGTCAAAATGAATCTAAATTAAGAACAGCCCTTCCCTATATTCTACATCAAGCCGATATTCTTGCAGCAAGAGTAGAGTGGGAGATGGAGTGGAGCGGTAAGGTAGGTGTATCTAAACCTAAAGAGGTAAAACCTGCTACTGCTACCCAATTTAAACAAGCCGCAGAAGCTAAAAAATTATCAAATATCGGATCGAAGAATCCCGGATTACTCAACGCATTAAAAAAATTATAATATGTTTGGATGGATCATGCTCGCAGTATGGGCACTAACTGTTGTGGGTTGGATTATTTACAACCTTTACCAAAAAAATATTAAGCTAGAAAACACTGTAATCAGTCAAGCTAATTTTATTGCCGGACTTCAAAGCTTAATTTGGGAGTCAGAAAAAGCTGTAAAAAATTTAGATGATAAAATTTGGTTAGAAAGTGATAAAGAGCTACAGCAAGTTTTCTATAACTTAAAAGCAATTCAAGACGGGTTAAATCAATTTAATAAGCGGTAATGACTGAAGACATTTTTAAGCCTGAAGAAATAGAGGTTACGCTTACTAAAGACGGTAAAATTAGAAAAAGAAGACCTAAAAAATCTATAGACTATTTTACTCTCGATACTCAGCAAGCTATTCTCGATTACAGAAAAGAAGTATCACAAGCTAGAAGAGATCAAATTTTTAACGAAAAGATCTACTACGCTTTCTACAAGTTAGCAGAAAATATAATTCATACTTTTAAGTTCTACTATACAGAGGTAGATAATATCAATGAATTAAAGCATGAAGTGATAGCGTTTTTACTTGAAAAACTACATCTATACGATCAAACGAAAGGTAAGGCTTATTCATATTTCGGGACGATTGCTAAAAGATATCTTATAGTCTATAATAATAATAACTATAAGAGATTAAAAGGGAAAGCATCAGTAGACGACGTAGAGACTGATAAAACTATTACAAATGAACTTCTACTATCTCGCCCTGATAACTTAGAGCAGAATAGTTTTATTGAACTTTTTATTCAGAGAATCGACGATGAACTTCTTGAATTATTCCTTAAACCGCAAGAAGCTAGAGTGGGGGACGCTATACTTGAACTTTTTAAACGTAGGGAAAATATTGATATCTTTAATAAGAAGGCTTTATTTATTTATATTAAAGAGATTACAGACGCTCCTACTCCTGTGATTACCAAGGTAATAAAAGTACTCAAAGAAATTTATAGGGAGATGTTGAATAAATATCTAGAGCAAGGGACGAAGATCGACATTTTTTCTCGTTAGATATTTATTTAAAAGATTCTCATGAGTTTAGATTTTGATCTATACGACGGAAAAAAGTATTCTGATCTTGTAAAGGATATTATCAAGAACCATAAAGCCAAGCAAAATCAGATAAAGGCTTTAACCGATCAGCTCGTAGAGATGGTAAGCGAACCTGGAGATGCAGTTGTAGTTGTACCCCTGATTAAAGGATATTTAGATTCTGATATCAAAAACGATGAGGCGTTAGTAAAACTAGCTCAGATCTTACAAAAAGCAAATCAGACCGAAGCCGGAGCAGACGGTATGTTTAGCGATAAGGATCTTGAAATGTTGTTTAGTGATATTCAAAAAACTACAGCTCCGATCAAAGAAGAGGAGATAAAGCAGCTGCCAAACAGTCAGTAAATGTCAAATTTTAACCCGACATACGCCCAGCAGCAAGCCTCCTACATAAGCCCTACAGGCGGAGGTAATCAATTTAATTACCTTATCGCAAGGGTAACGCATGTAATACAAGGTCCCTTATATGTTGGAACTAACGTACCGGACCCTTACTATAAAGATACATCAGATTTAGGATCAATTACCTTTCAAATGCTTTCCGGATTTCAAGATAGAACTCTCGATAGCGGGGGTAATCAGACTGCGAGACCAATGTATTCTGCAATTAAACAAACGCCAGTAGAAGGAGAGATTGTTTTATTATTCCCTGGCCCTTCTAGAGACCTAAACGAAGATAGAGGTAGACGAGATCTCTTCTATACCCTACCTTATAACTTATGGAATTTTGCTAATCATAACGCATTTCCTGATCTCGGTGATTATGGAGCATATATTGGAGCAATAAATAGAACTTATCAAGATAGTACTAACACAAATCAGCCTGTTAATACTTCTTCTACCGGATCCTTGAACATGCCTTTAGGCCCTAACTTCGTCGAAAAAGGAAATATTAAGGTACTAAAGCAATTCACCGGTGATATTACTATTGAAGGTAGATGGGGCAATTCGATAAGATTTAGCTCAACCAATCCGGTCCCCGCTGATCAAAATCCTTGGTCAAAAAACAGTGCCCCCGGCAACCCTATAACTATAATCAGAAACGGTCAAGGTACAACTAGTGATAATATACCTTGGATTCCTACAGTAGAGAATATCAATAGGGATCCTTCTTCGATTTATTTAACCCAAGGGCAGCAAATTGTGATTGATGATATAAATAATAATTTTAGCCTAGCAAGTCTAGATGTTGTACTAGAGAGAACTTATACTGTATCTGTACCAATTCAACAGCAATTAACAAGTACTGATAATATTTCTGCTCAAGAGCAAGATCAGATAATAACTAACCAAAGATAATGTACCAACCTCAATTTCCATATCTAGGTAACCAAGTAATAATTTCCTCTGGGAGAGTTGTACATCACTCTTACGATGATTTTATTTTTCTTTTCGGCAAAAAAGGAGTAGCGATTTCCTCACCAGCGACCTTTACTGTAGATGCAAGCGAAAAAACAACAATCGTTTCTCCTCAAATTGAATTAGGGTTTAACGCTTTACGTATAGGTGAACCTGTTTTATTGGGAACTAGTACAATAATTCAGCTTAGCTTTCTTATAGACGCCTTAGTTAATTTAGGTGCTGCTCTTCAAGAAATGTCTGCTGAAGAATTAGAAACCGCTATACCAAGGATAGTAAATACGAGTAAAGTTTTACAAGGTATAGGTTCAAGAGTAAAAGCACAGTTAACTGCAACCTGTCTCTCTAAAAATACCTTCACTAGATAATGGCAAACAATAAATTAGCAAAAGGTATCGAGAGGGTAGTTAGAGTTGCTTCAAAAGGATTAGGAGAGGTGCAGATTAATGTTGATAAAGTACTATGGGGTAATCCCTCTCCTCCCAGAGATAAAAAATCTTCAGCAAGCTACGGCAATAAGCCTGCAAAGGAGCCTAGGAACTATACAACAAGAACAGTACCTCCCCCTTCCGTCCGAAACGAAGTCGCAGGCGGTAGCGGAAACGCCGGCAAATCAATACCATTTCCTTCAAACCTCCCTCCCCCTTGGCAATTTCAGTCCGTCCTAGGGCCTGATGATACTCCACCTGATGATATAAAGAAAACAATTGTCGCAACAAGGAATCAACCTCAGAAAGATATACAGTATAGGGAAGTACCTACCAGACCTGAAAGACCTAAAGTAGGTCAGAGGTTAGTGCAGACGGGATTATTCAGTGCATTAGATGCTTTAAATTCAGTAGACCTATGTGATGTAGTAACGTACGCTTACAGTAATGTAAATATAAAAAGAAAGCCAAGACCTGAGAGGAGTACATGGCGACCTGATCAGGTAGCTTTCTTTACATTACAGGATCAAGCAAAACTTGTCACTACTTTCATAGACAAGTACACAGCCTATCCAAACGTATTTATTGGATCTTATTTAGGAGTAGGGCCTAATGCTGTACCTCCACAACAAGCTGTCAGCCAATCCAACGCCCCAATAGAAGGAGGAACATCTGTACAGAAGTACAATATGTTCTATCTCTTAAAGAGTGTCGGAGAAGTTTTTAGTTTTAACACTAACACGACTGGCTCTTTATTTACTTCCCAAGATGCAGTCTTACTTCAAGAAATACCTAAACTAGGCTCTAATCTAAACTTCGTAAACGACTTTTTAGGTAACGTAAATAAGTATTCAGACTATAGACAAATTAGTACCCCTGAATTATTAGCGTTACAGAATAAAATAGGGCAATTAAGATCTATCTGCGAAAATATACAAAATTTAGACTTTAGAAGTGTAGCTAATCTAGTCGGTAATTTTGTAGGAGTAGATATTAGAAGTCAGATACAAAGACTTAGCGAATTTGTCGATATAACTAAAATTATACCTACTCTAAAAGAAATAAATAACAGTATAAGGTCATTCATAAAAATGGCTAATCAAGTTCAAAAAGTTATACAAACAGGTCAATTTATAATAAAACTAGCTATACTTCTCTATAAAGTATTCAAGTTCATATTCTTATTCTTTAAATCTATTCCGATACCACTTATCTTTGGAACTTCAGGTACACAGATTACACTTCAGGAAGTTGCACAAAAAGCTAAGGATGAAGGGGATGGCGTAGTTAGAGTATTAAAATCCATTAACGCATTACTAGGAGTTGCAACAGGCTTTATTAGATACTTACTTGTTAATGCAAATGAACTACTAAGACGCCTGGATACTCTACTTGTAAACCTTCAAGCATGCGACGCCTTTAAAGATTCTGATATCCTCAACGAACTACTACAGACCAGAAGTAGCTTGAACGGATTACTTGACGAACTAGCAATATATGTAATCAATTTTGACTCTAAGACCGATCCTGATACTGCACTCTTTGGAACTTATCAAATAAGAATAATCGATGAAGAAGTAGTAGACCTATCTGTAGAAAATAAGCGAAGAAGGGGAGTTGCTTTAGATCAATACGGTGCAATAGTTACTCAATCTGATCTTACATTTGCCACTAATCCACAAGTTATAATTGGAGAAGTAAAGCAAAAATTAGTATCATTAGGATTAGTTCGTCCTGATCTCGGATCTTTAGACGGTGATGCTTTATCAACAGTAAGCGAATCTCTAGATTACCTCGACAATAACGATATACTTCAAGACGACTTGAATATATCTACAACTTCTATAGATTCTCCTGATAACGTTGATGAGAGTAAAGGACTAGGCCTTAACGCTTTTGTAAATAATCTAAAAGGCGGAAAAAGACTTAGAAAACGTACTAGAAATGCATTAGCGAAGTCCAGAGCTGAGTTAAGAAATCAGCTAAACGGAGAAAGAGGTTCTTCTTCCTCGTTTACAGGAACGGCAAGTCAAAGAACATCTACAGCAGTTAGGTAGTAATAAAATCAGTAACAAATATATTTATAACATATGGCAAAACTTGACGCACTTAGGAAGATAATCAGGGAAGAAGTAAGAGCTGTCTTTCAAGAAGAATTAGCCGGAATTCTAAGAGAAGCTGTTATGGCAAATCGCACCCAACAGCCTATAACTGAAGCCGTTAAGCCAAAAGCTACTGTTCCCAGCACATTAAATAAGCAGACTCCAAGACTCGTTGCCCCGACACTATCTCCTGGAAATCCGCTTAATAATCTTCTTGCAGAAACTGCTATGACCATGACAAGTAAAGATTTTGAAGGCTTACAGGGAGCAGAAGCACAAAGAGATATACCGGTTGTTAATTCGATGAACGATATGCTAGCAACTGCTAGAAGGAGTACTAATTTAGACGCTATTGAAATAAACGCAGTTCCGGATTTTTCTCATATAATGGCAAAAATGCAAGCTAACGGAGAGATATAATGGCATATAATCTCAGAAATATAAACGTTCTTGATTTACGTCCCTCAACCGGAGTTGGTGTAGCTTTGCCCTTTAACGCACCGGGAGTATTTAGAACTGTGTATACAACTAGAGAGCAATTAAAGTATAACATTATAAACTTCTTACTTACAGATCAAAGAGAGAGGATTTTTAATCCTAATTTTGGCGCTAATATTAGAAGTAAAGTGTTTGAACAAATCACCACTGATACTTTAGACGAATTAGATTCATTGATTAGAACAGGTATTCAACGTTATTTTCCAAACGTAATTATCACTCAATTAACTTTTGGAGGTAACCCCGACGAAAATTTTTTAAAAATTCAGTTTTCGTATACTATAAATAATACTGGTGAATCAGACATTGTAACACTTAGTTTAAATGGCTAATAAGAATATAACATATTTAAATAAGGATTTCACTACGTTTAAGAACGCGTTATTAGAATACGCAAAAACGTACTATCCAAATTCTTATAACGATTTCTCTACTTCATCTCCTGGTACGATGTTTATTGACATGGCATCCTACGTTGGAGACGTTTTATCATTTTACTTAGATAATCAGACTCAAGAGACATTCTTAGAATACGCCAAGCAAACTAACAACCTATATGCTCTTGCATATATGCTAGGGTATAGACCTAAAGTCACTTCCGCCGCTGTCGTTACCCTTGATGTCTACCAGCAAGTACCTGCTTCTGGCTCTAGTTACGCACCTGATTTCAACTATGCGATGATAGTAGAGGAAGGAATGCAAGTAAGATCTAATATCAATACAAATAACTTCTTTTACTGTCCTAACAGAGTAGACTTTAATCTTTCCTCCTCTATTGACCCAACTGAAGTATCAGTTTACACGACTTCAGGAGGTAACCCGAATACATACTTACTCAAAAAGAAAACTCAGGCGATATCCGGTCAAGTTAAAAATACAACTATAAATTTTGGAGCACCACAGAGATTTCCAATAAGAACAATACAGGATACTAACATTATCGAAATACTCAGCGTAATAGATCAAACCTCTGGCTTCAGATGGTACGAAGTACCCTACCTCGCTCAAGATTATATTCTCAATCCTGTCGCAAATACCGCTACTGCATACCCGCAACTCTATCAAGAAGCTAACGAAGTCCCTTATATAATTCAGAGGTTAGAGGCACCATTCCGCTTTGTATCTAGATTTACAGCCAACAATATTTTGCAGTTAGAATTCGGTGCAGGTATTCAAGCCGTCTCCGGATCTATTCCTAATCCATTTAACGTAGGTATAGGAACTGTTAACGGTATCGATATGCTTAATACAGCATACGATCCTACTAACTTTGTAACTAATAAATCATACGGTGTAGCTCCTTTCAATACTAATCTTACTGTTCAATATTTAATAGGAGGAGGAGCCGAGGCAAACGTAGCTGTGAACGAATTAACAAATATTGTAACTTCCACAATAACATTCCCGAACCCTACTAACCCTGGAACAGAAGCTACAATTCGCGCTACTCTTGCTATAAATAATAGTGTACCAGCAGTAGGAGGAGGCGACGGAGACTCGCCGGAAGACCTTAGACTCAATACTCTCGCTAAGTATCCTTCTCAAATGCGAGCAGTAACCCAGCAGGATTACCTAGGTACTATTTTAGGTATGCCACCGAAATTTGGTCAGGTCGCTAAAGCATACGTAACTAAAGATATTGCTACTTTTGATCAATATTTAGCAGGGCAGCCTGGTGAAAGAGATCCTCTTGCATCTTCGGTTTATCTATTAGGGTACAATGCATCAGGCGCTTTCTCTACACCTGGTCCCGCTTTATTACAAAATATTCAAACCTATCTTGAGCAGTATAGAATGCTTACAGATACTATTATCCTAAAGCCTGCTTATATTATTAATATTCAGGTTAATTTCGATATAATTATTAGACCTAATTATACTTCAAGAGACGTAATAGCAAACTGCTTGGCATTAATGAAAGCATATTTTACAAGAGAAAAGTGGCAAATCAATCAACCTATAATTTTATCTGAAGTTTATACTCTTTTAGATCAAATTGCAGGAGTACAGACAGTACAAAAGATAAGTATTACTAATATAGCAGGAACTAATGCAGGTTATTCACAATATAGTTACGACATATCAGCAGCAACATTAAATGGGGTAATTTATCCTTCATTAGATCCAAGTATCTTTGAAGTTAAGTATCCCGACACAGATATTCAAGGACGTGTAGTAACATTCTAACTATGGCAGTATACCAAATATTTACATCAGCTGACACTACAATATATTCAAGATATCCGTCTAAGAATACGGGTCGTGATCCTATCCTTGAAATATCAGCTAAGAACTCTCAAGACGGAACCAGATTTCTTTATAGAAATCCTTTAACTGAAAACCCTTACTATAATTACGACTTAGCAGCAAATGGAAACTACACCACTACTGATGCCTACTTTTCTACTCTAGACGTAAGAAGAGCTTTACTTCAATTCTCACCTACTGACGTTGCAAGGCTTGAAGCTTTCGCATCAGAATCTATAAGTGGCTCATGGCAAGCAAATTTAAAATTATATCTTGCTTCTGCAGCCAATCTTAATACAACTTATTCTATAGACGCTTTTGCTCTATCACAGTCATGGGTTATGGGTACTGGGCAATATGCACAAGTACCTGAATCGAGAAATGGAGCAAGTTGGGAGTATACAGGGCCATATCAAAATTCTATACCGTGGGCTACTACAGGAAGTAGTTTTTTAACTAACTTCTCAGCAAGTCAATTTTTTGACTATATGTCAAATAAAGATATCAATATAGATATTACCGACATCGTTGAAGGATGGTTTGCATATCCTACTCCAGTTGTAGGAATACCTAATTACGGGGTGCTACTTAAGCATCCTACTGCTATAGAGTTCAATACGTCTTCATATGTAGATTTAAAATTTTTCTCTGTAGATACGCATACGATTTATCCGCCTACTATTGAATTCAAATGGAACGATGCTATCTATGGACCGACTGGATCCTTCAGTTTAGCTACTGACGATGAAATAACTATAGTATTACAAAACAATCCTGGACAGTTTAGAAGAAACCAGGTATATAAAGTTAGAACCGGAGTGCGTGCAACGTATCCTGCAAGACAGTTTACTACATCGTCAGTTTATCTAACTCAACTATACTTGCCGCCTACTAGTTATTGGTCATTAATGGACTACAAAACTGATGAGATTATAATCGATTTTGATACCAATTATACTAAACTAAGTGCAGATACCCAAAGTAATTATTTTACACTTTATACTAGCGGACTAGAAGTAAATAGATTCTATAAGTTATTAATAAAAACAATTCTCTCTTCTGGTGAAGAAGTAATTTATACAGACGAAAATTTAATCTTCAAAGTAGTAGAATAATGCCGCAAGAAGTAAAATTAGTCAAAGAAGTATACGGACGTAATACTTTTACGCGAGTAGTAGACACTTCCTTTTCAGAACTATATAACCCTGCACCTGCATCTGCTGCAGTACCTCAGCAATTAACAGTAGATGAGTTCTTCGATTTATACAACGAGTTATTTTTTGAAATTCCCGCAACAGGAGAGGTAAATTCTCACGAATATTTAGTTGCTCGAAGTACAGAATATTTAGGGGGAGGGGTTTTAACAGACAACGAAAAAGCTTATATTGAAGAGATAAACTCACTCCGTCAACAATTACTTGAAGCAAACGCTAACTTTTTAAGTCTGTCTAACACAGTATAATGGAAACAGTAGACGTAAGATACATAGGTTCAAACGGACAGTACCAAACTTATTCACCGCAAGATGTAGCATTAATTAATACTGCATTAGTAACTGCTAATTTTGGAGGGCCTAGCGATTATATCGAGTACTTTATTAAAGATCTAAGCGGAAACGTTCTTGATAGTAACTATAATGCCTCTCAGTACAATATAGGAAACCTTGTAGATCCTATAACAGGCACAACTACTGAACTTTTTTTAGACCCCGAAGCTGACGCTAAATTTTCCGGATTTAATAGAGGTACTTTTGAGATTAAGTATAATTTCTTTACTAGACAATTACTTTCAGCCCCTATTCCGGCACAGAACTTTTGGATCAAAGAAATTTCTACTTCAAGAACTGAAATTAAAGTCGCAAGACAAGACCTATCCAATACACAGCTTGCACAAGCATTTGGCGAGTTTAACGCCGTCCTCTCCGGGGATGTATATTACCCTACTTTCTATTTGAATTTTGGAGAAGACGTTCAAATTATAGGTGTAAATGCAGTTTACGTAGAAGAAGATGGAGTAGGGTATGTGATCTTTAAGCTATACGATCCTCTACCTGCACAATTTGACTTAAGATCTACTTTCTGGGTAGTAACACCAGTAGCCAATCCCGCCGAATTTAATGTATCAATAAACGTTACTCCTGAAGCAGTTTCAGATTCAGTTCGAATAAAAGGGCCTAATTTTAAAGTATCTATTACCGATAGAATAGGGCAAACTACTCCGTATTATAACTATACTAATCTATTTGCAACAACTGTATCGTCTTCCTATCAGCAGTTGAATTCTTTAATGAATGAGAAGGGAATACAGATTAACGTAGATTATAGTAGCTTTGAAAACTTTATACATTTCTCATCAGCAACTGAACGTCTCTATAACTACGTTTATAAACTTCAGTTGATCGAATCTGCTTCTGCAGGTATAAATGCTACTAATACTACTCAAGAAAAAGTAAGACTGCAAGCTCAGATCAATAATACTATCAAGAACTTTGATGGTTATGAGTACTACCTTTATTTTGATTCCGCATCAACCTCTTGGCCAAAGAGAAACGATACTAGACCATACTCGCTTTATTCAGTAACATCTTCTGAAGCCGTTGATTGGTTAGGAAGTCCTTCTACAGTACCAACTGTAGATACTATGAGTATGTATTGGTCATCCTCTCGGTATGATGATTTAAATAAAGACTGGTTGATCTATGCATCTCCGCAGTATATCCTAGACGACGAAGCCAATGCTCCTTATGTGACTTTTTTAAACATGATAGGTCAGCATTTCGATAATATATGGATCTATCAGAAAGATTTAAGCAACAGATATTCTGCTGAAAATAATCCTTTTGTCGGAATATCGCTAGACCAAGTATCTGAGGCTATCAAAAGTTTTGGCGTTCAGCTTTATACTAATACTAGTATTAGCGATAACTTATATTACTCTCTATTAGGAGTAAACAATACAGGGTCTAATTTAGCAGTTACCTCTAGCAACTACTCTACAGTAGTATATTTTAGCAGTAGCATTTACCCTTCCGGTAGTACTACAGCAAGTATTATCACACCATCTCCGGGTAATTATTATTTAAGCTCTTCTATCTACCTACCTCCCTTTGGCGAAGAAAAAATATTTAGATACGTTCTTACATTCCCGTATTCAGACGCACCTTTTGTAGCCTACTGGGATGATCCAAACTCCCTTTATGACACGACTTCGGTATACGGACAGGATGCATTAGGTATTGCCGATCCACTTCAATCTCTCTCTGCTACACAAATACAAGACGAGATTTATAAACGTCTTTACCATAACCTCGCTTACTTACTTAAAACTAGAGGTACTGAAAGAGGCGTAAAAGCACTTATTGCATGTTACGGAATACCTGCTGATATTCTACAAGTACATGAATATGGCGGATACGATTATTTAACCGTACCGGGTATTCAAGAAATATCTAACGTTAGAATTTTAACCGGAAGTGTATCCCAGATTTCAAGTAGTTTACTATCTCCATTCTCAACAATCCAGTATTATTCAAACGATTTAGAGAATACATCTATAACTATTCAAGCAGGATTCTCTCCCGCCGACTCAATAAACGCTAGTATAACCTCTTCAGGGTATGTAACTTCTTCTACCCAGCCCGGATACTTTAATATAATGCAGCTCATCGGAAACCCCGTGTTGCAGTACTCTAGCTCCTACATACCGCTAGAACAGGTAAGTAACACTTATTTTAACGCTGAATATACCAGCCGTTATAACGTTTGGGATTTCATAAGGCTTATAAAGTTCTTTAATAACTCCCTCTTTAAAATGATGAGGGATTGGGTACCTGCTAGAGCAAGCGCAGATACCGGGATAGTTATCAAGTCTCACATGCTTGAGAGAAATAAGTATCCGAGAAAAGAACCTACCTGGTCGACTTCTTCTTTTGAAGCTGATTATTACTTACTAACTGTGTCCGGATCCGACGGCGGAGCAGTAACAGGAAGTACAGCATATTTACAAGCAATACCTATTCAGTATAACGGGACAGCTTCTGCTGCCTTTACTCAATCTTTAGGTATAGTATATGTTAGTTCGTCTAATGATATACAGAAATACACAGGCGAATTTAGCGGTAGCTATATTATAGGGGCTACAAATTACTTTTCACAAGAAGAGATCTCTACTTATAATTACCCTTGGACATCTTCAGTTCCAGGCAACGGACCTCTTTTCTTGACTTACTCAATCAGTCCAATATTTCAGAACGTTTATACGCCTGTTAGATCGCAGAGATTTTTAGATTTAGACTTCAACAGCTCACAGCTTGCCCCCGTTAACTTTGGACTTATAACTCAATCTATCGATTATACAGTCCTTTACGGGAATATAACTCAAAGTCAACAGCCTTATTCTCAATACGCTTATATACAGGATTTCAATTACGCCTCACGTCCTTCAACAGTACCACGTTATAGCGGATCATATTTATCAGGACTTGAGTATAACGTATATACTGCCGGAGACGTTTCTTACGGGAAAGAGCCTGTTATAAATTATTATACAAATAAGCTAGGATTATTCACGCAGGTAGCTACTAGTTCATTCCTTCCCGGAAAGGTAAATGTAAGCTTAGCATATCTAGCCGACGTTTCGGGCGGTTTATTTGAGCTCAATCAAAACAATAAGAACTGGATTGATATTCAGAATATCTTTGTAGCAGGAACAGAAACTACTATCAAGCAGTTTGATAACAAAAAATATAGTAATCAAGTAACCACTGACGGCATAAAGGCAATCTACAATAGTGGTTACAGTTATACTCCACAATTATACTTTAGCGGTTCAGGTAAACTTTACTTCCAGTATGTAGGAAATTCATCTGAAACTCCTTTTCAAGGATATAATACAGGAACGCCAAACGCATTTATAAGCGGTGCCGCGAATCCCTATTATTCTTCTTCTGCAGGGAATATTTATAACGCCTTTGACGGAGAAAATCCCCTAAGCGACGACTTTACACCTGGAACTACAGGGAACTTCGCTAGCTATACAGCATCGATTGCGGGTCAAAAAGTATTTTCAGTTAAGTTAGGAATCGATGTTGAATTCCCTAATCCACAAACGTTTGGCACACAAAGTATATCATTCAGCTGGGGTGCTTACCTAAACGGACTAACACCTATAGGAAACATACAAACAGCATCGTTTACATCCGTCAATCAACCTGCAGGTAGTTCAACAGGATCAATTCAGCTCTTCGGAGCAGACTTATCTGGATACGGCACTACTAGTGTTATAGGAGAGACCGGACCCGTACAAGGGCCGTTTAATATCCTAGACAACGCCGCAAATATACTATACTCAAACGTAGGTAGTCCATCTACAAACCTAACAACACTAACCGTAAGTACCGCTTTCGGCCCCGTATACGTACCTTCCGGCTCAATGCCCCCTGAACTAAGTAGTGTAGGTATTGTAGGCTATTCCGATAACCCAGCTAATGCAACCATCTTCTTATTGCTGCCCGCCGGATCTACATCCTTCGGACAAACACTTATTTCCGGATCCCAGCTATTAATCGACTATACGACTCCTGCAGTTAATCTAACCCCTGGGGGTAAGGTAGTATTCCAAACAAAGCTAGATTCCGTAACTACGAGTAATTTCACCGCTTCTTTCGTTACTGGCGGAGCCTATAACAGCCTAACCTATTCACCAGTAGCAGTAGGACAGGGCAACTATCCGTTTGCTAACGGTACAGTACCTCAACCGTTCATTTATAGTATCGCAGACACGACTGCTCAAACTAGTACTATAACCTTAAGTACAAGTCTAAGTCAATTCTTATACTATCAATTCGTACCGTATTTCGTAAGTGCATCTGTAGTATATTCAAGTAGCCTTTATACAAGATACGGAGATATAAACTATCCTTTTGATCCACAATATGGAGATAAAATCGTTCTTTATGATGCTAACGGAGTTCATCAGGATGTGGACGTAATTTCCGCATCAATCTCTCAATCTAGATTGAGTATCGTGGTTACTCCGCAGATATTAGATAACTGGTTAGGTATAAGTCCTGAAGGATTAGGGCCTTTTTTGCTGCTTAAAAGATATGAGGACGAGCAGAACGTAATCGTAACATATAATAAAGTTCCAGGTGCTACTTCTTACGGTTTCCTAGTCCCGAAAACAATAAGCCCAGAAGTGGAAGAAAACATAAATACCCTACAGGCAGCTGTTCAGTCTCAAATTTTAAACAGCCAATCACCCACGCCTGAAGGTATATAAAATTAAGCAATTACACTATTTATAAAGAGAAAAATACGTAAATCATGGCATATTTAAGTAATACTTCCGTTGTAGTAGACGCTATCTTGACCGATAAAGGCAGGCAGCTTCTTTCTCAAAATAACGGATCTTTTCAAATTACACAGTTTTCACTGTCTGACGATGAGGTAGATTATACTCTATATAATCCAAATCATCCTTCAGGATCAGCATTTTATGGAGAAGCTATTGAAAATATGCCAATCATACAAGCATATCCTGAATCTCAAGAAATTATGAAGTATAAGCTTATCACTCTCCCTAGAGGAACAGCTGCACTTCCTGTAGTCAGTATCGGATACAGTACTATCGTTTTAAGACAAGGAGCTTCACTATCAATCACTCCTCAAACTTTAAATTATCTAGGAGCAACTTCAACATTTGAGCAATCAGGATATCTAGCAACTATTGGTGATGTAAGAACTACTGCAGCCTTCAATGGAGTAGGTATCAACACTACTCAAGCAACCGCATTGAACGCAACAGGGACAACAACGGTAGGTACTAATGTTTCAAAAACCGTTATTGGAACAACTATTAACATCACTGCGACTACCGTCAATACCCTATTCGGTACTAATACAACGCTCTATACAACTCTAACAGTTATCGGACGCGATTCAGGTGCAAGACTTTTCATTCCAGTTCAAATTACTAAAGTAAATCAATAATAAGATATGTCATTTACAAGATTAGCTCCATCAGATTTGGTAATTAGCTCCGACTCAATTACAGCTCCTGCTTGGAGTTCTAATCAGCCTACGCTAACTACTTTTTTTACAGCTTCATCTACTGTAACCTCAACTATCAGTGCCGGAGCATTTTACCTTAACGTATATCAAACTCAGAGTACCGCTAACGGGGCTGCAGTCCAATTTGCAATAGCATACGGGAATATAAACGGATCCGGATCTCAGTGGTATAATCCTTTAGTACCTGGCGTTTCACCATCTCTGACGACTTACCGTCAGTACGAGACTCTAGTATACGGGCCCGCACTTTCCGGATCTACTCAAGGATTTAATTTCGGAGGAGCAACTACTAATGCCCCGAGTATATTTGCAATCAATGTAGATAGAAACCGTTACAAAGAGAGTTTGATGCCTGGAACCTTTAACCTATCACTCTCCGGTTCGGGCGGCGCTATAACTTTATGTGATAATAGCAACGACGTTACTACTGTAACTTATTTAGATTGCGGAAGAGTATTTAGCCTAGTTTCTGGTTCTTTTGGTAAAGCAGTAAGTACAACACTAGCAGGAGCACCAAGCCCTGGGCAAACCGCTTCAGGATCTTACGGATTCTTCTTACCGGATATTGGAACCATTATTCTTAATGTTGGTGCACTGAAATTAGGTGCAGCAGCGGGAGGTATAGATTTCATAGAAGATAATGCAAATTACGGATCCGGCAGCTATACACCAGCAGCCTCCGCATCTTATACTTCCACAAATAACAAATTCTTATATCAGGCGATTTCAAGTAGCGTAAAAGTTTCAGGCTCTTACGGATTTCAGTTAAATTCTCAAGAAACAATCTCATCAGATTATATCTTCGTAAGAATAGGAAATGCAGAGTATAATTATTCCTCTAACCCTACTTTCGCTTCAGGATCGGGAGCCGTATTATGGCCTACTATGATTTATAATCCTCAGACTTTTATTACAACCGTAGGACTTTATAACGATGCAAGTGAGCTTTTAGCAGTAGCAAAGATGTCAGTACCGCTTATTAAGGACTTTACGAAAGAAGCGCTAATTAGGGTTAAGTTAGATTGGTAATAAAATAAAATGAGTAGAGCAGCAAATAGTCTAAAGACTTCTGATGTTTTAACTACTCCTATCAAGCTAAAGTACAGCTCTTCTTTCGATTCAAGCTCGTTTGGAGACTACGGTATTCAGGTTTTGAAAGGCGTAAACGGACCTATTACTGTAACCGGCTCGATACCTCAAGAAACCCTCAATTACTTTTCAGTAAGACACCTTTACTACTCAAATTTCTTAACCGGCTCATACCTGACAACTACATCGTCAGCTGACAACTATCTGCAATCTACTGCCGCATCAGGATCGAACGATTCAGATAATAGATATTTCCCTACTGAATCTAACGCAGAAATCGCAATCATATCTATACCTGTTAACGTTTTCGGTCAGCAGATATCACGGCAGAGCTTTGTATTGAGCTCTTCAGCATTTAATTTAATTGATGACGGTAACGGAAATATAAATAATATAAGTGGAAGCAGTAAGCAAGTAGGTAATATTATCTACCCTCAAGGTATGGTACTTTTAACATCTGGAAGCTATTACTCTCTCATCGCAAATAATGCTTGTACCATGTCATTAACAGCAGAGACTACTATCTATCAGAACGAAGTAAAATGTAGGGTATCTGAGAATGATTTTAATTACTCGCAAAACCCTACCGTATTTGCACGGAAGAATTTTATAAGCGGTTCAGCAGCACTACCCTTCTTTAGTTCAGCAGGACAAACATCTTCTTTCGCTGAAATAGTAGACGGCACTTTAATAGATATAATTACTGGATCTTCTTTTCATCCCTACGCTACTACAGTTGGATTATACAATGAAAATAACGATTTACTTGTAGTCGGTAAACTAGCAACTCCCTATCCAATCCCTCCGAATACAGATATAACTTTTATAGTTAAGTGGGATAGTTAAAAAGAATTTATGGAAAAAAATTGGTTTACGTTTGATGGAGACGACTTAATTGAATACGACTCAGTAGATAAATTCCCGAAAGGATGTATTGGTTTTGTATATCAAATCACAAATATTAAAACGGGTAGATTCTATATCGGAAAAAAGTCCTTATTTTCTAATACCAAAAAGAAATTAACTAAGAAAGAGCTTGCCGAGCATACAGGTCCTGGAAAAAAACCTACAAAAAAACTGGTAACGAAAGAATCTAACTGGCAGGATTATTGGGGATCAAATAAGACGATGCTTAAGGAGATAGAAGAGAGTGGTAGCGGAAATTATAAAAGAAAAATTTTAAAATTCTGTTTTAATAAAAAACAGCTCACTTACTGGGAAGTACATTTTCAGTGCATTAATGGAGTACTCCTAACTGAAGATTCATACAACGATAACGTTCTTGCTAAGTTCTTTCGTAAGGATTTGGTTGAACCAAAATAAATCCTTATACTATATTAAGAGTATAAGTTATGGAGCAATCACGTCTAGTCTTGGGGCTTTTACATAGTGTTTTAGGCAGGTCAAAACCATCGACAAAAGGTAATCATGCATTTCATTGCCCTTTCTGTAAGCATCATAAGCCTAAGCTTGAAATAGATCCAAAGAGCGGTTTTTACCATTGTTGGACTTGTGAACCTGCTACTAAAGGTCGTAATTTAGTTGCGTTATTAAGAAAACTTCAAGCTAGCCCAGCCCAGGTAGCTGAAATGAAAAGCTACTTCCCTGACGGTAAGGTTGAGGTAGAAGAGAAAAAATATGCTGCTGTTCAAATGCCTAAGGAGTTTATATCTCTCGCCCAAAAAAGTACTAATATATCATATAGACATGCACGTGCATATGTTAAGAGTAGAGGTATAACTGAAGATGACATTTTAAAGTATAATATTGGGTATTGTGAAAAAGGTAGGTATGCTAATTCTATTATAGTTCCTTCGTATAATAAATCAGGTAGAATAAATTATTTTATATCTCGCTCGTTTGAAAGAGAACCCGGACGTAAGTACAATGCTCCCTCTTGTAATAAAAACGAATTGATAGGTCTAGAGTATTTTATTAACTGGAACGTACCTATTATCATATGTGAAGGTATTTTCGATGCTATTGCATTAAAGAGAAATGCTATACCGTTATTCGGTAAAACAATTCCTCGTGCTCTAATGTTAAAGCTTGTTCAGAATAACGTAAAGACCGTATACCTAGCTTTGGATAACGACGCTCTCAAAGAATCTTTTAATTATGCTCTCGAACTTATTAACCTAGGTAAAGATGTTTATTTGATAGAACTTGGGGGCAAAGATCCTTCGGATATAGGTTTTGAGGAGATGACGAAATATTTACACACTGCAAGACCGTTGACTTTTGGCGAACTCTTGCTTAAAAAAATGCAATTATGTTAGTAGAACAAAGATCAGAGGAATGGTTTCAATTACGTAGAGGCAAAATCACTAGCTCTGAACTCCATAAAATAATGGGGGAAAAGGGTCTAACTGAGACCGCAAAAACATATCTGTTAGAAAAAGCTTGTGAGCACTTTGGAGGAGTGACTGAACCTGCCCATGGTCAGGCCTTAGATTGGGGTACTGAGCTTGAACCGGTAGCAATAGAGCATTACGAAAGAGTTACTAGTACAAAAGTAGATAAAGCTTCTTTTATAGCTTTTAACGAATATTACGGCGGATCTCCGGACGGCTTAGTTAAACCTAAAGGAGTAATTGAAGTAAAATGCCCCTTTAAATCCGCCAACCATTTTAAGCACGGTCTTATTGATTCACCCGTTAAATTTAAAAAGGTAGCACCTAACTACTACTATCAGTGTATTTCGAATATGATTTGTGCTAAAGCTAGTTGGTGTGACTTTATTAGCTTTGATCCTCGCGTATCTCTCGACTATCAAATGTTTATATATAGGTTAGAATTAGATAAAGAAGAAGCAAAGCTAATTAAGGAGAGAGTAGATCTAGCAATTGAATACATGGAAGGTCTTAAAGAAGAGATAAAGCAAGCTAAACCTAAATTGCTGCTAGGATAGATATTTATTACTAGTATGATCAATGCTGAACTACTAGGAAAAACTATTGCTGAAGCTGTTCTGTACGAACCAGGTCCTTGCTTTTACCCAGGTAAATTCAAACCTCCACATAAAGGACATTTTGAGGCCGCTAAAGCCTTGGCTGCTAAAGAGTACATTACAAAGGTATACGTCATTATCAGTAAGAAGGTAATTGAAGGTATAACTCCCGAAGATTCTTTAATGATCTGGAATATGTATTTGCAAGCAGAACCTAACCCTAAAATTACAGTGAGAATATCTACTAAAGAATCCCCTATTGTAACTATAATCGATTTTTTAAGTAAGAATCCTACAGTAGATCCTGTGTATATCGCCGTCGGAGACGATGAAAAAGACGACTCTCAGTACGGAAACGCACTCCAAACGCAATTCGGCGACAGAGTAAAAGTTATCCAAGTAAAGGAAAGGAAAATAGACGCTTCCGCACCACATGTTAGGACCCTATTGCAAACAGGGGACTACGAGGGATTCAAAGAGTCTGTTCCGGAATCGGCTTACAATAGAGGTGCTGCTGCGAAAATATTTAAAATGCTTGCTCCAAAAATGAGTAAAAGTGGACCAGAAAAAACTTGATTTAATAAAACATTTTATTGGCTTCTGTAAAAAAGAGCTGGAAATTCAGTCTCTTCCTAAAATCTCTTTTATAAGAAATGCAGATTTTGTGGAGACGCGTAGATCTTTCGGTGAATATAATCCTAATGATATGACGGTAAAAGTGTTTATTCACGGGAGAAACCTGGCTGATATATGTAGAAGCCTTGCTCACGAACTAGTACATCACCGTCAACAAGAACTAGACCTACTTTATAATGATGCCGGAGAAACTGGAACAGAAATAGAAAACGACGCAAATACTATCGCTGGAATTATCATGCGAGAATACGGTAGATTGAATCTAGGGATTTATGACTTAGACGCGCAGTAAAAATTCAAAAATTGTTATGGAAAATACTCTTAAAAAAGAATTCAATCCTCGCGATGTTCAGAGGATGCGTAATATCATAAGCGGAAAAGCAGGGGATAGAACGCAAATCCAAAGCGGTTGGGAGAAAAATTACGGAAACCATAAAGAAGGCGATGTCTGGGAGGAGAATAATAAGACCTGGACGATCAAGAACGGCATAAAAATGACCGTTACAAAATTTGATAAGATTAAGGATCTTGTTTTAATGCCTCTTTCCTGTCCCGAGTGTAGTAACGTAATGAAAATCAATGAGTATAATAAGAAAATGTGGGGTATTCATAGAAAGTGCTTCGACTGTGTGGTCAAAATGGAATCTGAAATAAAGAGATTAGGCAAATGGGATGAATACTGTGCAAATATTATGAATAGAAACAAAAATTCCGAGCTTGATGATTTAGAAACTGCTCTTGAACAGTGGGTAAATCAGCAAGACTCGTTTGTTTCCGAACAAGGAGAGGTTGAAAAGTGGGGTGGAGGCGATAGACAAGCCATATACAAACAGGTTAAGAATGAGATTGTTGAACTAAGGAAAGTAGATATTTATAATGGAAAAAATCCAGACGAAAATGCCATTTAAATCCAAGGCTCAACAGCGATTTATGTTTGCAACGATGCCAAAAACAGCTGAAAAATGGGCAAAAGAAACTCCAAATATGAAAAAACTACCTCAACACGTATCTGAAACTGAAACGACTATCGAAAACTTGGATCATCCAGGTTGTGAAGATAAGATAGGCAAGATATTTGTAGTATTGAAGCCCGGACCTGAATCAACTCCACAAGATATTACACATCAAACTCATGCCTTTGGTATGGGACAGTTTGACCCTCAAGGAATACATGGAGTTTATATGGATAAAGATGAAGCAGGGTTAGTAGCTGAAGCTGCTTGTACAGAACTTCGTAAACATCTTGAAGAAGTTGAAAGTAAAAAAGATACTGTTATTGAGAAAATCGATAAACACATAGCTAGACTTCAAAAAGAGATCAATGTACATATGAAAGAAGCTAGCGAAACACCTGAAAGAGCCGATGAAGCTCATGCTCTAGCTGAAAGAAAGATGGGAATGATAAAAGGTTTACGTGAAAAGCATAAAATGGTCAAAGCGGCAAAAAAAGAATTACCTAAAAAAGAAGAAGAGTAATGGAGCAGTTCGGAACCTTTATCGGAACGTTGATGCAGAGCCGTAATCAAGCTCACATCTATCATTTACAAACAAATTCTTTCGCCCAGCATATGGCTTTGCAGGGTTATTATGAAGGAATTATACCTCTTATTGACGGATTAGTAGAGAGCTATCAAGGAGCTTTCGGTATACTCCGTGGATATAAGATGGCAGGAACAATTAAAGAGGATGAAAATCCTATAATCTACTTTGAAGGGCTAGGAAAGTTTGTAGAAGCTATACTTCCTTCACTTCCACAAGACACTTTTCTATTGAATCAATACGATGAAGTCTTGAAATTAATTCAATCTACTAAGTACAAGCTTAAATTTTTACACTAATGCTTGACGAAAAGAAAGGTACATGCTGCGGTAAATGTGGACATGTTCACGTAAAGGGCACTTCATGCCCTAAACCTTTTTTAACAGGAAAGAGTCATTGTAGCCGTAGAGCAAACGAAATGCATACGATGGCTGACGACGGTCCTGATGAATTTCACCAAGTAAGGGCCGATCACGAAGAGAGCATACAGGAACTAACTTTTACCTCTTTCGGTGTTCCCGAATTCCTAGAGTTTATTGAAAGCAATCCTGGATCTCTAAAACATTTTCAAGACAAAGGATGGTATTTTAGATCACTTGACGATATAAAAAAGTATGTCGAAGAAGCAGATAACGAGGAATTTAAGGATCTGCAAAAAGATCTAGAGGATTTTCAACCTAAAATAGTAGACGAGACTGAATACTTTTGTGAAGCTTGTCTTGCAGAATACCTATTAGAGTACGAACATAAGTTAGAAGAAGCTGAATATCGGGGACGTAAAGTTACTTTAGGTAAGCCTTTTCTAACACCTGGCGGACCTAAGAAAAGATCAGTGTATGTTAAGAACGCAAAGGGTAACGTAGTAAAGGTGAACTTTGGTGACCCTAACATGAAGATAAAAAAATCGAATCCTGCACGTAGAAGATCTTTTCGTGCTAGACATAAATGTAGTAACCCGGGACCACGTTGGAAGGCTCGTTACTGGTCCTGTAGAGCTTGGTAAAATGTATAAATTATTAGATATACTTCTAGAGGACGAATGCTCGTCATGTAAGTCTAAAAAATTACACGAGGCTTATAGCGAAAAAGCTATTAATGATTTTATAAAAAGATTTTTAGAACAAGCCGAAGATCTCAATATCACTGTTACTGAAGACGAGCTAAGAAAATATATAAAAATTTTTGATAGGATTAAAGAGAAGCTTCCAAGCGACCGTAGAGATCTTACTAAGTATAAAGTATCAGAACTAATCAGATTCGTTACTCAAGGAAAAACAGAAGATGACAAGGAGGAAGGCGAAGAAATTACGCCTGACGTAGTTTATCACAACGATGATAATTCTATTATTATTTACAACGGCAATACTGAAGGTAATTGTATAAAATATGGTAAAGGAGAGAGCTGGTGTATAACTAAATCATCATGGTCTGGTCATAGGTACAACGAAGAAAAGGGATATCCTACTTTCTATCTAGCAAAAAATAATAACTATCTCAGTAGTAATAAATTAAGCTTTGTTGTTATTGCCGTTAGAGATCCTAAAGTTTTCGGCAATGAGAATTATGTTCTACATCCTAGAGATAATAGTCCCCATTATCCCGATCCGATAACTTTTGATGAGCTATTAAGCGAGGCTCCTTGGCTAAGGGAGGTACCTAATTTAAAATCTATAATCAAGTACATTCCGCTATCTACTCAAGAAAAAGTAATACATCAATATAAAGGAAGACCGGTTACATACAGAGAATGGACTACGTTTCCTTATAGAGAAAAAGAGGCGTACTTAGTAGCTAGAAAGAATGCGAGAGAGTCAAGTAGAGATGCTGAGCTATTTTCCGATATTACTGATGATGATTTTATAAGAGATCGTCTACCTAAATTTCCCGATGTACTTAAATTTGTAGTCAGAACTCCCGACTTAGTAAAACCAGAACTTTTATTAAAAAATTTAAATAACTTTTCTGACGAAGCCAGGAAATCGATTACCAGCAATCTACATACACCTGTCGAAACTGATTTACTATCCTCTGATACCGTACCTTTTGGTGTAAAGAAAATCTTAACAAAGCTCAATAAGTGGGAACTAAAGCCTACCGAAAAATTATATGTTACTGCTGACGGAGATACTATTGTTAAATTGACTTTAGGTGACGATGTAAAAGTAGGCTTATATCAGGCAGAAGACGAATATCCTGATATTAAGTTAAATAAGAGAACGTCTAAGTATTTGCTTGATTACCCTAAATTAGATGAAATTCCTTTTGCATCTTTGATAAAGTTATCTGAAAAAGGAGTTGTAGACTTTAGTGTAATACAGAAAGTACTAGATGATGCCGAAGGTAAATCAAACTCTCCTATTGCAGTCAAAGATACAGAGGACGGAAAAATCATAATAGACTCAACATCACTTACTGCATACAAGGTAAAAGGAAATCAGGTAAAACAGATTCCGTTTACAGACGAAGAAGTACAGGATGTATTTAAAGATGCAATAAGCAGCGATGAATTTAAGAAAACTGCATTACAAGTCTTTAGTAGCGGTGAAAGTAATGAAGACTTACCTCAATCCGCAAACCTCGGGGCTTTAAGTAGTATTATAAGCTCTATACCTTATAATGAAAGGGCGATGTATCTTGCAGATAGGTACGGAGGGTCAAGCGAGGTTGTAGCCTTTGCAGACTTCAATGATGCAATACCTGTCATCTACTTCATGAAAAAAACGCCTGAAGACGCGCTCGACTATCTTTACGCAACTAGAATGTATCGCGGGCGAAATAATAATGGACGAAGAAGATTAGAAAGCGAACAATATCCTAAGTATCTCAATTATCTTAGACAAACTAACCAGTTAATTGACGATGAAAAATTAAGAGGTATACTCAATTCAAATGTAAGTACTAATGAAAAGAGAGACTTTCTAAATTCAAATCCACCTCTTGATCCTGATAACGCACTGAAACCTGTTATAGATTCAAATAGAGAAATTTATTTACTAAATACAGCCAATCGCCGAAATAGCTATAAAATATCACCTAGAACAGGTAATCTAGTAGGTGCTATGCTATCTCAAGGAAGATACGATCAGCTCCGTAGATTAATAACACCTGAAGAACCCGCTACTCAAGCCGCACCTCAACAAGCAGTACAGACCCAGCCCCAGCAAGCTGCCCAGCAGCGCGCATACCGGCAACAGCCTGCACCAACTGGCGATATTAATATTCCGCAATTAATGCAGACCCTTAATGCATCAGAGCAGTTTGCACGTATCCCGGAGGGTGACAGAAGAAGATTAAACATAACCAACGGCGCGGAACTAAATAGAAGAACAGATGGTGGTGCACGTCGTAGAAATCAATTATTAGGTGCTGCAGGACAAGTAGAGCACGCTTATGCAGCTCTCACTAGCAGAATTTACGTAATAAGACTCGCTAACGGTACTAGAGTTATTTCAATAAAAGTATATCCTGGTAACAGAGAGTACTTATTAATACCTGGGCAGAGAGCCTATCGTCTCGATCAACCAGATCAATTAGTAAGTTTACTGCGTCAAAATGGTTTAGCCGAAGCAAGAAAATATTTCATTAGAACCTATCTTGAAGCTAACCCTGGTAGTGTAGAGGAGATCAAAGAAATTTTACGTCAACATTCAAATAAATAAAATGAGTAAGCAAGCACTAGTAGAGGTACTTCGTAGAATAATGAAGAAAGCTATTGTAGAGAATGCACCTGCTCCTTCTAAACCAAAAGAGAAGCCCGGACCTGCAGTAGCACCCGGTAAGCCTGATGAAAAGAAAAAACCTCGCCGTCCTTTAGGCAACCCCGAAGTTAAGCCAAAGCCTAAAGCAATGAATGAAGACGAGATTGTTAATAAAATAGTTAGTCGCTTTAAGTCTAAAAAGAAATAATGGGCCGTTTACTAGAAATAGAATACGAAAAAATTTTTTCGCCAAAGACTATGACTGCCTTAAAAGGTAAGTCTGGAGAGTCGCTACGTCAAATGCTCGGTAATAAAGATTTAGTGCGAGCAATGATGCGTTCTCAACAATTGTTGAATCAAATAGTAGGGGCAGAAGACGGTTATCGAGACGAACTAGAGATGTTAGCAACACAGATAGTAGCTGATGCATACCCTATTATCGATTATGCTAATATTAAGATAGACGGAAAAATTGTTAGCTCTGAAAATGAGTTTAATATACAAAAATCTCCTCAAGAACAAGATCCAACTACACCTGATTTCGGTGAGGATGATCCTGAAAAGCTCAAGGCTAAGCGCCGTATTATAAACGGTATCACACAGGGAGCGTCAATAAGAGGTGCATTCGGCTTCATGCTATTCAGAGAGTATTTAGATCAAATAAACCCAGAGTTAGTTGAAAAATACAACGAAATCCTAAAGCTAGCCTTCGGTATCTATGACGACCCTAACGCTATCGCCATGATGCTATCAATGCTTGCACAAGGGCAAACAGGTCCACAGGGAGGTGAAAGCGAAATGGAATATGACGAGCAAAACGAACAGTTTGTAATTCATGCCCGTGCTATTTGCTTTCCGATGCTAGTGCATGAAATTGTTAAAGGATTATACGAGATTGTAGGTACTGAAGGCTTTGGCGCTGATAAAGCAAAGAATCAAGCTATTGTAGGTGCTGTAGATAAGCTAGAACACGAACCTGAAGATCTCCAGTACGGTAAATTTATCTACGATGCAGTAACTGATTTGTACAACCAGAGTGATATAAACGATCCGCGGGTAAGAGAATTATTTTTTACTGCCGTATATAAATTACCCGATAGCGAATTCTTTCCTTTTATCGAAAACGCAATCAACGGCGAGTTAACAAATGATCAAAAAAACTGGGCTAAAGGCGAAATGCGTGATATAGAAAAAGACCTCAAAAAGGATGATACTGGCCTAGAAGATCTAGACGAAGATAAAGCCGATCGCTGTCTTAGAATTGCACGCCGTAAGTACAGTAAACCATCTGCTTATCGTTCAGGTGCTATTGTAAAATGCCGTCAAGGTAAAATTTGGAAGGGTTTAAAATGATAAAACTAATCGACATATTAAATGAGATTAGAGAGGAGAAAGAATCTCTTCATAAATGGTTTTCTAGACAAGGAGGAGAAGGAGGTTCTAAAGGCTGGGTAGATTGTAATACATGCCGTAAAGATCCAAAAACAGGTAGAAAAAAATGTAAAGCATGCGGTAGACAGAAGGGGGAAACGAGAGCTAAATATCCATCCTGCCGTCCAACACCATCTCAATGTAGCCGTAAGGGGAAAGGCAAAACGTGGGGTAAAACAAAATGATCAAGCTAGCTGACATATTAAACGAAGCGTTAGAGGAAAAAGAGATTCAATCTCTAGCTAAAGAATTTATGTCTTCTGACAGTTATGATTCTGGAGATGATTGTAAAAAATCGACCGGTAAATTTGTAAATTGGGTTAAAAAAAACAAAAAGTTTGAGCCTGATGTTTTACTTCTTGCACCTCCCTCAAAAGAAGTAGTTAAAAAGAATCCTTCTTTAAAAGGTAAGAGCGGTGATGGAGATTCACATATATTTGCAATAGTGGACGGATACGGTATCGATTTTACAGCTAATCAATTTCCAGGTATAGATAATCCGTTAAAAATTACACCTGAAAACCAAATACCTTCAGAATATAAAAAAATAGGTGGTTATTATACAAATTTTCCTGATTGGTTTGAAAATAGTAAAACATCAATAAAAACTAAGTTTAATAATTTACCACAATGGTTTCGTGATGGGTTTGAAAAAGAAGGATTTAAACCTGAATTAAACGAAGCTGACCCTAAAGTAGGAACAGGTAAAAAACCAAAAGGGTCGGATAGACGTTTGTATACTGATGAAAATCCAAATGATACTGTTAGGGTGAAATTTAAAACAGCTGATGATATAAGAGATACCTTATCAAAAGAATCTTTTAAATCTAAATCACACGCAAGGCAGTCACAAATTATTAACCTTATACATCAGCGTGTTAGAGCAGCTTACGGTAAAGCTAAAGATCCTGAAGTTAAAGCTAGACTAAAGCGTGCTTTAGATTATATTGAAAAACGTAAAGAAGCATCTAAAAGAAAAACTAAGACCTTAAATAAAGAAACAGCAGATCCACAATCAGGTAAAGCAGCACCTTACGGATCAGGGTACGCCCCGGTAAAAAAAGAAGGTACTTGTGGATATGATAGAGATGCTAAAACAAATAAAATGTTAGATAATCCTGGTGAATTAAATGAAAAATGCTGGCCTGGATATACTAAAAAAGGTATGAAAACAATATTTGGAAAAAAATATCCTAATTGTGTAAAAAAATGATTAAATTAACTGATATATTAAAAGAAGTAAAAGAAACATTTGAAAATTTTGCTATTACTCGTGGTAAAGGTGCTGCTAAAATAGCATCAACTGCAGAAGAAAAAGGCGGATTAGCATTATTAACTTGGCATCATTTTAAAGTTAAAGCCCCATATTATAAAAAAGCTGAAGAGGGTAAATTTGATGTAGAAAAAGCAAAAAAAGAATTTGAAGACACCTACAAAAAGATATCATTAAACATGACTCAAATCGAATTTCAACGTGAAGTTGGACGTATGGAGGTATTAGGTGAGCTTCTAATCAGAAATAAAAAATGATTAAATTAATTGATATATTGACTGAGGCTTTAAACGAGCTAAATGAAAACTATCCGCCGTATAAAGCGGATATGGTATCAAAAGTTAGATATAAAGCATCAGATATCTCAACTAATGACCCTAAATTAGCAGTAAAAAGAGGGTATTTAGAAGGAGTTCACGACCCAGTCAAACCTGGAATCCTCAAGAAAAGACTCGGAACCCTGTCTTGTTCTAGGGTAAGATCAGCTAAATCTAAACTAAAAGATAAAGGGACTCACTACGCAAAAGCACTCCAACGTTATTTAAACTACCACTGTTAACTATTTATATACATAATAAAACACTATGTGGCAAGCCAACGTAACGATAATCAATAATACAAGTTACAGTCTTACAGTCGACGGTGTAGGCCCTGGAAATATATCTATCGGTGCTAATCAACAAACTAGTTGGAGCTCACAAGAAGTACATAACACTAAGTCTCTCCTATTTTGGAAAATACAAGGAGAGTTTTATATGCAAGGAAATTTGTCTTTCGGACCAGAAGCAGGCGTATATGTAGATAGAGGATGGCAGGCAGAGGGCGATCAAACAATACAAATGGTTGCAGTAGCAAATGGTAAATCTTGGACACAAACTCAAAACGGTGGCGAAACCCTTCTTGCTTGGAATGAATTTGAACAAGGCGGTGATATCACATTAACTTTTAATGAAGGATGATGAAACAAACACTAAACGAGATTCGCCGAATGCAAAAGATTGCCGGCATTCTGAAAGAAAATTACAGATCTAGGCCAGACGCACCTCGTTTTGGCTTAGATAATGAGATATATCCTCTTTCAGGCAATCCAGAAAATTTAGAAAAACTAAAGCAAATAGTTGTAAATGGTGCTATGAAAGTAATAAAACATGTAGCAGATCAGTTTGGAACAAATACAGCAGATGAATTATATTCACTTGTTGAAAAGGTTAAAATAGCAAAAGATTTAAGTACGTTAGGTGACCTATACAGTAATATACAAGATTTCTTACATTTAAATACAGATGTTTATACAAGTGATTTAGGCCCTGGTACAAAAGATATAAGACATCCTGAGTACGGAAATAATTAAAACAATAATAATAAAATAACACAAGCTAAATGCATCACTGTAATGATAAAGCTAAAACATTTACTTCCCGAATGCAATGAATGTGGACGTGATTGGAATCACGGACATGATCATGAAGCCGGAATGGCCAAAAACGAATTGCGTGATATGATCTCAAACGCCTCTAAGATCGATCAAATGGTCGGTGAAGGAGATAACTTACCTGGATGGGTATCGGCATACATTTCACTTGCTGCCGATTACATGCATTCAGTAGCCGAGTATTTAGGTGGAGAATCAAGTAGAATGGAACAGCCAGGTCCTGGATACGGAATAGAAGAAGATATGTCTCCTGATATGAGCGAAGGTCAAATAAGTCCTGTAAAAAAAGCGATAAACAGTGTTCTCAGGAAAAATGGAATAAAAGCAGTACAAATGGCTACCTCCGGTATTAGAGGCCTTTCTGAGCCTAGAAAACCGGGTGTAAAAGCTTATAAATATGAGTGGCCAGGTTTGATGTCATTTTTTAGTGTTAAGAAAGATGAGTTAGAATCACTAGCTGCACAAATGAGAGAAGCAGGAGTAGACGTACGTCGTGTAGGGGATAGAACAATAGATTATGATCCTAGTAATTTAAACTCCCCATCACAAGAACCAGGTCCTGAAAGCGGGCTTCAAGAAAAGAAGGGCCGTAGTAAAGCACAGCAAGCTGCTATTGCAATAGCAATGCAGAAAGCAGGTAAAAAACCAAAGTAAATGAACCTCGATAAATTAAAAGGACACGTACCTGATGCGGTAATCAAGCAAATTCCCGAAGTAGGAGAAAAGTTTGCTATAAATACCCCTCTACGTCTTGCACACTTTCTTAGTCAGTGCGGACATGAATCAGGCGGATTTAAGTTAGTAAATGAGAATCTAAACTACGGAGCAAAAGGTCTTACCGGTATTTTCAAGAAGTATTTTCCCGATGAAGCAAAAGCTAAATTATACGAGCGTAAGCCCGAAAAAATTGCAAACTTGGTTTACGGAAATAGGATGGGGAATGGCCCTGAGACTTCCGGCGACGGCTATCGTTTCCGCGGTCGTGGTTATATTCAGCTTACTGGTAAAGATAACTATAAAGCCTTTGACGCTATTGTTGCAGAAAATATCCTCGAAAATCCGGACTTAGTTGCTTCGAAGTATCCATTACTATCAGCAGCCTGGTATTGGAACAGCCGCAAAATCAATGCAGTAGCCGATCAAGGTGCTACTGACGAAATCGTAACCAAAGTAACCAAACTTGTAAACGGTGGTACTATTGGTCTACCTGATCGCATTAAGCATTTTAAAGAATATCATAAACTATTATCATGAAAAAGAAAACACAGCTAAACGAAGTTCGTCAACTGCAAAAAATTGCTGGTATTTTGCGAGAGTATATAGAAGCTGATCCCGAATCAGTGGCAGAAGCTTTCCAGAAAGCTGGTATTAATATGAACCTGCCCGTGTATGTAGTAGAGGTTAGCCGTGGTGGTGAAACCGGAGTCTACGAAGCTAATCCTGCAAAACTGGTAAGCGAGTTACAAAAAATAAAAGACACTCAAGAAGAGACTGAAGGAGTTTGGTTCGATTACGAAGCCGCTGATTCATATCCTGCAGAAGAGTATGGACTTAGTGATGCAGAAACAAAATTATCAGTAGTAGTAAGTGACGATTACGAATTCGTTATATTCCAGTAATAATATGACAAACAGAGAAATTATAAGGAGATTAATACTTAACGAAGTAGAGAGGATGGAACCAAAAGTTAAATCTTTTGAGGACGATCCTATCAACTTTATTCTACAAAAGTATCCTACCCTCCGCAGGACTTTGGAGATGTTAATGTCTCCTGCTTATAAAGACTACATTACAGGTATTTACATTATTGCACCTAAGCCTACTACTTTTAGAATTGTTCTTCATAACGGACAAAGCTTTATGCTTACTTTCTTAGGTAAGGCCTACGAGGCTGCAGTAGGAGGAAAGAAGTTTTACCTGCAGACAATTGGGGAGAGAGAAAGATGTACTAATGCTATTGCACGTGCATTATCTATTGGTAATCCCATTGAGACTAAGGGTCCTGAAGGAGGAGAGCAGGTAGCCGGTGAACCAAAAGAAGCTGAAGAGGAGACACCGCCAGCCGAAGCTGAAGCAGAAGAAACAGAAGCCTAATATAGAGCCCGGTTTAAAAAGCCGGGTTTTTTGTTGTTAGTTCAATCTTTTTTTCTTAATATCTGAGAAATCGTATCTATGAGAACACGAAGTATTATAAAAGTTATTAATACCGTTTGCGGAAAGACTATCAGCTATCTTGAAGTTGACGGACGATCAAACAAAATGCATTCAGTAGACGGGCCTGCACTAGTATATCCTGAGGTAGATAATAAAGCTCCTGAATATTTTCTCTACGGCATTAGATACTCTAAAGCTGAATGGAAGGAGCGCTTGTCTCAGAAAAAAATTACTGTGCCTGCAGATATATCTTTTGATTCCCAGTTCCAAACTATTTATAAATAAAGGAGCAATGGTATTTAATCTACAAAAGTTCTTAATAGAGAACGGATTAACTAAGAGAGCGCGCCTTAAAGAAGACGCTGAAGCTAAGACTGATGCCGAAAAAATGGTTATGGGCGCCGAAGAAGGTGACGAGGATGTATTAGATGCAGGTTCAGAAAACGATCCGATTAATGATCCAGAAAATCTAAAAGCCGACACTGTAGGTACTAGCGCTAATGTCGAATTACCTAAGACTATCCGGTCAGTAAAAGGTAAACAATTAGGGGGCGGCGGAGGAAAAGGCCTCGAGGTAAACCCCGATGCAGGTATAACACCGAGCAATAAGCCTGTCAGAGATTTGCAAGCAAAACAAACTAAGCTTAAAGATTTAGAAGATAAAAAAGATGCTTTACTGATGCAATTAAAGAGCGGTCAATTCACTCTTGATCAATATAAATCAGCTATCGGTAATATACCTACACAGATTAAAAAATTGAGAGTCGACATTGATAAAGAAACATCAGTTAGCTTTGATGATCTTGACGATGAAGTAATCTAGAAGGTTTTTATACTTGTATGAATCAACGAGCAGCCATTAGCGATGCAATAAGACAGGAACTTATAAAATGTAAGCAAGATCCTGTATACTTCATGAAGAAGTATTATACAATTCAACATCCTACACGAGGTAGAATGACCTTTAACCTCTATCCTTTTCAAGAAAAAGTACTTAGATTACTACAAAGACACGATTATACAATCATAAATAAGTCTAGACAATTAGGTATTTCAACACTTACCTCTGCATTTGCACTATGGATGATGTTATTTGAACAAGATAAAAACGTCCTTGTGCTTGCAACCACTCAAGCTACTGCAAAAAACATGGTTACTAAGGTAAGATTCGCTTACGATAATCTACCGCAGTGGATGCAAATGCCTGTACTGGAGCATAACCGTCTTAGCTTGAGGTTAAAGAACGGATCGCAAATTAAAGCCGTTTCCGCTGCAACTGATAGTGCCCGTTCTGAAGCAGTATCCCTGCTAGTAATTGACGAAGCTGCGTTTATTGATAGGATTGAAGATATTTTTACTGCCGCACAACAGACTCTTGCTACCGGAGGCTGTTGTATTGCCCTTTCCACTCCAAATGGAGTCGGTAACTGGTTTCATAAAGAGTTTACTCGTGCACAAAACGGTGAAAATAAGTTTACTCCCATTGCTCTTCCATGGACAGTACATCCTGAAAGAACACAGGAATGGCGTACCGAACAAGATGAAGCTTTAGGTAAGAGAAATGCTGCTCAAGAATGCGATTGCGACTTTACTACATCAGGCAATACGTTTTTAGAACCCGAAACTCTTAACTGGTATCAACTAAATACAGTAAGAGAACCTCACGAGAAAAGAGATATGAATCATTCATATTGGCTATGGGATTATCCTAATTCAATGGCTACCTACATGGTCGTAGCCGACGTAGCAAGAGGTGACGGACTTGATTATTCTACATTTCATGTTATCGAAAGTGATACTATGACGCAAGTTGCTGAATTTAGAGACCAGCTAAGTACAAAAGACTTTGCACGTAAGTTAGTATCTGTAGCGATTGAGTGGAATAATGCAATGCTTATAGTAGAGAATGCAAATATTGGTTGGGATGTGGTAACAACGATTCAGGAAACGGGCTATCCTAACTTATATTACTCACCTAAATCTGAAATCGTAGGAACGCAAATTGAACTCTACGTAGAAAAATTTGATAGAGGTGACGGAATGGTTCCCGGTTTCAGTATGAATCAGAGAACAAGGCCCTTAGTGTTGGAAAAAGCAAGATCATTTATCGAAGAGAAGAGCGTTACGATTAGATCACAAAGACTGCTGGATGAATGGCGTGTTTTTATCTGGAAAAACGGCAAAGCCCAGGCCCTACACGGTTATAACGATGACTTAGTTTTATCTTACTGTATTGGACTCTTCTTGCGAGATACAGCTATAAGGTTTAGGCAGACAGCATTAGATCTCGCCTATGCAAGTCTTAATAATTACTCAAGAACTCAAGCAAGTTTTCAAATTTATACTCCAAACAACGGCGGAAATCAACAAAATCCCTGGCAAATGCCCGTAAATGGTCAGCAAGAAGACATCGGGTGGCTGATAGGGTAAAGATATTTATTAGATATGGCAGATCAACAACTACAGAGGAACCTGTTTTCAACGCTAAAGCGCCTATTTTCTACTGATGTCATTATCAGAAACGACGGAGGCACTTTAAAAACAGTTGATGTAAATCAGATACAAGTCGATGGAGTGTTACAAACTAATGCTCTTGTTGACCGCTTTAACCGTATTTACACAACTTCAACATCCTATGGTGTAAATCTAAACCTTTCTCAAAATTATCAAAGCGCTAGGGTTCAAATCTACGCCGATTACGAGGCTATGGATACTGACCCTATCGTTGCTTCCGCATTAGACATTATCGCCGACGAGTGTACTCTTAAAAATGCACAAGGCGATGTAATTCAAATACGTTCATCAGATGAAAACGTTCAGAAGATACTTTACAGCCTTTTCTATGACATACTCAACGTTGAGTTTAATTTATGGTTCTGGATTAGAAATATGTGTAAGTATGGTGATTTTTTCCTTAAGCTAGAAGTCGCCGAAAAATACGGAGTCTATAACGTGATTCCGTTCTCTGCATATAATATCGTACGCCTTGAAGGCACAAATCCTTCTAATCCATCGGAGGTGATTTTTAAGTATGATCCAACTGCTGCATTAGGTGCTACTGCAGGATATTCTACTTCATATCAGAATACAGATCTAGGTATTACGTTCTATAACTACGAAATGGCTCACCTAAGACTAATTGGTGATGTCAATTATTTACCTTATGGACGCTCTTATTTAGAGCCAGGTCGTAGATTATATAAGCAGTATATTCTGATGGAGGATGCGATGATGATTCATCGTCTTACTCGTGCCCCTCAACGCCGTATTTTTTACGTAAACGTCGGAGCTATACCTCCAAATGAGGTTGAAAACTACATGCAGCGTATGATCAATAAGATGAAAAAGACTCCTCTTGTCGATCAAAAAACAGGTCAGTATAACCTGAACTACAACGTTCAGAATATGCTTGAAGACTTTTTCATACCTGTACGTGGTAATGATTCTTCTACCCGTATTGATAATGCACCCCCACTTGAGTACAACGGTATAGAAGATATTAACTATTTGCTTAATAAACTATTTGCAGCCCTCAAAATACCTAAAGCATTCCTCGGTTACGAAAAGGATTTAACAGGTAAAGCAACTCTAGCTGCCGAAGATATTCGCTTTGCACGTACCATTGAGAGAATTCAGCGTATTGTTATATCAGAATTGACTAAAATAGCTCTAGTACATCTTTACGCTCACGGCTATGACGATGAATCGTTAACTAATTTTGAGTTAAGTCTAACTACTCCTTCGATTATTTACGAGCAAGAAAGAATTGCATTAATGAAGGAGAAAATGGATTTAGCAAATCAGATGATGGAGGCTAGCTTCCTGCCAACTGACTGGATTTATGATAAATTGTTCCACTTTTCAGAAGAAGAGTTTGATGAATACCGCGACTTAGTAGTTGAGGATAAGAAGAGGTTCTTCCGAATGAAGCAAATACAAGAAGAAGGAAATGATCCTGCCGAAAGCGGACAAGCCTACGGAACTCCTCACCAAATTGCATCGATGTATGGCGGATACGGCTCTGCACCACTTTCTGGGCAAAACGTTCCTCAGGGGTACGATGAAACGAATCCAGGAGAGCCCACTAAACTGTCCGGACGCCCGGCAAATAAAGTATCCCTAATTAACACTTCCGACGATCCTCTTGGAAGAGATAGAATGGGAGTTTATGATTTAAAATCAAAGCCTACTTCAGGCGAAGATAGATTAAAAACTAAGTTTACAGGAGGAAGCCCCCTTTCTTTAAAAGAAAATAAGAATACTACTGTAGCAACTTATTTAACAAATAAGGCTGCTTTAGAATCTTTTAAGAAAAACAAGAGAATAAATATTTACGAGAACGATAAAACCAGTGAGTTACTCGATGAGTCACGTATTAGACCTGATTCAGATTTAATCTAATACGTTGATATTTATTAGTAAGCTTATCATCGATGATAAAACATAGCAAATACAAAAATACAGGGATTTTATTTGAGCTTTTAGTGCGTCAATCTACTGCAGATTTGATGTCAAATAAAGATCCTAAAGCTGTAAAGATTTTTAAGAAATACTTCACAAGCACAGAGTTAGGGAAAGAGTATAACCTATATAATACTGTAGCTAATGCCCCAAAACTTACAGAATCTAAGGCTGAAATACTAGTTAACACTATTGTAGAGCAGGCAAAAAAATTAGATAGAGAAAAACTAGATAAAGAAAAGTATAATCTGATTAAAGAAGTAAAAAAACATTACGATTTAGACGATTTTTTTAAAGCTAAGATAAATAACTATAAGATCTATGCTTCAGTTTATACACTTATTGAAAATCAGCTCACCAAAAAGTTCTCCGATACTAAGCAAATTGTTACAAATAAGCTCACTCTCCTTGAGCACATTACTAAAGAGTCTTTAACTGAAAGAAAAGTAGCTTCTAAAGTAGTGGAAGAGTTTATGAAAGAGGATAAAGAGATTAGAATCCTTGCCTACAAGATATTGGTTGAAAAATTCAACGAAAAATATGCAAGCCTTTCTCCTGAGCAAAAAGATTTATTGAAAGAATATATTAACAACGTTTCTGATACTAAAAGACTAAGAACCTATCTCAATACAAAACTGCTCGAGGTTAAAACTGAGCTCGTAGACCTAAAGTCTAACGTCGGAGATAAGGTTCTTCAAATAAAATTAAACGAGGTTTTGAATTTTATTAAGCCCCTCGGACCAAACGATTCTATTAAGGACGAGGTATTGATCGGCTTAATGCAATACTATCAATTGATTAGTGAGCTCAAAGCCGTCAAATAATGAATAATCAATTCGCTACACAGTTTTTACTTGAAGATTTTAATGATCTATCTAACGAAGAGCTACCCTTCGATATAGAAGCTATGATCGAAAAGGCAATGTCTTTTGGCTTGACTAGAATCGAGGCATTAGCAATGGTACAGGATATCATTAAGAGCTTTAAGCTAGATGAAATGGATGGCGGCGGAAGTACTACCGGTGGCGGATCTACAGCTGGAGCTTCATTTGCACCTGGTGCAGGAGAGCAAATGGCCACTACTAGGGCGTTTAAAAAGAAAAAATATCAAGAAGACGCTCCACGTCTTGCCGGAGACCCTTCCAAAACTACCAAGCAAGGAGCTAAGAATCTTAGTGCTTACAGTAGCGTAGGATTTACTAAAGCACCTAATGCTGAAGAGGCTGGAAAAAAGATGAAGAGCATAGATGTAAAAATGCTTTGGAAAGAAGGGCATACTCCTACCTGGAGTCAGGTTGAAGAATACGTACATAAGCTCGCAAAACATTATGGATACGGCAAAGACTACATCCAATATATGAAAGGATGTTTCGATCAAGGCCTTATAGTAAAACCGGAAGATCTAGAAACTTGTACAGCCGGATATGGGGAAGCATTAAGAGAGTATATCAACGAATCTCGTGCATATTCCCAGTTTAAAAAGCAAACTGCTATAAGATCTAAAGATCAGCAAATGCACGAAGCAGTTAAAATGATTCATAAGAAACTTGAAGAAGTATCTAAGCTCGTAGAATTCGCTCAGCAAATGAGAACTGAGTTATCTGAGGGTGAAAATACTCTCGAATACAAGCATAACACTAAAAAGATCTTCGAAAAAATCAATTCTAAAGTAGTTGAAGTGTACACCAAAACTCGAGAATTAAAATGAAAACACAGCTTAACGAAATAAAAAGAATGCAGCGTATAGCTGGCATTTTAAAAGAAAATGAAAGCATAAGTTTTGATATTGATGATAATAAAGAAAAATTTGTCAAATATATTGTTGTTAATAGAGATATATTATTAAAACATTACGATGATATTATGCAATGGACCGAAACTGGCAAAAAATCTAGTGAGTACAACGATCTATTACAGGCTATTAAGAGTTTTGATGATGAAATAAAAGATACTCCGTACCCTAAACTAAAAAGACTCTTATTCAACTATCGTGTAGGGGAACTTGATGATATTGCTGATAATATTAGAGACTATAAAGAAAATAGCAATCAGAAACAGATGTAAATCTATCTAAAATTAAAATAAAGTATATGGCAAAAGGAAAAGGCGGTGAATCTAGAAAGATCACCTTCGGTACACGAAAAACAGGTTCTCCACAGAAAAGTTATAACAAACACAGTCCGCGACCTAAGAAATATCGCGGGCAAGGAAGAAAGCATTAAAGCTATTTATTATTATGAAAAATATTCAAGCTCAATACCAAGACCTGTTAGAGGGTAGAATGTCAAAAAGTAATTTCATGCGTAATGTTCGTATGCAGTTTCCACAACACGTATCACCTACTACTTCCTACGACGATTCTGTAAAGATTCTGAAAGGTAAGCGCATTTTAAATGAAGCTAAAAAACCAGAAGGTGTCTATGGACATAATCCAAACGCCGAAGCAGAGAAATCTAGAGGTATTGATCACTTAAATTACTACCAAGTTTACCACGGTATTCAATACGAGCTCGCTAAAATGCCAGAAATTACTGATGAGAATTACGTTAAAGCTAGAAAAAAGGTAGTAGATACTATCTTAAAAGATCCTGATGCTTATAAAGAATTGCAGCTTGCAAATTTTAAGGCTGTAAAGGAAATAGATAAGGATCTCGAGATGAAAGATGTTAAGAAAAACAACCTTACTGATAAGCCAAATGAGATGAAGGCTGTTAAAAAAGACGAAAAAGCTAATACTCAAGATACTTTAGAGAAGAAAGAAAGGAGAAAAGCAAAGAACGGTAAAGGATTGCAGCATATGACTCAAACTCCGAAAGGAAAACTTGAAGCATTCGCTACTCCCGGAAAAGAAAAGACTTTAAAAGAGAACATAAAAGAAGCAGGTACGACTGCAAAAACGAAACTGCTTGACTTGCTGCAAACAAAAGACCTGGACTTTGAAGAGTTTTTGAAAGATACTAAAATGTATCGCGCTAAACATAGAGATCTAGATAATTTAGTCAGAAACGATCATGAAATTCAAAAGTTTATTAGTGATGAGATAAAAGATAGATACAGCGGCGGTATAATTCATTATAGAAATGAAAGCGTAAAAGCTCTCAAAGAGAACATTATGAGAGAGATGACTACTCAAAACCCTCATCATGAAGATCTACATAAGGGTAGTGTGGTGTTCAAAAAAAAAGGTGATTCTGGACCCGGGAAAGTAATCGAATTCGATGGACATACTGCATCAGTAGAATGGGAAAACGGTAAGAAAGAAGATCTACAGAAAAACGTTCTAACTAAACAAGAACCTCCTAAAACTACTGTAGAGCTACCTTCAGACGCTCCGAAGATCCGTACCATGGCCCCTTGGAATAATGAAGTTCATAAATCAGCTAAAGAAGAAGTAACTAAGGAAGATAAGAAGGCTAGTATCAAGGATAAATTGATGAAGACTATAAAGGAGCTCTTATTTAAAAATAAGAAGACCGGTACAGTTCAGTCCTTTCAGCAGAATGATCCAGCTATTAAGGATCCACAATTTAATCAAGTATTCACAAAAGCATAATGTCAAAGCAAGTACTAATAGAATATCTTCCTTTTCAACCTCTACCAAAGCAATTGCAGGAGGCTAGGATGAACCCTAAAGCACCACTTATTGTAGCCGGTCTCGTACAAGCTGCAAATAAGCCTAATGCTAATAGACGTATATACGATTACGAAACTTTAGCCAAACAGGTAGAGCTTTATAAAGAGGGGCCTATTAAAGAGAGAAGAGCACTTGGTGAACTTGATCACCCTGAATCTTCTGTGATTAACCTCAAGAACGTTTGTCATAATATTACACGTCTATGGTGGGATGGAACAAACCTAATGGGCGAGTTTGAAATTTTAGATACTCCATCAGGTAATATTCTACGTGAATTATTTATGAATAATATCACAGTAGGGGTCTCGTCTCGTGCAATGGGATCGGTTTCACCCATCGGCGAAGGTCTCGTTCAAGTAGAAGACGATCTAGAATTAATCTGCTGGGATTTTGTATCTACTCCATCTACATATGGTGCATACGTAAGACCGGTAGGAGGATTGAACGAATCACACGATTTAAGCGTTGCAGACAGTAGAAAAGGAAGTATAAATAAACTTATTTCTGACATTATATGCCTGAACTCAGGAGTCTGCTGCCTTAGATGAATCTCAACATAAAAAACTTTTTTACTAAGAATCAAGGTTTTCCGTATAGGCAGGGATATTTATGATCGTATGCCATCCTAATATGGCATTTGTATTCTATACACCCCTATATTGCTACCCTACTAATTAGCAATCCCCGAAACAAATTTAAGATGGAAAATCAAGAATTGTTTAAGCAAGCAATCCTTGACGCAAAGGCTGTTCGTGAGACTGCAATGGCTGCCGCCAGAACTACTCTCGCCGAGCATTTTGAGCCTTTTATCAAGGAGACCATGGAGAAGGAACTCACTAAAGAAGAGGACGATTCTATGGAAGAAGCTCATCACATGAAGAAAGCCCATGATATGGAGGAAGCACACATGCACCATAAGAAGGAAATGCATGATGAGACCGATCATATGGATGAAGCTACTCTAGATGAGATCTTAGCTGAACTTGACGCTCTTTCTGAAGAGAAAGTAGAAGAAGGTGACGACAAAGTCGAAGAAGGACATGTTCCTGAAGACGGCTACGTTGGAAAAGCAGCTAAAGGCGAAACTGGTTACGATGAAAAAGCCAAAGCCACTCATGGCGACGGTAAACTTCACGAAGCTGAAGATGAAGAAAAAGAAGAGGAAGACGAAAAGGCTGAAGAAGCTGGCGAGGACCTCACTAAAGACATCGAAGCTGGTGAAGAGCAAGAAGTAGTAGACATTACTGTAGGAGAATTAAAAGACATCATTCGTGATGTATTTATGCAACTACAGGGAGGCGCAGCACCTGCAGCTCCTCTAAATGGCGGTACTGAACTTGCTACCGATCTTGGCGGTAGTGAGGAGGTTGAAGACGAAATCTCACTCGATGAGATTCTAGCCGAACTTGAAAAAGAAGGCGATGAGAAGATGGAAGAAGGTACTGGACCTGCTGGTAAAGTTGATCCAGAAGCCGGAGACGTACACAAAGTACAGTATGATGAGATGAAGAAAGAACTTAACGAAGCTGTTAGGACTATCAAAGCTCTGAAGACTGAATTAAACGAGATTAACTTGTTTAGTGCAAAATTACTTTATGTAAATAAAATCTTCAAGTCTAAAAATCTTTCTGAATCACAAAAGACAAAAGTGATCAATGCATTTGACAGAACAACATCTGTTAAAGAAGTTGAGAACACTTACAAAACCTTACTTGAATCTATCAGTGCTGAAACTAAAAAATCTTCACTTAAAGAATCTGTAGGTTTTGCATCAAAACCAATCGGTAGCGCCCCAGCTCGTCCGATTGTTGAAGCCGATGCCTTCGTATCAAGATGGCAGCAGCTCGCTGGAATTAAATAATAATAATTAATAACCAAACATTAACAAAATGTCAAACCTAGTTAATTCTCTTCTTGAGAGCGCTAACCCATACAGCGATCAGTTGGGTGTTAGCCAAAAGCTTGCCAAGAAGTGGGCTAAGTCCGGCCTTCTTGAGGGTTTGAAAGATTACGACCGCGCAAATATGGCCGTTATTCTTGAGAACCAAGCAAAGCAACTCGTACTCGAACAATCTTCAACTGGTGGTGGTGTAACCAACGGTGCTACTTTTACTCCCGGTAATGGTGAGCAGTGGGCTGGTGTAGCTCTTCCTCTTGTTCGTAAGATCTTCGGACAAATCGCTTCTAAAGAGTTCGTTAGCGTACAGCCAATGAACTTACCTGCTGGTCTAGTATTCTACTTAGATTTCCAGTATGGTAACAACGTACCTCTCCCTTTCGTTAAAGGACAGTCCGTATACGGTACTTTGAACCAAACTCCAACTAGCGGATTCGGTAACTTAGCTGAAGGTGGTCTTTACGGTCAAGGTCGTTATGGCTATTCTATCAACCAGTTTTCTGCTTCAGCAGGAACAGTTGTTACTACTGCAGCTACTCTTGCTAACATTAATTTCGATACTAATTTCTCTCAGTCTATTATAGACGGCACGATGATTCAAATCTCAGTACCTACTGCTTCTTTGAGTACTCCTGATTTAAACGGTATCCGTGCTTTCGAATTGAGCGGGAGCGGTGCAGTAGTTAAACCAAGCACTACTATCAATAACTTCACTACTTTGTCTGGTGGTAATATCCTTTTCTATGTAAGTGGATCTAACCAAGCTGCCGTTGATGCTGTAACCGGATCTATCTTTGTATTTTACAACAAGGCAACTAACTTCCAAACCCGTGGTGATTTCGAAGATGCACCAGGTGATACTCCAACTCCATTCTCTAACCCGAACGCTGCTTCGTCCGATACTATCGTGATCCCTGAGATCAACGTACAGATGAAGTCTGAGACTATCTCTGCTAAGACTCGTAAGTTGAAAGCACAGTGGACTCCAGAATTCGCTCAAGATTTGAATGCTTATCATTCTCTTGACGCTGAAGCGGAATTGACTGGTATGCTTTCTGAGTATATCTCTCTGGAGATTGATCTTGAGATCCTTGATATGCTTATCGAGAATGCACAGACAGTTGCTAACTGGTCTGCTCAAATCGGTAATCAAATTAACGCTGCTGGTACTGCTTATGTAAGCAATACTGCCGGTGCTTACTACAACCAAATGTCTTGGTTCCAAACTTTGGGTATCAAGCTTCAGGCTGTATCTAACAAAATCCACCAGTTAACTCTCCGTGGTGGTGCTAACTTCCTAGTATGTTCTCCAACTGTTGCAACAATCCTTGAGTCTATCCCGGGATTTGCCGCTGATACTGACGGAGCTGCAGATACTATGAAGTATGCATTCGGTGTTCAGAAGATTGGTGCTCTAAACAGTCGTTACAAGGTTTACAAAAACCCATACATGACTGAGAACACAATCTTGATGGGCTTCCGTGGTAACCAATTCCTCGAGTGTGGTGCTGTTTATGCTCCATACGTACCGTTGATCATGACACCTCTAGTGTACGATCCAAATACCTTCACTCCAAGAAAAGGTATTATGACTCGTTACGCTAAGAAGATGGTTCGTCCTGAGTACTACGGTAAGGTATATGTCGCTAATTTGAACGTAGCTCAAGCTAGCTAATTAACTTAGACTAGTTAAAAAATAAAGACCGGCCCCGTAAGGCCGGTTTTTTTATTGTTTAATTTGCTATTTATATAAAAATTACAATGCCAACTCTACTAGATCTAAGCAGAGATCCGTACGGATTAAATGGAGGTTCAATTATAAGCGGTTCAGTAAATATAAAAGCAGACGCTTTCTGGTATTTACCAGTAACCGCAACTACTGCAAAACTATTTTTTAGCAACTTAACCGGTAGCCCAATTAGTGCTTCTTTTGCAGCGGGTAATGGAGTTTTTGGTGCAATTACTGAGATTTCTCAGTCCACTGGTATAGCAATCCTTTATTCTGGATCTTACCAGTACCCCTAGCTTTGATCTAAATCCTTGAGAATATATAAAGTAGAACCCTCTTTAGAGGGTTTTTTATTCTCTTTTGCTTACTATTTATATCAAACGGTCAGTTATGGTTCAAATAACAGTTTCAAAAAAGAAAAAATTAAAGAATCCAATTAAATTTCAGGTTACGCTCAACGAAGAACAAAAAGCCGCAAAAGCGGTGATTCTTGACAACAAGATAACGGTTCTTAAAGGAGGCGCTGGATCAGGAAAATCTATGGTAGCCGCTCAGGCAGCGTTAGATTTACTCTTTACAGGCCAGGTTGAAAAAGTAATTTTGACGAGACCTGCAGTGACGGCAGGGGAGGAATTAGGGTTTATGCCTGGTGATAAAGACGCAAAACTTGCACCTTATACGGCAGCCATTTACGATAATATGTATAGGTTGTATAATAAGGAAAAGATTGATAGAGAGATATTAGAAGGTAGAATCGAAGTGATTCCGGTAGCGTTTATGAGAGGTAGAAATCTAACTAACTGTTGTGTAGTAGTAGATGAAGGTCAAAATATCACCCATCGACAGATGGAATTGATACTAGGAAGAATATGTGAAGGGAGTAAAATGGTTATTTGCGGAGATACTGCACAGATAGACTTAAAAGATAAAAAACTCTCAGGGTTCAGTTTTATATGTAATAACTTGACTAATGTAAAAGGTTTTTCGGTTGTAACTTTAAAAACTAATCATCGCGATCCAATCGTAGAAGATATTTTAAAAATATATTTAGATCATAGAGATTAAGAAATATGGCTAATCCAATAATTTACAACGGAAATCCAGGGCCAATATCAGGAAGTACTCCATTTGGCTTTTACGATACTGACTTAGAATATCAGACTGACGGACCAAGAGTTGCTAATTACTGTGCATGGAAGTTAGGGTATCCTGTACTCGATGTTGAACTGCAATCAGGATCAATTTATGCATGCTTTGAAGAAGCAGTCTCTATTTACGCAGAAGAATTATATCAATTAAAAATTAAGGATAATTACCTTACCCTCGAAGGACAACCAACTTCCTCTCTTTTAAATAATACTGTTGTATCACCTAACTTAACAAACTTAGTTAACATATCAGAAACGTACGGTCAGGTAGCAGGCGTAGGTGGATTTATAAGTTGGAAAAGCGGATCACTAGAATTAATCTCAGGTCAACAGAACTACAACGTCTACAATTGGGCTGTAGCATCACAGAGCATGGATCCAGGAGATAGAATAGTAATTCAAAGAGTAATGTACCAAGCCCCTCCTGCGATCTATGGATACGGGTATGGTGCTTATTACCCTCAACTAGGAGGATCAGGAGCATGGCCTGGTGATTGGGGAGGGTATGGCGGTATGGGATACGGAGGAAATAACAGTGTTACATACTACCCTGTATTTTGGGATATACAAAGGATACAAGAGCTTGAAATGTCGAATGACGTACGTCTACCCGAATGGTCGTTTGAACTAATAGGAACTAATCTAAGAATAACTCCCGTACCGCTTGGTACCAACTACGGTGGTTATAGATCTTGTATATCACTACAGTACGCATTTCAGTCTGACTTAATGTCTCTTACTGAAAACAGTCCTTATGGAGCCAATCAAGGACTAGTAGCAAATCCTGCTCTTGCCCCTTACGGATTAATTACTTACTCAAATATTAATCAGCCAGGTAAGCAATGGATCTTTGAGTATACTTTAGCTTTAAGTTCAGAACTACTAGGGTTAATACGTGGAAAATACCAGACCGTATTAATACCTGGTGCTGAAGCTACACTTAACTATAACGATCTAATTACTCGAGGTAAGGAACAGCAAGCTGCTTTGAGAGAGAAATTGAGACTAGACTTTGAAGATATGTCTAGACAGAAACAGCTTGAAAGAAAACAGTCTGAAAACCAATCTCTTAACGATACTTTAAATAGTATACCGTTAATGGTATACATAGGATAACTATGGCATTATTTGGATCAGTTAGAGACGCTACAATGCAACTAGGAGTTGCTTCTGAGTTTGTTAACGATGTAGTAACACAGCAAATAGGCTATTATAAGATAGTTTTACCTGCTAGTCCCGCTAACATATACGGTGAAGCTTTTGTAAAGCAGTATATCGGACCTGTGCTCCTTAACTGTCTTATAGTCAGAGGAGATTTTTCTACCGTAACTGACAATAATTTTGGCCCTGACAGTAGACGAGAGGTTGATTTTAGATTTTTGAAGCCTGATTTAGAAGCTGCTAATGTAGTCCCTGAAACCGGAGATATTGTAATGTATAATGAACTCTACTATGAGGTTGATAATACAAACGAGAATCAACTATTCCTTGGAAAAGATCCAAACTATTCATATTCACAAGGATTAAATAACTTCGGTACAAGCTTTTCAATTATACTTAACACCCATATGACATCACCAGAAAGATTGGGTATAACACAACAGAGACTCTAATATGCCGCAGATAGTACGTCCGGAGAATAGAAGAGAGTTTATGAATAAACTTATCGTTCCTGCAGATCCGCAGTACGGTAACCCTAATCTAGTTTTCTCTGAACCTTTTAAACCTGGCGAACCTGAATTTAATAGAGCTTATGAAACTGCTTTTGAACCTACAGGAGACAAAAAGTACTCAATAGGATTAAAAGATATCGATCAATCTATAATGTACCATTTTGCAAACGTTCTTAAGCTGACGGTATTTCAAAACAATTCTACAGTACTAGTTCCAGTTATCTACGGATCACCCGAGAAATGGAAATCTATACAGAAGGACGGGTATTATCGCGATAATGTAGCCAGAATTATGTCTCCTTTACTAGTTTTCAAGAGATCTTCTGTAGTACAAAACCGTACTTTAGGAAATAAGATAGACGGAAACTCTGCAAAAAACGTACAGCTTTACGAGAAACCTTTTTCTAGGAGGAATATATACGACAACTTTAATGTTTTGCAGAATCAAAAACCGCAAAGAGAGTATACGGTCGTAGTGACTCCCGACTATGTTACGGTAAATTATACGTGCATAATGTGGACAAACTACGTAGAGCAAATGAATAAATTAATTGAAGCCGTGAACTTTGCTTCTAATTCTTACTGGGGAGACCCTGATTCTTTTCAATTTCTCGCAAAAACTGAGACTTTCAATGATGCTCAGGTTTACGATCAAGGGGAAGATAGATTAGTTAGGACTGAATTCGATCTAACTGTAAACGGTTATCTTATTCCGGATTCGCTAAACGCGTATCTAGCGCAGCTTTCCGGAAAAACCTATAATATTTGTAAAATAGTATTCACTACCGAACAGGTTCAGTAATACAGGGTTTATTATTGTTACGGAACGAACTATTTATAATTAAATTTCTTAGGAGTGGCCAATACTATATCAACTTCCGGTATATCTCCCGGTCAAATAATTAAGTCAGAACAGGTTCTAAGAATTATTTACGCATTAAATGGAGTTAGCGGAAGTACTATCTTAATGTCTGGTAGCCTAGGAGTTACCGGTTCTGCTGATTTCTTAAGCACAGTTAATCTTTTTGCAGGCGCTACTGGTTCTTTATTCGGTACCTCTTCTTATGCTATAACTGCATCTTATGCTTTAAACGCCGGCGGAGCAGCTACTGGATCTCTTGTTGAGACAGCTTCTTTCTCAAACCCAATTATAACTTTTACAAAGGGAGATGGTAGTACTTTTTTAATCAATTTAACTACTCTCGTACCTCTTACAGCTTCTCATGCTTTAACCTCGTCCTATTTTAGCGGATCTATTTCAAACGCGATATCTGCATCGTATGCACTAACGGCATCTTACGTAGCTAATGCTTCTTCGTTTCCTTACACAGGTTCTGCAATCGTAAGCGGTAGCTTTATCGTAACAGGTAGTACTAACCTAAGCGGACCACTATTTGTAAACGGGCTCTCAGTAAGCGCAGAAACCGGAGGTCAACTAGCGATATGGAAATATACGTCTAGTCTAAGTACAAACGTAGATCCAGGTAACGGTTATTTTAAATTAAATCAACCTTGGTCTTCATCACCTACTTCTGCATCTTTCGATAATTTCGCTTACAATCCTAATGTTAGCTTTTCAGGATATTTAGATAACCTAACTGTAGGTACTATACTTAAGTTAGTAAGCCTAGCTGAAGACGGTACTTATAAGCTCCTGCAAGTAACAAGTGTATCTCCATCTGAAACAGGATATGAAAGCTACGGAGTAACGCAGTTGACCACAGCCGGTAACGATCCCAACGATAACGATCAGTTTGCATTTATACCTGTAGGCTCTCCTGGAGCTGGATTCGATACTATATATAATCCCGGACCTGGTAGATTACTTGTATCTGACGGCTCATCAAACGCAGCTTCCGCTTCCGCTGATGTAGTTTACACAGGAAGTACATTTTTTATAACAGGGTCAGCAACTATTGTTGACATATACAGTAATTACTTCTATGTAAGAAATAAACAGACTCAACAGCCCGTCTTAACAGTAAGCGAGAGCGTCGTACAGTTTGCAACTCAATCATCAAATCCTACTGGTACAGCGCCAAACGGCGGAATTTGGTTTACATCTACAAATATTTATGTAGGTCTGGACTAAAACGAACTATTTATTAAAGGAAAAAATAAAAAAATATAATATGGCCAATTGGAAAAAAATAATAGTATCGGGCAGCGTAGCCGAGCTAAATAACTTAAGCGTACAGAATAACGTAGCTATAACAGGCTCGCTTAATGCTTTAGGACTTGCAAACGCAAATAAAGCTAACATTGTTTCTTACGATACTACTACCGGCTTATTTTCTTATCAAGGAACCGGGTCATTTAGTGCTACTTCTGCTTCTTATATCTTAAGTAGTGGAGTAGACGGACCTCTAGGAATGAACAGTATTCTTAGTGCTTCCTATGCCCTTACTTCTTCTTTTGCACTTAAAACTAGCGGATCTTTATCAGAAGGTACCGGTATCTCAGACTTCTCTTTCAACGGTAGCGATAATGCAACAGTAGCCGTAAGCGGTGCTTCTTCTTTAAGTTCTAATGCTGTAACCAAATGGACCGGTACTGCGTTTGCTAACTCAAGCCTCACTGATAACGGTACTGTAGTAAGTGGTACTAGTTCAATCCAATTAACAGGAGCTAATTCTAGCTTAACAGGCTCATTCACAGGATCATTTGCCGGTAGCTTCGTAGGTGTAACCAACCTCCCTGATTTAACTCAAGGTACCGGTATTACAACCTTTACTTACGATGGAGCTGCAACAGCTACTGTAGCAGTATCTGGAGCCTCTAGCTTAACAACTGATAAGATTACAAAATGGACCGGTAATGCATTTACAAATACCAGTCTCTCTGATAACGGAACAGTAGTAAGCGGTGCTAGTTCAATTCAATTGACCGGAACTAATTCAAGTCTTACAGGCTCATTCAGCGGATCATTTAAAGGAGACGGATCTCAATTAACTGGCCTTGTTACTGAATTAGACTTTTCTGGTTCTACTGGCGGCGGTACTGTCGACTTATTAACTCAAGTATTAACTGTAAATGGTACAGCAAATGAAATCGAAACTTCAGCTTCCGGCCAGACACTAACAATAGGATTACCAAATAACGTTACAATTGGTAATAATTTAGTAGTAAATAATAATTTAACTGTATTCGGTACTGCTAGCTTCCAACAAACAACCAATTTAGAGGTAGCAGATAGATTTATTCTTCTTGCTTCTGGATCAAACGCAGCCGGCGATGGAGGTATTGTAGTACAGCAAGGAACGCAGAATGTAGGCGAGTTGTTTGCATTCGATAACAGTACTACAAGATGGGGACTTACCGGATCATTTACTGCAAATCAAAGCTCATATACTCCTGATGCCTTTATGGCGGCTGTAGTGGAAGGTACAAGCAACAATCCAACTAATGCACCTGTTAGATACGTTGCAAAAGGTAATATATTTATAGGTAACGATGATACAATCTGGATCTATTCTTAATAGGTTATTCAAAAGAGTGGTTATGGGGTTTGATGCAAAAAATGTAGTCGTACATAATAAAGTAGAGGAGCCCAAGCAGGCTCCTTTACCTGTCTTAAATCTAAACAAGACAGAAGTAGAGACTGTCCTTAATCTCATTAGAGAATCGCATTTTAAAGGAGAGCAAGTTCAAAAGATCTTCGAATTAGTCTTAAAGCTTCAGGATTATTACGTTAAGCTACCTTGACACCCTGATATTTATATGTAGGACAGCACTGTTGGCCTCAAGTAGGAAGTAGGCATATACACGGCATAAGTGTATGTATCTAACCGCAGTATAAACTGTCAAGACATAGTATGCCAAATTGGAAAAAACTGATAGTTAGCGGTTCAGATGCATCTTTAAATTCGCTGACGGTCGCTACGAATGTAAACGCTCAATCCTTCACAGGATCTTTATTTGGGACAGCTTCTTACGCAGTAAATGCAGTATCAAGTTCATTTGCAACTCAAGCAGTAACCGCATCATATGCTTTAACTGCCTCTTCTGCAACTTTATTCAACCTTTCCTCTTCATTATATTCTGCTCAAGGAAGCAGCATTGGAGCAGGTACAACTGCTGTAGTTTCTATCAATACTGGCTCTCATAAAGCAGGCTTCTTCGATTATACAGTATATAATACAGGTAATGCTAGGGCCGGGACAGTCATGTCAGCTTGGAACGGATCTACAGTAACGTATACCGATAATTCAACAACTGATATCGGAAGCACCAATAGTGTAACAATGAGTGTCGCGTTAAATGGCGGTAGCGTAGAATTGAGAACGACTGCAGGAACAACATGGACTGTAAATACAACATATAGACTTATATAAAATTTAAATAATGGCTATCAATCTCTCAGATATTACTTTTACGTGGCAGTTTAACCCCCTCGTAACCTTCCCAACATCATCCGGATACACCGACGTAGTATTCAAAGCCTTTTATCAGCTTACGGCCGCTACCGGATCTATAGATGTAGCTGCAGGAGGATTTCAAGAAATACTACCATTATCCCCATCAAGTAGTTTTATTCCTTTTGATAGCTTGACATCTCCAGTAATGCAGCAATGGGTAGAAGATGCAATAGGTGAGGAGGGTATAGCAAATTTAAAAAATGACTTAGTTAAAAAACTTGAATATAAAATTAATCCACCTACAGTTAATAAGAGATCTCCGTGGATTGCACCGTAATTTATTTAGGTATAAACAAGATTTTTAACTATTTATATCATATAGAAGTATATATAAAACCCCTACCTTAGGGACAGTGAACTAAGGGAGATAAATATGGCAAATGAATTTATTGTCCGAAACGGCCTGAAGGCCCTCGATAACTCGCAAGTTACAGGGTCTTTCTCTATTTCCGGATCTCTCGCAGTTCCATCAATTGCTCTAGGTAGTTCAGAGACTAATATAGTAGTAACTGATACTGATGGAAATTTTAAATATAGAACTGATTTAAGCCTACAAGGTATTCAAGGAATCCAAGGTACGCAAGGAACACAAGGTACCCAAGGCATACAAGGTATTCAAGGAACTACAGGTCCGCAAGGAACTCAAGGTATTCAAGGGGTACAAGGAAATACAGGAACTCAAGGTACGCAAGGTATCCAAGGAGTACAAGGTACAACAGGACCTCAAGGAACCCAAGGTATTCAAGGTAATAACGGTACGCAAGGTATTCAAGGCGTAACTGGACCACAAGGAACTCAAGGCATTCAAGGTATACAAGGTATAACCGGTACGCAAGGTATTCAAGGTATCCAAGGCGTAACCGGACCTCAAGGAACGCAAGGAGTCCAAGGTACTACTGGTACCCAAGGAATACAGGGAATTCAAGGAATCCAAGGTACTCAAGGCACCCAAGGAACTCAAGGTACAACCGGTACCCAAGGCATTCAAGGCATACAAGGGGTAACCGGACCTCAAGGAACTCAAGGCATTCAAGGTATACAAGGTATAACCGGTACGCAAGGTATTCAAGGTATACAGGGCGTAACTGGACCCCAAGGAACTCAAGGCATACAAGGTATTCAAGGAACACAGGGTACTCAAGGAACGCAAGGAACACAAGGTATACAGGGAGTAACTGGACCTCAAGGTACACAAGGTATTCAAGGTATCCAAGGTACTCAAGGTACCCAAGGAACGCAAGGCATCCAAGGTATACAAGGAACTACCGGACCGCAAGGAACTCAAGGCATTCAAGGAATACAAGGTACTCAAGGTACACAAGGAACGCAAGGCATTCAAGGTATTCAAGGCACTCAAGGTACGACCGGTACTCAAGGTATCCAAGGTATACAAGGTATCACTGGACCACAGGGTACTCAAGGCATACAAGGAATACAAGGTACCCAAGGAACTCAAGGTATCCAAGGCATACAAGGCGTAACTGGACCTCAAGGTACTCAAGGTACTCAAGGAACACAGGGTACGCAAGGTATTCAGGGAATACAAGGTATTCAAGGTACCCAAGGTACGCAAGGAACACAGGGTACTCAAGGTACGCAAGGCATTCAAGGGATACAAGGTTTAACTGGTACCCAAGGTATCCAAGGAATACAGGGTGTAACTGGACCTCAAGGAACTCAGGGCATCCAAGGAACACAAGGTATTCAAGGTATACAAGGAATTCAAGGCACTCAAGGAACTCAGGGTACTCAAGGCACTCAAGGAACGCAAGGTACTCAAGGAATACAAGGAATTCAAGGTACAACAGGACCTCAAGGTATCCAAGGTATCCAAGGTATTCAAGGTAATACCGGGACACAAGGAATTCAGGGTATAACTGGACCACAAGGTACACAAGGCATACAAGGTATCCAAGGTATCCAAGGTACTCAAGGTACACAAGGAACACAGGGCATTCAAGGTATTCAAGGAACTACCGGACCGCAAGGTATCCAAGGTATACAAGGTGTAACTGGACCACAAGGTACACAAGGTATTCAAGGCATTCAAGGTCGTCAAGGTATTCAAGGAGTAGACGGTATTCAGGGCATTCAAGGTCGTCAAGGTATTCAAGGAATAGACGGTATTCAAGGTATTCAAGGCCGTCAAGGGATACAAGGTACTACTGGTACACAAGGTATACAAGGTGTAACTGGACCGCAAGGAACTCAAGGTATCCAAGGTATTCAAGGAATACAGGGTGTGCAAGGAACTACTGGACCTCAAGGAACTCAAGGTACCACTGGCGCTCAAGGTATACAAGGTATCCAGGGCAACACTGGTACTCAGGGCACAACTGGCGCTCAAGGCATTCAAGGAATTACAGGTCCGCAAGGAACCCAAGGAATACAAGGCATACAAGGTATACAAGGAATTCAAGGTACAACTGGACCTCAAGGAACTCAAGGAACAACTGGATCACAAGGTATACAGGGTATCCAAGGTATAACCGGACCAACCGGTCTAACTGGACCACAAGGTACGCAAGGTATTCAAGGTATCCAAGGAGTACAAGGTACAACAGGCCCTCAAGGTACACAAGGAACAACTGGTGCTCAAGGAATTCAAGGGATCCAAGGTACGCAAGGTACAACTGGTACTCAAGGAATACAAGGTGTAACTGGACCTCAAGGTACCCAAGGTACGCAAGGTATCCAAGGTATCCAAGGTATTCAAGGAGTACAGGGTGTAACCGGGCCACAAGGTACTCAAGGCATTACAGGAGCACAAGGAATTCAAGGCATCCAAGGTATCACAGGACCTACTGGACCAACAGGACCACAAGGTATACAAGGTATTCAAGGTCGTCAAGGTATTCAAGGAGTAGACGGTATTCAAGGAATTCAAGGTAGACAGGGTATTCAAGGCGTTACCGGACCTCAAGGTACACAAGGCGTAACTGGACCGCAAGGTACCCAAGGAATACAAGGTATTCAGGGTATACAAGGAACAACAGGAACTCAAGGAGCCACTGGAACTCAAGGTACTACTGGCGCACAGGGAATTCAAGGCATCCAAGGTGTAACTGGACCAACTGGTCCAACAGGTCCGCAGGGCATCCAAGGTGTAACCGGACCTCAGGGTATTCAAGGTATTCAAGGACTACAAGGTACTCAAGGTACAACAGGAGCTCAAGGTATACAGGGTATAACTGGACCAACCGGACCTCAAGGTACTACTGGAGCACAAGGAATTCAAGGAATACAAGGCATAACTGGACCTACAGGACCAACTGGACCACAAGGAACACAAGGCATTCAAGGAATACAAGGTACTCAAGGTACAACAGGTACTCAAGGAACTACTGGAGGTACAGGAGCACAAGGTATTCAAGGTATCCAAGGTGTAACTGGACCAACTGGTCCAACAGGTCCGCAGGGCATCCAAGGTGTAACTGGACCAACTGGACCTCAAGGTATTCAAGGCATTCAAGGCAGACAAGGTGTACAAGGTGTAACTGGACCGCAAGGCACTACTGGAACCCAAGGAACAACGGGAGCTCAAGGTATCCAAGGTATCCAAGGTATACAAGGAGTAACAGGACCTACCGGACCTACTGGACCACAGGGAGCGACAGGGGCACAAGGAATTCAAGGTATTACCGGACCTACAGGACCAACTGGACCACAAGGTATCCAGGGTGTAACCGGACCAACCGGCCCTCAAGGAACTACTGGTGCAACCGGTATCCAGGGTATTCAGGGCATTCAAGGAGTTACTGGACCAACAGGACCAACTGGACCACAAGGAACACAAGGCATTCAAGGAATACAAGGTATAACTGGAGGTACTGGACCTACAGGTCCGCAAGGAACTACAGGAGCTACAGGACCACAAGGTATACAAGGTATCACTGGACCTACAGGTCCAACAGGTCCGCAAGGTATTCAAGGTATAACCGGACCTACTGGAGGTACAGGACCAACTGGACCACAAGGTATACAAGGTATTCAAGGCCGTCAAGGTATTCAGGGTGTTACAGGACCTCAAGGTACAACTGGTACCCAAGGTACGACTGGAGCTCAAGGTATTCAAGGTATAACTGGACCTACTGGACCAACAGGACCGCAAGGTGCAACAGGTGCAACTGGACCAACAGGAGCTCAAGGTATTCAAGGTATTCAAGGAGTTACTGGACCTACTGGAGGTACAGGAGCCCAAGGTACTACAGGTGCAACTGGACCAACAGGAGCTCAAGGTATTCAAGGTATTCAAGGTATTCAAGGAGTCACAGGACCAACAGGACCGGGCGGCGGAACAGGGCCACAGGGAGCAACAGGACCGCTAGGGCCTACAGGACCTCAAGGTATTCAAGGTATAACTGGACCAGGCGGAGGTACAGGACCGACTGGACCACAAGGTATTCAAGGTAGACAAGGTATACAAGGGGTTACTGGACCAACAGGACCAGGTGGTGGAACAGGACCGCAAGGTACTACTGGAGCAACCGGCCCAACCGGAGCTCAAGGTATCCAAGGTATTCAAGGAGTCACTGGACCAACGGGGCCTGGTGGTGGAACAGGACCGCAAGGTACTACTGGAGCAACCGGCCCAACCGGAGCTCAAGGTATCCAAGGTATTCAAGGAGTCACTGGACCAACGGGGCCTGGTGGTGGAACAGGACCACAAGGTGCTACTGGAGGAACTGGAGGTACAGGAGCTCAAGGTGCTACTGGAGGAACTGGAGGTACAGGAGCTCAAGGTATTCAAGGAGTCACTGGACCAACTGGACCAGGCGGAGGTACAGGACCACAAGGTGCTACTGGAGGAACTGGAGGTACAGGAGCTCAAGGTATACAAGGGGTTACTGGACCAACAGGACCAGGTGGTGGAACAGGTCCGCAAGGTATACAAGGCCGTCAAGGTATACAAGGTGTAACAGGACCAGGTGGAGGTACAGGACCACAAGGTGCTACTGGGTCTGGTGGTGGAACAGGTCCGCAAGGCGCTACTGGACCAGGTGGAGGTACAGGACCACAAGGTGCTACTGGGTCTGGTGGTGGAACAGGTCCGCAAGGCGCTACTGGACCAGGTGGAGGTACAGGACCACAAGGTGCGACAGGTGCTAGTGCAGGTATTACGTCCTATACTAACCCAGCCGACAACCGCGTTATTACTTCTGTCTCCTCTACAACAATTAACGCCGAGGCCAACTTGACATTTGATGGAACTACGTTATATGTCGCAGGAGCTCTAGGGGTAGGTACAAGTACCCCAACAACAACCGGTTTAATTAGAGCAACCAATGACGTTGTAGCTTATTATTCTTCTGATGAGAGATTAAAGGCTAATAAGTTTAAAATAGAGAGTGCATTAGATAAATTATCTCAGATTTCCGGATACGAATTCGATTGGATTGAGGCTAAGGGTATCCATGAAAACATAGGACATGACATTGGAGTTATGGCCCAGGAGATTGAGAAAGTATTGCCTGAAGTTGTAACTACGCGTGATAATGGATACAAGGCTGTCAAATACGAGAAAATAGTAGTATTACTTATTGAGGCTATTAAGGAACTTCAAGAAGAAGTTGAAAAGTTAAAAAGTAAGTAAGGATGGCAACTTTTGTACCAGGGACAGGGGCTCTAGGTCTTCAAGCAAACATAAACACAATTGCATTTGATAATGGATGTAGTAACTACAGTACTACAACCGGATATTCACTTTACCAGGAATGGAATTTAAATTATATATTTGCTCCTGAATTCAATGCCCCTTATAATATGGGTTTTTTTTACGGGCAAGGATGTCCTGGAAACCTGCGAATAAATATAAATTTCTACGCTGACCCGTACAATGAATCTCTTGCAAGCTATGGACTATATGTTAAAGTAGGTACTACAGGGACTGAATATTTAATAGCCACGTTAGATGCATTTGGTACAAGATGCGACACTACTGATGCCAATTTCTCTACTAAAGGCGGCATAGGGCAATCCGGAAACACTGTTTACGTTGGAGTCCGCTTTTCCGGTAAAAGTGCTACACCTATACAATACGATGCTGTTGAATACGCAGGATTTGACAATTGCCCTGATACTAACAACGGTGACTGGTGTGGTACATACGACTATCCTGGTTCTGGAGCAGCTTTTGGCGTTAATGTTTATAGTGCATTGATAACCTACATGGGTATGACTGTAAATGTTGATAAAAACGGTTATTTTGTAACATGTTAATAAAAACAGGTTTAAGAAAAGGACTACTATGTGAGCTAGGTATAACTGTACTTAGAAATAAAGATTGGAGGTTAATAACCAAATATTCGCCCTCAATTGAATCAAGTATATTATATTTAGAAAAAGCTTTTGAAGGTAGTGTTTATAACGACTATAGCAAGTTTATTGAAGATGAGTTTCTTGATGGATTATACGGTAAAAGTTTTAACTCTATTTTATGCTGCGGGCTAGGATTAGGTGTTGCTCCTTATCTCGTTCAACCATTCTGCGATACAATCGACGTTGTAGAGATAGATCAAGATTGTATAGATCTCATTAAATCTGCAGGATTCCTTTTGCCTAAAGTCAATATTACTTGTGATAATATTTTAAATTATACACCTACTAGAACCTACGATTTTATACTACTAGATATTTGGCAAAATACTAAAGGTAACTATCAAACTGAAAGAGAAACTTTAGTGACAAATTTAACACCTTTTGTAAATCAAGGAGGAACTTTTTATTTACCTCTCGATACTTGGCCTAAGAAAAAAAATAGTTGTTAATTAAATAAAAGTTTTGTATATTATATTAAAATAAGTGTTTTGGAAAGAAATTTAGTTAAACAGGTTTTAAAAGCTGGCGGAAATATTACCCCACTTATCATCCCTTCAGAACATACTAGCGGAACAGGATTAATGAATCCTTCAGTTATGGTTAAAGACGGTAAGATTATCGTAATAATCCGTCATGTTAACTATACTTTTTATCATTCCGAGAAGAAACTATTTCAACATCCCTACGGACCCCTTACTTATATCCATCCAGAAAATGATATTCATCTCCGGACCTGGAATTGGTATTGTACAATTAACGATGAATTCAAG
>SXGQ01447638.1_pt1 | contig 115460 bp, 75 predicted proteins | sample 3178371 | NCBI WGS metagenome assembly SXGQ01 (sample SAMN11356859, study PRJNA531348) | freshwater metagenome | isolation source: freshwater sample F1-20 | place: China: Fuxian Lake, Yuxi | collected 2017-12-25 | reverse complement strand
CCATGTATCCCCATGCATATCCATCTTCAATCATTTGTTCGTTAACAGACTTAGTATTACCGTCAAGATAAACCCAACCAAGAATACGACCATACTTCTCAGAACTGTCTGGCTTTTCTGTCTTAACCACAATGTAGGCCTCGCGCAGGAAATCACCGCGGGCAATGTTCCGGACATTTTGCGCGACAAGCGCGTCATCACGCTCGACCTCGCGCTGATGGTCGCGGGCACGAAATACCGCGGCCAGTTTGAAGAGCGCATCAAGGCCGTGATGGACGAAATCCGCCGGACCAAGAACGTCATTCTCTTCATCGACGAGCTCCACACCATCGTGGGCGCCGGTTCGGCGGAGGGTGCGATGGACGCTTCGAACATCATCAAGCCGGCGCTGAGCCGCGGTGAATTGCAATGCGTCGGCGCGACGACGCTCAACGAGTTCCGCAAATACATCGAGAAGGACTCCGCGCTTGAGCGCCGCTTCCAGCAGGTGAAAGTCGAGGCACCTTCCGTGTCCGACACGGTGCTCATTTTGAAAGGCATCCGCCCGAAATACGAGCAGCACCACAAGGCCCGCTTCACCGACGAATCGCTCCAGGCTGCCGCCGAATTGAGCGACCGCTACCTCACCGGACGCTTCCTGCCGGACAAGGCCATCGACGTGATGGACGAAGCCGGCGCGCGCGCCCGCATTTCGTCCATGACCCGGCCGCCGGACATCAAGGACATCGAAAAGGAAATCGAGTCCATCAAGGGCGAGAAGGAAGCCGCGATCAAAGCGCAGGACTTCGAGAAAGCCGCGTCGCTTCGCGATACCGAGAAGCAGGCGAAGGAGCGCAAGGACGCCGTCATCAAAGACTGGGAGAAAAAGCGCGAGGAGAAGGACGTGGTCGTCACCGAGGAGGACATGCGTGTCGTCGTCGCGAAATGGACCGGCGTGCCGCTGCACCGCATGGAGCAGGCCGACACGGAGAAACTCCTGCGCATGGAGACCGAACTTCGCGGCAAGGTCATCGGCCAGGACGAAGCCGTCGTGGCCATCGCGAAGGCACTGCGCCGTTCGCGTGCGGACCTGAAGGATCCGCGGCGCCCGATTGGTTCGTTCATTTTCCTCGGCCCGACCGGCGTTGGAAAAACCTACCTCGCGCAGACGCTCGCGGAATACATGTTTGGCGCGAAGGACTCGCTCATCCAGATCGACATGTCCGAGTATCGCGAGGAGCACACCATCTCGCGGCTCATCGGCTCGCCTCCGGGCTACGTGGGGCATGAGGAAGGTGGCCAGCTCTCCGAGCAGGTCCGCCGCCGGCCGTATTCGGTCGTGCTTTTCGACGAAATCGAAAAAGCAAACCCGAACGTCCTGCACATTCTCCTCCAGGTGCTCGAGGAAGGCAAACTCACCGACTCCATGGGCCGGAAGATCGACTTCCGAAACACCATCATCATCCTCACGTCGAACCTCGGCGCCGAGGCGATGAAGAAGCAGACGCTCGGATTCGGTGCGGAGAAAGAGGACGCCAGCTACGACACGCTCAAGGGCAAGGTCCTCGGCGAGGCGAAGAAGGCATTGAAGCCGGAATTCATCAACCGCTTCGACGACCTCATCGTTTTCCACTCACTCGTGAAGACCGACCTCCACAAGATTGTCGACCTCGAAGTCTCCAAGCTCCACGACCGGCTCAAGAACAAGGACATCAAACTCGTTCTCGACGGTCCCGCGCGCGACTACCTCATCGAGAAGGGATACGACCCGGCCTACGGCGCACGCCCGATGCGCCGCGCCGTCGAGAAATACCTCGAAGACCCGCTCGCCGAGGAACTGCTCAAAGGCACCGTCAAAGCCGGCGACACCGCCTACGTCACGGCCTCGCCGGAGGGCCTCATCTTCAAGACCGAGACCGACGCGAAGGAGCCCGAAGTCGCGACCGCCGTCTAAAGGCCTCGTTTATAAATTCGACAGCGGTCTCGTAGAAATACGGGACCGCTGTTTCGTTCCCGAACCGTGAAAGAAAACCGAACCGCGTCCGCTCGTCTGGCAGTTGCCCGCCTTTACGGCATTATCGACCTCGGTTATGTAGCCGCCGAATCCGTCGAGCGAGTGGCAGCGCAAATGTGCGAGGGCGGAGTGGATATCATCCAGCTTCGTGCGAAAGGGCACGATGAGCACTTCATCGAGGAACTCGCGAATCGAATCCAGCCGGTGCTTTCTGCCGCGGGAGTTCCGTTTATCATCAACGATCACCCGGAATTGGTGCCGAGTGTGGGTGCCGACGGTGCTCATGTCGGGCAGGACGATCTGGCGGTGGATGATGCGCGTTGGCGGGCGGGCCGGGCTCTTGCGGGCGAAGTTCCTCTGCCGATTATCGGGAAAAGCACGCACTCCATCGAGCAGGCCGTGGCGGCTGCTGAAGCCGGCGCGGACTACATCGGTTTTGGGCCGCTTTTTCCAACGCCCACGAAGGCCGGCCGCCCGGCAATCGGGCTGTCCGATATCGCCCGTGTGCACGAACTCGTGAAGATTCCGATTTTCTGCATCGGCGGAATCAAGCTCGCCAATCTTCCGGAGGTCATTGCGGCCGGGGCGCGCCGCGTTGTGGTGGTGAGTGGAATCCTGCAAGCCCCGGATATCACGGCGCACTGCCGCGAGATTCGAGGGATGCTTTGACCCGAGCGGCTCGCCGCCTCGACGAAAGCTGAAAGGATTTTCATCTCGGTTTTAAGGTGGATTCAGCGGCCGTGGAGGAGGCTGGAGCCATGAAAACAAAACACATCTCCAAGTTGTTGCTTCGCGGTTTGCTCGGCGGAGCATTGGCATTCACACTCTCTCATTTCAGCGCGGCGGACGCTGTTGACGAAGCGCGCGGCAAATTGATCGGAACTTGGGAGGGCGCGGTTGTCGATGGTGATGCGGCGCGTCCCGGTGGAGTGCGGCACACCATACGCGAGCTCGTTATTTCTGCTGATCAGATATCCGCCCGGGATGGAGACGGACGCTCGCTTGGCACCGGGACTTATGTGCTCGGGAAGAACGGTGCACTTTCCACGATAACGGCTACCGCAATTGACGGGCCGGGGCGCGGGCAGCAGATGGCCGGCATCTACAGGATCGAGGGCGACACGCTGCTTTGGTGCTCTGCCAACAACGGGAATCCGCGTCCGACGGAGTTCCGCACGAAGACAACCGGAGCTTACCTCCTCGTCCTTAAACGCAAGAACCCATGAATATGAGAACTTCCCTATCTCCAATCCTTGCCGCGATCATGGTCACGGTCCCTGCATATGCGGGGACAACGAATATCGAAGTAGCGGCAGATATTGTGCAGCCGGCCGTTAAGCGGTTCGGCGTCGGACTTGCACAGCATAACTACTACGACTCGGCGCAAATGATGAAGGAGCTTCTGTTCCGGAATCCGGGATTCGAAGGTCTTGTCTATCAATCGGTCGTAAGGCTCGGACCTGGAGGGACTGCGACGAGCGCGATTGAAGATCAGCCGCTTGGTCAGTGGCCGAGTGGCTTTTGGTCTGGCGGAAACTACGAGATTATCCGGTCGTCTGCACAAGCTAAGGGCCGGACAGGCACGATCCTCAATTCCATCGCGCCAAGCCGGGTGAATCCTCCGAACGACCCTGCAGGCAGCACGCAGGGCACCACCTATGTTTTTGGTGATTCAGGGCCAGCTCCTGCAAGTGGAGACTACATCGTCCTTAAAAAGACGGAGGTCGGTGGGACTGGCGGCGGTGCTGCGTTTGCGAGTTGGGAACTCGGGAACAGCGGTGGCGGTACCATCGTTAGTGAAACGTCTGATTTGCCTCCGGCGACGCAAGGCCAGCAGTGTGCACGAATGAGCGCGCTGAATGCCGGTGAGCAGGCTGCGCTGCGCGGGCGTTTCGACACGCTTGGCGGATTTGTAAGGCTCAACGGGCAGTTCCGAATTGCGTTCAAAGCGAAGGGTGTCGGTGGCGCAAACCGTGTCCTTGTCTCCGTACGACGCGGCTCGCTGCCGGCTTATCTGAGCGCGACGGTGCAGCTCACGAATAGCTGGGCGGACTACACGCTTCCATTTGCCGCGGCCGAGTCTTCCGACATTTCTGGTACTGTGACTGTGGAGTTCTCTCCCGCGCAGCAAAGCGCGCTTCTGCTTGACGATGTGAGTTTGCGCCAGACCGACAGCGACCCGGGGAATCCTACCGAGTTTCGCGATGCTGTGGTGGATACGCTGCTTGGCTTCCGGCCCGGGATCCTCCGCTATGTGAACTGGCAGGATTTGGGTGACTCGCTCGACAATCAACTCGCCCCAGTCTTTGCGCGCAAGCGCTCGGGCTATTCCGTGTATTCCACCACCGAGAACAACATGATGCCTGGTTTGCACGAATTCCTCGTGCTTTGTGAGCACATCGGCGCAGAACCGTGGTACAACATTCCTTCCACCGCATCGGCACAGGAGGTCGCGAATCTCCTCGAGTATCTTGGCGGCGGTAGTGGAACGACCTACGGGGCGATTCGTGCGCAGCGAGGGCACCCAATCGCATGGACGAGTGTGTTTGGTCGCATCCACTTGGAATTCGGGAATGAGAACTGGAACAATACCGCATTTCGCGGCGGATGCATCAGCGCAAACATCCCGTGCGGCAACCGGGCGGGTGAGTTGTTCGGTGTAGTGAAAGCGTCTCCGTTTTACCACCCTGCGAAGTTTCAGTGCATCATCGGCGGACAGTCGGCGGGCTTTTTCAACAACATGCAGATCCACAACGCATCCGCGACTCACGACGCATTCACTCTCGCGCCGTATATGGCGGCGCGGGTGGATGCATTCAGGACGAATGAGGAACTCTTCGGTCCGCTCTTCGCTGAACCAGAGTGGTGGTCGACAAATCCGTCACCGACTTCGGGTCTCATGCGGGCAAACTATGACGGACTGCAATCTTCCGGTCGACCTGTGCCGATGACGGTTTATGAAGTGAATCTTCACACGACCGAGGGCGCCATCTCTCAATCCGCACTCGAGAGTTTCACTCCATCGGTTGGAGCTGCGATCGCTGTGGCGGACCATATGCTCACGATGCTGCGCACGATGGCTTGTCGGGATCAGGTGTTCTTTTCTCTCGCGGGGCACCGTTACACTCGGTCCGATGGGAAAACGGCACCGCTCTGGGGTTGCGTGTTGGACATGGGTAAGACCGACCGGAAGCGTCCGCATTTTTATGCCATGCAAATGGTCAACGATGTCCTCGCCGGCGATATGATCCGTACGACACAGACTGGCGAGAATCCTGTGTGGGATCAGCCGCTGATGAATCGTGTGAGCTACACCGGTGCTCACTACATTCAGAGCTTCGCATTCCGAAACGGCACGCAGCGCGGCGTTGTGTTGTTTAATCTCCATCGCACCAGTGCGCTCGATGTGACTTTCTCGGGTCCGCACGCTCCGGTCGGGAGTGTCACGCTTAGACGTCTCACATCGGCGAACATTACTGACAACAACGAGCTTTCACAGGCGGTTGCGCCGAGCACTGCGATCGTTGCTGATTTCGATCCTTCGCAACCAATCGCACTCCCCCCGTTTTCGATGAGTGTTCTCACCTGGGTCGAGTCGCCCCCGGCATGCGTGGCGTTTTCAAAATTTCGGAACTGTTGCGGGAGCGTCGAGCGCGGCTGATCTCGCGGATCCTGATGCTGATGGGGTGGTAAATCTTATCGAGTATGCGCTCGGGACTCACCCTTTAAGCGCCGGCAGTCGCGCAGTTTTGGTGCCGGCCACCAGCGCCGGGGCAGGTGGTGATTTCCTCACTCTCGAGTTGGCGAGGAATCCTGCTGCCACCGACGTTACGCTTGTCCCCGAAGTGTCTGGCGATCTCGTCGCGTGGTTCAGCGGGCCGGAACGCACGACGGTCATCGAAAACACGCCGACGACTCTCCGCGTCCGCGACAATACGCCGGTCCACGCTGCATCCCCGCGGTTCATGCGCCTCAGAGTGGTCGCGCCATGACGCGCGCTTGCAGCGTGTATCCGTGAACCGCATATTGCTGACCATGCGCATTCTTGTTGTGGAAGACCAACGCAAGCTCGCACGCCTGCTTCACCGCGGGTTGCGCGAGGAATCGTACGCGGTCGAGGTCGCGTACGATGGCGAAGAGGGGGCGTTTCGCGCCATTTCGGGAGTATTCGACCTCATCATCCTCGACATCATGCTGCCGAAAAAAGACGGCTTCCAAGTACTTCGCGAGTTGCGGGAATCGGGCATCACGTCCCGTGTTTTGCTGCTCACTGCGCGTGACTCGGTTTCCGACCGGGTCCGCGGGCTCGACTTCGGAGCCGACGACTACCTTGTGAAGCCTTTCGCGTTCGAGGAACTCCTGGCCCGTGTCCGGGCGCTGCTACGGCGTGATGCATCCAGCGATCCGGTCAGCCTCCGGGCTGGTGATTTGGTGCTCGATCTGAAGCAGCGCACTGTCACTCGCGCCGGTCGCCGCCTTTCGCTCACGGCGCGGGAATTCGCCGTGCTCGCCTGTCTCTTGCGCCATACCGACGAAGTTGTCACCCGCACCCGGCTCGCTGAGCAGGTTTGGGATGAAAACTTCGATCCGTTTAGCAACGTCATCGAGGTCACCGTTTATCACGTCCGCGAGAAGGTGGATCGGGGCTTTTCCCCGCCCCTCATCCACACCATTCGCGGTGTCGGGTACTCGCTGAAACGACCTGATATCGCCGCCGAATGAAATCACCCTTTCGTCAGCTAATCGTTGTTATTGGATTGGTGGCAGCACTTTTTGTCGCAGTCGCCGTGGTTTTTGTGAGGGATAGTCTCCGTGCCCGCGTTACAGCGGATCTCGATGCAGAATTGAAGGCCCGCGCGTTTGCGCTGTCGCGCCTTGTTGAAACGCGTTCGCCGCGACTGATGCCCTACATTGAGCAGGGCCTCGGCACTGCGCCCGGCGGCGTCTTTCTCCAGATTTTCGACGCCGACGGAAACTCCATCGCGTACTCTTCGAATCTAGATGCTGCCATCCCGCTGTCCGATACCGTGCGCCGCCTCGCCGCTGAGCGGTTTGAGGCTGTGCTCGAAGATTCCCGCAGCTCATCCGGGGAGGCCACCCGCGTCGCTACGTTCGCCCGGGCCGAGGCCAGCCCCGGAAAGCGCGAGGTGGGCTTTTTCGCTCAGGCAGGAATCCCCCTGGCATCGCGAGCACAACACTCCGAGCGCATCACTTTCGCTCTTATTGGGGGTGGCGCTGCGCTCTGGTGCATTTTGCTGGGAATCGCATGGCTTTTCATCCGGCGATGGCGGGCTTCTCTACGTGGCATGACCAAACAGATTGCGAGCCTCGAACTCGCGTCACTGCATCCAAATTCCCTCGCCTTTGAGGTGCACGATTTGGACGTAGCGGAGCTTGCCTCGGCAATTCAGCGACTGCTCGGTCGCCTTGCAGATACCCACGATGCTCAGCAGCAATTTGTTGCCGAAGCCTCCCATGAGCTCCGCACTCCGCTCGCCATTCTTCTTGGCGAGAACGACGTTGCCCTTCGCCGTGAGCGAACCGCCGCGGAATACCGGGAAACACTCCAGAGCAACCGCGAAGAAATCGCCCGCCTTTCCCGCATTGTGGACAACCTTCTCACTCTCGCGCGAGCTGACGCAGGAGAGCCCGGTCCGCTACGCGAGCCTCTGAATCTTCACACGCTCTGCGGAGAGGTGTGCGACCAGCTTGGCCCTGTCGCTGAAGGGCGGCGTGTGGCTCTCGCACTGGAATCCTGCCCCTCCGATCCGGTCGAGTGTGTTGGCGATCGGCTCGCCCTCCACCGTGCCGTTTTCAACATCGTGGAAAATGCCATCTCTGCCTGCCCCGGCGGAGAGAGTGTGAAAGTCGATGTCTCCTGCACAGGCGGCATTGCCAGAGTCACCGTCGTTGATACGGGGATCGGAATCGCCCCGGAGCAGATGAGTCGCATCTTTGACCGCTTTTATCGCACGGACGCTGCCCGCGCGCGCGGCTCGGACGGCGCTGGCCTTGGATTGGCCATCGTCAAATCCATTGTGGAATCCCACCGCGGATCAGTCGCGGTTCAAAGTGCTCCCGGCTGCGGTAGCACATTCACAATCAGTCTTCCGTGTATGTGCGCTGCCGGCACAGTCGAGGGCGGTTGTGAAAGCGCGGGTTAGAAGCGATGATTCTCCGGCCGGAGTTTCAGTGCTCCGGATGCGTGTGTCTTGCGCAGTTGTGCTATTTCTTCGGCTCTGGAGCGGCTTTGGCTGCGGCTGCCGCGCTTTTGCGCTGGTTATCTGCGGCGGACTTCGCCTGTTTTTGTGATGCTGCCTTGTTGTTGGTTTTTGGTGATTCGTCGCCCATAGAACAGAAGCCCCGCACCGAGTCCCGAAACGACGAGGGGCAATTACAACTTTCGCAGTCGCGCCAAAGAACCGCTTGCCCGCCGCGTCGTGTCCCGCTGTTCTTTCCGGGTAATGAGCACCCTGAATTTCGCGATCATCGGCACCGGCGGCATCACGCTGCAGAATCATCTTCCCGGCCTTGCGCTTTGCAAGGACGTGCGCGTTTCTGCGCTGTGTGACACGAGCGAGGCGACACTTGAAAAGGCGCGCGCGCAAATCGGTGATGTGGCTGTTTCCACGAACTTCGAGGACATTGTGAAGCGCGATGATGTGCACGCGGTTATCATCGCCACTCCGAACATCTCGCACAAACCCATCGCGCTCGCTGCGATTGCGCATGGCAAGCACGTGCTTTGCGAGAAGCCGATCGCCATGTCTGCCGCCGATGCCCGGGAAATGGCTGCCGCGGCGGACAAGGCCAACGTTCGGCACATGACGGCGTTTACCTATCGATTTGTTCCCGCGATGCGTTATCTGCGCCATTTGATCGATCGCGGCGATCTCGGTCAGCCATATCATTTCCGTTCCTGCCGGTTGCAGGATTGGGGAACCCGCAATCTCGGCTGGCGGCAGGTGAAGGCTCTGGCCGGGACGGGGGAATTGGGCGACATGCTCAGCCATCGCATCAATTTTGCCCAACACCTGATCGGTCCGATGAAGCGCATGGTGGCCAACGTCAAGAACCTCACGCCCGTCCGTGGAGGATCGCCGAACGACACCGAGGACTGGGTGGCGATTCTCGCAGACTTTGTGAATGGCGCGACGGGCGTGCTGGAGAGCTCGAAGCTCGCGAGCGGGCGCAATGAATCGTGGCGCTCGCTGGACTATGTCGAAGTGAACGGCAGCGAAGGAACATTCGAGTTCACGACGGGTCAATGGAATGAGCTCATCTTCGGTAAAGTTGGCGGCCCCGGACTTGCGCCGCTTCCCGTTCCGCGGGAATTCTGGACGTGGCCCGGTTCGCCGCGCGACCCGAGCGTGGGTGATCCGCTGATCACGTTCCGCTACGATCAGGCTTTCGAGTTCGTGGATGCGATCCGGACCGGACGCCCTGCGGTCCCCAGCTTCCACGAGGGCGCTGCAGCGCAGGCTGTGATGGATGCGGCAATTGAATCAGCGACCACAGGGCGGTGGATCGATTTGCCGGTGTGATGCAGTAGCGGGCGGCACTCGCCGGGGTTACGCGTCGCTCCGGATGAACGTCTCCCATTCATCGGGTTTGAATCCCGTGGTACCTCCGGACTTCGTCAGTGCGAACGGCCGCTTCACGAGATTGCCGTTGGCCGAGAGCAGTGCGAGCGCTTCGGCTTCGGTGAGTTTCGGAAGACGCTCTTTCATGTTGAGCGACTTGTAGTCGAGGCCGCTGGTATTGAACAGTCGCTTCATATCTCCCACGTAGCCGAGCATCCGCTTTAACTCTGCGACGGTTGGCGGCGTTTCGCGGATGGGGACGAATGTGGATTTGATCGCTCGATCGTTCAAAAACTTCACCGCCTTCCGGCACGTGTCGCACTTGTCGTAGATGAATACTTTCATGGTCCGATGGTTTTCAAAATCACGTCCGCGTAAATGCGATGCCCGTAGTCGTTAGGGTGGTTGAGGCCGTTGCCGGAAATATCCATGTGCTTCTTGCGTGAAGCGATGGCGGTCCAGGTCGCGGTGACGTCGGCGAGCGCGATTCCGTCGCCGGTCAATTTTGCGAGCGCTTCGGCGTAGCGTGGATAAAGGTCATGCGCCGAGTGGCTCCATTCCTCGTTTGCGGTCATTGTTGAAACAAGAATGATGCGGCAGGCCGGCAGCGCGGAGCGGACGGGTTCGATGATCTTTCGGATGGAATCGGAGTAGGCCTCTGGCGTCTTGCGCCCCGATGCGTCGTTCATGCCGAAAGCGACGATGAAAAGATCCGGTTGCTCCGCGATAGCGTCGGCTGTGCGCGAGATTCCCCATGCGGCGTCCATTCCACCTTTCGAGAGATTTCGCAGCGCGATCTTCGCTCCGGTGGAAGCCTCGAGTGATTGAGCGACAAGCGTCGGATAGCCGGGTTGATTCGGAGCGGTGTTTGAAATCGCTGATGCATCGGCCTCCGTTGAAATGCTGTCGCCGAGCACGACGATTTTTACGGCCTGCCCGGGCTTCAGCTTGGCGCGAAGGCTGCCGAGTTGAGAGTCGGGGGCGGGCGTGATTTTCGGCGCGCTCCAGTCGTCGTTGCTCTCGTAAGTTGCGGTGGCCTGGAGGTCGTGCATGACGCGACCGGGGCCGTAAAACATCCAATTCTCGCTGTCGCGTTGGGCTTTGTAGGAGTTCGGGGAATTGGGCTTCGGGTGAAGTTCAGCGCTTGTTCTAAACGGGATGCGTGAATCCGCGGTGAGCTGCAAATCCCGGGTCCCTGGCTTCCATGAAAAGTCGCGCCCGGCTTCGTAAGTCACCTCGAGCGAGGATGATTTTAGAATCGGAGTTTTGTCGGGAATTCGTAGCAGTCGCGCAGTCGCGTTGGCGCGGGATTCGCCTGTGAAGAAGAGTGATTCATTCTCCGTGAGGCTTCCTGCGCAAAGCGTGAGCGGGGCGAGAGCGGCGATGCACGCGTGCAGGAGCATTTTCATCTTCCTACTTCGTGAGAGGCCAGAGCAGGGGAATGAGCAGAAGCATCGCGATGGAGAGCGCAAGAGTGAGGCCGCTGCCGACCTTCACGAAATCGCGGAAGCGGTATTTCCCAGGCGCGTAAACAAGCAGGCATGATGGCTCGAATGGCGTGATGAATGAAACCGATGCCGCGAGCATGACGGCCATCGCGAAGCTGTGTTCGTTTGCGCCGAGTTGTTTCGCTGCGGTGATAGCGACCGGCAGCACGACGAGCGCGGCAGCTGCGTTGGACATTGGTTGAGTGAGAAGGACGGTGAGGATGAAAAAGCCGGCCATCACGAAAAACGGGCCCATCCCTCCGGAGAGTGCGATGACCATGTTCGCCAGAAAGTCCGCGGTTTTGGTGTTGGTCATCGCCTGACCAAATGCCGTCATCCCGCCGATGAGGATGATGAGCTTCCAGTCCACAAACTCGTATGCCTTTTCCACCGTGATGGCGCGAATGGATACGGTGCCGACGGCGGCAATCAGGAACGCGACCGAAACCGGGAGCGCGGTCCACGTTTGAACTCCGTCTTTCGCCTGTCCCGGGATGAAAGGAATCGTGCTTCCTGCAATTGCGAGGAGGAAGAGCACGACCGTTCGTATGCCAAGCCGCGGATTGTAGGTCGTTGGCCGCACTTCATCCAGCATGGAGAGGCCGTATTTCTCGCGGGCGTTCGCGATGTTTTCCTCCGGGGCCTGTACGAGCAGAACGTCGCCGGTCCGTAGTGGAACGCTGCCGATGCTTTCCACGAGGGATTGTCCGTGGCGGTAAACCGCGAGCACGGTGATGCCGTACTTTGAGCGGAAGTCCGCTTCGCGGAGAGTGCGGCCATTGACCTCGCTCTGCAGGGTGATGAGCATCTCGGCGATTCGGAAGTTTGCTCCCTTGAGCGCGAGGTCGCCGAGTTTCGCCTCGGCTTTAATCTCGATGCCTTCGATGCGCTTAACCTTCATCAGGTTCTCGACTTTTCCTTCCACGAGTAGCACGTCGCCCTGCTCAAGCAGCACGCGTGAATCGGGCACGAGTTGCTCTTCGCCGCGGATGACTTTCAGGATCCGGAATTCAAGTATGCTGAGGTCGCAATCAAAGCTCCGCTGCCCGATGAGCGGAGAGCCGGGCATGATGATAATCTCGCTCAGGTACTCGCGCATTCCGTAGTTCGCCGCGAGGCTCTCGTCTGCGCGCGCGACCAGTTGTTTACGGCCGATGAGCATCATGTAGAGCATTCCCACGATGCAGATCACCAGACCCGCTGGTGTCACTTCGAACATGCCGATATCGGTGTATCCGTTTTTGCTGAGATAGTTGTTTACGGCGATGTTCGTGGATGTGCCGATCAGCGTGAGCGTCCCGCCCATGATGGCGGCAAACGCAAGCGGCATTAGAATTTTTGAAGGGCTGATGCCCGTTCGCCTCGCAAGCACGACGACCGCCGGTGTGAACATGGCCGTGACGGTCGTGTTGTTCATTACCGCGGAGACTGCGCATGCGATCAGCATCAAAATCCCGATCGTCTTCGCCTCACCGCCGCCGCCGATTTTCATGATGCGACTGCCGACGAGATCCAGAACACCGGTGGATGTGAGGGCGCCGGAGATTACGAAAATCGCCGCGAGCGAGACGACCGCTTCGCTGCTAAAGCCCTTGAACGCTTCCTCGGGTGTCAGAATTCCCGCGAGGATAAGCGGAATGAGCACGCAGAATGTGATGATATCGACGGAGACCTTTTCCATCGCAAAAAGCACGACAGCCACGGCTAGCAGTGCCAGCACGAAGCCGATCTGCCAGCCGACGGCGCCGGCGGGCAGCGAGAAAAGTTGTGCTGCGATGGGAATGGTCCACGTCATGGATTGGGTGAATGAAAGCGATGTGCGCGGACGGGGACAAGGTGCAAGTGCGGGCGCGGCTGTTTTGAGGAACGCATTTGAGAGTTCCTAGACGATTTCGATTGGACACTTGGGCAGGGCGTTGAGGAATGACTGCCCGTAACGTTTCGTGAGAATTCGGGGGTCGAGAATCACGACGATGCCCTTGTCGCTTTTCGTGCGGATGAGCCGTCCGACTCCCTGACGTAGTTCCAGAATTGCCTCGGGCAGCGAATAATCGCCGAACGAATTTCCGCCCGCGGCCTCAATGGCTTCGAGCCGTGCTTCGATTAGCGGCGTATCCGGAACGGCAAACGGAAGGCGTGTAATGATGACGTTGCTCAGCGCCTCTCCTGGAACATCGACGCCGCTCCAAAAACTTTTCGTTCCGAAGAGCACGTGTTTTTCATCGCGTTTGAACTCCGCGATGAGTCGGGTGCGGGAGAGCCCCTCGCCCTGGACGAGAAGCTTCCAGTCGTGCTTCTCATCAAACGGCTCGCGGCAAATCGCGGCGACGTCCTGCATCGTGCGATAGCTGGTGAAGAGAACGAAGGCGCGTCCATCGGTGAGCTGGACGAATTCCTCGATGCGGCGCGCGAGCGCTTCGACATAGTCTGCATCGCGGGGGTCGGGCATTTTCTTCGTCACATAGAGCCGCATCTGCCGCTCGTAATCAAATGGTGAGCCGACCTGCCGGCCCGGGACTTCCTCTGCGCCGATGCGGTTGCGGAAGTAGTCGAGGCTCTCTCCGCCGACGCTCAACGTCGCGCTCGTAAGAATGGCGGAATGGTTTTCGCGAAAAAGCAGGGCACGGAGATGCGCTGCGACGTCGATGGGCGCGGCGTGAAGGTTGTGCAGATTTCCCGTCTTGCCGCTCTGCTCCACCCAGTAAACGTAGTCCTCGGCATCCTGCTTCAAAAACGTCGCGAGGCTGCTTCGTGCATCGCGGATTTTCCTGCCGAGATCCTGCAGTTCGGCCTTGGTGATGTCGTCATCCGTCGCCTTCAGTGTCTGGACTACGAGGGTCTGCAGTTTTGTGAGTTCTCCGCTAAGGGTGTCGGGGACGAAATCGGGATTCCGCACGCGAAACTCCTTTCCTTTCTTGAAGTCCGCAGTCGTTCCCACCTTCTCGAAAAACTCGTCACTCTTGTCCATCGTTTCGGTCACCGCACGCACGCCGTCGGCATTGCGCAGGATCTGAAAAAGGCCCTTCTTCGTTTTCGGGTTGTAGAGCCGTTGCAGCGCGTGTCGGAGACCGTATTGCGATACGTTCAAGCCGATCATTTTCGATGCGACCGCCTCGACCGTGTGCGCCTCGTCGAAGATCACGAAGTCATTTGCAAAAAGGTAGCCGCTTTCATTCTCCTCGGACTCCGCGACGCCGCCAAGCGAAAGGAAGAAGAGCGTGTGATTCAGCACGACGACGTCCGCGGAGATGAGTGCCTTCCGGACTCGCTGGTAGTGGCATTTCGGATTATTGCCACAGCTCTTCGTGGTGCAGATGTGTGGTTCGCTGCAAATCTGCGCCCACACTGCGTTGTCGGGATCCACTGCGAGATCGGAAAGCGAGCCATCCTGCGTCGTTTGCGCCCATTCCCAGATGCGCTTGAGTTCCTCAATCTCCGGGCCGGTGAACAGCTCGCCGCTTTGCTGCATGGCCCGCTCAAGGCGGTTCGGGCAGACATAGTTGGCGCGACCTTTCCACAGCATCGCGCTGAATCCATCCTCTCCGAGGATATCGCCGAGCACCTTCCGGACGATGGGGATGTCCTTGTAAACGAGCTGTTCCTGAAGATTGATCGTATGAGTCGAGATGACCGCCTTCTTGTTCTTCTCCTTTGCCCACAACACCGACGGAATCAAATAGGCGAGCGATTTTCCCACGCCTGTTCCCGCTTCCACAACGAGGTGGCGCTCTTCAGTCAGAGCGGTTGCCACGGCCACGGCCATCTCCTGCTGCTCCCGGCGCTGCTCAAAATTTGCCGCCTGCCCGAGAAGCCCTTCCGGCGAAAAAATATGCCGGATTCGCTCGGGAAAGTCAGATGCGGTGCCGCTGCCGATGGAAATCACGCGTGGCGATTACGCGGTGCGCACTGTGCAGGCAAGCGTGGCTTGCACTGACCATGAGCTTTCGTCATGCTTGCGCTGGATTATGACCATTCGCCCTGTTTTTCTCGCCGCGCTCCTCGTTGCCTCTTCGGGAGTTTTTGCCCAGGACAAGCCCGCCGCAGCCGCGCCTGCTCTGACCGGCGCCTCCGCGAATGGAGTGAGCATTTCCTTCGTTCCTCCGCCGATGGATGGAACGTTGAGCGTGGGTGTTTACGACGCTGCGCAAAAGCTGGTCCGGACGCTGCACTCGGAGGCTACGAAGAAGGATTTCACCATCGGTGTGAATGGCTTCATCACGAAATGGGATGGGAAGGACAACGCCGGCGCGGAATTGCCGCCGGGCAAATACTCGGTGCGTGGCTGGATGGTGGGGGACATCGGAGTCGAGGGAATCGCGTATCATGGCAACGACTGGATGCGAGCCGATGATTCCCCGCGCGTGGTTCGCGCAGTTGGCGTCAAGAATGTCGGAACCGACGAGATTCACGTCTGGCTGGAGCATGTCCGCGGGGAGCAGTTGGAGTTTTCCTGGAGTATGAAAAAAGCTGGCGCGCCTACCCCGAAGATCGACATCACTCCGGTTGTGGAGAACGGCGCGATTCATATTCGCAAGGAAGGTGCAGATGCCGTGGAGATCGCGCTTGCCGAGGGTGAACGCGCAATCGCGGCGACGCCGGGATTTGAGAACACGACGTGGGCAATCGTCGAGACTGCCGCGGGTCGCGAAGTCCGCGCATACACGGCATCCGGTGAATTCGCCCGCAGGCTGGCTTATGGACAGGGCGAGCCGGCGCCGCAGCAGATTGCTGCTTCCTACTGGAGCGAGACGATTTTTCTGATTGAAGAGGGTGGTGGCGAGCAGCGGGTCCGCGCACTCGCGCTAGGTGCGGATAAAAAGGACGCGAAGGCTGCGTGGAAGGTGGTCTATCTGAAGCGCATTCTCGCGAGCGCGAAGTTTGAGGATATCGCCGGGAAACTCGGCAGGCCGAAGCCCTTCGAGGCGCAGCCCGAGGTGAAAATCACGACGCGGCCCAATCCGCTGGAGCAGAATAATGCGAAGGGCGAACTGGCGCTGAAGATCACCACGACTGCGAGTGGTGCAATGCTCCAGAGCGCCGACGGACTGCCGCTAATTCATCTCAGCGACACGCCCGGCTTGAAATGGGCGGTTCTTGGCCGTGAGGGTGAAGCAATCACCGTGTTTCAGGGCGATGGCGCGCTTGTTGAGGAGTTCAAGATCGGGCGGGCGTCGAACATGATGTCGTTCAACGCTGGCGAGTACGAACTAAAGGCGAAGTAAGCCGCGAAAGCGTCAGGTCTGAATATTGTCGATCAGCCGCGTCTTTCCGAAAAATACTGCGAGGGCGATTGTGTCTCCGCGCTTCAATTTGGTGACCGGCTCGAGCGATTCGCCGTCTACAGCGGCGATGTAATCGACCCTTGCAATCGGCGCGGTGGCGATTTGGCGCGCAACGATGGCGGTGAGTTTGGCGGCTGAGGTTTCGCCTGCGCGGAATGCCTTTTGTGCGGCCAGCAGGCCGCGCCGGAGGACGGGAGCCTGCGCTCTTTGCTCGGCGTCGAGGTAGGTGTTTCGCGAACTCATCGCGAGACCGTCGCTTTCGCGAACCGTTGGGGCGAACACAAGCCGGACTGGAACGTCGAGGTCCCGCGCCATTCGCGCGATCACGCGACACTGCTGAAAGTCCTTCAATCCGAACACAGCGACATCCGGCCGGCAGACATTGAAGAGCTTCAGCACGACGGTGCAAACGCCGCGGAAGTGTCCGGGCCGGGACGCGCCGCAGAGCCCTGCTGCGACCGAGTGCTCTTCAACATAAGTCGAAAATCCCGGCGGATACACAGTCTCCGGAGTTGGATGAAAAATCGCGTCTGCGCCGAGTTTTTGGCACATTTCCGCGTCCGCGGAAAACGGGCGGGGGTAGCGCGACAAGTCTTCCTTCGGGCCGAACTGCGTCGGGTTTACAAAGATGCTCACGACCACCCGGCCAGACTTTCCGGCGAGTTTGCGCGCTTTTTCGATCAGCGCTCCGTGTCCGCGGTGAAGCGCTCCCATCGTAGGCACCAGCACGGTTCTCCCAGTCGTGGCATCGAGCCATTTGCGCATCGCATTCGCGGTTTTGAGGATTTTCATTCTGGCGATGAAAATCACTCCGGTGTGTCCATCGCAACACCGGACTTCCCGTCGCGGGCGATCATGCGATGAATATCTCCGCGACGCTATCTGCGAGCAATTTGCCCCTGGTGGTGAGGCGGACGGACTGGTCGACATGCTCGACGAGGCCGATGGATACAAAGCGTTCGATCTCGTCCTTCCACGGCGCCAGCTCCGGAAGCGGGATGCCTTCGCTCATTCGAATTCGAAATGCCGCCGTCTCGCCCGCTCGTTGCGCCGGTGTGAGTTCCTCGCGGAACTCCGCTGCCGATTTACCGCCTAGCACGCGGCTCGTATACTCCGCGGTGTTGCGGATGTTTTCCCACCGCTTCAGGCCGACGGTCGAAAACGCCGATGGCCCGAAGCCCAGATAGTCCGAGCCAAGCCAGTATGCTTTGTTGTGTTGGGATTCACAGCCGGGCCGGGCGTGATTGCTGATCTCGTATTGCGAAAATCCGGCGTCACCGAGGCGCTCCATCGTGTATTCAAAAAGCCGCGCATCGAGTTCGATGTCCTGCACGAACGTTCCGCCTGTGAGTTTGCGGAAGTATTCGGTGTCCTCCTCGTATGTGAGGCAGTAGGTGGAAATGTGATCGGATTGGAGTGCGATTGTTTTCTCAAGCGTCGCGTGCCACTGCGCCTCGGTCTGTCCCGGGACGGAGAACATCAGATCGAGATTTACCGCGGGGATGCCCGCCTCTCGCAGGGTTTCATAGGTCTTTTCCGCCGCGGCTGCGGTATGCACGCGACCGAGGGTCTTCAGCAGCGCATCATCCCACGATTGGACGCCGAGGCTTACGCGCGAAACGCCGTGCTCTCGCAGCAGTCGCGCTTTTGATGGACGGACTGTGGCGGGATTCGCCTCGAGCGAAAACTCGACGAGTTCCGAGCAATCGAGTATCTCCCGTAGTCCGCCGAGCAGCATGGCGAGTTGATCCTCAAGCAGTGCGCTCGGTGTTCCGCCGCCGAAATAGATCGTGCGTGGTCGGAGGTCGTAATCTTCTCCGGCTCGCCTGACATCGGCGAGCAACGCTTCGATGAAGTCTGTATTCTTATTTCTCGCCCCTGTCTCGACGTAGAAGCAGCAGTACGGGCAGAGCTTCGGACAGAACGGGATGTGGAAATAAAGATGACGAATGGTCCTGCCGGACGCGGTGGAGCCTGCCGGCATCGCCGTTCGCTATTTCAGACGCTTGAGGACGGCCTGCTCCAACCGGTCGACGTATGCGTCGAGACTCGGCTCAAGAGCACGAATCTTTTGGAAAAGCGCACGATTGTATGCGAGGGAGGCTCGTTTCGCATCGCCTTCATCAACGGTGGAGTCGGCCTTGTTTCGGAGTTCGATGATTGCAGGATCCTTCGCGGCCAGTTCTTTGATCGCTTGATACTTTCCTGCTTCATCGAGGCTGCTGAGGTCCGGTTTTGCAGGCTTCTCGGGCTTCGATTTTGTGCCCTTTGCGATCTTTGGTGGCTCCGCAGCCGGTGGGGTCGATTCCGGCTTTACTGCGGCCGCCTCTGGTTTCGGTGGTGTGTTTCCTTCCGGCTGCGTCGGCGCTTCCTCCGGAGCCGGAGGCGTGTCAGAAGCGGGTTTCTCGGCGGGAGTTTCTGATGTCGCCGGTTGCGCCGGTGCCGGTTCTGTGACGGGTGGTTTGGGCTTCGCCGCCTTTGGTCTTGGTTTTGGCGTCGGCTTCGGCGCCGGTGTCGGTGCGGGCGTTGGCTCCGGCTTTCCGAACACGCGCCCGAACAGCGTTTTCTTCGGCTCGGGTGTCGGTGTTGGTTGCGCAGGTTTGGCGATCACTCGCGGTTTTGGGGCGGTCTGCGCGAATGAGGGCAGCGAGATGGAGATGAAAAGAATAACGAGCAGCTTACGCATGGCAGTGATTGGCAACGGGGGCAAATCTGTGTTCAAAAGACCGCTCTGTCGAGTCTCATGAACGAATCAACCGAATCCGCAAACACGCTCCGATGCTGGGTGGAGGTGGAGCTGAATGCGCTCCGCCACAACGCCGCGGCGATTCTCGCCCGCACGTCGGCCGGGCTTATGGCAGTGGTAAAGGCGAACGGTTACGGACATGGCACGGTGCATGTCGTCCGCGCGATTGGCGAGTCGGTGGCGATGTTCGGTGTGGCGAATTTGAAGGAGGCCCGCGAGGTTCGTTCCGTGTGTCCGGAGCGTCCGGTTTTCATTCTCGGACCTGCGCTCCCGTGCGAACGCGAAGCTATCGTGCGTGAGGGCTTCATTCCGGCGGTTTCGGGTGCTGCAGAGGCGGCAGGTTATGCTGCGCACGGAGCAGTAACGCTTCACCTCGCGATCGACACGGGAATGGGACGAATGGGGGTCTGGAAAGACGACGCGCTCTCCACAGCCCGGGAGCTTCTCGTTACGCCGAATGTGCGCCTTGAAGGTGTTTGCTCGCATCTTTCGTGTGCCGACAGCGATGCCGCCCTTACCGCGCAGCAGCTTGCCGACTTCCGCTTGCTCGCGACGGAAATCACTTCGCTGGCCGGCCGGCAGCTTTGCCTGCATGTCGAAAACAGCGCAGCTACGCTCGCATTTCCCGCGGATGCGGGCGACATCGTTCGCTGCGGTCTCGCGCTTTACGGAATCCCGCCGGTGCCGGGTTTTCAGCAGGATTTCCGGCCCGCGCTTTCGTGGAAGACGCGCGTCGTTCTTGTGCGCGAGATGAACGCGGGAAGGGGAGTGAGCTACGGGCGCACCTTCGTGACATCCCGTCGGACCACGGTCGCGACGCTGGCGGTCGGATACGCCGACGGTTATCCGCGCGAGCTTTCTGGAAAAGGTGCGGAGGTCGTCATCGCCGGAAAGCGTTGTCCGGTGATTGGCCGGGTGACGATGGATCAAATCATGGTGGACGTCACCGGCATTGGTCCGGTGGCGGCGGGCGACGACGCTGAGTTGATTGGCCCCGAGATTCCCGCGACAGAGCTTGCTGAAAAGGCCGGCACGATTCCTTGGGACATCCTCACTGGAATCGGTCAGCGGGTGACGCGTATCGCGGTCTAGCACGCGAGGCCGACGAGTGTCTCAATCGCTGCCCGGTGTGCTGCAATACGTTTCTCCAGAGCGAACTCGCTTGGTGTCTCAAACGTGATGCTGCGGGTGCAGCCGTTCAAGTGCAGCCAGATTGCCTCGGGGTGGCCGATTTTTTCAAACACGGACGGCGAAAATCGCGGAGTCAGCAAGCCGGAGTTCGCACGACGGCCTTCGATGCGCCGCCGTGTCTCCCGTGGAATTGCGGTCGCAGCAGCGTCGAGAATCCTATCGCCCCATTGCTCACTCCGTCTGTGTTCGTACAGATAGACGCCCTCGCCATCATAGTCCTCGTGCAGCATCAAGGCAGCGTCGAAGCGTTGGTTGCCGACGATTCGCCGCACGGCTGCCACCGTCGGATGTCGATCGTTGTGAAAGCAGCGATTCAGATCGATTCCATGCTCGTCGGTCCGCCGGTTCTGAGTCAGTCCCCACGGATTCAGGCACGGAAAAATGAGCAGCGGCAGCGCCGCGAGCCGATGGCGATTCATCGTGGCCCACGATAGCAGTCCCTCGGTAGCACCCGGTTCGTCGCCGTGAATTCCCGCCGAGAGATAGATCCCGCCATCGTCCGCGAGTGCGGGTGATCTCAAATAGGAGAGCTTCATTCCCGAGGCCTCGCACAAGGTGCGCGAAGCAAACCCGGACTCGCGGGCGACGGCGCGCCAGCGGGCGGAAAGATGTCGGTAATCGTGGCAGCGATGGGCCATGAGTGCCCGACGCTAGCTGCATTGCGGCGGCTTGTCAGCCGCGCTCGCTACTTCTTCGCGTCCTTGGCGGGCGGGCACTCGCAAAGCCACTCGGGCTTCTTGCAGCCGTCGCACGCTCCGGTGTCATACTGCAATCGTGCGGTGATCGACTTGGCTTTGCTGTCGGCCTTGAACTGGACGATGAGCCATTCGCCTTCCTTGACGACTGGGATGACGAACTTCCCGTCCTTTTTCTCCACGGCGAGTTTCGCGGCCTTTCCGCTTGGGCCGCCGCTTGCGGTAAGGGTTTGCTCTCCGAGGGCTACGGCTTTGTGGGATTTGTCGAGCAGTTCGATGACGAATTTCCCGTCCTTCACGGTGACCTCGCCGTGCAGGGTTTCGTCTTTGCTGAATTCAAGGAGTCGGCCGCCGTTCGGGCCTTTTTCAACTCCGCTGTGAGCGAATCCGGTGATGGTGATAGCGAGGCTGCAGAGCAGCGCGATGATGTGTTTTTTCATGTGTTTTGTGTTTTGTGTGTTTTGGAGGGAAATCGGGTGTTTGACGTGGCGCGTTGTCGGATATTCGGAGAACTCGCGCATCGGCCGGCAATGTGTCTGTGAATCAAGATTCTCATTGGGCGGCGGGCGCGTTGGCGGCGAGAGCTCGCTCGGCGGCTTTGCGACCGAACAGCCAGAAAACGGCGGGCGTTACTGCGAGGTCGAGCAGCGTGCTGCTGACGAGACCGCCGACGATGACGACTGCGACGGGATGCAGAATTTCCTTGCCAGGTTCGTGGGCTGACAGGAGCAGCGGAACGAGTGCGATGCCGGCGGAGAGCGCGGTCATCAGGACCGGAACAAGACGTTCCAGAGTTCCGCGAGTAATCATCGCTCGGGTGAATCCCTCACCTTCGTGCTTCATCAGGTGCAGGTAGTGGGAAAGCATCATAATCCCGTTTCGTGCCGCAACGCCGGCGACGGCGATGAATCCGACGAGGGTTGCGATCGAGATGTTCCCGACGAGCAGCCAGGTCAGCGCGAGTCCGCCCATGAGAGCGAGCGGTATGTTCAGCATCACTTGGGCGGCGAGCGACGCGCTTCGGAAGTAGCCGTAAAGAAGAACCGCGATCACGCAGAAGACGAGCGCCGAAGAAATTCCGATTCGCCGTGCGGCCGCCTGCTGCGCTTTGAACTCGCCCTCGAAGCTGACATAATACCCCTGCGGGAGATGCACTTTGTTGCGCACTTGATTCTGCAGGTCCGTGACGACTGATTCGAGATCGCGTCCGGCTGTATTCGCGCTCACAACGATGCGGCGCTGGGTATTCTCCCGGTTGATCACGTTTGGTCCTTTGCTCTCGACAATCCTTGCGATGCGCCCGAGTGGGACGCGTGGTCCCTCCGGTGTCTCAATCTGAAGTTCTTGAAGGCGTTCGGGAGAATCTCGCCACTCTGGCGGCAGTCGCAGTAGCAGATCCACCGTGCGCTGTCCCTCACGGAGTTCTGCGAGTACGCTTCCGCCGATGAGTAGCGCGAGTTGTTCGTTAACTCCGCCCGGTTGCAGTCCGTACGCTTGCGCGCGTTCGCGGTCGATCTCGATCCGGAGCTGCGGAATCGGCACCTGCTTCTCGATGTAAACATCGGTCATCCCCAGAATCGCTTTCGCGAGCTTTTCGATCTCCGTCCCTTTGATGCGCAGCATATCGAGATCGGGGCCGAAAACTTTAACGGCGATCTTTGCTGAAACGCCGCTGAGCATGTGCGAGAGGCGGTGGCCGATGGGTTGGCCCACGTTCACAAATGTCCCGGGAATCGTTCCAAGCTGATCGCGAATATCTTTGAAAACGACTGCCCGCGGCCTGCCGCCCTTGTGGAATTCCACGTCAAATTCGTTCACGGAAACCGGCATCACGTGGTCGTCGCGTTCGGCGCGGCCTGCACGGCGTCCGACGCTTTTCACCTCCGGAATTCCCTGAAGAATTCGGACTGCGACTTCGCCTACTTCATTGCTGTGCTGAAGCGATGCGCCGGCCGGACCTCCGAGTGAAATGGTGGCGCTGCCCTCGTTGAAAACCGGCAGAAACTCGCGCCCCATCATCGGGTAAAGCATGAGCGCACCGACAAGCAGCATTCCGGTCAGCCCGAGTATGAGCATCGGCGTGCGGAACGCCGCGCGGAGAAACGTGTTTTCGACAAATGCCTTCATTCCGCGGGAAATTGCACTTTCCTTGTGGGCGTGCAGATGAAGCGGCGCTGCAGCATCCGCGGTCGGCAGGATCGCCTTGTCGCGGTTCCCAAGCAGCAGTGAGCAGAGCACCGGAATCACTGTCAGCGAGACGACGAAAGACGCCGCCATGCTCACGATGGTGGCGATTGCGATGGGCGTGAAAAGTCGCCCTTCCAGCCCTTCGAGGCTCAACAGCGGAACGAAAACGAGAATGATCAGGACGGTTGCATACAGGATGCTGTTGCGAACTTCGCCGGACGCGGCGGCGATGACGTCCAGCTTGGGCCGCGGGACGGGAAGTGCGGCGTTTTCGCGCAGGCGCCGGAAGACATTCTCCACATCCACGATTGCGTCATCGACGACCATTCCGATTGCCACCGCAAGGCCGCCGAGAGTCATGGAGTTCACTGATACGTCGAACCACTTGAACACGAGCATCGTGCTGATGAAGGAAAGGGGCATCGCGGTAAGCGTGATCAGCGTTGTTCGGAAATTGAGAAGGAACAGAAACAGGACGACCGTCACCATGATCGCACCGTCGCGGATGGCTTCCTTGAGGTTGCCAATCGCGTGCGCAATGAAGTCGCCCTGCCGGAAAAGCAGCTCCACTTTCACGCCTGCGGGCAGCGAAGGCTGCAGGCCGGCTAGCGCGGCTTCGATTTCGGAAGTCAGCTTCAGAGTATCGAATCCGGGCGATTTATCGATGCTCAGAATCACCCCGGGTTGGCCGTTGACGCTTGCGTCGCCGCGCATGGGCTGCACGCCAAATTCCACCGAGGCGACGTCGCCAATAGTCACGGGGCGTTCGTCGATTGTCCTGATCACGGTGCCGCCGAGTTCCGCGAGGTCGGTGGTCATACCAAGGTTCCGAACCATGATCTCCTGCGCGGATGTGGTGAGGTATCCGCCGGTGGTATTTCCAGCGGCTTTATCCACAGCAGTCGCGAGGTCCGCGAGCGAGATACCGAACGCGTGCAGTTTGACGGGGTCCGGCAGGACATGGATCTGCGTCACGCCACCGCCTATTGCGAGCACCTCGGCGACACCGGGAATACTTTGCAAACGCCGTGCGATAATGGTGTCGGCCGTGGTGCGAAGGTCGCGCGGATGCATCTTATCGCTGCTCAAACCGACGAGCAGGACTTCGCCCATCAGCGAGGAAACCGGCGTGAGGCCCGGTCGGACGCCCGCCGGAAGATTACCCATGGCTGCCTGAAGCCGTTCCTGAACCAGCTGTCGCGCGCGGTAGATGTCGGTTCCCCACGCAAACTCCGCGAATACCAGCGAGAGGCTCACGTCAGAGTTCGAACGCAGACGGTCCAGCCCGCCAACGCCTTGAACTGAGGACTCAATGGGACGCGTCACGAGTAATTCAACTTCTTCCGGCGCAAGTCCCGGGCATTCCGTGAGAATGGTCACCGTCGGTTTCGTCATGTCCGGCAGCACCTCCACGGGCAGGTTGCGCGTGGTCTGAACGCCGGCGACGAAAAGTGCGATCGCCAGCACGAGAACGATGGCGCGGTGATTGAGCGAGAGATGAATGAGTCGGTTCAGCATGGCGTCAGGCGTTCCGTCCCCGCGATTGCAGTCCCGAAACGAGCAGCAGAATGAGCAGGACAGCCGTCGTTGCGGCGAAGAACATTGCGAGCGGCGTGAACGCGCGCTGTCCGCCTCCGCCAGCCTTTCCTGCTTTTGCCGCTGCGAGCTGCTCCGGCGTCATCTCGCTGCCGTCTTCATTGTGCGGATGCCCGTGCGCGGCGTCGAGGGCGTCCTTCAGCGAGACGTTTCCCTTGCCCGCGAAGCCGAGGGAAAACGCGCCTTTGGTGACCACTTCGTCGCCCGGCGCCAGACCGGAGACGATTTCGGCGAATTGATCATTCACCGCTCCGACCTGCACGGCCATTCGCACGAAGGTATGCTTGAGCCCTGTGTCGTAGTGCCGCCGGTAGACGACGCGATTTGCCGCATCTCCCTGCAGGGCCAAGCGTGGGACGCTGAGAACGCTCTCCCGCTTCGACGTGATGATTGAAAACTCCGCACGCATCCCGGGGCGGAGCTCGTATTCTTCATTCGGAATGTGGAACGCAGCCTCGATGGTGCCGTTCTTCGAATCGACCTCCGCACCGATGTGTGCGAGTTCGGCGGTGAATTCGCGATTGTCGAGTGCGATGACCCGGATACGGGCTTTCAGGCCGGGTTTGAGTTTTGCGGCCAGATGTTCCGGAACGGCCGCAATAGCGTGCACGGTCGAAAGATCGAGGATCTCAATCAGAGAATCGGTGGGCTCCACGGGTTGCCCCTCTACGACGTTCACCTTGCTCACGATGCCGTTGATTGGAGCCGGAATGCGGATGCGCGGCGGCGGCGTGCCGGGCTGGCGGCTCTCGATGACGAGTGCTTCGGAAGACATTCGAATGCGCGTGTCAACGTGCGCCTCGACACTAACGACGCGACCGGGGACGCGACTGCTCACGATCGCGCGTCCTGCGGGCGCAGCCTGAATTCGGCCGAGTGCGAATGCTGTTTCCTCAAAGTCCGTTTCCTCGGCTTCGATGGTTTCTATTTGCAGGTTTTTTTCCCCGACTGCATCGAGAATCACGAGGTTCGCGGCCTCCTCCGGTGTGATCTCCGCTGTGGCGAACACTGCCGAGAGACAGAGCGTGACGACGCAGACGAAGAACGAAGTATGGAAACGGGAGGCTTTCATGGTCGGGTGCTGGTGGCGGTTAGAAAATGTGCGCGGGCGATGTGCCAGTCGCGCAGTGCTTCAAGACGGCGGCTCTCGATTTCGTATCGCCGCCCGCGTGCCCGGAGGACTTCGGTAAGCGAAGTCTGCCCGGCGTCGAACGCGTCTTTGAGTTGCTGCTCGATCTGCCTGGCTTGGGGCATGAGTTGTTCGTCGATGTCGCGCAGGATCTTCGCGTTGGCTTCCATGGCATCTCGTCCCGACGCCGCTTCGGCTCGTGCCAGCGCGATCACCGCGGTCGCCTCCTTTTCCATGCGGTGCGCGGTCGCGGTCGCTTCGCGAATGCTGCCTTCGTTTTTGTTCCAGATCGGGAGCGGCAGGCTGAATCGAAGTCCGACCGTAGTATCACGCTCAAGCCCTGAGGGCGCATCCTCGGTGCGCTCGTGTGATGCCGAAATGCTGGCGCTGAAATCCTCCCAGCGATTTGCTTTTGCGAGTTCTACGCGATGCTTCGCGGCTACTGCGGTGGCGCGCGCAGCCCGGATATCGCCGCGACCCGCGAGGTCTGCGCTGCGTTCCGAAACCGATTTTGGGGCCCCGAGAGGCCCGGCGAATTTCAACTGAACGTCCGGACCTACTCCGAGAAACGGACGGATGGAGCCGAGCAGCGCAGACATTTTTGCGTTGAGCTGAAGCATTCCCGTGGCTAGTTGGCGCGCCTCCAATTCAACGAGCGAGGCGTCCACCGCCGATGCCTCGCCGCCTTTCGCACGTCCGGCGAGGAAGGTGGAGAGTTCCTTTGTGTTATCGATGTGTTGTTTCAAGAGCCTTCGCTCTTCTTCCAGCGCGATGATTCGAATCGAAGCTTCGCGTGCCTCGCCTGCGAGCCGTCTTCCGGCATCGGCCACCTCCGCGGTTGCGGCGGCAAGTTCGGCGCGTGAGACGGATTTTTCGATCGCGAGCCGAGCAGTCCGCGGAAATTTCTGCATCCATGCGACGCTCACGCCGTGTTCGGATGAGCGGACGTTTTGGGAGAGTTCAAATTCTAATTCCGGGTTGGAGCGCCGCCCCGCAGCGTCGACGCGTCCGCGCGCTTCTTCGATTCGGATCCGGGCGGCTGCGAGTGATGGGTTGTGCGCGAGCGCATATTCCGCGGCCGATTCCGCATTGAGCGAAATCACGGCGGCGTGGGATTCAGGGGCGGCTGCGGCGAGCGCAATGATCAGTAAGAGATGTTTGTGTGAAAGCATGAAAGTATTCCGTGTTTTTAGTGGCGGTCGTTCAAAGCGACCGACGCAGGCACGCGAGTGCGCGCCGGGACAGGTGAGGTTGGCGACTGCGAGTGCAGCCGCGGCGGGCTCAAATCAATAGAACGAAATGACGCGCCTGAGTCGTATTCGGAGGCGGGTCGCAGAAGGTCGGCAGCAGCAACCGGCTTTCGCAGGGCGTGGCGGCACACGAGAGTGGGAGAACAATATGGAGTGCATCCAGAACTGCAGGTGCGGGAAGCGCAATGGGCTTCAATGTGAACGCACTCGTGCGAAACTCCGCATGGTTGGAAGGATGCCCGTCCGGGTTATCGTGATGGTCGCCGTCCTCGTGTCCATGGCCATCGGGATGGCAATCCTCTCCGTCTGCTCCGAAGCACCGGTCTTCAAGCATCGCCACCGGAACCCCGCTGCAATCGCACAGAAACACTCTGTTTACGCCAAAAAGCTGCGCGCATGGAATTGCGAACAGGCAGAGCATCACGAGTATGCGATTGAGCGTGGATTGTTGAGTCATCGGGACCGTTCAAGCCCTAGCACAGACGGTGCCGTGCGGCAATTGTTGGCAGAAATTCTTGCTAAAGCGGTAGTTTGGCGAAGTTGCCGGTCATGAACGTCCAGTGGTTCCCGAATTTCGCGATGCCTTGCGCGGTGGCTTCGGAATACAGGATCAGGCGGTGGCCGTCGCTGTACCACCAGCCAGTGTGCGCATCGCGTGGTGCCGAGCCGCCGGCGTAAATGCATTCGCCGCCGCCGCTGCCTTCGAAGCCGGCGTTTTTGACTCGGTCCCACGGCGATTTGTTCGCGGGAACCGGCGATTCGTGGGCGAAGTATTTGAGCGTCACCATTTCTTCGGAGTGCTGAGCGCACGCGGCACTAAGTTTCTCGCCCAGCAGCAGCGGCTTCATTCCGACGATAAGCCGGCGGCTGTTGAGCAGTTCCGCAAATTGCACCGCTTCGGGCTTCGCGGTCTTCATCTGCGCGTGCATCGCGGTGATGAGCCGGTGGTGCTCGCGCAGTGCGAGGAAGGGTTCCATTTCGACAACAAATTGTTCGAGCCCGATCGCCGGCATCTCGGCTTTGGCGAGGTCGCCGATTGCGAGCACGGAAATCTCCGCGGGCTTGCCGTCTGCCCAGAGTTGTTCGCGCCGGATTTGTGCGACGAGCGTGGTCGCTTCAAGCAGGCGCGCAGCGTCCGAATTGCCGCCGAGTTTCAGGCCGCGTGTGACTTTCTCAAACGCAGCCTCCGCTTTTTGGTAGGCGCGATCCATTTCGGCAAACTTCGCGCTGTTCTTGTGGTGGTCCGTTTGAACGATCGCGCGCGCCGCGTCGGCGGCGGCCTTCCAATCGCGAAAGTCGCGCCGAAGGTTCTCCACCGTTGAGTCGGCGGGCTTCGTGGAGCGCATGAGGTTCTTCATCGAGGCGGTTGCAGACGCGTCGATTTTTGCGAGCGCGGCTTTGACGTCTGCTCCAGCCATCGCGGAGCCGTCCGCACGCAGGCGGGCGATTGCGAGCGTACGCCGCGCGGTGTCCGTTTGTGCGAGTTGCGAGAGTACGGGCGTCCGCTGCGCAGGCGCGAGCGGCGCTCCGAAGGGATGCGCGGCGACAGTGACGGTGGTGGCGAGGAAGGCGAGGAGCTTCAACATCGCCAAACTTCTTGCCCAACAAGACGAAACGCTCAACTCAGAATATCCTTAACGATTTTGCCGTGGACGTCCGTGAGCCGAAAATCGCGTCCTGCGTATCGGTAGGTGAGTTTTTCGTGATCGAGGCCGAGCATGTGCAGCGCTGTTGCGTGGAGGTCGTGTATGTGAACAGGGTTTTCCACGGCCTTGTATCCGTAATCATCGGTCGCGCCGTAGCTCGTGCCGCCTTTCACGCCGCCGCCGGCCATCCACATGGTATAGCCTTTCGCGTTGTGGTCGCGACCGTCGTCGCGCCGGCTGTCCGGCGTGCGGCCGAATTCGCCGCCCCAGATAATGAGCGTGTCTTTCAGCAAACCGGTGGTTTTCAAATCGTGAATCAAGGCGGCGATGGGTTTGTCGATGGCTGTGCAGTTTGCGCGCAGGCGCGCAGAAAGGCCCTGATGCTGGTCCCACCCCGGGTGGCAAAGTTCGACAAAGCGCACGCCCGCCTCCATGCAGCGCCGGGCCATGAGGCACTGTCGCCCGAAGCCGTCCGTCTGGCCTTCGCCGATGCCGTACATCTTTAATGTGGCTGCCGACTCGCGCGAGATATCCATCACTTTGGGAACCTCGGTCTGCATGCGAAATGCGAGTTCGAATGACTGGATCACTCCTTCGACCTCCTTGTTGCCCGATGTCTTTACGAGGTAGTCGTGATTCATCGCCTGCACGAGGTCGAGTTGCTTGCGCTGTAGGTCAGGCGGGAGGTCGGAGTTGCGCAGATTCGGAATTTGCGAACTGCCTGCCGGAGCATCGCCTTCGCCCTTTTCCTTCGCGGAACCGATGCGAGTGCCTTGATAGAATGCGGGAAGGAACGAGCTGCCGTAGTTTTGCGCGCCGCCCTGCGCGAGCGGCGGGGCGATTGTGATGAATCCGGGCAGGTTCTCATTCTCCGTGCCGAGCCCGTAAAGCACCCAGGCCCCCATGCTCGGCCGAACAAATTGGGCGCTGCCCGTGTGCATTTGCACGAACGCCTGCGGGTGGTTTGGGATGTCCGTATGCATCGAGCGCAGCAGGCACAACTCGTCTGCATGGGTGCTCAATTCCGGAAAAAGCTCGCTGATCCAAAGCCCGCCCTGACCGTGCTGGCGGAACTCGAAAGGCGATCCAACGAGCTTATTCCCGCCGCGAATTCCGCTCGGCTTGCCGTGGTCCTCCTTCAGCTTCGGCTTGTAGTCGAACATGTCCTGATGCGCCGGGCCGCCCTGCATCGCGAGAAAGATGATCCGCTTCGCCCGCGCCGGGAAATGAGGTGGCTTTGGTGCGAGCGGCGACTTTTCGGCTGCAGCGGCCTGCGAGGTTAAGGCGGAAAATGCCATCCACCCAAATCCGGCCGAAACGGATTGGAGAAGCTCGCGGCGGGTGAATGCGCGCGGCCCGATGCCGGTGCATTCGTATGGTCGGGAAGGATTCATGGTGTTTGCGAAGTGATAGCACGCGATGCCGCGTTTTGGACAACGGGAATCCGCGCGTATTCCGGGTGGATCGGCTCCAATTTGGCTGTGATCGGTGGTCAAGAAACGGTGCGCAGTTGAAAGCATTCGGGCGTACAGTTTGGGCGGGCGCACTTGTTGCATGGGTTCGTGGTTTCTAAACGTCGTGTCATGCCGGTTGCATGCGCGGCGGGCAATCGATATGCGGGCGGAATGAAGATCATTCATTTCATCTCCGCCGGACTCCTCCTCGTCTCTGCAAACCTGCACGCGCAGAATGCGCGTCCTGTGGAACCACCCGCGGAGAATCCGGGCAACGAAGGGGATGGGAATTTCACCGTCGGGCCGGAATATCCGAAGGCTCCGGAGCTTACCGACCTAGGGAATCCCAAGGGAAAGCAGTTCCAGTTCACCATGAAACTGGCGGACAGCAAAATCTTCCGCGGCGATGACGCGACGCTGGAACCTGCGAAGAAGGAAGTCCGGAAGGAGCGGAAGATTTTTGTGTACATTCCCGCTGCGTATAAGGACGGCACCGCGGCGCCGCTGATGGTGATCCATGACGGCCCGGGACCGCTGAATCTCGTGCGCAATGCGCTGGATAATCTTACGATTTCCAAGGACCCAAACCGGAAGCTGCCGCCATTCATCGCCATCGCAGTGGAGAACGGCGGGAACGACGGAAAGAACAGCCAGCGCGGTCTTGAATACGATACGATGTCGGACCGCCTCGCGCGGTTCATCAACGATGAAGTTCTCCCTGCGGTGCTCGCGAATCCGGAGATCAAAGCTGCGTATCCGAAACTCGCATTCACGAGCAACCCATGGGGCCGCGGCGTTATCGGATGCAGTTCAGGCGGTGCTGCAGCGCTGACGATGGGCTGGTTTCGCCCGGATCTATTCCGGCGGATCGTCGCATACTCGGGAACTTTTGTGGATCAGCAGGACGACGATGCACCCGAGGAGGCAAAGTTCCCGCTCGGCGCGTGGGAATATCACTCCGGCATGAAACTCATCGAGAAGACGGACAGGAAGCCGCTGCGGATTTTCACACATGTCTCCGAGAACGATCTGCGCGCCAAGGACCCGGAGAGCACATACCACAATTGGGTGATGGCCGGCGAACGCACCGCAGCGGCGCTGAAAGCCAAAGGATACCATCACCGCTATGTCTTCTCAAAAGGCACCGGCCACTGCGACGGCAAGGTCTCCCAGCATACGCTGGCGGATACGCTCGTGTGGCTCTGGCGCGGCTGGCGTGGCTAAACTGGCGTGCAATCGCAGCGTGCCAAAGATGGCCTCGCGGAATGAGTGGCACCTTTGAGCATGAATTCGCTTAACGGCTGCGGCGGCGCGCACCGAGAATGCCAAGCCCGCCGAGAAGCATCGCGATGCTTGCGGGCTCCGGAACAGCGGTGAGCACGACGTCATTTCCATCGCCGCCCGTGTAGCTGATGGAGAATGCCTGACCGCTCGCGGTGAAGGTTGCTCCTTGAGCAAGCGGAGTTCCGCCAAAGCTGAAGAGACCGCCCGCCGTATTCACGGAATCAGCGAGGTCGTTGCTGACAATCGTGAACGCGTCCACGCCATCCACCGGATCGAAGCCGAGCGAAAGCGTGAGCGGTGTATTGGCGCTGAAAGCCACGCTGCCCGTCGCGCTGAGCTGATCGTAATCCGTGCCCGCCGTGATACCGTTGAGTTCGAGCGCGAGCGTGCCGCCATTGAAGTTGAGATTTCCAGCTGCCAGAATCGCCGGACTCGCACCAGGCGCAACAGTGCCACCCGCATTCAGCGTGACCGCGCCGACGGGGCCGTCGCCCGCAAGGGTGCCGCCATTTACGGTGACTACGCTGCTTCCGCTGAGGCTGCCGCTGACGAGGAGTGTGCCGCCGTTTACGGTAGTAGGACCAGTGTAGGTGTTCGCGCCCGAAAGTTCGAGCGTGCCAGCGCCGGATTTTGTCAAGCCCAAGATGCGATTGGCGTCTCCATCGCGAAGCACGGGTGAAAATACGGTGTTGGTGGCTTGCTCCACTTCGAGGGTGCGAATTCCGAACTGCTGATCGAATTGCGGATTCACCGTTCCGGTGCCCGACCCCGAGAGTTCACTAATCGTTGCAGAGGTCCCTACGAAGTCATTGCCAATCGCAAGGCTGCCGGCACCGGAAAGCGAGATCTTTGGTTTCCCATTTTCAGACGTTGTCGTGCGGAACGCTACCGTTCCATCGTTTACTGTGTACTTTCCCGAAAAGGGATTGTTGCCCTCCAAAGCAATCTCGCCAGTGCCCGATTTGACGATTTCGCCAGTGCCGCTAATCGCGGCGCGGAGGATCGAACCGGTACCGGTATAGCTGATCCCGAGTGTGAAGGTTCCGACTTCCACTGTTCCATTCAACCCGCCGCCTGTGAGTGCCCCCATCGTTTCATTTGCACTGAGTTTCAGCCCGCCGCCAGTGAAGATGGTAACCGCGCCTGCGTCTGGAATAGCCGACCCGCCGGTGACTTCGAGGATGCCGGTGCGGATGACCGTGGCGCCAGTGTAGGTGTTCAGTCCGGAAAGAACCGCGGTGCCGGTGCCTGCTTTCGTCACCGTGACGTTACCAGTGCCGTTGTTCGAAACGGCCGACGAGACAATCATTGTTGCGCCGGAGTTGGAAAGAAGCAGATCGCCTGCGGTGTTGTCCGCGCCACCGACGGTCAATGTGCCATCCGTGATCGCAACGCCAGCAGTGCCAGCTCCCGCTAAGACCGCGCCCGCAGCGCCGAGGCGTAGTGTGTTACCGGTTCCAACCGTGACGGTCGTCGCGCCGCCCGTCGAGGAGTTTACGAAGCTGTTGATATTTGTGGTCCCTGCCGCTGCCAGCGTGATATTGGCGGGTGCGCTGCCACTTCCATCGACGATGCGAATCTGCTGCGTTGCGCCATCGGAAATCGTTTTCGTACCGGATTCGAGACGCGTCACATCGCTGTAACCGGTGAACGCAACCACGTTGTTCGAACCATCGTTCGCGGCGAGATTGGCTCCGCCAAGTGTCACGCCTTGAATGATGCCGTTGAGGTTTGTGGTGGTTGTATTGACAAGGTTGGCGCTCTCAACATCGAGAAATCCGCCGGTACTGCGCGTAATTGCCCCGAGGGAAATTTCTGCAGCGTTTGTGCCGCTGCGGCGGGTCAGAGCCATGCCGTTAATCGTGGTGGAAAGAACGATCTCGTTGTGCGATCCGCTTGCTCCCGATAAAACAATGCTTGCGCTGCCGAGTGTCAATGCCGCTGCGTCTGCGAGTTTGGTCGTATCGTTCGTTCCGTAATCAAGATTCAGCGTTCCCGCGCTGACGAGCGTAGTTCCTGTATAGCTGTTCGTGCCTCCCATCACGAGTGTACCGACGCCCTGCTTGGTAAAGTTCCTTGCCGTCGCATCCTGAGAGATGTTGTTCGTGAGCGCGAGCGTTCCTCCGTTTACCGTGATCGTCCTGTTTGCTGCAGCAAGCGAAACAGCACCGGTAAAAGTCATATCATTGGTGCCGTTAAACGTCGGGCTTCCTCCGCTGAGCGTGAACGCGTTGCCCAGCGTAAGCGGACCGCCTGTCACGTTGTCAAAAATGCCATTGCCGCCAATTGTGAAAGCCCCTGTTCCGAGAGCGTTGGCATGGGCGATTCTTAGCGTTAGTGCAGTTTGAATTGTAGTCCCGCCGGTGTGGGAGTTGTTGCCGCTGAGCGTGAGAATGTGCGACGCTGGGGTGCTTGTCAGACCGATGCGGACTAGTCCGGTTCCCGAAATAGCATTGGCGAATTCCCAAGTATTGGTCCGCGCCAGCACAAGTGTGCCGTTGTTCACGACTGAGGCCGTCCCGAGCGTGCCGGTGGTGCCCGCGCCGGTGGTCGTGTCATTGCCGCCCACACCTCCGATGCGTAAAACTGCTGGGGAATTGATGGTAACTGTGCCGCTTAGGGTGTTCGTGTTCGTAAGGATGTAGCCGGTTTCATTCGACTGTCCGCCCGCACCAGTCTCCGCGAACACAAGATTGCCGCTGCCTGAAAGCACGCCTTGCAATTTAAGAGAACGCGTAGTTCCGCTCGTATTGAAATCGTCTATTGTGGATGTCGTGGCGGCATTCAGCACAATGTTGTTCGTCCATGTCCAGCTACCCTGCTCCTGGCCGATGGTGCCGCCGTTCATGAATATGGCTCCCTGTCCCCAAGCATGGGTGCCATTGCGAAGTCCGCGCACCGAGCCGTTACTGATGGTCCAGTTCCCCGTGAAGGTGTCGTTTCCGTTCCCAGCCGTGAAAGTGGTGCTGCCCGCGTCGCCGGTCAAAAGCCGCACGATGCCGCCGCCGGTGACCTCGATATTGCCGGAGCCGGTGAGGCGCTGGTTCGCCGTGTTGGAATTGCTGAATAACTGAAGGGTGCGACCCGCTCCCACGTTCCAAGTCTGGCTCGCACCAATTGCAATGTCACCGGCGACGTTTGTGGTGCTGAGCAGCGTGAGGTTTTGCGTCGCCGTGGAGAGGTCAATCCCGCCGGAGCCGATGGTGAGCGACTGGCCCGCTGCGTGTGTGACAGTGATCGCGCCGCCGGGGGAAACTACGCGCATGCCGAGCCAGTCGGCGTTGCCACCGAGAGCGGCTGTGGTGTTTGCCACGAGGACGGTGCTGTTCCATTCGGCAGTGTCCGCGTTCGTTGGCACCACGCCACCGACCCACGAGGTCGTGAGATTAAGCGCGTTAACGTTGTTTTCCTTCACGATCGTCGCCGCGTGGAGTTGCGGAATTATCGCGGCGATTGAGAAAGCGAGTGGCAAAGCTTTGCAGGCGAAAGAGCGGCTTGAACTTTTCATGGCGCATCGACCATTGCAGTCGGATCCTGTTTCGCAATGCTCAAGGCGCCTGTCTTTTCATCAGACAGGTCTTGTACGGTGCGCAGACATTCCAGTTTCCGCTGTGACCCCGCGGTCGAGCGGGTTAAAGCCTCGCAACATGACTCGCCTCACTTTCATCTCAACCTGCGTCCTCATCGCGAATACGGCTTTTTCCGCCGAACCGGAGAATCTCCATGCGTGGTATCTTTCCGAGGGAATCAAGGCCGATGGCGCGAATGTGCGGACGTGGGAAAACGCGGCGGCATCCGGTGCTGCGAAGTCGCTGGGGCGTGCGTCGGGACTGCCGCTGGCGAGGCGCGTGGGAACCGCGACAGGCGAGCGGACGGTGGTGCGATTCGACGGCGAATCCGCGCTTTGGCAGCCTGCGGGCAATTGGGGGACGCTGGGTGACGGATGCACGGTTGTCGCGCTTATGCGGCTCACAGATTCCAAGGATGGATTTCTATTCGATGGCTCGACGATGGCTGGGATGACGCGGGTGCAGACGCGCAAGGGAAACTGGAATCTCGGCCTCGCATCCAAGGCAGCCGGCCCGGAACAAGTCGGCGCTGATACGCACACGGCGAGAGTCGGGGAGTGGCAGGTTCACTCGGCAGTTTTCAAAAAGACCGGACCGCTCACGACCCGATACATTCACCGCATCGGCGGCGACGAAAAAGCACTCGATACGGGCGTCGCCGCGCCGCTCGGTGGATTCATCCTCGGCGCAAATGTCGCGACAAAAAGTGGTCTCGCGTGCGATGTCGCGGAGGTGCTCGTTTTCAACGCGGCACTCGAGGGCGAAAGGCTTACCGCGATCGAGAAGGACCTCGCTACGCGCTGGGGTTCACCCGTTGACCTCCCGGAAGCACAGCAGCCAAAGGCGCCCGGGCTTCCGGACGATCCCCGCATTTTTCGCACAACCGTTCGCAAGCGCGGCCAGGACGGAGTGCACACCTACCGCATTCCCGGGTTGGCCACCACGCCGCGTGGCACGCTCATCGCGGTCTTCGATGCGCGTAACAAGGGCGGAGGAGATTTGCCCGGAGACATCGACGTGGGCATGATGCGCTCGACCGATGACGGCGCGACATGGAGCGCGATGCTGCGCGTCATGGACTTCGACGCCGCAGAACCCGGCTCGGCAGGCAATGGCGTCGGCGACCCGACAGTTCTCGTGGATGCAAAGACCGGCGCGATTTTTGTCGCCGCGCTTTGGAGCAAGGGAAAGCGTGCGTGGTTTGGCAGCGGGCCGGGTATCACGCCCGGCGAGACCGGGCAGTTCGTGATCGTAAAGAGCGCCGACGATGGGCTCACGTGGAGCAAGCCGGTGAGCATCACGCCGCAGATCAAGCGCCCCGAGTGGAAGCTGCTTTTCAACGGCCCCGGCAACGGCATCCAGCTCCGCGACGGCGCGCTGGTTTTCCCCGCGCAATTCAAGGACGAAGGCGGAGTGGCGCACTCGTGCTTTATCGAAAGCCGCGACGGCGGGACCACATGGAAAATCGCGCCGCCGCCGATTCCCGAACGCCCGCCGACCAGCGAGGCGCAAATCGCCGAATGCCGCGACGGTTCCCTGCTGCTCACGATGCGAAACGAGGCACGCACCGGCCAGCGCGCATGGGCCCGCTGGCGCGATGGAAAGTGGAGTGAGCCGTGGTTTGCGGTCACGGATCCGACGTGCATGGCAAGTCTCGTCAGCCACCCGAAAGGAGTGCTGCTCTTTTCAAATCCCAACAACGCCGCGCGCCGCGTGGCCATGACCATCCGGCATAGCACCGATGATGGGAAAACCTGGAGCGACGGCAAGCTGCTCGACCCCGGTGTTTCGATGTATTCCAGCATGACCGTTTTGCGCGACGGACGCATCGGCATCCTCTACGAGAGCGGCGATGTTGCCGGACTCGTATTTGCGCGCTTCCCGCTGGAGTGGGTGATGGAGAAGTAGCCGAACTTGTCATCCTCGCGTACATGCTGTTCCGGGCTGAGGTTTCGATAGCTGGGAAGATTGTCAGGCGATGACAAATTTGATCCGCCACCTTCATATTCCAGCGTTCGTTGCACTCGCGTCCCAGGCATTTGCAGAGCCGCGCCGCGACTTCTCGATTCCGGTTCTGGACCTCGCCAAAGAGGACTCTTTATTCACCACAGTGGAGCGGCGGGTCGGCTATCTCGGGCACCCGTCCACTGTCCTTTTCCGCGATGGAAAAACTCTGCTTGTTGCTTATCCGGACGGGCACGGACGCGGGAATCTGATTATCCGGCGAAGCACCGATGCGGGAGGTTCGTGGCAACCGGTCGATATTGCGGCACAGCGCGTCGAGGAAACGCCGATCCTTTACCGCCTCGATCTTCCCGGAGGCGGCGAGCGTGTGCTGCTCGTGACCTGCCGGCCCGGGCAAAGCGTCCTCGAATGGATGTGGAGCGACGACCGTGGAAAAACGTGGTCGGCCCGCCAGCAGTGGAAGCTGGATGGCACGCGAGGAATCATCGTCGCGCTCGCATCGCTCTGGCCGGTGCCCGGCGGCGAACCCCGATGGCGCGGAATTTTCCACGACGGAAATTTCGACAACTACACCGTGGACCTGCGTCTCGATGGCAAAGCCGCGTGTCAGTTCGAGAATCTGCGCCGCCTCGAATACGCCACACCCGCGGGCCGGGACGAAGCGCGCCGGGCCGGACTTTGCGAAGCCGGTCTCGTCGCGCGCGCCGACGGTAAACGCATCGCGCTGCTTTTCCGTCCGGAAAAGCGACTCACCAATTCCATGGTCGCATTTTCAGACGACGCCGGGCTGACGTGGACTGACCCGCGGGAACTGCCCGGTGCCTACACCGGCCACCGCCACGAATCCGTGAATCTACCGGACGGACGCACGATGGTTTTCATGCGCGATTACAGCCCGCTGAACAAAGGCAATCCCACACACGGTGACTGGGTCGCATGGGTCGGAACTTTCGACGACATCGAGCAGGGGCGCGAAGGCCAGTATCGTATCCGCCTCCGCCGCAACTACGGCAATTCAACCAACGGCAACATCGGCGACTGCGGCTACACGGGCGTCGAACTGCTGCCTGGCGGAAAAGTCCTCGCGATCACCTACGGTCATTGGGAGCTCGATGCAGGCTCAAAGCACCCCAATCATCCCGACGGTCGTGGCAAGCCGCCTTACATCCTTCAGGCAATCATCGACCCTGAGCAGACGGATCGCTGGGTGAAAGAACCCGCGCGACTTCTGCAGGGGAAATAGCGGCATCCGGACGCCGGCTGAGCGGCGCGATCGCCCGCTTGTATTTTCACCAAACAGGTGCATCCTCCCAGCCGTGAAAACTTTGCCGCAGCGCGTTTCGCTCGTGGCGCAGACGGTTTCGATTCTGCGCGATGCCATCGCCGAAGGGCAGTGGCCGCGATGGTTGCCCGGCGAACTGGAACTCTGCCGCCGCCTGACAGTCAGCCGCGTCACATTGCGCCACGCACTCGCGGAGCTTGAGCGGGAAAAAATCATCAGTTCCGGCCAGGGGCGGCGAAGGGAGGTTCTGGTGACCAAAAAGCCTGCGCGACGCACAGCGAACAAATCAGTCGTGCTTCTCTCTCCCACTCCACTCCACCGGCTGCCTTCTTCGACAGTTTTCTGGATGGATGAGCTCCGTGAGCACCTCGACCACGCCGGACGTCCGCTTCTTTTCCACGAACGCCCGACTGCGTTCCGCGCGCGTCCCGTGCATGCTTTGGAGGAGCTTGCAGCGCGTCTGGATCCGTCCGGCTGGGTGCTTTATCGCTCCACTCCGGAGATGCAGCGTTGGTTCAGCGAACGCAGCCTTCCCGCAGTCATCACAGGCTCGCGGCACGAAGGTGTACAGCTTTCCTCCGTGGATATCGACCACGCCGCCGCCTGCCGACACGCTGCGGGACGCTTTTCCGGCGCCGGACGCAGCCGCGTCGCGATCATCCGTCCCTCATCCACACTCGCAGGCGACCTCGGCAGCGTCGCTGCGTTCCGCGAAAAACTGGCAGACACAACCGATGCGACCCACGACGGAACGATTCGTGGTATCACGACGGTTCTCGCGCGGCTGTTTTCCCGCCCGGAACGACCGGACGCGCTGTTCGTCTTCCACAGCGATCATCTGCTCACCGTTCTCGGCTGGCTCAACCAATCCGGGATTCAAGTGCCCCGCGATGTCTCGTTGATCTGCCGCGACCACGAACCGTTTCTCGAGTCCGTCCTGCCAAACCCGGCGCGCTACACCGTGAACGCGACGGCATTCGCGCGAAAAATCAGCCGTCTCGTGCTCACCATGCTCGACGCCCCGTCCACCCGCCCTTCGCAGCAGTGGATGATGCCGTCATTTATCCGCGGCGAAACTGTGCAACGGAACCAATGAAAGACCTGAAGCCATCCCAAAGCCCGATAGCTGAGAAACTGCCATCGAAGCAGTTGTCGTCAGAAGCTCGAACGTGGGCGGTAAAGTTCGGATTCCCAGTTTTGTTTCTGCTCATGGGAATCCCCCTGCTGTGGTTTCTCGATAAGGAAACTCCTCCATTTCTGTGGGTGTTTTTCGGCGCGCTAGTCATTGGCGGATGGCTATTGGTTTCGTGGTTGAAGCCCGTGAAACGGGTTATCCGGGATGGTGATCATTTTGTGATTTCCGACACCCGCAATTCGATCACAGTTCCAATTTCACACCTTTGCCGGGTGGAAGCTGACCGGGAGAACAGAACCCCATCAATACTCATCTACTTTGCGCCCACGACGGCCTTTGGCGATTGCGTCAGGATTATTCCATCAAGGCGGGCCGTGAGGAGCGGCGAATTTGAAAACATGGTTGCGCAGCTTTTCGACATTGTCGTCGCGAACGGATATCACCCGACGGCATTGCCGATCCCGAGGTTGAAGAATCATCCCCGGAAGTGACGAATGGAACCGAGGCGTGTGATGCGCACTCCTTCTTGTTACCGCAACAGACAAGCAAGCCGCTTTTGTCCATCCGGCAATTCTGCGTAGGGTTCGGGCGATGAAACGCTTCGTTCTGCTACTTTCCCTCCTCGCGTGCTCCGCTGATGCGGCGCAATCCGTCGCGCTTTACGACGCGGGTGTGGCGGGCAATCCTGCGGTGGCTTCATCGCCCGCGAGTGCGGCGATTCCTTGGACAGGGGCGGGGCCGGCTTCGGATGCGGCGAACTTCATCAATGCGGCGGTGTCGCCGGATGGGGCGACGGGATTTAACGCCTGGCGGATGCTCGATAACTCGGCGGCGGGCAGCGCGTTTATCACCTGGACGAAGACGATGACCGCGCAGCAGCACACGGATGCGGCGGCGTATGGGTGGAAAATGTCGGCGCGATTGCGGGTGGCGGACCCGGTGGCGGCGAATGGGGGCAGCAATTCCGTCGTGCTGCTTTATGGCAACAACTCGACCAGCGGCACAGCGAAGCGGTGGATTCTGTTTTTCGACATCAACGCGGCGGGCGAGATCGTGACCACGCTCGTCGGTGGGCCGACGGTCACGCTCACGGGCGTGGATGCCACGCAGTATCACGTCCACGAATTGCGCTACAATCCAGCAGTCGCGCAGGCGGAATACTACGTGGACGGAGTGGTAAAGGCCACGGGCTACGCGGGCACTGGGACGAACTTCAACGGCGTGCAGTGGGGCACCGGCAGCAGTGGAGGCAAAGGTGACGGCTATTGGAATGCGGTCGAGTTCACCATAAACGACCCGCCAGCGCCGCCTGCTCCGGCGGTGACGACGAACCCCGCGTCGCAGTCCGTTGTCGCGGGCGCTTCGGCGTCGCTCGCGGCGGTCTTCAGCGGCACGGGCAACACGTATCAGTGGTATAAAGACGCCGCGCCCATCGCGGGGGCGACCTCGGCGACGCTGACGATTCCGAGCGTGTCGGCGGTTGATGCGGGCGACTACTGGCTGCGCGCAACGAATGCGAGTGGTTCGGCGGAGACACGCACAGCGGCACTCGAAGTGCGTGGCGGCGCGGCGCTCGTCATCAGCGAATTCCTCGCGGAAAACGACCACAGCCTCGTGGACGCGGACGGCGAGCAGCACGATTGGATTGAGCTGCACAACCCGACCACCGCGCCACTCAGCACGGCGGGCCTTTTCCTCACCGACGACGCGCTCGTTCCGGCAAAGTGGGCGCTGCCTGCAGTGAACATCGCGGCGGGCGGATTCCTCACGGTCTTCGCTTCGGAAAAAAATCGCGCCATCGCGGGCAGCGAGCTGCACACGAATTTCAAAATCGCCAACGCAGCCGGCTATCTCGCGCTCACCGGTGCAGGCGGCGCGGTGGTGTCGTCGTTCAATTACCCCGCGCAGTATTCAGACATCAGCTTCGGGCAAACTGTCCACGCCACGCCGGGCGCGAAGTATTTCCCCGTCGCCACGCCGGGCGCGCTGAATGTGGACGGCATCACGAATGTGCGGCCAGAGCCGGTGTTCGATGTCGCGGGTGGAACCTTCACTGGCACGCGCACCGTCGGTATTTCCACCACGATGACCGGCGGCACGCTGCGCTATACAACGAACGGCGCGCGTCCGCAATTTGACTCCGCCGCCTACACCGCGCCGCTCTCGCTCACAGCCAGCACGCATCTTCGCGCCGCGATGATTTTTCCCGGCGAACGCTACGGCGCGAGCAGCACTTCGTCGCATCTGCGGCTGGGAAATGACGTGACCTCATTCACCTCGCCGCTGCCCATCGTAGTCCTGCACAACGGCGGCGCGGGCGCGGTTCCCGGAGTCCAGGCCAATGGGCCGAATGGAGACGGTAGCGACGTGGTGGAAATCCCGCTGCAATCAACGTCGATGACGATTCTCGACGAAGCAGCCAGCGCCACGGCGATGACGTCGCCCGTGGTGGAATCATCGCGGGTGGGGCTTCGCATTCGCGGCAGCAGCAGCTTCACTTTTTCGCGCAAAAGCTACGCACTGGAGACGTGGACGGAAATCAACGAGGAGCCCAACGAGAAATCGCTGCTCGGGCTTTCCGCGGAAAGTGACTGGGTTCTTTACGGGCCGGATTCCGCCTCGAACTTCGACGTGCCGCTCATCCACAATTCGCTCATCTACGCGCTTGCGCGACAGTCTGGCTTTGATGCGCCGCAGTTTCGATTCGTCGAGGTCTTCCTCAACACCGGCGGCGGCGACGTGACGATGTCCGACCATCGCGGCCTTTATCTGCTCGTCGAGAAGCCGAAACGCGCAAATCGCCGCGTGAACTTCGAGCGCCTCAATTCGAACGGCACTGCGGGCGGCTGGATGCTTTCGATTGATCGCATGGAATCGCTGCCTGTCGGCTCGACCGTCGGTTCGCTTGCGCCGCGCCATTTTCACACCGCTGGCCCCGACGGGATTCTGCAAACTCCCGACGACAATTCGCGCGGCTATCAGGCGATAGTCAACGGCGTCGCCAGTGGCAGCGGCATTCTGCCGGCAAACGACGACATGCCGAACTTCTACCACTCGTTCTTCAACTTCGAATCGCCGCGCGGATGGGAAATCACAGCGGCGCAGCGCACGCCGATTCAGACGTTCGTACGCGGCTTCGACACCGCGCTCTACGGCGCGAACTACACCAGCCCCACACTCGGCTACGCGCCGTTCATTGATGTGCCGAACTGGGCGCATCATCTCCTGCTCCAGAGCTTCGCAAAAAATCAGGACGCCATTGTGCTCAGCTCCTACCTCAAGCGCGAGACGCCAACCGCGAAGATGAAGTGGGCGACGATTTGGGATTTCGACCGCGGCTTTAACCGCAACCTCAGCAATGGCGGCGGCGGTGCGACGCTGAATCTCAATTGGGCGCACAACCGGATGCACTACGCCCGACTGATGACGGATCCGGAGTTTGTGCAGGCCTACATCGATAAATGGCAGGACATCCGCCGCGGGGCGTTCTCGACGGCAAATATACACGCTGTCGTGGATGCGCAGGCTGCCGAAATCACCAGCACTGTGGCGGCTCGTAGCGGCACGACTTCAACCGCGTGGGCAACCAACCTTGCAACCCTCAAGACGTGGCTTCAAGACCGCGGCGCTGCGTTTGATGCACAGTTCACTGCGCCAGCGGTTTTCCCGCAGAACGGCGGCGCGGTACCGGCGGGATTCTCTCTCACGATGAGCGCGTCCACCGGAACCATTTATTATACGACGAACGGATCGGATCCGCGGGCAGTCGGCGGCGGAGTGGCTGGAACCGCCTACACGGGTCCGGTGCCTATTGCCGCGACAACGACGGTTTTCGCACGCGTGCTCAATGGCACAGCGTGGAGTGGAACAACGATCGCAACGTTTTATCCACCGCAGGATTTGCAGACCCTGCGTGTGACGGAAATCTACTACAACCCGCCCGGCGCGGGAGCTGTGGACGGCGATGAGTTTGAGTTCCTGGAACTGCAAAACACCGGTCTTGTGACGCTCGACCTCGGCGGTCTGTCGTTCGGGGGAATCACATACACCTTTCCAGCAGGAACATCGCTCGCACCGGGCGCGTTCTATTTACTCGCGAGAAATCAAACGCAACTCGCGAGCCGTTTCCCTGGCGTCACGGCAAATGGCATTTACACCGGAAAGCTCGACAACAACGGCGAACTCCTCTCGCTCGTGCAGGGCGGTGCGGCGGTGTGGTCGTTCAATTATGGCGACACTGGACCGTGGCCGATACAGCCGGACAACGGTGGCGCATCGCTACAACGCCCCGACACCGCAGCGATCGGCTACGACTCGGCAACCTGGGCTGCTGCGGTTCCTACGCCCGGTGCTGCGCTTTCTGTGGCAGACATTGATGGCGATGGTTTGCCGGACTACTTCGAGACGCAGCACAGCGTCACCGATGCAAATGGCGATGCTGACGGCGACGGCGCTACGAATCTCGCCGAGTTCAACGCAGGCACAAACCCTCGCGACAACGCCTCGGTTTTCAAACTCACTGCCTCATCGACAACCGAAACCGGAACGCTGGCGCTCGATTTCACCGCTGTCGCCGCCCGGAGTTACACTGTGCAATATCGCGACTCGCTCGCGACTGGAACGTGGGAGAAGTATTATGACGTGCCTGCCGGGCCGAACACCCGCTCCGAACTCATCACCGTGCCAATGAACACCACTGCCCGCTTTTTCCGAATCATCACGCCCGCCGTCGCCGGAGTCGCGCTTTTGTTGCCTGCCAGCGGTGGCGACGCCGTCGCACTCGATCCCATTTTTTCAAACAGCATGGTGCTCCAGCGCGACATGAAGCTTCCGGTCTGGGGCACCGCCGCTGCGGGCCATGAAATCACGGTGACTTTCAACGGCGCGGCCGCAAGCGCCGTGGCGGATGCGCAGGGTCGCTGGCTTGTCGAGTTACCCGCGCAGTCCGCCAGCAAGACATCGCGCGAGCTGAAAGTGCTCGCAGGCGGACAGCCGCGACTGACCGTGAGCGACGTGCTCGTCGGCGAAGTGTGGCTATGCGCAGGGCAGTCCAACATGGAGTTTCGCTGCGACCAGGAGGCAACGTGGGCAACCGAATCGGCCGGTGCCGCGCTTCCGCACGTGCGTCTCCGCAACATGGGCTATGCGGGGCAAGGTTTCGGTGCGACAGCTTATTCCGCCGCCATCGTCGCGCGGCAGACAGCGACGGATTTTTATAACGCGAGCAGTTGGGCGGCTGCGAGTTCAACGACCGCCGCACCATTCTCGGCGGTCGGCTACTTTTTCGGAAAGGAAATCCGCAACGCACTCGATGTTCCGGTCGGTCTTATAAATATGAGCGTCGGCGGCAGTCCGGCGGAGTCGTGGATGCGGCGCGCCATCATCCCGCCCGCGCTCACCGCTCCCGGCTGGATTACAAACAACACCTACCTTGAACCGTGGTGCAATAGCCGCGCCACGGTGCAACTCGGCGGGAACATCAGCTCCGCGCCCGGCGACGACATGGGTCCGAACCACTCGTTCAAGCCGGCTTTTTTATGGAATGCCGGACCCGCGCGACTCGCGCCATTCGCGATTCGCGGCGTGCTGTGGTATCAGGGCGAAAGCAATGCACTTTCGCACATCGGCGAGATTAATCCGAAGTGGCGCGTGGACCAGCACGAGACGCTCTTCCCGCTGCTCGTGAACGACTGGCGCGCGCAGTGGGGACAGGGCAATTTTCCCTTCCTCGTCTGCCAGCTCAGCAGCATCAGCGAGACAAACTACGACTCCCATTACTGGCCGGAATTCCGCGATTACCAGCGGCGTGCCACCGCGCTTCTCCCAAACATGGGGCTCGCCGTGACGAGCGACATTGGTGCCTCCGCCAATGTGCATCCGACCAACAAACGCGACGTCGGAAAACGTCTGGCCCGATGGGCGCAACGCTACACCTACGGCGACGCAGCCGCGCTCCCGTGCCCGCTGCCCACGACCGCCACGCGCACCGGCGGCACCGTCACGATCAACTTCCAACACGCCGGTCCGTCGCTTGCCACCAGCAACGCCGCCGCACCTGCGACATTCGAGTTGGCTGGAGCAGACGGGGTCTTCTACCCCGCTACCGCCACAGTCTCCGGTACGACGGTTGTCGCAACCAGCCCCAGCGTCCCCACGCCATCCAAAGTTCGCTACGCATGGCAGCCATTCTCCGCAGGAAACCTCGTGAATTCCACCGGCCTCCCTGCGAGCACCTTCTTACTGAATGTGAATTAGAGTCGTTCCCGGAGGTCGGCTTTGAGTGCTCCGGACGATGTCTGGCACTTTGGTCGGTTTCGGTAACGAGGGGCGATTATGGTGGGCGCGTTTCCGATCGCAACTGTACGGAGCCGCTTGGCGTTGTTTCGCAATCTCCGATACCCCGACGCCGCAAACGGGCCAAGCGAATCAGAGGGATTCACGACGGTCCGAACAATTGTGCTCAATGTGACGTGGCGTAGTCCTTTCCGCGTACCTCCCGGAACTGCCGACTGCGCACGATGAGTTCGACGAGAGTGCCGAATCGCAAATCGCTTTTCATCATTTGCTCAATGAGCGGCTTGTCGGAAAGTTGTGTGCTGCGACCAAGCGAATAGCCGAGGAGTTTGCGGCAGAACTGCCGCGTGAACGCGTCGCGGCGTTTTGTGACGAGATACTCGCGAAGGCCGACGATTCCGTCGATGCTCGTGCCGTCGGGAAGCACGGTCCGAGTGTCCGCCGATCGGCTTCGGCCGATGGCGTCGAATCCTTCGAGTGCGAATCCAAACGGATCTATGCGGCGGTGGCAGCCTGCACAATTCGGATCACTGCTGTGTCGCTCAATCAACTGGCGCTCGCTGAGGCCCGCGGGTGCTTCCTCCGGCAGCACCGGAACGCCCTTGGGCGGCACCGGCAGCTTTTCGCCGAGCACGACTTCCGTAAGCCATGTGCCGCGCAGAATCGCGCTCGTTCGGGACGCGCCGGAATGTTTTGAAAGCGTCGCCGCGAATCCAAGGATTCCGCCGCGGCCCTTTTCGCGAAGCCCTTCCACGCGCTGCCAATCGCCCTTCACATCCATGCCGTAATGCTTGGCAAGCTCGGCGTTCACGAAGGTGTGATCGGCGTCCAGCAACGACAGGATGCTGCGATCATTCTGAATGAGGTCGATGAAAAAGCGGGTCACTTCCTCCTGCATTTCATCACGGACATTTGTGAACGTCGGGAAATGGCGTTCGCTTTTCTCGTCAAGCGCAGCCACGTCGCGAACGTGCAGCCATTGGCAGCCAAACTCCGTGGCGAGCCTCCGGACCTTGTCACTTTTCAACATGCGACGTGTTTCGGCGACGAGCGCTTCGGGATCGTGAATTCGCGCGACCGAATTGCGCAACGCGTCATCCGGCGCGGATGACCATAAAAAGTAGCTGAGTCGCGTGGCCAGTTCTTGCGGACTCACAATCCCGGTTTTCTCCGGCGCCATCTCGCCGCGATACAGAAATGCCGGCGAGGTGAGCACACGGACGAGCATGAGCCGGGGCTCAAACGCCATCAGTCCGTTGATCTCCACTGGCGTGAGCGGACGCCTCCAGGCCTTTTCGGCAAACGCGAGGACCGCGGCTTTCTGCGGCTCGATCGAAGCGGTCTTCAGCTCCCTGAATTTTGTAGCCGCCGCGATGATTGGCTGGCGCATCGGCTCGAAGGCTTCGGGCTTTGCGTCCTGCGTAGCGAACTGCCAGAGCTGCTCGAACGCATCCACCTGCTTGAGCGGAGCGTCGCTTACAAAGAGCAACTCCTCCCACGCGCGATCGAGTTCGCGTGAAGCCGCGTCATCGAGCATGAGCCTGCGAAGATGGTCGTCCTCGCGGTAAAAAAGAGTGAGCGTCACGACCTCATCGACCGGGACGATTCGCGGATAGCAAAGCGCGATGGGAAAAAGGCTGCGGAATTCATCAAACGCAGCCTCGAAGCGGGTGCGCGCTTCGCTGCCGTCATTCACGATGACCGGCGCGCTGTGCTGGGTGACAAGGTTATTGTCGCTCCACTGGCCGCTCTTGAGCCCGGACTCCGACTTGCCGGGGACGAGGCTCGCGGCAGCTTCCGGCTTCTGTGTGAGCACTTGCATCTGAACGCTCCCGCCGGTCCTCGATGCAAGTCGTCCCGTCACCACGAACTCCGCACCATTTGCAAATGCGGCGGGAATCTGAACTTCGAGAACCGACGGTGCCTTCGCAGTGAGATTCTGCGGCTCGGATTGTGCCGACCAATCGTTCTGAAAGCGCCGCAGCAATGGCGAGGTGAGCGGGAAATCCTTCTCCAAATACCGACGCACTTTCTCCGCAAGTTCCGGCGATGGATTCCTCCGCCATTCCGCGATTGGCGCAGGCAGGTCCGGGGCGGCGGCAAGTGCAGCCGGCTGGCTGAGAAAATGCCATGGTCCGTGTGGATTGCCCGCGAGAATGTTTGGGGAGACATCTTTTGCGAGGTCCCATTCCCGCGCGCCATCATGGAGCGTGAGATTTACCGCAGTAAGATCGCAAACATGACTTCCATCCCGCGGCCCCACGACGAGCGCGACGACCTGACCGGGCTCAATGCGGACATTTTCAAACGGGCCGAACTTGAACACTTCCGCGCCTTTTGTATCGCCCTTCGCCAGCACTTCGGCGGTGTTGCCGCGCCGCACTTCGAGAGTCCATGTGACGCCGTTTCCGCAATCCGTGTGCGCATCGGCGACGTCGCCGACGATCCGAAAAGCTCCGCCCTTTTCACAACGCCATGCGACGACCGAAGCACGATCCGGCGATGGATGGGTGGCAACGCTGTGTGCTTTCATCGTGCCGGGGATTCGCACGGTGGCGTCGGAAGAATTCGCGAGCACACTCAAAGCCTGATCGCCCTGCCAGCCCTTGATGAAGGCGTATTCGGGAGTGCTCTCCATCTTTTTCGCGATGAGCGGCTCCAGTGTCGTCGTCCGAAAACCCAGATAATCCCGCCATGCAGCGACCAAAGTGGGATCGGGATCGTCCCTGCCGCTCGCGATGGCATTCAGGCACTCCACGGTGGTGGCGATGATTTTCGCCCGCTGCGATTCAAGGTGCGTGACCAGCGCGGGAAGACTACTGAGCGGCAGGTCCGGCTTGCCTGCCGCGACAAGGCGCGGGCTCTCCCAAATGACCTCGTCATCCACATTCCCGTCGCCGGCATCGCCAGTGGAGAGATAAAGCGTCACATCGCGACCCGGCGCGAGTTTCACCCTCATTTCGTGTTTTGAAACGAGCGTTGCCACAGGCTCCTGCCATGACTTCGGACCGTTGACCTTGCCGATGTGACCGACGTTTGCAAAGCGCCACAGCACTTTCTGCCACGGCTCTAAGTCGGCGGCCGTAAGCTTCTTCTCACGAAACTTTGTCCGCAATGGATCGAGGAGTTGCGATGGTTTCGAGCCTGTGAGCGCGTCGCGAAGAATGGTGAGATACTTCGGACTCAGTCCGTCGGCGCTTCCACGCTCCTGCAAAGCGTCGAGGTATTTCGCAAGCGGAAGGCGGCCGTTTCCGGTGCCGGTGTCGAGTTGAATGCCCTGCGCGACAGTCTGCGAGGCATCGCCGGTGGTGGTGTGCTTTGCGTAGATGGCCCGAATCCGCGCCAGCGCTTCATCCGTCCAGTCCTGCGCAGAGGTACTGGGCGACCAGCGCAGTCCATGCGGTGTGAACACGGCGTGCGCGGCGGTGTCCTTCGCCGCGTCGAGATACTTGGTGAGCAGAGCAGGGGACATGACGAGCGCCGCGCCGGCATTCGTGAAGCCCTCGCCTGCTGCTCCATCGACAGGAAACTCCTTCGCGGGGTCGAGCGAATCCACGCCCGTCAGGTCGCGCAGCGTGTAGGTGTATTCCATGTTCGACAACCGTCGCAGCACGACCGGTCCGGGATCGCCGGCCTTGGAAAGTGCAATGGCATCCAGCGTTCCCCGCACCCAATCCACCAGTAGCTTTTTCTCATCCGCTGTGAGCTGCTTTTCCTTTTTCGGCGGCATCTCGCCGAGTTCCATTTGGTCCAGCACGTTCTGCCAGACATGAGGATCCTTCTGGATATCCGAGGTTTCGAGATCGAGTTCGCCTTTCTGTTTCTCGGTCGAGTGGCAGTTCAGGCAGTAGGTTTTGAGAATTGGCTGCACATTCTGCGGCGCTGCGAACGAAGCACTCCCGAAGGCGAGCGTGAGGAAAATCAGCCGCCTCATCACACTTCCTCCAGCATCGATTTCGCGTCGCCGAAGTTTTTCGGGCGGACGTCCATCTTGTCCATCATCGACATGAACAAACGGCAGAGCTGGCGGTCGGGCTTGTCCTTGTAGTTAAGCACGCGTCCGCCTTTGAGCCGCCCGCCGCCGCCGCCGAGCACGATCACCGGGAGCTCATCGTTGTTGTGCGCAGCACCGACCATCATGCTGGAGCAGTGCATGAGCATCGTGTTGTCGAGCAGCGTACGCTCGCCCTCGCGAACTGCGTCGAGCTTTCGAGCGAGGTAGGCGAGTTGCTCCATGAAGAGCTGGTTCACCTTCAGATAATCCTCGCCGTCACTGTGCGAAAGCAGGTGGTGGATCATGTAATCAATTCCATGCCCCGGCTGCTGCACGCTCGGCAGATTCGGAAAGCGAAGCGCGCTGTGGTCGTTGTTGAGCTTCAGCGTGGAGATGCGCGTGGTGTCGGTCTGGAATCCGAGAACCATGATGTCGCACATCAGCCGCATATGCTCCGCGATGTCTTGCGGGATTCCGTCGGCCGGACGCTCGATGTTCGGTTTCTCCAAAGTAGGCCGCCAGCCTTGCAGCTCGCCGCGTTTGCCCGCGTTTTCGATGCGCTTTTCGACTTCGCGGACGCTGTCCAGATACTCGTCGAGCTTCCGCTGGTCGCTGGCGCTGATTCCGCGCCGCAGGTCCTGCGCATCGACCAACACCGCATCGAGCACACTCTTGTCCGCGGGCGACGACTCGTCCTTGAACAGCCGGTCGAAAGCCAGCGCAGGGTAGAGTTCCAGCGGCGTCGGGGTGGTCGGCGAACTCCACGAAATGTGCGAGCTGTAGAGCATCGAGTAGTTTTTGTGCACCGAGGGATTCGATTTCTCACATGCGAGCACGAGACTCGGCACCTTCGTGCTTCGCCCATACGTCTGCGCGAGAAGCTGATCAAAACTGGTGCCCGAGCGAATCTCGCCGCCGGATGAAATTGGAGCGCCGGAAAGCATGTTGCCCGTCTGCGACGAGTGGATGTTTCCTTTGCGAGCCTCCTCGTGGTACAGCCCGCGCACGAAAAGCAGGCGTTCGCGAAAGTCTTTCAGCGGCGCGAGAACGCGCCCGAGCTCCATCGCCGAGCCCTCACCCTTCGCCCACCACTCCTTCGACTGAAAACCGTTTCCCGAGAAGGTTACGCAGAGGCGCACCGGAGCCTCGCTGGCGGGCTTATTTTTCGTCGGTTCATCGCCCCAGACGTTGATCGATTCCATCCACGGAAGAGCCATGGTGACGCCGACTCCGCGGAGAAAGGCGCGACGGGTAAAACGGTGTGAGTTCATAGGGTAATATGATGCGATTCCGGCTGAAGGTTTAGAATCCGCCGAGCTTACGTTCTACCCTATGTACGGCGATGTACGAGACAAAATGCGCAATCGCTCACGACTCACATCAGCGCATTCCACGCAACGTCTGGCTGCGAGTGTAGCGGCAGCAGGGCTACTCCATCCCGGCAAGAATCTCGGATTCCTTTTCCCAATCGACGCTCAGCATCACGATCTCCGTCGTCGTGCGGGTCAGCTCCCGGCTCAGTTCCGCAGCGTTTCCGCCAGCGGCGTGCACGGCTGGATCCTCCATTGCTGCGGTCAACTCACGCTGCCTGGCCTCCAGTGCGTGAATCTTCGCTTCAAGGTCTGCGACTTTCTTTTCCTGAGCGCGCTTTGCTTTTGCGACGGCTTTGCGGGCCTCGGCTTCGGCGCGGCGGGCTTGTTTTACTTCGCGCATACTCATGCCGGTGCGGTCGGGTTTTTCAACGGCGGCTTTGGGCTGGTGGTCGGAAAGCTGTGTGCCTGCGACCAGACCGGCCTTTTCCGACACGGCGTTCGATTTATCGAGATAGTAGTCGTAGTCGCCCGCGTAAGGCGTGAGTTGCCCGGCGCTGATGTGCAAAACCTGCTTCGCGAGTTTGCGGATGAAATGCACGTCGTGGCTGATGAAAATCAGCGTTCCTTCGTACTGGTCGAGTGCACCGATGAGCGCGTCGATGCTCGGGATGTCGAGGTGCGTCGTCGGCTCGTCCATCAGCAAAAGATTCGGCGGCGCTAGCAGCAGTCGGGCAAGTGCGAGGCGCGATTTCTCACCACCGCTCAGGACGGCGACAGGCTTGAAGACATCGTCACCACGGAAGAGGAACGATCCGAGAATCGTTCGTGCCGTCTGTTCGCCCGGTCGGTTTGGCAGGTCTTGCGCGGACTCGAGAACAGTGTGACGCGGATTGAGCACCTCCACGCGCTGCTGCGCGAAGTAGCCGGAGACGACGTTGTGTCCGAGCGTGCGCTCGCCGGTTTGCACAGGCAACACGCCGGCGAGCAGTTTGAGCAGCGTGCTTTTACCCGCGCCGTTCGGGCCCACGAGCACGATGCGCTGGCCGCGTTCCGCTTCGAAATTCAGTCCGCGATACACGGTCAATTCGCCGCCCTCGGCGAGCTTGTAGCTGTGGTCCACGTCCTTGAGTGTGATGACGCGGTGCCCGCTGCGAGGCGGCTGCGGAAAGCGAAACTTCACGGTCGCCTCGGCGTGCAGCGGTGCCTCGATGAGGTCCATCCGCTCAATCTGCTTGAGCTTGCTCTGCGCCTGCGATGCTTTGCTGGCCTTGGCGCGAAAGCGGTCGGCAAAGTCCTGCAATCTCGCAATTTCACGCTGCTGGTTCTCGTAGGCGGCCGCGTGCTGTTCGTCGCGCGCGACTTTCTCCACGAGGAAATCGTCGTAATTTCCGCGGTAGCGATTCAGGCGTGCGCGCGAGATTTCCACGATCCAGCCGACGAGCTGATTGAGGAAATCGCGGTCATGCGAAATCATCACGATCGCACCGGGATAATTGCGAAGATGCTCGCGGAACCAGACCAGCGATTCGAGATCCAGATGGTTGGTGGGCTCGTCGAGAAGGAGCAAATCCGGCTCCTGCGTGAGAAGCCGCGCGAGATGCGCGCGCATGATCCAGCCGCCGCTGAGGCCTCGCGCCGGGCGGTCGAAATCCCGCTCGCGGAAAGCCAGACCGGCGAGGATGCGCTTTGCTTTCGCCGTGATCGCGTGGCCGTCGTGCTCCGCGAACTCCGCGAGAGCCTCGTGGTATTCGTGCGACTCGTGGTCGTCCGCGCTTTCGTATTTGCGGATGATTTTCCGCGCCTTTGCGAGCTCCGGTGAAATCGCCGTAGCGAGGTCCAGCACGGTTTCATCGCCCACCGGAGCGCTCTCCTGCGGGAGAAATCCGAACGTGATTCCGCGTTCCATGCTCACGCGCCCCTCGTCGGGCGTCGCTTCACCAAGAATGAGCGAGAAGAGCGTGGACTTCCCCGCTCCGTTCGCGCCGACGAGGCCGAGACGGTCGCCACGATTGACCTGCAGCGATACGTCGCGAAACAGGACGCGGCCTGCGAAGCTTTTTGAAACAGCGGATATGGTGAGCATGAAGCAAGTCTTTGTCGCCGCTGGCGACCCTGCGACGCAAGCGCAGAACGGAAACGGCGCGATACCCGCCTTGCCAGAGGGAAGGCGCGTCGCTTTATTTCAGCGATGCAAAACGTCCGCAGCCGCTGTGCTTTCCTTTCCGTTGCAACACTTCTCGCGTGCGCCTGGGTGCCGGTCGTTGCCGAATCAGGCACTCAGGCAGGTGATGCGGCGATCACCGTGGCGGACCTCACTTTGAACGTCCCCGCTCCTGCGGGAACGCGCGCTGTGTCCAAGGCTTCGGGTGTTTTCAAGTCGGTCGAGTCGGCTCTGCCGCCGATGCTGCGACTTGAGGCGGCATTCTACGGCATCAGCGAAGCGTCGAATGTGGAAGCGGGAAGCAAGCCGCCATCGGGGCCGTTTTACCAGGTGCAGATTAACAAGACCTTTGAAAACAAACGCTTTTCGACGGCGGACTTCGCAAACGTGAGGAAGTCGATGCTGAAGGAACTCGGCGACTCAGCGAAAATGGTCGCAGAAGCGGAGAAGGCGCTTGGCGACACGTCGAAGCGGATCGCGGCGAGCACCGGCGGCGATGTAAAGCTGACGCCCGGCCAGAGCGTGTTCATGCCGCCCCATCTTGATGAGGCTTCGATGCTCGGTTTCAGCTTCCGGATGGGCTTTCAGGTCAACGGTGCTGGCGGAGTCGGCATCGAAGAAGAGATGACCGGAACCGGTATCATGGCTCACGTGCGCGGGAAGGCCGTGCAGCTTTATGCCTACTATCCGGGCTCGGGCAGCGAAGCTCTGGAGTCTTCGCGCAGGACGGCGAAGGAATGGGCTACCGCTGTCATCGCGGCGAATCCGATTCAACCCGGGGACGAGGCGTCCAGCTTCGGGCTCGACTGGTCGCGAATCGGCGACAAAGCCATGATCGGCGCCGGAATCGGAGCCATCGCAGGCGTTCTGGGAGTGTTGTTTAGGAAGAAGAAAACCGCCGCGTAATTTCGCGGTCGGCGTGCGGGTCGGTCCCCAGCCGGAGTCATGCGCGCCTGACTCCGGACCGGGTTGCCGGTCCGCTTACTTGCCCGTCGGGACGTAGGTCTTGCCGGTGGGTTTCACGGGCTGGACGGGCGCGCTCGAAGAGCATGCGGTGATTGCGGTGACCGCGAGAGCGGCGAGGACGATACGGATGGTATGTTTCATTGTGTATGTGTTTTGTTTTTTGTTCCGGGGAAATGGTGATTACGCCTCAGGCGGTGCGGCGTAGGTGCGGTTGGTCGGCACCGGACGCTGGGATACTTTTCGAAAAGCCTCCTGGCCCTCCTTCGGCGACGCTCCGGCGCGCTCCTGAAACACAGCGACGCCGATGACGCCGACATTCGCAGTGCCGCGCTTCTTCAAGTTGGCGTAGCTTTCGGGCACGGTTCCGAATCGAAACGCCGCCACGCTGGAGTCGCTCGTGCGAAAGCCGTCCACTTCAAGTTCGGCATCCGGCTCCACGATGTAGCCGCGCTTTTTGTAGTTCGCGGCTTTTCCGTCGAGGACGTCGAGCCCGTCCACGCTCAGCACAATCTCCAGCCGGCGGTCGGTTTCGTTCTTCACGACGATCGCGTACCGCTCGCCGGTGATGCCCGTGACGAACCGCTTCCCTTTCAATTCGTGACCGGCGAACCAGTGGCCGTCCTTGTCACGAAGCCCGATGCTCACGAGTTCGTTCGCCGTGGGATAAAGTCCGGTTCGCGGCTTGGGTTCGCCGCCGAGGAAGTCGAGCATCGCGTCAACTCCCTCCGCGTCGTTGTAGTACAGCATGCCCGTTCCGCCGGGACGATCGATCCAGCCGCGGACGAAGCTCGCCTTTTCCACGCACGATTCCCGCTGCTCGCCCCACGCCGTGCCGATGCCAGGCCGCTCGCCGGTGGTCTCCACATGCGTAAGCGGTGCACGTGCAGTCGGGGGTTGCCGCTGCGAAGTCGTGCAGCCGGTGACGAAAAGCAGAATGCAGATGAGCGATGGAACGATGAATTTCATGCGCGGTCGGTTATCATCGGAACGGGCAAATGCACAGCTACTTCCGGTGCGCCGCGACGACTCCGCTCCAGAATGAAGGGAACTCCTTCAGCAACTTCTCCACGGCTTCGCGCTGCGCCTGCTGCTTGCGGCGCGCGAGCGCGTCGCTGCTTCCGGCAACCATCATGACACCCGATTTCGCCGCACTCTTTTCCGAGGTCCCATAAACGTATCCTGTGCGCGTATCGATGAGAGCCGCCAAGCCGGTTGCGACGATTTCGTAGCGGTTGTTCGGGAAGAGCCCGAGCGTCGCTGTCGTGAGCGGCGCGAACATCTGGCCGTCCGTGGCGTTGGTCTCCACGGAGATCAACAGCACGACATCGGCATGCAGTCGCGCCGCGGCCTCGCGCAAGCGAAGCAGCGGGACATTTCCCTCATCCTTGTGGTCGGCGGAGTTTTCCAGCAGGGACGTCGCCATCGGCAGATTGCGCAACTCGGGGAGCGACTTCAGCGGCTCGAGTCTGCCCAGCGCATCGAGCGCGCGGATGTGCATCACCGCCTCGGAGCCCATCGGCGCGATGGCGACGGTTGCTGGAAAACGCATCGTCGGCTGTGCATTGTAAGCCTTCGAAATAAGCGAGTGCGAAAACGCCTCGCGGCGCTGGGCCACGGCGGAGCGGGCGGCGGGTGAGTTGACGTAGGAGGCGCATCCGGAGAAGAACGCGGCGGCGGCGAGAGCAAGGAAACAAGCGGGTTTGGTGTTCATGTGCTAAAAATACAGCAGATTCCCGAACAGCCGGCAAGGACTTTCTGCTAAAAAACCTGCACTTTCTTTTTGACGCGCCGTTTTTTCGAGGCACAATACCCATCGTGCCTGCTGAACAGAACGATCCACTTTCAAGACGCGAGCGCCAGATTATGGACATCATCTGGCGGGCTGGTCGCGCGTCGGCGAATGAAGTGCACGAGCAACTATCCGATGCGCCGAGTTACTCCGCCGTTCGCGCTTTGCTCGCGGTGCTGGTCACGAAAGGTCACCTCCGCCACGAGCGCGAAGGAAAGCGGTATTTTTACCTGCCCACCGCGTCGCCCGAACGAGCCAGCAAGAACGCGCTTAAGCGAATCCTCTCCACTTTTTTCAACAACAGCCCCGCGGAACTTGTCGCCACGCTGCTCGACCCGAAGGACGTCGATGACGTGGAACTCGCCCGCATCAAGGCGATGATCGACGAAAGAAAAAAACAATGAGCCTCATCACGTTCACCTCGGACTGGATCATTCGTTCCCTCGCAATCGGCGGCCTTGCCGCGGCGTGCGTATTTTTATGCCCGGCGGCGTGGCGCAGCAGGCTCCGGCGTTCGGTGCCTGCGGTTGCATTCGTGATGCTTCTGGTGCTCCCGCTGTGGAAATTCGCGCCGGTGAAAATCGATGCCCCCGCTGCTGTTGCGGGGCTTGCCGCTGCTGCGCCTTCCGATGACTGGCAATGGCTGGCGCTGGTCTGGATCGCCGGCGCAATCACCTGTCTCGCGCGTCTGCTGTCTGGTGTTTTTGCAATCCGCTCCCTGCTCGGTGAAACTTGCGCGGTGCCGGGCGGAGAATGGTCCGAGTGCCTCGCCGCCGCTCAGGAAATGCTGGGGATTCGCGGTCGCGTGCATCTGCGGCTCGCGGGCCCGGGCTTCATTCCGAGTGCGACAGGTCTTTTCCGCCGCACCATCCTGCTGCCCGACGAAGCACTGCACTGGACTGTCGAGCAACGTCGGCTCGTGCTTCTCCATGAACTCGGACACTTCCGCCGCGGAGACCTCTGGATTCATGCGCTGGGCCGCTTTGCCTGTGCGTTGCATTGGTTCAATCCGTTCGTCTGGGCGCTGCAGCACCAGCTCTCTTTGGAACGCGAGTATGCTGTGGATGAACTCGTCGTGGAACACGGTGTCGCGCCGGCCGACTACGCAACGGTCCTTTGGGAAATGGCGAAGTCCGCGACGCGCCGGCCCTCGGCAGCCGCCGCATATCTCGCGATGGCACAGCGCCAGCAGGGCAAGCTCGAGCAACGCGTCCGCCGCATCCTTGCGCCGGCACGCAGGACGAGCCGCATGGCTGGTGCGCTCGACGCGGTTGTCGCAGCCGGAGCGGTTGCGCTTCTCGTATTCTGCTCCGCGTGCCGCCCCGCCGCGATTGCATCTCCAGCCGGATACCCGGTTGAGGAGATCAAGCTCCGCCTCGGCGCGAATCCGTTCCCGGGCGAAGCCCCGTAACCGCGGGTCCCGGCTTGCGCGGGCTTGCCGGCTTGTGTTTGTGAGTGAGGCACCACCGTCATGCACAGCCGCCGTCAATTCATCCACGCCGCGTTTCTCGCATCCATCGCAGCATCCGTCCCCGCGGCGGAAAAGCGCGCGCCCCGCATCCTGCTGAGGTCGTCGTGGCAGACGGTGAACATCGGCGACATCGCGCATACGCCGGGCGTGCTTGCGATTTTGGAAAAGCACTTCCCCGAAGCCGAGGTGCGGCTCTGGCCGGGCAGTGTCGGGAATGGCGTCGATGCCATGCTTCGCGCACGGTTTCCGAAGCTCACCATCGTCCAGGATCCCGCGGCTTTGAAGGCGGCGTTTGACGAGTGCGATTTCCTCCTGCACGGCTCGGGACCTTCGCTCGTTGCGGAGAAGGACGTCGTGCGCTGGAGCCGCGAGACTTCGAAGCCGTATGGCGTTTTCGGAATTACCTTTTCGATGACCGGTTCCACGGCGACGAAGCCGGCTCCGGACAGCGCAGTGGCGCAGACGATTGCCGTCCTCAGCGGTGCGAGCTTCGTATTCTTCCGCGATTCCGTTTCGCTCGAACTCGCGAAAGCGAAAGGCTGCACGAGCCCTGTCATGGACTTCGGGCCGGACGGCGCGTTTGCAACGGACCTGCGCGATGACGCAAAGGCCGACGCGTTTTTAAAAGCCAACGGCCTGGAGGACGGGAAGTTTCTCTGCTGCATCCCGCGGCTTCGCTACACGCCTTACTGGCTGATTCCCGCGAAGAAGGCGGCGCGCGACGAGACGAAGCACGCGCGCAACGAGGCCATGAAAGAGCATGATTGCAAGCCGCTCCGCGACGCGATCACGGCGGTCGTGCAGCAGACGGACCTCAAAATTCTCCTCTGCCCCGAGGACGAGACCCAGATGGCTGTGAACAAGGAAATGATCCTCGATAAACTGCCCGCCGACATCCGCGCGCGGTGTGTGTGGCGCGAGAATTACTGGCTCACTGCCGAGGCGATCAGCACCTATCGCCGCAGCGCGGGTCTGTTCGGGCACGAGATGCATTCGCCCATCATGTGCATTGGCAACGGCATCCCGGCCATCGTCTGCCGCTGGGCCGAGCAGACGAGCAAGGGCATCATGTGGCGCGATATCGGGCTTGGCGAATGGCTGTTTGATTTCGACCGCGACGCGGACCTCGAAGCCATGCCCGCCGCAGTGCTCGCGATGGCGCGGAACCCGGCGGCTGCGAAGGAAAAGGCGGCGAAGGGGCGCGCCTTTGTCGAGCGCCGCCACCGGGAAGGTGTGGACGTTCTGCGACGAGCAGTTTCGCGAGCGGGGGGTTAGTTTCTGCCGCTCCAGAACTCGACAGCGGTCTGCGCCGGTTCGCCCGTTTTGGCGCGGGTTGTGGAAATTCGTTCAAGCTGCGGAAGATTGCGGAGCGCGCCGGCATTTAGCGCGCCCTCGGGGAACGTCAGATGCCGGAGGCTTGGCATTCCCGCCAGCGGTGCGAGGTCCGTCACCGCTGTCTTTCCGATATCCAGACCGGTGAGGGTTGATTTGGAAATCAACGCCAGATTATCAAATGCCGGATCGCGGATAATGAGCGTGGTAATTCCGTCGGCGCGCTGTGAGATCGAGAAATCGGTTCCCGCGAGCGCGGGCAGCCAGGTGAAACCATCCCACTCCTTCCAGAACTCGGCTGCGGTCCGCGAGGGGCGGAATGTCTTGCTGCTGAAGTTAAATGCAAGGTAGCGCAGGCGCTCGTGATTGCGGAGGCTTTCCACGGAGAGGGGGCGGTCGGGCAGGATGACCTCCTCGAGCGTGGCGATGGACGCCAATGGCGCGATATCCATCGGGTTCGCGCACTTGTCGAAATACACGCGGCGTAGAGGAAGTCCGGCGAGCGGAGAAAGATCCTTGACGGGAGTTTCCGCGAACCAAATCTCGTCCAGCTTCATTTGCCGCACCGGCGTCAGGTCCTCCACTTTCGTATGGGCAAATTTCAGGATCTTCAGCGGGACGCCCACCAGCGGGCTTATGTCGCGCACATTGCAGCAAAGGCTGACGTCCAGTGCGCTGATATTTGCACCTTTGAAGATGGCGAGGTCGTGAATTTCGGGGCTGCTCCATGCGGTTACGTGCCAGGAGCCATCCGGCTGTCGTGTGATGCGGGGAGTGATGCCCACTTTTCGCAGACCGCGCTGCCAGGAAACGTCGCGATCCCACTCCGCCCAAAATGATTCTGCAGTCTGTGCCGCGGCAGGCACGGAGCCTTCCGGAAGGCGGCTGGTGAGACGCTCGATCACGGGATTGCTGCGCAGACTTTCGATTGCGTCGAGATCCGCGTCGCTGAGTTTTTCGATGTCTGACGGGAGCGCGAGCGTGTTGAGCGATTTCAGTTCCGTCAGAGCGGCAAAATTCACTGCGTCCTTCGCCTTGGTGAGAATGAGGGTGTCAAGGGGAAGCGTTCGCAAAAACTTGAGATCGCCGACTGTGCAGCCCTGCAACCAGAGCTTCTTGAGGGGGAGGCCGGCGAGCGGCGAGAAATCGGTGACGTTAATGTAGGCACAACTCAGCCACTCGAGCGGCATGTCCGCGAGCGCGGCAAGTGACCCCACGCCGCGAGCATTCTCCAGATCAAGATACTTGATCGGGAGTTTGCTCAGCGGCGTGAGATCGCGAGCCTCGCTGTAACCAAGCTGCAACATACTGAGCTTGAGGTTTGCGAGCGGACCTAGGTCGGACGCCGGGGTATGTGAAAGATTAAGTTCTGTGAGCGTGGAGGAGCCCGCCAGGGGTGAGAGGTCTTCGACCGATGTGCGCGAAAGGCTGAGCCATTGCAGAGGCATTCCGCGGAGTGGCTCGATGCTGCGGACGTCGCGGCAATCGCCGAGATTGAGGCTGCCGACGGGCGCGCCGGAAAGAGGACTGAGGTCCGAGATGCCGGTTCCTTTCAAATCGAGATCCAGCAGCCCATCCTTTCGTACGCCGAGGCGATCCGCAACAGGCTTGTCGGAATGATTCGTCAGGCCGCGGAGCCGGGCGCGCCAGTATTCGAGGGCGATTTCGTTCTCCTGCCCGATTTTGCGTGCCACGAGCATGATCTCGCCTGGCGGACGGGATTCGGCGGACATTGCGATGCGCAGGGTCGCGAGGGCTTCGCGGCCGATGCTGCCGTCCGGCTGGCGGGGACTCGCGAGCAGTTTGTTGCAAAGCGCGAGATTTGCCGTTGCGCGGGGATGTCCCGGTGAAAAGGCGAGCACTCCGCGGTAGTCCAGCGCCGCATCCTCCAGACGGCCCAGTGCCTGAAGGATGTCGGCGCGGGATAGCCGGTACTCCGCAGAGTCCGGCTGAAGTTTAATCGCGTAGCCGAGCTTTTCGAGCGACGCGTCGAATGATTCGGCGACGGCCAGTTCGCGGGCTTGAGCAGCAAAAGCAGGCGCAGTTGCGCGGAGTTCGCCCAGGGCCTCCCGTGCACGAATCGCCTGACTCACGCTGATAAACGTCGCGCATACCAGCGTCGCAGCAATGGCTGTGGTGGTGAGGAATGCGGCCTTGTTCCGCATGATGAGCCTGCGAGTACGGTACCCGACCGTGGGAGGTCTCGCGACAACCGGCTCGGCGCGGAGGTGGCGCTCAATATCCTCCGCCAGTGCCGACACAGAGTCGTAACGACGGTTGCGTTCTTTCTCGATGGCTCGCATCACGATCCAATCGAGGTCGCGCTTCAACGCACCAATCAAACGGGGAGGCTCGGTATGGCGGTGCTTCGCCACAGTAGCCAGCTCGACATTGCAGAGCGTTCCGAGTGCTGTGGATGGACGTTTCGGTTCGGTGTTTTTGATGATGTTCCGAATCGCTTCGATGTTGCCGCTTTCAATTGCGTCCCGGTTGAACGGCGTACTCCCCGTCAGCAACTCATACAGCACAATTCCGAGGCTGTAGACATCGCTTCGCGTGTCGATATCGAGCGTAGTCGTTTCGGCCTGCTCCGGTGACATGTAAACGGGTGTTCCGATAATCTGGCCGAACTCGGTAAACAGGGAATGATCCGTGAGTCTCGTTTGCGTCGCCTTCGCCACTCCGAAATCGATAATCTTCGGCTCCGCCACACCGTCGACTGTTCCCACCAGAATATTCGAGGGCTTCAGGTCGCGATGGATGATGCCCTTTTGATGCGCGTGATGGACCGCGTGGCAGATGCGGACAAAGAGACGGAGCCGTTCCTCCATCGAGAGTTTGTGCGTATCACAAAACTCCGTGAGTTTCGTTCCGCGCACCAACTCCATCACGAAGTACGGGCGTCCCGAGGGCGTCATTCCCGCATCGAATACCCGCGCGATGTTCGGGTGATCCATCAGCGCAAGCGCCTGCCGCTCCTGATCAAATCGCGCGATTACCTCCTTGGTGTCCATCCCGAGTTTCACCACCTTCAGCGCAGCCCTGCGGCGGACGGGGCGATGCTGCTCGACCATCCACACCGTGCCAAAACCGCCGTGTCCGATCTCCTGCAGAAGCTTGTAGGGCCCGATAAAGTCACCGGCATCCTCGGGCTTCAGCCGCTCGATTTCAGCCAGAATCTCCGGCGAAACCGGTACATCCATGAATCCGGTCGATTCATGGGATTTCAAAAGCCGCTCGACCCGGCGCCGCAATGCCAAATCGCCGCCGCAGGCAGATTCCAAATACTGCGCGCGTTCAAACGCCGGTAGCGCAGCCGCGCATTGGAAGACCTCCTCCTCAGTCAGCTTAAAGTTATCGGGCATTGGAGCAACGTTGCTCATACCCATACATGCGGAAAATTTGGGCAAAACGTATCACCAAAAGTGAAGATTTTTTAAAATTCTTTTGATCGGCGCTCGGAAATGTCCTGGTGAAGCCAGGCGCGCGCGTAGGCCCAGTGCCGGTTTGCGGTCGGAACGGCGATCCCCAAAAGCGCCGCCGCTTCCTCGATGGTAATGCCGGCAAAATAGCGCAGTTTTACAAGTTCAGCCTTCTGCGCGTCCACCGCGGCGAAGCGCTCAAGCGATTCGTTTACAGCGAGGAGCTCATCGTCCGTCCCACACGGTGCCTCGATTTCCAGTCCGGCGATGTCGACATGCTCCACGCCTCCACCGCGTTTCGCCGCATTTCGCCGTTCCGCGCTTTCGACTAGAATTCGCCGCATGGCTTCGGCTGCGGCACCGAAGAAGTGCGCTCGGCTTTCAAAAGCCACACCGGCGTCAGCGCTAAGGCGCAGCCATGCATCGTGAACAAGCATCGTCGCCTGAATAGTGTGCGCGTTCTTGTCCTTCGCGAGTTTATGGGTGGCCAGTCTGCGCAATTCGTTGTAGACGAGCGGGAGAAGATTCTCCCCCGCTCCAGGGTCACCGGTCCTTATTGCTTCGAGTAACAGCGTGATATCCTGCACGGGCAACGATTTAAGCCGGTTCGCTTCAGGCTGGCGACCTTATTCCTAGGCGAGCATCCATTCGCGACTCGCACACCAGGCGCCGTTGAAAAACGGGAGCACGACGACCGAGAGCGGCCCCTCGCGAAAGCGGATGGTCGCGGTCAGGCCTTGCTCCCGCAGCCGGGCGTACTCGGCCGCACTTTGCCGGAGAACGAAGACATCCCTCGGCGTCGCATCACGAATTGCGATATAGACGGACTCGTGCGGTTCATCGGCGAGCGATGGAAGCGCGACCGTCACCGAGCGCTGGTTCACGAGACCTTCCGCGAGCACCCAGCCTTCGGTCGCCTTGCTGGGTGGCGGTTCACCGGTGAGCGCTGACGGGTGGATGACCTGCCATCGGAAATCGACGCCAGTCCATCGCTCAAATTCCGCAAGCGAACGCCGCGTCCCGAAACCGTCGGCTCCGCCGATGAGCGGCTCGTGGCCAAAGAGCCGCCGCCATTTTTCCACGCTTTTACTCTGAAGCTCACGCCAGGTGGATGAATGATCATCCCAGTGCCTGCGAGCACCCCCGCGCCCGTAGCGGTGCCAGACGACTGAACGCCGCGGATGAAAAACATCGTAGCCGTGCGTGAAGGCCCGTGCGCTCAGACTCACCTCCTCGCCGAAGAAATAAAAATCAGGGTCGTACGGGACATCGCGGACGAGTTCCCCGGGCGCGAAGATGAAGTGCCCGGAAAGGTAGCTGCCGCGAACTGGTGGCCCTTCGATCCCGCCGGCGATCGGATGGAAGCGAAGGTGGAGGACACCCTCGGGATCGAAATGGGAAGCGCGGAGCGTGCCCCCGCGCGGATCGAATTCACATCCTTCGGGAATTGGGGGAAGATAGCCGCTGAAAATGGGACGCTCCGATTCGCAGCGGCGAAACTCTGCCATTAGCTTCGCGTCCCATCCCGGCGCGAAGCGGTGATGGCCGTCGAGTTGGAGATAAAATTCCTCCCCGTCGAAATGCTGTTGAAGTCGGGCCCGGGCCCAGCCGACGCCTCGGCTCTCCGATGCTGGGGCGAAATCGTGAATGAAAGTGATGCCTTCGGGAAACGTGCTGCTCGGGAGCCGCGATTCGCTTTGCTCGAAAATCGCGACAACGAGGTTCTCCGGCTTCGTCGCGTGGGAAACAAGGTCGCGAATGGTCTGCGGCAGCTCGCTATCGCGGTAAGCCGCGATCGAAACAAAAATTCGACTGTTTTCCGTCAAGTATACGTAGGCGGAATTGAGGGTGTCGGCGTTGGTGTCGGCGTTGGTGTCGGCGTTGGTGTCATGGTTGTTGGGCTGATTGAGTTTAGGGGCCGCATTCCGAGCGTTCGAATAAATCTACGATTACTCTGGAATCGTGCTGAGAGTGGGCGCATCGGTTTTAGATTCAAGCCGATTAACATTCAACCGTGCGGTTATTCGCTTCGTCGTTGATGAAATTCTGGAGGCAATCGGGCGCTGCGCTGCTGTTTCCCATTCGCGGCGTGTCAAAGCGTTGCATTCAATCGCCAACTCAATGAAGCCACTTTTCGCACTTCTAGCCTCTCTTCTCGCAATCACCGGGCTTTCGCACGCAGCGGATAAGCCAAATATCCTGCTCATCGTCGGCGACGACATGGGTTACGCGGATGTCGGTTTTCATGGCTGCAAGGACATCCCCACGCCGAATCTCGACGCGCTCGCGAAGTCCGGCGTCCGTTTCTCCAGCGGGTATGTGACGGGCCCCTACTGCTCGCCGACACGGGCCGCGTTGCTGACCGGCCGGTATCAAAACCGCTTCGGTCATGAGTTCAACCCCGGCGGGGCCACGACGGGGATGCCGGTCGGCGAGACCACCATCGCGGACCGACTGAAGTCGGCAGGTTACGTCACCGGGCTTGTCGGAAAGTGGCACCTGGGCAATCAGGAGGCGATGCAGCCACAAAAGCGCGGGTTTGATGAATTCTTCGGCTTCCTCGGCGGTGCGCACAGTTACTTTGAGTCGCGTGGAATTCTGCGCGGGACAACACCGGTGACGGAACTCGATTACACCACCGACGCTTTTGGTCGCGAGGCCGTCTCATTTATCGATCGCCATCAAGCGAAGCCGTGGTTTCTCTACCTCGCTTTCAATGCCGTGCACACTCCGATGCACGCTACGGACGAGCGGCTCGCGAAATTCTCCGGCATCGCCGACAAACAGCGCCGCACCTACGCAGCGATGATGCTCGCGATGGATGAAGCCATCGGCAAAGTGCGCCGGAAACTTGCGGACGCAGGGCTTGAGCAAAACACGCTGGTCTTTTTCATCAGCGACAACGGCGGACCGACAATGCCCGGCGTGACGGTGAACGGTTCGCGAAACGAACCGCTGCGCGGCTCAAAGCGGACGACGCTCGAAGGTGGCGTGCGGGTGCCGTTCCTGGTGTCGTGGCCGGCGCGCGTGAAGCCGGGCGTTTACGATCAGCCGGTGAATCAAATCGACCTTTCCGCCACGGCGCTGGCGGCTGCGGGCGTGGAGGCAAAACCGGAATGGAAACTCGATGGCGTGGACCTTGTGCCGTTCATCACCGGCGCAGCGAGGGAAAACCCACACGACGCACTCTACTGGCGATTTGGCGCGCAAATGGCGGTGCGCTCGGGCGACTACAAACTTGTCCGCTACGACACAAACGCCGATACCGGCACAGGCAAACGAAACCAGCCCGTGAGCGCGGCGAAGCTCTACAATCTGGCGAACGATATCGGTGAAACGAAGGACCTCGCAGCCGCCGAGCCCGACAAAGTAAAGGAGCTGCAGGCAAAATGGGATGCGTGGAATTCCACGAATGTGAAGCCACTGTGGGGAGACGGCGGTGGCGACAGCGACGGCAAGGAACCGGGCGGCCCTCAACGCAAACGGAAACAGAACGCCGAGTAAAGCGTTGCGCCTCCGCGCAATTTAGGAACCCATCGGCGTTTTCTTCCGGTCCGCGTCATCGCCGTTCGTGCCGAGATTCTTCGCCGCACACGATGTCCCGCATCCGCCGCCGCATTCCGCTTTTTTGCGTCCACGCAGAATAAGATACACAATCGAGCCAATCACGGCTGCCGCGACGACGACCTGTTGAACGGCGTCGCTCACTGGAAGCCGAGGAGTTTGCCGCCCTGATAAACGACGAGCGCCGCGAGGTAGGCGAGGCCGGTCATGTAGGCGATTTGAAATAGCGGCCATCGCCATCCGCCGGTTTCACGACGGACGATGGCCACGGTGCTGATGCACTGCATCGCGAGCACGTAAAACGCCATGAGGCTCAGACAGACGAGCGGCGTGAACAGAGGCGAGCCATCCGGGCGGCGCTCGGAACGCATTTGCTCACGGAGCTCTTCGTTCTCCTCATCGGCATCCTCGATGTTATAAATCTGTCCCATCGTGCCGACAAAGACTTCACGCGCCGCGAAGCTGGCGATGAGACCGATACCGATTTTCCAATCGTAGCCGAGGGGCTTAATCACGGGCTCAATCGTGTGCCCCATGCGGCCTGCGATGCTGTGAGCGAGAGCTTCGGACTTCGTGGCATCCGGGTTTTCAGGCTTCGGATACGTCATGAGCGCCCAAAGGATGATGCTCAGCGCGAGAATAACGGTTCCGGCGCGGCGGAGGAAAATGAGGCCGCGCTCCCACATGCGCTGGACAATTCCGCGCAGTGCCGGCGCGCGATAAGGAGGAAGTTCCAGCAACAGCATCGGCGTCTCGCCTTTGAGCAGCGTATTTTTGAAAAGCCACGCCATCACAAAAGCCGCGATGAGGCCGAGCAGATACATCGAGAGCATGATGCCCGCGCTTTGAAATGCATTCGCGGCGGGAAGCATGACGGCGATCATCACGATGTAAACGGGCAGCCGCGCCGAGCAACTCATCAGCGGAGCGACGAGGATGGTTACGATGCGGTCCTTCCGGTTCTCGATCGTGCGCGTGGCCATCACGCCGGGAATTGCGCACGCGAAGGACGACAGCAGCGGCACAAATGACTTTCCGTGGAGCCCGACGCGCGACATGAGCCTGTCCATGATAAAGGCGGCGCGGGCCATGTAGCCGCTGTCCTCGAGTAGACCGAGGAAGAAAAAGAGCACGAGAATCTGCGGGAGAAAAATGACCACGCCGCCGACGCCGGAGATGATTCCATCGACGACGAGCGACTGGAGATTCCCCGGCGACATTCGCGCCGACGCCCAGTCCTTCAGTGCGGAAATGCCGCCGTCGATCCAGTCCATCGGATACGCAGCGACGGTGAAAATGCAGAAAAACATCAGCGCCATCATCGCCACGAATGCGACCCAGCCCCAGAGCTTGTGCGTGAACACCATGTCGAGCCGATCGCTGAGCGTGAGTCCTTCGGTGTCCTCACCCTGGCGGCGGATCACTGCTGAGCAGATGACTGCGACCCAGTCGTAGCGGGCATCGACAGGTGCTGCGATGGGATCAATTCCCGCGGCGCGGAGACGGCTTTGCGAGGCATTCACCGCCGCGAGCATGGACTCATCCAGACCGGACGAAGCGAGCCCCTGCTGATCGAGCGAAAGATAAAGCATCGCGTCCATCCGCGCGACTTCAGCGCCACCGCCCGTGGTTTTCGCAAGCGTGCTGATTTCGCGCTCGAAGACAATCGGGAGCTGCGCGCGTTGCTCCGGCTTCGGCAGCGGCGAACGGGAGACGGCCTGCTTGAGTTCAATGATTCCCGTTCCCTTGGCCGCAACCATCGGAATCACCGGCACTCCCAGCCTTTCCTTCAATTCCACGAGGTCGATGATCAGCCCGCGCTCCTCGGCGACATCCACCATGTTCAGCGCGACGACCACGGGGATTCCCAACTCCAGCATTTGGGCGGCGATGTAAAGATGGCGGTCGAGGTTTGACGCATCGACGACTGCAATGATCACGTCCGGCCTCCGCTCGCCAGCCACGCGCCCGAGCAGCAAATCCCGCGCGACCGCTTCATCGGGCGAGCGCACCTGGAGGCTGTAGCTGCCGGGTAAATCGATCAGTTCCATCTGCTCACCGTGGCTGCCGAAAAAGCGCCCGGTCTTTTTCTCCACCGTTACACCGGGATAATTCCCCACCTTCTGACGGAGCCCCGTCAGCGCATTGAAAATCGTGGTCTTGCCTGTATTTGGGTTCCCCGCGATGGCCACGCGGCGAAACAGTTCGTCAGCCATAAGGTTTTAAAGAGTTATCGCCAGTTCGCAGGCGGCAGGATTCCTCAGATCCGCTGGACTCGGATCTGGGAAGCTTCGTTTTTTCGCAAAGAGATGTGCCCGCCGCGCACCTTGTATTCGACCGGATCGCCGAGCGGCGCGACTTTCACGACCTCGATAGTCGTGCCGATGGTCATCCCCATTTCCATCACGCGTCCGCGAGCGGCACCGGGCAGTTCGATTGTGGAAATACGACCCTTTTCCCCGGGGACGAGGCTCGAAAGCGGGACGTTTGTGGCGGCCTGTTCGCTCATATTGGTCGGAAAAATCAGGCTGCGAGGCGCTCCACCTCGATGTGCTCGCAAAGCTCCCGACCGAGCGCCATCCGCGTTCCCATGATGACGCAGATGACAGCGTTCCCGTCTGCAACCTTTTTAATCACCATCCGGTCGTGAAAGCCCATCTCCCGCAAACGCAGGCAATGCGGACAATCGGGACAAATATGAACGACACGCAACCGGTCGCCGCATTTGGCGTCTGCGAGAGTCAGCTTTGTCGGGTTGCAGTTCATGTTCTGCGGAAACGATGGCGGGACTGAGACTCGTTCGCAAGAACTATTTGCGAATCAGTCGCATTTAGGTGGTTTTTCAGAGAAAAGAGGCGTGTCTCGGCATCACGGCTGCCGCTCGGAAACGGGGATATGGACCACCGTCACCACGACGGAATCCCAAGCCTTCGTACCGCGGCTGTTGTTCCATGTGATGTAAAGTTTGTCGCCGGCTGGGTCGATGGCGGTGCTGTAGGTGCCCTTCAATGTGCTGCCGTATTTTTGAGCGAAAAGCGGCGAAAGAAACGCGAGTAATTTCCGCGTTTTTGTTTTCACGTCGAATTGAACCACCGCGCCGCCGTCCTTGTCGCTGCCGCCGTGTGCGCCGGGCACGTAGTAAAGGTAACGTCCGGCCGGGTCCACGTCGAGCGATGCGATGTAGCCCTGCGTACCTACCGAAGCGGGACCCAGCGACTCGGCCTGCTCGGTTTTCGTGTTGAAGGCATAAATCTCGGGAGCGTGGCCGGCTTTGCCCTCGGATACCGTGTAAACAAATCCATCCTTCGTTTCATCCGACGCCGCGCGGATGCCGATGGTCGCTGCGATCCGCACGGGCGCCCCGCCTTTCTCCGGGTCGTAGCGCAGGAGTTCGCCGGACTTGCTGCCGTTAAAATAGACGCGTCCGGTGGATGGCGCGAAGACCATGTAGCGAGCGGGGCCGTCGGCGCCGGAGTAGAGCACTTTGCGCCCGCGGATGTCGTAGGCGAAGAACTGGATTCCCAGCGGATCGCTGTCGCTGCCCGGTGCGGTGCCGCCGTAAAAAACCATCCGCTTTCCGTCCAGCACACTGCACGGGATGCAGTGCTTCGGCACGGGTGCGTGTGCCACGATCTCGCACTTTCCGTCCGCTGGATTGCATCGAATGATCCAGTCCCCCTTGTAGAAATTCGCATCGGTCGTGATGCGCGTGGAACCGCGATGGGTGGAACAGTAGAGCCAACCGTCGCTGCCGAGGTCGAGCCGGCTGTGAATCTTGCCCGGCGTGTAGTGTCCTTCTGGAAGTCGCAGCAGCTTCTTCACATCGGCGAGCTGGCGGAATTGCTTCGTCGCCGGATCGAATTCGTACACAAACGCATTCCCCGGCGCGAGGTGGTCGCCCACGGCGGCATAGTATTTTCCGTTCACCGCGAGGCTGTCGCCCCACGCCGACCACGGTTTGCCCGGATAATCCTGCCCCGGAATAAACGCGAAATCCACGGTCGGCGCAGTCTTTGCGATTGCCACATCCGCAGGAAAACCAGCGGGCGCCTTCAGGAATTCGGGCGAACTTTCCGTGACGCTCGATGCGCCATCGGAAAGCCGAGGAGGGAAGGTGACATCAGCGGGCTTGTCCGCACAAAAGCCCGAAAACGCGGGCGCCAGCAGTAACGCGGCGTGAAGAAGATGTCTCATGGTTGTTCGACCCGCAGGGTTTGACAGGCTTTGGTATTCGGAAATTTCACGACTGTGGAATCCGGCAGGCGGACTTCGACATCCACCGCCTCCGCATTGCCCAGCCCAAAATGACACACGGCCGGCTGACCGCTCGCGTATCCAAATCCCGTGCCGATTTCCTGCGTGCCAATCCGATGCCCGGGTTCGCCCGAATGCCCGGCTGCAAAAACCTCCACGCGGGATCCGATTCCCATCGTGTTGAACGTACGTCCCTTCACGCGCACATCGAGCCACGCCTTCGCCGGAGCGTCATTGCGCAGCAGCCGTGAGTGATTCCCCGCGAACCAATTGATGAGGAATAAATCGAGCCTCCCGTCGCCGTCGAAATCCCCCGACGGTCCGGCCGGATAATAGACCATCGGCATGGCGATCGTACGCGGCGGCGAGAACCGCGGGACACCGTCCCGCACGCCATCGTGATGATAAATCAGCGGCGTCACCCGGCCGTCGTCCACCCACGCTGCCGACACGTAAATATCCGGCCAGCCATCATTGTCGAAATCCTGAATCTCAACATGCGGGCAGCGCACCGGCACCACATCCGCAAGCCCGGCCTCCGCTGTGATTTCCCGAAACTGAGGAGCGCCGTCCTTCATCCCGCCGTTCAGAAACACCCGGTTCCGCGCCTTCACCGAATGAGCGCTGACAACGAGATCCATGCGCCCGTCGCGATTCAAGTCCCCAAACGCCGCTCCGCACGGCCAGTCCTCCGCGTCGAATGGCGCGTGCTTGAACACCGGCGCAAGCTCCACAGCCTCGCGATACCGGTTCCCCGGCTGACTGACGAACAGCCGATTGCTGTGCCCAACGAAAAAATCCGGACGCCCGTCTTCATTCACATCCGCCACCGCGAGACCGAGACCGAAAATGTCCGACGGCAACCCTGCCGCCTCGCTGGCGTCTGCAAACTTCAAGCCACCGAGATTGCGCAGCAGCACCGAGCGCGGAGCTTTTGTGAACTTGTCCTCGACGATCAAAAGATCCAGCAGTCCGTCCCCATCGAAATCCAGCACGCCCACATTGCGGGCCGTGAACAGCGACTCTGGGCACGCACCGCTCGACGTAGAAATATCCGTGAGCCTGCCTGCGTCGTTGCGAAACAACTGGCTCCGCTGTGCCTGCGCCGGCTTTTGCGGGTTCCTGCCCGTGTGCTGTTTCGCATTGTTCGCCACGTAAAGTTCCAGCGTCCCGTTGTTGTCGAGGTCTGCAAAAATCGCGCCGCTCGTCCGCGCGGGCACGCCCAGTCCGGGCACGTCCACCGGCGCGAACTTCCCGCCTCCATCATTCCGAAACAGCCGGTTCAATACAGGCCCTGGCGCAGGCGCGTACTCCGCATCCGGGCGGTCCGCAAACCCGCCGACGAACAAATCAATCCGTCCGTCGCCATCGAAATCGCCCCAGGCCCCGCCATGCCCCATCAACCCCGCCAGTGGCTCCCGCAGCCCCGCCGGCCCAGTCACATCCTCAAACCGAATATCCGCAGCGCTCAACGCCACGAGCGGAGCGAACATCAGGGTGGGAAAAAGAGTGCGTGCGTAGTTCATGGGTGAAGCTTGGACTACTCTTGCGCTTTTGAATACGGACCGTCGAGCCCCTTTCAAAGCAACCGGGTTTCGCGGCTTTCAAAGCGCCGAGGGATTTCGGGTGGTCGAGCACACCACCGAAATTAATCTGAGCGCGGCTGCTTGCCCGCCATCATTTCCCTTGCGCCTCGCGTTTCGATGATCGGCCATGTCGCCCGGTCTGGGCTTGGGTAGGGGCCGATTTTCTCGACGGGGATTTGCTCGAAGCCGAGGGCGAATGCGGGGCTGTCGGGTGCGAGGCGGTAGTCGTCTTTCTCGGGTGCCACGAACTTCGGGTCGGCGATGACACTGTGAATGTCGCCGCCGATTTTTTGCCAGCTCTGCCATTCGTCGAGGGGCTCGGTTTCTTCGAGGGCGATGTCGTCGGCAAACAGCGCGCCTTCTTTCTCCGCCCAGTCGATGCGGAGGCGGAATGTCTTCATGCGCTCGTGGTAGCCTTTTTCGCCTTTGGCGGGGATGGCGAATGCGAACTCGACGTCTTTCCATTCGCGGGTGACTGCGACGCTGCTCGGGCTGCTGGCCCAGAAATGACCGGGCTCGCCGTCTTTTGCGCCGTGGTAGTATTGGAGCATGAGGGCGGCTTTTGCGGTGTCGCGGTCGGTGCGGAAGCGGGCCCGGATGCGGTAGGTGGTGCCGGGGCGGAGTTCGATTTCGCGGGCGACGACGATGGGGTAATTGTCGCGCTTTTTGGCGTCGTCAAATGCGGCGTCGATGCGGAGGACGCGCTGGCCGGCGTCCTCGACGAGCGCCGCCTTCGCAGCGGGCGGGCGGATCTGGAATGTCCAGTGTGCGGGCATTTTTCCGGGCTCGCCGGTCTGGAAGCCGGGGTTCGGGGCGAGGTTGCCGCTGATGATCTTTCCGGTGACGCGGATGCCGGTTTTGAGCGGCTTGCCGTCGTGCCAGTAGAGGTTGTGGTCGAACGTATTTCGCGCGGCGCTGAATGCGACGGTGTTGAGCGCTTTGGCCTCGTCGTTTTTCCACGCCATGATGTTTTTTTGGAAGATGTTCCCGGACATGACGCGGCCTTCGGCGTCGGGGATGTCGCGCGGGTGGATGTTCATTCCGCGCATGGTTTTCCACGCGGGGAGATTCGCGACGGACTCGTATCCTTTCACCATGGAATCGAAGTGCGAGGTCCAGAAATGATGGGTCGTGAGCCAGCCGTTGAACTCCCACTGGCGCAGTCCACCCTCGACGAAGATGTTGTTTTCCACGCGGGCATCGCGGGCGCTGTGCCCGTGGAAAAGCGAGCGTCCGCAGCGGGCGACGATGTTGCCGATGACGTCCACGCCGCCGGAATTGTCGTCGAGATAAATGCCCCACGCGAAGTAGGGCGACACCCATTTGCCGTTCCATCCAAAGCCGAGGACGTCGTGGATGAAATTGTAGCGGATGACGGTGCCGCGCGGGGAAATCCAGTCGCGCCCGCCGCAATACGTTGCGCCGACATCCTCGGTCTCGAGGGCGAGGTGGCGCATGTGGTTGAACTCCAGCGTGTGGCTGTTGCCGGTGAACATGATCGCGAAGCGCGGCGTGTCGTGAATGAGGCAGTGCGACACGCGCTGGCCGACGCCGCCGAGCGAGACGCCGACGCCCTGTTTATAAAAGACGCCGGTGTGGTGAATGTAGCAGTTGTCCGCGAAGTTTTGCGCCCCGGTAAGCGTCGGCACATCGCCGCCGCCGAGGGCGATGCCATTGCTGCCGGTGAACGAAACATCGCAGCCGACGATGCCATTATCCACGCCGTCTTTGACGCTGATGCCGGTGCCGCCGAGGTGCCCGACATTGCGCACGGTGCAGGCGATGACGCGGTTGTGGTTCGCTTTGGAAAACGCGATGGCGCTGCCCTCTGCGCATTCAAACGTGAGGCCGCGCACGGTGATGTATTCGGTGCCGTCGAACCGCACGATGTCGCTGGTGGTCGGGGCATAGGCTTTCGCGCTGTCGATGGGCGCGGGCGGTTTGAAAAAGAGCGTGGACGTTTGCTTGTCGAGATACCACTCGCCGGGCGCGTCGAGTTCCTCGATGGCGCCCTGGAAATAGTAGCGGTCGTTTGCCCGCATGGCGTAGCTAGCGTCCTTCGCGGTGGTGACGGTGTAGCTCGACTCGTCCACGGATTTTACGTGGAGGATGTCGTTCCACCAATTGTAGCGCGGGAAGACGAACACCTCGACGTCCTCGGGCCGCGACCACTTTCGCCAGTCGAAGTTTTTTACCTTCAGTGTGTGCCGGTCCTCGCCGTCCTTGTCCGCATACATCGGCCACATCTCGCCATCCGCGTAGGCCCAGCCGCCGGCGATGGGGTCCTTCGCGTCGAAGTTTGGATACCGCGCGAGCACCTGCCGCTGCCCGGCGAAAAGCAATTGCTTGAATGCGACGCCGGCAAATCCCTGCGCGCCGACATCGGTCTGCAGAATGCCATCACGCCACGGTTTCCAGGCGGAGATGACGCGCCCGCCAATCAGCAGCGGCGTCTCTTTTTCAAATGCCTGCCACACGACCGGTGCGTCCTTCGTCCCGGAGTCGGCCGCAGAAAAATTGAGGCCCTGCGGAAGTTCATACAGCCCGCCGCGAATATGCACCGTGCGCTTTTCCTTCACCCCGCGAATGGCGTCGCGGGCTTTCGCGAGCGTGGCGAAAGGGCCGTCGGTCTTCGCCGCGTTCGGCGCGGAAAGTTTGCCGGACCACGCGTCATTTCCATCCGGCGCGACATACCAATCCGCGGCGTGGAGCGACGCGGTGACGAAAAGAATTCCGAGAAGGCTGCGGACGATCATATGTGCTCCCCGTTTCATTCTCGGTAACTCCATTCTCCAGATTCAAGGTTCAGAATCTGACGAGGCCCCAAGGGCCAATGGTAAAATGACACTCGGATTGGTTTCTTCGTGATGATTTTAACTGGCGTGCCTGGCACGTCGGACCAGAGGCTTGCTTCATGGAAGTACTTAGACGACTTGCCGTTGGCTTGGAGGTCTTGGGCAACGGCCAAGGTCTGGCGCTCTCGACTACTGTTAATCGTTCCGCAACCTGAGAGAAGGCAAGCGGCCGCTGCAAATATGACGAGTGTGTTCATGTTCTCGCCCGCTACCCGACAAACTTGCCGGGATTCAAAATGCCTTTGGGGTCGTAGGCTCTTTTCAGCGCGGCGTGGATGTCGCGTCCGGTTTCGTTCACGGCGAGCGGCCACCAGCGTTTCTTCGCGAGGCCGATGCCGTGTTCGCCGGTGATGACGCCGCCGGCTTTGAGCACCCATTTGAAAAGCTCGTCGAGCGCGCGGTCCACGGCCGCTTTGATCTTTGGCTGCTCGTGATAGTTCGCGGCCATGATGTTGACGTGGATATTTCCATCGCCCGCGTGGCCGAAGCACGCGACGGGGAAGTCATGTTTCTTTGCCAGCCGCTCGCCGAATTCCGCGAGCTCCACGAGTTTGCCGCGCGGGACGACGATGTCTTCATTCAGCTTCGTGAGGCCGGTGGCCTTGAGCGATGCGCTGTACGCGCGGCGCAGGCCCCAGAGTTTTTCGCACTGTTCGTCGCCGTGTGCGGTGAGGACGGCAATAGCGCCCATCGCGTCGATGCGCTTTTTGAGATCGGTGGTTTCGCTGCGGACGGACTTTTCGTGCCCGTCGAGCTCCACGAGCACGAGCGACTTTGCGCCGGGAGTGATTTCGCGTCCCAGATATTCGCGCGCGCTTTTCAGCGTGAAGGGATCGGCGATTTCCAACGCGCTCGGCAGATAGCCTGCGGCGAAAATACGCTGCACGGCATCCGCAGCTTCGCGGAAAGTGCGGAAGCTCGCGGCGAGCGTGGAGCGCGCGGGCGGATGCGGCAGGATGCGCAGCGTCGCTTTTGTCACCACGCCGAGCAGACCTTCGCTGCCGACGAAGTTGCCGATCAAATCGAAGCCTTGTTTGTTTTTGTGAGTGCGTCCGCCGCAGTTGAGCTCGCGGCCGTCGTCGATCACGACTTCGAGGCCGAGGACGTAGTTACGCGTGACGCCGTATTTTAAACAGCGCGGTCCACCGGCGTTGGTGGCGATGTTGCCGCCGATGCTGCAATCGCGCAGCGATGCGGGGTCGGGCGGGTAGAACCAGCCGAGTTTGCGGACGGCGTCCTGGAGGTCGCCAGTGATGACGCCGGGCTCCACGACTGCGACGCCGTCGGCGGTGTTGATTTCCACGATGCGGTTCATTGGTGCAACGCTCAGGACGATGCCGCCATGCGATGGCACGCAGCCGCCGACGTAGCCGTAGCCTGCGCCACGCGTTGTCACGGGGATGCGGTGTTCGCTGGCAAAGCGGAGTGTTTTTTCAACGTGCGCGCGCTTTTTTGCGAGCACCACGACATCGGGCTGGCGCGATGCAAACCAACGGTCCTTTGCGTGTGCGGTGAGTGTCGGCTCGTCGGACGCGACGATGCCGGGACCGAGGATTTTGCGGAGCGATTGGGCGAGGTTCATTATTCGTTGCCGAATAGTTTTTTGACGGAGCCGCCGATGCGTTTGATGGCGTTGGGACGCGGCGTCGGCGCGGGCGTCGCTGCGGGTCGTGTAATTACGAATGGCTTCAGCGGCGTGGGCGTGGGTGTGGGTGTGGCTGCCGGCTTGGTGGTGGCGACTGGTTTCGCGGGCGCGGGCGTTGGCGTCGGCGTCGGCGTCGGTTTGACGGGCTTTGGTGGCGCGGCGGCTTCGGTGGGCTGCTTGTCGAATCCATCATGTCGCTCGACGGTGCCGGTGCGTGCATTGATGATGAGGATTCCCAGCGGATCGCCGGCGGGATTTTCCACGCCGATTCGCCACGCAGGCGTCGCACCTTCGCCGTATTTGCCGAGTTCGTAATTGAGAGCGCCCATCCGCATTCCGTTTGCGACGGTGTAGCGTGCGGCGATTGCGGAGACGGCATCGCTGTCGATTTTCACGGCGTCCGCGCCGATCACCTCGGCAGGCTTGATGATGTCCGCAAACTGCGAGAGCGAGCGGTTTGCCTTGAGCCCGCCGTCGGCGACTGCGAATTCACGGAGTCCGCGGGGAAGGGCGGGGTCGTGGACGAGGAAATACCAGCGCTCCGGCCACGGTGTGCCTTCGCGGGCCTCGATGCGGGCGAGGCGCTTCGCTGCATCCTTTGGGATTAGCTTCATCGCCGAAATGGCGGTGCTGTTTTCAGCAAATGAAACCGTGGACAGGACCAGTAAACCAGCAAGAGCGGCGCGCGACATTGGCGGCGACGTTAGCGGTGACCGCGAAGATTTCCAGCGCGCAGTGCCAAAGTTCCGGCGGAGTCGCGGGTTCTCCACGGACGCGGCGAACCTGCGCTCGACAAAAATCCGGGCTCCGCTAGATTCGCCGCTCTTTCCAATATACCGTCCAAATGAAAACACCTATCCATCCAGTATCCCGCCGCTCATTTCTCCGCAACGGATCCGCCGGTCTGGCGGGCGCGGCACTCGTGAGCAGCTTCCCTCATATCGTCAACGCCCAGGCTGCGAAGGCTGTGCGCATCGGCATCGTCGGTTGCGGCGGTCGCGGCTCCGGCGCGCTCGTCGATTCCATGAAGGCCGACCCATATGTGGAACTCGTCGCGATGGGCGATGTGGACGCCGCGAAACTGGAGGCGAGCCACAAGAATATCTCCGCGAAATTCGAGAAGCAGGTGAAGGTGCCGGACTCGAACAAGTTCGTGGGCCTCGATGCGATCGACCGCGTGCTCGCGACGGATATCGATATCGTTTTCCTCACGACGCCTCCGGGCTTCCGTCCGGCGCATCTGCACAAGGCCATCAACGCCGGGAAGCACGTGTTCTGCGAGAAGCCACTCGGTGTTGACGCGCCCTCGATTCGCCACGCGCTGGAAGCAGTGAAGAAGGCGAAGGAGAAAAACCTCGCGATTCAGACCGGCTTCTGCTGGCGCTTCAACGTGGCCGAACGCGCGACCTGGAAGAAGCTGCACGAGGGATACATCGGTGATATCCGTGCTTATTACGGCACGTATCTTACGAGCAGCCCATGGCAGCCGAAGGAGCGTCAGGCTGGCTGGACGGACCTCGAGTATCAGCTTCGGAACTGGCTCTATTACACGTGGCTGAGCGGCGATATTCTCGTCGAGCAGGCGGTGCATAGCGTGGACAAGATGAACTGGGCATTTAAAGACGCGCCGCCCGTGCGATGCACAGCGCTGGGTGGTCGCGTCCAGCGCGTGGAGAAGGAATTCGGCAACGTGTTCGACAACTTCGGCGTGATGTATGAATTCCCGAACGGCGGGCGCGGCTTTATCTTCTGCCGTCAGCAGGCGGGCTGCTCGAACGAGAACGCCGACTACATCGTGGGCGCGGACGGAAAAGGCCAGGTAAACGGCTTCAAGCCGCTGCACGTTTTGGAGAAAACGAACGGCGACCGCTGGTTCTATGAGAAAAACGGTGGCGAGGGCGGAGTCGAAGGACCGCGGAACGAAATGTATGTGCAGGAGCACCTTGAGCTCATCCAGAGCATCCGCGCCGGCAAGCCCGTCAACAACGGCGAACAGCTCGCGCACAGTTCCATGGTCGCCATCATGGGCCGCATGAGCGCCTACAGTGGTCGCACCATTGAGTGGGAGGACGCAATCAATTCCAAGGAGTCGTGGGTGCCGGCGAACATCGACACGATCAAGCTCGACGCCGCGCCGCCAGAGCCGGTTATCGCGGTTCCGGGGCGTTACAAACTGCCCGCGTAACGCGCAGCAACAGACCGCCGATTTAATGAAAAGCCCGCTGGTAAAACGGCGGGCTTTTTCATTTCCGCCTGCGGGCTGAGTCTGTAATAGACCGCCCTGTTACTGATTTTGTGAAAGTTTCTGTCCTCAAACTCCGCCACGCCATCGTCACTGCGATATTGCTGATGATTTCGTTGAGTCCCTTCGTCCGAGCGGAACGGGAAGGGGAGCAGATTGCCGAGGGTTTGGAGGGGCGCTTCATGTTCCGAATGTGGGAAACGGCGGAGGGGATTCTTCCGACCTCCGTCAAGGCCATTACGCAAACGCGGAATGGATACGTGTGGCTCGCTGCGCAGGACTCGATAGTGCGGTTCGACGGAGCCCGTGCGAAGAGTTTTTCCGGGACGAGCGTGCCGTTGATGGCAAGCCCGCTGCGTTCGCTCGCGACATTTGCCGACGCGGGCGGGCGGTTATGGTGTTCATCAACCGACAAGTCGCTTTACGTCATGGAGAGTGATGTCTGGCGGAAATTCGGCGCGGACGACGGTTGGGAAGCTGCGGATACGGTGCGGTCCTTTACGCAGCACGGCGGCGGGGAGTTGGTTGCAGTTGCGGGCATGCGGCTGCTGGCTTTTCGGAATGGAAAGCTTGTGCCGTTGCCGCTTCCGGCCGGTGCTGCTGCGCTGCCCACGCTTCAGGCGAGGCACGCGCGCGACGGGAAGTTGTGGATGGCGACCCGGACGTCACTCTGGATTCGCGTGGATGAGGAGTGGATTGCGGCGGACCGGAATCTTCCTGTCGATACGTCGGCGGAGTCCCTTACACCGGGAGGGCCGGACGGAGTGTGGATTTCGACTGGCAAGGAACTGAGGCTTTACTCGCGTGCCGGTCTTTTGAAGACGGTGCCGCTTCCTGTCGGGATGCGGGTGGAGCCGCTGCAAATGCTCGAGGACTCCGGTGGTAACGTGTGGTTTGGGAGCCAGAGCAACGGCCTGCATGTCCGCACGGCGGATGGGCGGATGCTGGAGTCGGCGGGCAATCGGGAGATGCTGCGCCCGCAGGTAACGTGCATTTTTGAAGATCGCGAGCGGAACGTCATCGTGGGCACTGCTGGTGCGGGGATTGCGAGATTCAAGCCCGCGAATTTCACCGTGTTGCTTGGTGAGTCGGGAAGCCTTTCAGGCACGATGGTGAACTCCATCGCCGTGACCGGTCCCGGGCGTGTGCTGTTGGGCACGGAAGGCAACGGGCTGGTGGGCGTCGAGAATGGCGTAGCCTCGCGTCGCATTGTCACGGCGGATGGCGCGTTGGATGCGCGGGCGCGCGTGACATCGGTACTCGCCCTGCGCGATGGACGCGCGATTGCGGCCGTCGCATCGCACGGGCTGTTTCTCGTTTCGGACGGCCAGACGACGGCGATTCCCTCGCCGCCGGACGTCGCGAAGCTCGTGCGGTCACTTTACGAAACGATGGATGGCAGCGTGTGGATAGGTTGTGAAACCGGCGTGTTTACATGGAAGGACGGGGTTATTGCGCCGCTCCCGGCGAGCGGGGCTGCGACCTTGCGCAATGTCCGCGGAATTGCACAGCGGGCCGACGGCACCATCGTGGCGATTCACGATGCGGGCGTGTATCTGGTCCGCGGAGGTCAGGCGATCCCGGCACCATTCCAGATTCCCGCCGGGACGCCGCTGGCTCTGGCTAGCGAGGCAGCGGGTCCGCTTTGGATTGCCGTGGAGAAAGTCGGACTTGTGCGCGTCGACGGTGCGCAGGTTTTCGTATTCAACGCGGATAGCAGGCTCCCGAGAGGATCAATCGGAGCGATTGTGCCGACGGCCCGGGACTTGTGGCTGTCGACGGAGAACGGCCTTCTGCGAATTCCCCGCCACTCGCTGGAGGCTGTTGCGACGGGGAAAAAGCCGCACTTGCAGAGTCAGATTTTCAACCGTGGAGACGGACTTCCGTCGGACCTGTTTCGTCGGGGATACCAGCCTACGGCGGCGCGTGAGCCGGACGGAACGCTTTGGTTTGCCAGCCACAAGGGGGCGGTGGGAACGAAACCGGACAGAATCTCGATGCCGGCGTACGACGTTCCCGCGATCATTGAGGAATTCCGTGCAGAGCGCCTTGCCATACCAGTGACGGCAGCAAACCGGGACAACGTGGTCATCCCGAAGGGCACGCGAAATATCACCGTGCGGTGCACCGTCCCCAGCCTCAGCAAACCGGAATTTGTGAGGATCGATTTCAGCCTCGAAGGCACAAGGGCTCAGTGGCAGCAGGCGGACAATGAGCGGGTGTTCCGGTTCTTTGACCTTCCTCCCGGGAAGCACCGTTTCAACGTTCGGGCGATTGGTTCCGACGGCGCGGTGCTGGACCCGCAGACAAGCGTCGGCTTTACAATCCTGCCCGAGTATTGGGAAACCACCTGGTTCCGTGCGCTGATGGTTCTGTGCGCGCTATGCGTCGCCGGCTTCGTATTCGGGCGGATCAGCAAGTTCCGGCTCGGGCTTCGCGAAGCACGTTTGCGTGAACAGGAGTCACGCACGACGCTCGAAAAGCAATTGCAGCAGGCCACTCAGGTGGAGGCTATCGGCAGGCTCGCCGGAGGTATTGCACACGACTTCAACAACATCCTCACCTCTATCCTGGGCAACGCGGAACTCGCTCACATGGAGTTCGGGCGGGACCCCCGGCTTGCTCCCCTTTTGAATGATATCATGACGGCAGGCAGTCGCGCCCGCGACCTCGTTGTGCAGATTCTCACTTACAGCCGCCGCCGGCCTGCAGCGCTGGCTCCGCTGAATGTCGGACCTGCCATCAAAGACTCGCTCGCCCTGCTTCGGTCGGGAATTCCTGCCACGGTTTCCATTGATGTGCAGGTGCCGGATGAACTGCCCTTTGTTCTCGCCGACGCATCGCAAATCCAGCGCGTGATTGTGAATCTGTGCACCAACTCCGCGCAGGCGCTCGGCCCCGGCGGCGGATCCATCCGGATCAAAGCGGAGCGCCTCCGTGCCGATGCAGCCTTCTGCGCGGCAAATCCGAAGATTCCGCGCGGAAGGTATGTCCGCATATCGGTCTCGGACACGGGCTCGGGCATGGACGATCACACGCTAAAACACATCTTCGATCCGTTTTTCACGACCAAAGGTGTCGGAAAAGGCACCGGTCTGGGTTTGGCAGTAGTCCAGGGAATTGTGGACAGCCACAACGGCCTGATCACCGTCGAGAGCAGGCTTCGCGAGGGTACGACATTCTCCATCTACCTCCCGGTTACCGATCCGCCGTCCGGATCCAGCGAGCCCGTAACACGATCGATTGTGATCATGGGGAACAACGAACACGTGCTCCTCGTGGATGACGAACCGGCGGTGCTCAACATCGCCCGTCGGTATCTCGAAATGCTCGGCTACACGGTGGATGAGTTCAATTCGCCGAATGCGGCCGTGGATGCGATCACCGCGAACCCGGATGCGTTTGATCTCGTGTTCACCGATTTTGCGATGCCGGGGATGAATGGCGTGGAACTTGCCCAGCGAATTCGTGCCGTACGAGCGGATATTCCGATTATTCTGTGCACCGGATTCGGCGGTGCTGTGGACGAGGATGCCGCCCGGAAGGTGGGGATCGCGCAGATTGTGAACAAGCCCTACCAGAAGGCGACGATCGCCCAGGCTCTGTCGAACGCACTGCAGAGTCGCGCGAATTAAGCCTCCCAGCGACCGTACAAGCCGCACGGCAGCACGCGGCCGTGGCGTGTTTCGGGGATTCCGAGTTCGCCTGCGGAAATGGAGCCCGCCTTTCCTCGCATCATCTCGCCGAGCAGATTCTCAAGTACGATGGGAGACAGAACGGAGGTGTATCCGTTGATCAGCACGAAAAGCGGCGCTTCGCTGAGAATGCTGCGGCATTCAGCGAGCAGGGGCCACAGATGCTGCTCGAGTTTCCAAACTTCGCCGCCCGAGCCGCGCCCGTAGACGGGTGGGTCCATGATGATCGCGTCGTAGCGTCGGCCCCGGCGCGATTCGCGCGCGACGAACTTCTGACAGTCGTCCGCGATGTAGCGAATCGGAGCGGAGGCCAGTCCGGACAGTGCGGCATTGTCGCGGCACCACTGCACTACGCCTTTCGATGCATCGACATGGCAGACGGATGCGCCTGCTGCTGCAGAGGCTACCGAAGCCGCGCCGGTATAGCCGAAGAGATTCAGCACCTGCACATCGCGTCCGGTTGCGTGCGCCGCCGCGATTTTTTGCGTGCACCAATCCCAGTTCGCCGCCTGTTCGGGAAAAAGTCCGGTGTGTTTGAAATCGGTCGGCCGAATCCGGAAGGTGAGCGCGCCATACTGGATGTTCCACGATTCCGGCAGTGGTTTCCTGAACTCCCAGCGTCCGCCGCCGGTATCGCTACGATGGTAGAATCCGTCCCACGATTTCCAGGGCGCGGGCTCGCGCCGGGGCCAGACGACCTGCGGGTCGGGGCGGACGAGCGTGACGTTGCCCCAGCGTTCGAGCTTCATCCCGTCGCCGGTGTCGAGCAGTTCGTAGTCCTTCCAGCGGTCGGCGAGCAGGATGCGGCTTTGCAAATTCATCCGCAGCGTCTTATCCGGCTGCGCCGCGGGAGTCGAGACATGCGGGAAATGGACTGTCGCAATTCGCGATTGCGACTCCGAATGGGCAAAGAAAAAACGCGCCCCTTTCGAGGCGCGTTTTTCCGGTTTGAATTGGCAGCTCTTTACGCGTGCTTGGTCGTGACCCACTGGCCGGACCTTGCCGACTGGAGCACTGCGTCGCAGACGTATTGCGTCTCGAGCGCATCGCGGAAGGTCGGGTGGCAGGGTTTGCCCTCGCCGACCGCGCGGCAGAAGTCCGCGACCTGATGTGTGAACGACTCTGCGTAGCCGATGGCGAGGCCGGGAACCCACCAGTTTTTCATGTAAGGCTGGTCGCCGTCGGTGACGTGGATGGAGCGCCATCCACGCACGATTCCCTGGTCGCTGTAGTCGAAGTATTGCAGACGATGGAGATCGTGCAGATCCCAGCGGATCGAGGCGTTTTCGCCGTTGATTTCAAGCGTGTAGAGCGCCTTGTGGCCGCGTGCGTAGCGGGTGCTTTCGAAGAGCGCGAGCGAGCCGTTTGCGAAATGGCCCATGAAGGTGCAGGCGTCGTCAATTTTCACGTCCTCGACCTGACCGGTGAGGGTGTGTTTGCGCTGCTTGATGAAGGTCTCGGTCATAGCGGAGACGTCGTTGATCGGGCCGTTGAGCCAGATCGCCGTGTCGATGCAGTGTGCGAGCAGGTCGCCCGTCACGCCGCTGCCCGCGGCCTTCGCGTCGAGGCGCCAGAGGCCCGCGCCACCCTGCGGGAGGTCGGCGGAAATCGTCCAGTCCTGCAGAAAGTTCGCGCGGTAGTGGAAGATTTTGCCGAGCTTGCCGGAGTCGATGATCTGCTTGGCGAGCGTGACGGCGGGGACACGGCGGTAATTGTACCAGACGGTGTTTGGAACGCCGGCGGCTTCGATGACTTTCACCATTTCCTCACCCTGCGGACCGTCGAGCGAGAGCGGCTTTTCGCAGAGCACCATTTTGCCTGCCTTTGCGGCCGCGATGGCGATTTCGGCGTGGCTGTCGTTCGGCGTAACGATGTCGATGGCATCGATGTCGGCGCGGGTGATCAGCTTGCGCCAGTCGGTTTCCGTGGATTCGAAGCCCCAGTTGTCCGCGTAGGCCTTCAGTTTTGCGGCGTCGCGACCGCAGGCGGCCTTGAGAACCGGAGTGAGCGGGAGATCAAAAAATTTCGCCGCGTTGTGATATGCGTTTGCGTGGGTGCGGCCCATGAAGCCGTATCCGACAATGCCGATGTTGAGTGCTTTTTTGCTCATAGTGGTGTTATTTACGTGAGAGAGGCGGGATAAAAAGCAGGCCTCGCCGCGATGTGCAAGCGCGGGGAAATCTGCGTGGAATCGCCCGTCCGAATTCCGTGTGGATTGGTGAAGCAGCGTGCGGGAAAGCGGGGAACTAAATGCGCAGCGAATGAAAAATGTTCGTTATTTCCGCAATTTTTCCTTTCATTCATTCGCAGCTTTCACAAAAAGACCGTCCGCTTTTCCACCACGAAACAATAATCAAACCGACAACCAACTGTCCCCTTATGAAAAAACTCGCCGCTATTTTCGCCGCCATCGGAATGCTCGTCGCAGGAGCCTCGGCCCAGCTTGCGACCGCAGTCACGAACAAGAACGTCAAGATCAAGAAAATCGCGCCGGCTGTGGTCTCGACGCCGGAGTATGGAGTGAACATTCCGAACAAGCGTTCGGAGGCTTTGAAATGGTTCGAGATCGAAGTGGAGTTCGAAGTGAATGGCGTCGAACTCGTGGATGAACTGACTTTTCAATACACCGTTCTCATTAACGGCAAGCTCTGCCCCGGCGAGGTGACGCACGTGAACATCCCGAAGGGAAACAATCGCTACTCGGTGATGTATATTTCGCCGCGCTCGCTGGACCGCATTACCGGTGGAAAGACTCTCAATCAGGGCATGATCGAGAACATCTGGGTGAAGGTCACCAAGTCCGGCCAGTTGCTTGGCGAAGATTCGCTGGTGAAGAAGCCGATGCCGAACCTTCCTCAATTGCCCGATCAACTCGTGAAAAAGGGTGACACGCCGTTTCAAGTTCTGTGGTGGGATCGCTACGAGGCTGTCAAAGGCCCCGCGCGCTAATCCGAGGGAATCGAAAAAACTTACATGGCTGCACCAAATCGTATTTACGCGCTGAATCTTGGAACCCAGACGGTTAGTCTGGCCGAGTTTCAGACCAACGCTTCCGGAGGGCTGGTGCTCTCCCGCTTCGAACAGGGCGAGATTCTGGGCGACCCGGCGGTCGATGCGACGCGCATCGCGCAGTCGAAGCTCGAAATCCAGTCGCTCGCCGCGAACTTCGGGCTCAAGGGCGCGAAGGTTAATTACGCGATCGCTTCAAATGTGGTCTTCATCCGCCCGGTCACGCTTCCCAGCGTGGGCGATCAGGCGCAGGTGGAGCAGATCGTCGGTTTCGAAGCCGCGCAGAATGTTCCGTATCCGATCAATCAGGTCGTGTGGGACTGGCAGTTGCTCGACGATGGATCTGATGGCTCCGTGGAAGTTATTCTCGGCGCGATCAAGAGCGACCTGCTTGACGAGATCAATGACGCTGTTGAGAGCGCGGGCGTTCGCGCCGGTGTGATCGAAATCGGACCGCTCGCACTGTATAATGCGTTCCGTTACAATTATGCCGATGCCGATGGATGCTCGCTTATCGTGGACATTGGATCGCGCACGACGAATCTCATTTTCGTTGAGCCCGGCAAGATTTTCCCGCGCCGCCTGAACATTGGTGGCAGCAGCATCACCACGGCGATTGCCAAGGATTTGAGCCTCGATTTCAGCGACGCGGATCGCATGAAAGTGCAGGAGGGGTTCGTCTCGCTCGGCGGCGGCTATGCCGAACCGGACAATGCCGACCTCGCGCGGATGTCGAAGATTATCCGCAATCAAATGACGCGTCTGCATCAGGAAATTGCGCGCAGTATTACTTTCTATCGCAGCGAACATGGCGGCGCACAGCCGGTCCGTGTGTTGCTCGCGGGCGGCACGGCTTCCTTCCCTTATATGCGCGAATTCTTCCAGGAGAAGTTCGCGGGTATGGATGTGGATTTCTTCAATCCGCTCCGCAATGTTTCCGTGTCCGGAAATCTCGACGTGGAGGAAATCGGCCGCAAAGCGCACTCGATCGGCGAACTGGTCGGTCTTGCGCTGCGCAGCTCGAATAGCTGCCCGCTGGAATTGAGCCTGCGCCCGCAGAGCGTCACCGCTGCGGAAGCGCGTGCTGCTCAGAAGCCATTCATTGTGGCCACTGGTGTCTGTGTGCTTGCGGCCCTCGGCGGCCTCTACGCTTACTACAGCAAGGCGGCGACCATCACGGCCGACGAACTCGCCAAAGTGGAGGCAAAGGTCGGCGCGCTCAGTTCAAAAGCCGGCCCTATCAAAACCGCACGCGCTGCGATTGAAGACCGCGTCAAGGAATCGGCGCCGCTTCTGGATGCTGTTTCGGACCGTGAATACTGGGTTCGCGTTATCGACGATATCTCGAGCCGCCTCCCCGCCGAATATATCTGGATCACGGAATTCATCCCGCCGACTGCGGCAGAGGTTGAAAAGGCGAAGCCGGTTGAACCACCGAAGAAGCCCGGTGGTGGCAAGGCGAAAGCCGAGGCGGATGCCGGTCCTGTCATCACAATGACAATCAATGGACTCGTGCTCGAAAACCCGCGCAAGAGCGAGGTGTTCGATGATTTCATCAAAAACCTTGAGGCTTCGCCATATGTCGAGCCTCCGAAGGACAGCGAGAAGCTCAGCCGCCCGTCGATGAACAACACGTTGTGGGCGGACAAGTTCTCGTTCCCGCTCACACTCAAGAAACCTATTTCGCTCAAATGAGTTGGTTCCAGCAAAACAAGTTTACCGCCATTTTCGGCGGCGTCACCGTAGTCCTCGCCGGAGCCGTCGGGTTTCTGCTTGTCGGTGCCAAAGGGGAATACGAGAAGAAGAAGAGCGATTTTGAGAGCAAGCTCTCCGAGTTGCAGGCGCTTCAAGGCGGAAAGCCGTTCCCGAACGACAAAAACGTCGCCGCCTACAAGGCCGAACTGGCGAAAGTGGATGGCGAGATTTCAAAGCTTCACCAGCAGTTGGTGGCGACCGAGTTCCCGGCTGAGGATGTTCGTCCGAATGTCTTTCAGGATCGCCTCAAGCAGACCATTGATCGCATCAAAGGCGAGTCTCTGACGAAAAAGATGCTCCTTCCCGGGCAGAAGAAGGATGACGCCGCCGCGGTGGTGGCCGATGCGACGTTCAATCTCGGCTTCGACTATCTCGACAAGCTTCCGCAGGACGAGGCATCATCCGAATTGGCGCGCGAGCTGAAGGTTATTGAGTTTGTCGTGCAGCAACTGCTCGACAACGGCGTGACCCAACTGCACGAGGTCAAACGCTCAAAGCTTCCAGTGGAAGCCGGCGAAAAAGCGGCTGAGAAAAAAAGGGACGAAAAAAAGCCGGCCAGCGGAGGAAAAAACAAAGGCGAGGATGGCCCGAAGCTCGTGACGACGCATAAATTCGAGGTGAAGTTTCAGGCCCATCAGTCTTCGTTCATGAAGATTCTCAACAACATCTCTCAGGCCAAGCAGCCGTTCATCATTCCTCGCCGTGTGGTGGTCCGGAACGAAAAGCTTGATGGTCCCATCAAGGAAGCACCCGGCCTCGCTGTGGCCCCGCCGCCCGCCGACCCCGCTGCTGCTCCGGCCGATCCGGCCGCTGCGCCTGCGACGCCTGCCACTCCAGCTGAAGGTGCGGCGCCTGCACCGGCCGCTCCAACGCCTGCGGCTGGAGGCTCCGGCAAAATTAACTGGATTGTAGGAGAGGAGAAGCTTGAGGTTGAACTGGAATTGGAGATGGTGGACTTCGCTGACGTGAAGGTCGCTGCCGACACAAAAGCAAAAGCCTCCAAGTAACACATGAACTGGATCAAAAAGAATCCCGCACAGTTGTCGCTGATTGTTGCCGCATTGGTAATGTTCGGCGTCGCGTTTGTGCTTTACTCAAACGCGAACAGTTTCAAGGAGCCTTTCCAAGGTGCCTACGTGAATCCAAGTGAAGACGGAAAAATCCCTCCGACCGACTTGCAGGCTGTCGCCGATCGAATGGCGGCTCTTGAGAAGCCGGCGGCATGGACACCCAAAGCCGCGAGTCCGTTCGTATCCGAGAAGTATCTAGTGAAGGATGGCCGGTTAATTAAGCCTGGAAAAGACGGACCTCCTCTCCATCCTCCTGTTCCAAATGGACCGATTATCGAATGGGGCATTGATATTACTAGCCCAACCATTTTGACCGACGACATTGACAAGGACGGATTTGATCTCGTTTGGGAGTATGCGGGCAATGACGGAGTGCTCACAGCGGTTGCGCCAGTAGAGGAATCGGATGCAACCGACCCGACCAAGGCTGAATCGCATCCACCCTATCACACCCGGCTGTATCTCGTGAGGGTTCACAAGGTCCCATTCCGTCTTTTGCTCCGATCCTACGATTACGATACGAAGGCGAAGAAGTGCAGTTCGATCCAGATCAATCCAATCGATCGCGGAGGGAAAACAGTGTTTGTTGAGCCCGGACAGACCGTGCCGAACACGGAGTGGAAATTCGAATCTTTCGAATACAAGGAAACCGCCGACAAAGACGAATCCGTCGCAAACATGGTGAACGTCCGGACCGGTGCGAAGCTCGCGTTGGTCAAAGACGTCCCGGGGAACTCACCGGAATCGTTTGCGCAATTTTCGTATCGCTGGGTTGCTCCCGGAGCCGAGCCGACGAGGGACTTTGCCAAAAAGAAAGACGAAACGTTTACGCTGGACCCTGAACGCGACAAGACCTACAAGGTCATCGAAATTCGCGACAAGGAAGTGGACGTGCTCCTGCCGTCTGGCGAAAAGAAAACATTTGTTCTGACTGAAAATCCGCCGGCCACTCCTCCAGTGGCAGCCGGAAAATAGCCGGGCAAACCAATCGCGAATCTCACACTTAACCTTTACCAAACCAAACACACTACGCCTATGAAACGACCCCCTCTCTCCACACCAATCGCGTCGCTCCTCGTAGCGACTTTCGCCATCGTCCAACCCGTTGCGATCTATGCGCAAGGTACCGAAGCTACCGCTGAGCGTGAACTCCAGCGCCGCATGCAGCGCGAAGTTCAGGGCCGCCAGGAAACCGAAAAAGGACGCGCGGCCCTTCGCTCGAAGGATTACGAAGCGGCATTTGCCCATTACAAGAATGCATGCGAAGCCATCGCCAACGCCCCGGCCACCCAGTCGGCCCGCAGCACAGCCGTCGGCGGTTTCACGGAAGCCGGTCTTCGCCTCGCAGAACAGCGCATCACCGAAGGTTATTATGTCAGCGCGGTAGAAGCACTGAAGGAAGTACTTCGCCATAATCCGGATTCACGTCCGGTGCACCGCCTGCTCGCGAACATCGAGGCTCCGGATATTTTCAACAAGAAGATGACGCCTCAGTTCCGCGCCAAACTTGAGGAAGTGAAGCAGGATCATCTCGATTCGCAGCAATATCAGGATCTCGGTCGCTATGATTTGGCGGACATCGCCGCCCAGCGCGTCCTGAACAAGGACAAATACAACAAGGCTGCGGAAATGCGGCGCGCTTCGATTGCGAATGAAAAGAGCGACTTCGCGGAAGTTGCGTACGACAGCGCCCGTGCCCAAGCCATGTGGGAAGTCACGAAGGAGTGGCAGCGTCCTTACCGCCGCTTCGACAAGCGCACTGTGGAGATTTCGGAGAAGAGCAAGAGCAATGCTCCGAACACCGTCAACATTACCAAGAAGCTCAATTCGATCATCATTCCGAAGATTGACTTCCGTGATTCGACGGTACGCGAAGCGATCGAATATCTCGGCAAGAAGAGCAAGGAACTCGACGAGGCGAAAGAGGGCGTAAATATCGTTCTCAAGCTCGACCAAAGTGGAATCTCGGCTCCGGCTCCGGTGCCTGCGGCTCCTGCTGGCGGCGGCATCCCCGGCCTCGACCCCGTTCCTGCGGCTCCTGAAGCGCCTGCGGCTCCGGTTGCAAGCGGTGGAGCGGATACGAAAATCACTCTCACGCTCAACAATGTTCCGCTCGTTGAGGCGCTCAAGTATATCACCACGCTGGCGAGCTTGAAATTCAAGGTTGAACCATTCGCGGTATCGGTTGTGCCGATCAATACGGACACATCGGAAATGTTCACCAAGGAGTGGAAAGTGCGCCCGGACTTCCTCGCGCGCATTCCCGGCGGCGGTGGCGGTGGCGGTCTAAATGCAGTGACGCCCGATCCTGCAGCCGGTGGGGTTGCTCCGCTTGGCGCTGCCATGACGGCGAAGGATACGCTCATCGCAGCGGGTGTTCAATTCCCGGCGGGCTCGATTGCAATTTACTCGAAATCGACAAGCACGCTCACGGTGAAGAACACCTCGGAGAACCTCGACCTCATCGAAAAGATAGTCGAGTCGCTCGAAAGCAGCACCGGCGTGACGCAGGTGGAAATTCAGGCGAAGTTTGTTGAAATCACGCAGAACAACCTGAAGGAACTGAGCTTCGACTGGCTGCTCGGCCAATCGAACGTTCCTGGAATCTCGACGAACAGCCTCTTTACCTCGGGTGGAACCCGCGGCACGCTGCCGCAGACCAATCCTGCGGATTTCGTATTCCTCCAAGGCGGAAGCCCGATCGGCCAGAATCCGATCACGGGTGGAAACCGCAGCGGATCGCTCGCCATCAGCGCCAACGCAATCGACGCGCTGCTCTTCGGTGGCGCAGGAAGCTCGGCAATCGCGCCCGGCATCTTCTCACTCGTTGGTGCCCGGACTGATCCACAGTTCCAGCTTGTGATGCGCGGACTGGACCAGAAGAAGGGCGTGGACCTTCTTTCGGCCCCGCGCGTTACGACGAAGCCCGGCCAGCAGGCGGTCATCGAAATCATCCGTGAATTCCGGTATCCGACGGAGTTCGAGCAGCCGCAGATTCCGCAGACCTTCGGCAACACCGGCAACAACGGAGGCGGCGGTCTCGCAGGTCTCCTTGGTGGCGGCGGAAGCGGATCATTCCCGGTCACGCCCACCACGCCGACGGCATTCGAAATCAAGAACACCGGTGTCACGTTGCAGGTCGAACCGCAGATCGGACCGGATGGCTACTCGATTGACATGAATCTTGCGCCGCAGGTTGTGGAGTTTGAAGGCTTCATCAACTACGGCAGCCCGATTCAAAGCACTTCGACGAACGCGCTCGGCCAGCAGGTCGTGAACGTCATCACGCCGAACGTGATCAACCAGCCCATTTTTGCGACCCGCAAGGTGACGACCAATGTTACCGTGTTTGATGGTGCAACCGTGGTGCTTGGCGGTCTCGTCCGCGAAGACGTTCAAAGCGTCGAGGACAAGACCCCGATTCTCGGTGACGTGCCGGTGGTCGGACGTTTGTTCCGCTCCAAGGTTGACCAACACATCAAGCGGAACCTCATCATCTTCGTAACTGCGAAACTCGTTAATCCGGCCGGTGACCTCGTCACTTCGGAAGACGAAGTCGAAGAGAAGGTGGAGGCTCTCCCGATGCCTGATCTCCCGCCGCCGCCGCTCCCGGCGCTGACGGGCTTTGGCAAGTAAGTTTGGTGCCTGTTCTCGGGCTGACCGGAGGAATTGCGACGGGTAAAAGCACATTTGCCCCGCGATTTCTTCGTGAGCTTCCGCGGGCAAAGTATTTTGACTCGGACCTGTGCGTCCACGAGTTGCTCGCCGGCGACGAAAGCGTGAGGGAATCCATCCTTGCGGAGTTCGGGCCGGCAGCGCTCGGGGAGGACGGGCGTCCAAGCCGTGCCAGTCTGAGAAACATTGTATTTTCCAGCGGCGAACGCCGGAAGACTCTGGAATCCATCCTGCATCCTGCGGTTCGAGCCGCGTGGATGGCGCAAGCAATTCGTGCCCGTGCCGCAGAGGATTGGCTGCTGGTCGACATCCCGCTTCTTTATGAAACGGGTGCCGAGGCGGAATTCGATCGTGTGATCGTGGTCGCCTGTCCGCCCGAAACCCAGCGGCGGCGATTAATTTCCGAGCGAGGGCTTGCACTGGAGCTCGCGGAGAGGATAATGGCAGCACAACTGGACGTCGGCGTTAAGACCCAGCGAGCCGATCACGTTATCTGGAATGACAGCACCGTCTCCAATCTCGACGGACAGACCCGCCTCCTCGCGGCCTGGCTCAAGCAGTATTTTGGAGACGGGAACGTATCATATGAACCCAACAAATAATTGTGCGGGGGACGAAGTCCTCCCGATTTACACACCCGTGGCACTGCCCGTGACCGTGGGCGCTTCGGAAGCGCCCGCATCGGCGCAGCCTGCGACTGCGTCTGCGGACGAGAATTTAAACGAGAATGGCGACCCTCGCGCCGTCGTTCCGGAGCTTGCGCCCCGCGACTTGTGGCTTGATGAGCTTCACTCGCTCACCGTGCAGGAATTGCACGATCGGTTCGCGCAGCTTAACATGCGTCCCAATCCTGAAAAGACGCGCCACTATCTCGTGTGCGATTTGCTCCGAGCTTATCACAAGCTTGGCTACAAGCTGCTGGCGGAGGGCGTGACTGAGTTCATCACGAGCGATGGATGTGGCTTTGTGCGTTTCCCCCGTTACAGCTTCCGGCCGTGCCCGCAGGATCCGTTTTTTCCGTTCCAACAGGCAAAGAAATGGCGCATGCGCGGCGGTCATCTGGTGCAGGTGCGGTTTCGTCCTGCCGAGCACAAGGAGAAGCACTTCATGGTCGAGGAGATTGTCTCCGTGGAAGGCAAGCCATTCGCCGAATGGGAGCCACCGCGTGATTTCGAGACGTTGACGCCGCGGTTTCCCGATGCGCGCATCCGGCTTGAAGGAGTGGGGCGCACGTCGGTTACGGCCCGGGCAGTGGATATCATTGCGCCGATTGGGCGCGGTCAGCGTGGACTGCTCGTTGCGCCGCCGAGGGCTGGAAAGACGATACTTTTGAAGGAGCTCGCGATCGCGGCGCTCGCGAATAATCCCGGGCTTCACGTTATGCTTCTGCTCGTGGACGAGCGGCCCGAGGAGGTCACCGATTTGCAACGCAGCGTGAAAGGGGCGGAGGTGTATGCCTCCACGTTCGACGAACCCAGCACGCGCCACATCCAGGTTTGTGAAATCCTTTCGGACCGCGCGAAGCGGCTCGTGGAGCAGGGGAAGCACGTGTTGATTTTCCTGGATTCGATCACGCGGCTTTCCCGCGGATACAACAATGCGCGACCGGGCGGAGGTCGCATCATGACCGGTGGTCTCGATACGAAGGCGCTCGTAAAGCCGAAGAAGTTTTTCGGAAGTGCGCGCAACACCGAGGAGGCGGGAAGTCTTACCATTCTCGCGACGGCGCTGGTTGAGACGCACAGCAAGGCGGACGACATCATTTTTGAAGAATACAAGGGCACCGGAAACATGGAGGTGAAGCTGGATCGCTTCCTCAGCGACCGGCGCGTGTTCCCCGCGATCGACCTTCTGCAAAGTGCGACGCGTCGCGACGAGTTGCTGTATCATCCCGATGAATTCAACCGCATCATGGTGCTGCGGCGGCAGCTTGCGTCGTTGCCTGCGCTGGAGGCGACGGAAGTGCTCATCCATGCTCTGAAGGCGACGCAGTCGAATGCGCAGTTATTGATGGGAGGGTTGCGCGGCTGAACCAGTCGGAGCACGAGAATAGCGAAGTTCCAACACCGCTGGTCCCGCTTACGGACACGAGCGATGCACTCGCCGAAGTACTTCCGCACTTTGAGCCGCATGAGCGAATCGCCGTCGATACGGAGGCTGACTCGTTGCATTGCTACTTCGAGAAATTGTGCCTGATTCAGGTGACCGTTCCCGGGAAGGACTTTCTCATCGATCCGCTTGCTCCGATGGATCTCTCACCGCTTTGGAAGAGCTGGGCGGGGCGTGAGTTGATCTTCCACGGTGCGGACTACGATCTGCGCCTGCTCCGCCGTGCGGGATGCCCGCCACCTACACGGATTTTTGACACGATGCTGGCTGCTCGGCTCACGGGCGTGAAGGAATTCAGCTACGCTGCGCTCATGGAGAAGCGCTTTCAAATCCCCATTGCGAAGGCTTCGCAAAAGGCAAATTGGGCGCGGCGGCCGCTTTCTCCGCAGATGATGGAGTATGCGGTGAATGACACACGGCATCTCGGTGCGTTGCGGGACATGCTGAGCGACGAACTCGACCGGCTCGGGCGGAGAGCGTGGTTTGACCAGTGCTGCGAACGGGCAATCCGGCAGTCGGAAGTGGACAAGGAACACGATCCCGACCAGGTGTGGCGCATTCCCGGCAGTGGATTGCTCCGCGGACGTGCTGCTGCGATTTTCCGCGAGCTCTGGCACTGGCGCGAGGACGAGGCAAAGCGTGTGGACAAGCCAACCTTTCACATCCTGCACAGCGAGATGCTGATCAAGGCTGCGGAGCGGATTCACGCGGGCGAACGTGTGGAGTTCAAGCACATCCGCGGCCCCCGTGCGCAGCGCTTCTTCGAGGCTGCGAGAAAAGGCATTTTGTGCCCCGAGGCAGACTGGCCGAAGGTGATTCGCGCGCCGCGAAATCGTCCGTCCCAGCAACAGTATGCGCGCTTTCTGGAACTGAAGAAAACCCGAGACGCAAAAGCCGAGGAACTCAACCTCGATCCTTCGCTCATCGCGGCGAAGGCTGCACTCGAAGGGCTCGCATTCCGCCCCGAGGAAGCGACGGCGAAACTGATGCCGTGGCAGCGCGAGCTTCTTGGGGTTTAGGCGGACCGTTCCGCCTGAATCGACTGTTCGCCTTGCCCAGGATGCGGTAATTGCCGGGAATGAAAGCTATCTCTGCGATTCGATTCGTCTTCGCTCTGCTCACGTGTTCCCTCGCGGCAAAAGCGGAAGACGTGAAGGTGCTCACCTTTAATATCCGCTACGACAACCCCCGCGACGGTGCCGATGCGTGGCCGAACCGCCGGGAGGCCGTGGCGAAGGAAATCGCGCGGGCCGACGTGGCGGGCTTGCAGGAAGTGAAGCCGAATCAGCGCGCTTGGCTGCGGGAGCGGCTTCCGGAGTTTGAGTTCATCGGAATCGGCCGTGAGAAAGATGATACGGATGAAGCGGTTCCCGTCGCGTTTCGTAAGGAGCGCTTCGAATTGGAGCAATCGGGCACGTTCTGGCTTTCCGAGACGCCGGGAGTTCCTGCAAGCAAATCGTGGGATTCGTCGCTCCCTCGCATCTGCACGTGGGTGCGGCTTCGCGATCGCCGCGACGGCTCGCGCCTCGCCCTGTTTAATGTGCACCTCGACCACCGGGGCGCTGACGCACGCGATCGGGGAATCGGTGTCGTGCTTGAGCGGATGCAGAAGGCCGGCGCGCCGGTGCTGCTGACGGGTGACTTTAACTGCGGTCTGGGCGAGGCCCCCGTTAAGCGAGTCGCCGCATGGCAGAAGCCTGTGTTGGTTTCCGGCTTGGTGGCGCTTGAGCAGTCGGACGAAGGCACTTTCAATGGATTCACGGCCCGTGCGGATGGTCCGGCAATTGACTACATTTTCGGCGAAAAGGGTCGTGTGAAGTTTGTTTCCCGAACGGTTGTGAAGACCAAATATACGGGAAGCGACGGGGCAGAACGGCAGGTATCCGATCATTACCCGGTTGTTGCTGTTGTTTCGATCGACGGAAAGTGAACGAAAACGGTGCCTTGGGGGTCTATTTCCGACTGCTGGAAATAACAACTTTCTGACAAAACTAACATTCCCTTCGGGATAAACGTCGATACAGTCCGCAAAACACCAAAAACAGCCATGAATTCGGCCACGCTCCCTGACTCACTCGTCGCGCAACTTCGCTCTTACGAACAGCGGTTGAAGCGAATGGAAACCATCGCCGCCGTGACCGGTGGCCTTGCGGGTTTGCTGATCACTTACGTGCTTCTCTTTGTGGCGGATCGATTTGTGAATACGCCGATTGCAGCGCGCATCGTGCTGACGGCGACGGGTGCGATTCTCGCTGCGATGTTTGCGCAAAGCTGGGCGCGTTACTGGCTGTGGACGCGGCGTGGCCCTGCGCAGCTCGCAAAGCTCTTGCAAGGTCACTTTCGAGGCCTCGGCGATCGTCTGCAGGGCGTGATCGAATTGACGGAGTCGAAGGATCTGCCCGCGAACATCTCGCCGGCGTTGCTCCGTGCGGCTGTCCGGCAGGTCGCCGAGGAGTCCGGGCGCTGCAATTTCGAAGAGGCGGTGCCGACGCGTCCTGCGAAGCGTTGGGCGTTCGCCGCGACGGTTGTTGCCGCGCTCGCGGCAGCGCCATTCCTGCTCGCGCCGAAAGCCGCGACCAATGCCGCCAAGCGCTGGGCGATGCCGTGGGCCGAGATCGAGCGGTTCACGTTCACGACTGTAGAGCAACTGCCTGCCGAGCTTTATGTCGCGCATGGCGAAAAGTTCGAACTCGCAGTCGGGCTCCGCGCCGATGCGCAGTGGAAGCCGGGAAGCGCGACTGCCCGGATTGGCGAGCAGGAGAAATTGACTGCGGATGTTTCGGACAATCGCGCATTGTTCCAGTTTCCCGGCCAGACGAAGGACGGAGTCATCGCGCTGCGGTTTGGAGATTATTTGAAAGAGATCGCAGTTCATCCGCTCCACCGTCCGGAACTCAAGGAGCTGTCCGCGCGCGTGACGATGCCCGCATATCTCGGTTATCCGGAACAGGCCGTGAAACTGCACGGAAGCGCGGGCGAGTTTCTCGAGGGAAGCAAGGTTTCGTTTGAGGGAACCATCGCGCGCGGAGTCGGCCGCGGAGAAGTGGCGGGAGTGGATTTCACATGGCCTGCGGCTGCCGAGCAGAACTCGTTCAAGACGCCATCCATCGCCCTCGCGGATCTAGGGAGCGAGGTCCGTTTCAACTGGGCGGATGTTCACGGTCTGGCTCCGGTTCAGGCCTACGGGTTGCGCGTTGGGACCGCAAAAGACGCCGAGCCCCGCATTGAGGTGCAGAACATGGAGACGGAACTCGCGATTCTTCCACACGAGTCCGTGCAGTTCACGCTCGCTGCGAGCGATGACTTCGGGCTGAAGGAAACGTGGCTTTCTTGGGAGATGCGTCAGGCCGGTCAGAAGAAGGAAGAGGAAAAGGGAAAGAAGGAGGCAGCGAAGAGCCCGTTTGAGTCACTTTATGCGGATTGGAAAAAGGAGGCGACCGCGAAGAAAGATGCCGCGACTGCAGAGAAGCCGAAGCCCGAAACGCCGCGCGTTGCCGGTGCTCAGACGATGAAGGAGATGGTTCGTCCGGTCCGGTGGGCGCCTGCCGATTGGGGAGTCCCTGCGGATTCGGTTATCGAACTCACGGCAAACGCGCTCGATTATTTCCCGGGCCGGAAACCTGTGCAGTCTTGGAAATACACAATCTTCGTGTTGAGCCCGGAGAAGCACGCGGAGCGCATTCGCGAGAGGATGGATAACGTCCTGAAACAGCTCGATGAGCGCATTCGCGATGAGGAGCGGCAGCTTGAAGAATCGAAGGAAATTGCGGATCGGAAGGACATCGACTCGGAGAAGGCTGGCGAGGACATCAAGCGCGCCGAAGCCGGGGAGAAGCAGAATTCCGAGGAGTTGAAGAAGCTCGTCGCCCAGATGCAGGACATCATGAAGGACGCGCTCCGGAACAAGGACATCCAGAGCGACACGATCAAGGAGTACAGCGAGATCGCGAAGAAGCTCGATGAAGACGCGAATCAGGCACAGAACAAGGCGTCGGATTCGCTCGCGAAGGCCGGACAGTCGTCGAAGGAGCAGCGTCAGGGCGAGATGAAGCAGGCGCAGAATCAGCAGCAGAAAGCGCTCGACGCGATGCGCGAGGCTGCGGGCAAGATGCAGACGACAAACGAGAATCTGTTTGCGCGGAACTTCTACAACCGGCTCCGCCACGCAGCTTCGCAGGAATTCAAGATCTCAGACGGGTTGAAGAAGCTCGCAAAGGCGACGGTGGGATTGAAGCCGGATGAAATCGCCGATGATCACAAAAAGGAGTTCGACGGTGTGGCGGGAAATCAGGACGGCGCCGTGAAGGACGTGAGCGGCATCCAGAATGACATGACCGCCTTTTTGCGCCGCATTCCGAACGAGAAATACGAGTTGGTGGTGAAGGAGATGGAGGAGACCAAGGTGGTTTCCGAACTCGGCGAACTTGCCGGGTTTGTCCGCGCGAACCTCGGACTGAAGAGTGTGGGCCGCGCCAAGCAGTGGGGCGATCAACTCAACAAATGGGCCGAAGCAATCCAGAGTGAATGCAACTGCAAGAACGGTGGGGAAGGCGAGCAGGACCCCGATTTGATGGAGTTGATGATTTCGATGGTCCGTGCGGCCGTGGCGCAGGACACGATTCGCGACCAGACGACGGAGCTTGAGAAAGCCAAGGCAGCAGACAACTACGCTGCCGAGGCGGTAAAGGTCAGCGCGATACAGAGCGGTCTCGCGGGCAGCGTCAAAAAACTCACCGAAGATCCGAAGTTCGCAAAGTTCATGGATAAGTTCGGCCCCACGCTCGAGAAGGTGGACGAGTTGATGCGGGAATCAGCGGGTGAACTCAAGGCGCCCCGCACGGGCGATGAAGTGGTCCAGCTTCACGGCACGATTATCGAGATTCTCGTTCCGCCGGATAAGAAGGGTGGAAGCCAGAGCCAGTCGCAGATGCAGAAGATGATGCAGCAGATGGCGAAAGGCAAAAAGCCGGGGCGCAACGCGTCGTCGAACCCGAGCGCGCTTGCCGGTACGCCGGCGGATGGTGCCGCAGGCCGCAACAAATCGAACTCCCGAGTCGTCGACAAGAGCGGTGGATCTTCAAGTGCGGGCGAGTGGCCCGAGGAGTTCCGCGATGCGTTGCAGAGTTACATCCAGTCGATCGAGGAGAAGAACTAACCTGTGACGCGTTTCCGTTCATCGTGGATCGCGCCGTTGGTCCTCGCGGCCTTGGCGGTCGCGCGCGGGCAAACTCCGCTCGGTGCCGATGTCGAAATTTTTGGAGCGGACCCGGTTGAGGAAAAGCGGGCGCCGGATGTCGTCAAACCGGCGGCGAATTTGCTGCTGAACATTTTCGGTGCAAAACGGATTTCCTCCTCATCGTCCACGCCGAAGACCCCGAAGGTGGAGGGAATGGAGCATACGCTTCTGTTCACTGATGGCCGGCAGATGCGTGGGCGGATGGTGGAACTCACAGCGAACGAAGTCGTATGGAGCCGTATCGATGTGAATCAGCCGCTTCGTTTCGGGCGGAAGGACATCCGCCGCGTTTCGCTTCGCGGGCCGGTTTCCTCCTCGGACAATGATTTCGTCATGCAGCAGGCGGGCACTTCGAAGAAATCCGAGCCGACCTCCATGGCGACCGTGAAGCTGGGCGGGACGGACTGGATGCACGGCGAGGTCTCCAGCGCCGACGGGCAGACCTATTCGGTAAAGCTTCCCGGCTCCACATCGTTCACCGTGACCCGTGAGCAGATTGGCTGGATGTTTTTCGGGAAGGAAGCGGTGGCTGGCTTTGGACTCGATTTCGCCAATGTGGAGGCGTGGACTATTTCGGGCTCTCCAGCGGAGGATTTGAAGGACGGACGGATCAAGTTTCCAAAGAATGCGTTTGTGGCGAAATCGATGAAGCCGCCGAAGCGCTTCGAGGTCGCCTTTGAGATTCCCGTCGCCAAGGCGGAGGAAGCCGCGTTTCAGCTCTGGCTGCAGCCGTTTTCGCCTCGGCCCAATTCCTACAGCACGGGCACTGTGCAGCTGAGCATCGGCGAGAGCGAAATGGAGCGCTGCATTTACGAAAACGGATTCAAGCGCGACAAAGTGAAGCTGCCTGCGGATGCGCCGGCTGCGAAGGATGGATGGCATCGCGTCCGTGTTTTTTACGATGGCGTGGATCGAAAACTCACCGTGATGCGCAATGGCGCAAAAGCCGCGGAGTGGGCGCTCGCGGACGATAAGGTGAACGGTCGCGAAACTCTGCGAGGGCTCTGCTTTAACCGCGAAAACATGGGCGATGTGGTGGTCGGGAACTTCCGACTGTTACCGTGGGACGGCAATCTCGCAGAGACCGAGCAACCTGCCGACACCGACCGGCTTTCGCTGCCGAGCACGCCGACAGAGACCGGGCGCACCACCGCGATTTCCGAAAAGAAGATTACCTTTGGCGGAGTGGAAAAGGATCTGATGAGCGGGACGATGCTCCGGTTTTCCGACACAGGAAAGGGCATGGCGGATGCGGATGCGTTACTTGTTTTTGGCCAGAATGGCGAACTGTCCGCCGGTGGACTCGAGATACGCGAAGGCCGCGCGAAGTTTCGCACGAGCTTTTCGCCGTCGCTGGAATTGGAGACGACTTCGCTCCAGACGATAGCCTTTCCGTCGAAAAGCAGCGAAGCCGCCGTGTCGGACGTTCTGGTTTTCAAAAACGCCGACGAGCTTCCGGGAAAGCTTGTCGAAACGATAAACGGCGGCGTGCTGAAATGGAAGACGCCCGCCGGATTCGATGTGGAAATCCAGCCGGACCGCGTTGCCGGAGTTCGATTCGGCGTGAAGCCGCATCCACCGTCGGCACCGCCCGGAGCGCGGGTCGCGGTGCGCGAGGTGAAGAAAGATGAGGAAAAGGAGGAGGAGCCGGCGAAACCAAAGCATTCCACGCTCGAGCTTCGAAATGGTGATCGGGTCGCCGGGGAACTCGTCGCGATTGGAAAAGACACGCTCAAATTCAAACACGCGCTTGCCGGGGAGCGCGATATCGCCGGCGCGCAGGCGTGGAGTTATTATACCAGCCCGGTCATCGATGGCGCGTCGGATTGGGGACAGAATGATCCCGATTACGGTGGCCGCCGCACGAGTACTCTGGATCGCTGGATCGCGCTGGATGGCGCCTTCTTTACGCGCACATCGGCAGGTGGCAGCGCCTTCAATGACAACTCGTATCTGACGCAGACAGGACTCCCTCTTCCGCAGAGATACGAGATCCGCTGCAGTGCCCGTGTCTTCGGCAACTCGGAGCCGTACTTCACGATTTCTCTCACTTCCAAAAACGGCAACAATCAGCTTAACCTTTCCTTCTCGTATGGTGAACTGAACATCCACGGCTATTCGCAGCGCGGAAATGGGCGGTCGTTCTCCACGGAGGTTCCGTTGCGTGGAAAATTTGGGCAATCGAGCCAGCGCAGCGTGCGGCTGCTTGTCGATCGCGAAAAGGGAACTCTCGCCGTGCTGATGGATGGAGTCCTGTTGAAAAAACTTGGCACGCGCAAGGAGGATACCTTCGTGAACCTCGGTCACACGATCTCGTTCTCCTCCTATTCGGGTTACAGCGCGACAAAGCTTTCGAACTTTTGGATTGGCCCGTGGAACGGTGAAATGCCGGGAACCGGTGCGACCGATGGCGGAGCAATTGCGCTCGCAAACGGAGATGTCGCCGCGGGCAAAGTGCTCGGTCTGCGCGATGGGAAAATGGCCGTTGAGACGGATGTGGGCGAATTCGAACTCCCGATGGACCGCATCGCCGGCGTGGAGTTTGGCGGTGCGCCGTCGCCAGCAAAAGCGGCCGGTCGGATCCGGCTCAAAGACGGTTCCATTTTCCACGTGGATGAGTTCAGGTGGGAGGCTGGCGCGCTTACCGCAAAGAGTGCTGCGCTCGGCGATCTGAAGTTTGCCGCGGCGGACGTGTCCGAATTGATTCTCGCGCCTCAGCCGATTCGCTTCCCGACTGCGCCTTCGTCGCCAAAGGCCGAGGAAAAGCCCAAGCCCGCCGAGGCGGCCGCCCCTGCCGTGCCGCTCGAACCCGCTCAAGCCGTCCCGAATTTATGAACACGCGCATTTTGTCCATCGCTCTGGCCTCCGTGCTTCCGCTTTCCGCGCAGAACGCTCCGGATAATACGTCCGAGTCGGCAAAGGACTTTCAGGTTTATCGCGGCACGCAGGTGTCGCCCGAGGTCGAGCGGATTTACGAGAAGGGACTTCGCTATCTTGTCCGCTCGCAGAACGACGACGGCTCGTTCCAAGGCCAGTACGGTACGGAGCCGGGAGTTGTCGGTTTCGCGCTCATGGCGCTTCTGTCCCACGGCGACGACCCGAACCACGGCCCGTATGCGAAGGCCATTCGCAAGTGCGTGGATTACATTTTGAAGAACCAGGGCGAGAACGGATACATCGGCAGTTCCATGTACAACCATGGGTTCGCGACACTGGGCCTCGCGGAGGCATATGGGGCTTTTCAGGACGAGAAGATCGGTCCCGCGCTGAAAAAGGCGGTGGAGTTAATCATCAGCTCGCAGGATAAAAACCGCTTCAAGGCATGGCGGTATTCGCCCGAGGCGTCCGATGCGGATTCCACGGTGAGCGGTGCGTGTTTCGTGGCGATGATCGCCGCGCGAAATGCCGGGCTGAAAGTGCCGGATAAGAACTTCGAGGATGCGCTGAAATTTTTCACCGACTGCCAGAGCCCTTCGGACGGAAGTATCGGCTACATGCCGCGCTCGGGTGCGCACGGCGGTTCGACGACTGCAATTGGCGTGGCGGCATTCGCCTATGCCAGAAAGCGGGACAACCCGACGTTTACAAAAGCGCTCAAGAAAATGAAGTCGGACGACGAGAGCGGCGGAGGGGGCGGCGGGTATCCGTTTTACCTCGAGTACTACGCAGCCCAGGCCTTTTTCCAAGGTGACTACAAGGGCTGGCAGGAATGGAACGACAAGCAGGTAAAGCGGCTCGCTGAAACGCAGAACGAGGACGGAAGTTGGGATGCTGGTCTTGGTCCCGGAACGTGCACGGCACTTGGCCTGCTCTCGATCGCGCTGAATTACCGTTACCTCCCGATCTACGAGCGATGAGAGTCCGGCGTTTGCACGCTATTTTGAAAACCAGCGCGTTCGCGGCCGGGTTGGTTGTGGCTGCGTTTGGTGCGATGGCTGCCGATGTTCAAGTTCAGGGTGGCGTAATTGAGATCGATGGCAACGTGCTCGAGTTTGACGGAGACGGTCTTTTCGAGTTGGGCGGCATCGGCGATGCAGCGCGGCCCGCAAAGAAGCCCGCTGCTGCGGAACCGGAGCCGGCCGGCAGTCAGTTGCTCGAACTCACCGATGGATCGCAGATTCACGGCACGCTCGTGTCGATGGGGAAAAGCGAACTCGTCTGGCAGCGTGCGGACGCAAATCTGCCTCTCGTGTTTTCGCCGGGCGACGTTCGCCGCTTGACCCTCGGCAAGCGTGTGGCGGCCAAGGACGTCGCAGCAAATGCCACGCTCAAGCTTGCGGGTGGTGACTGGCTCGTCGGGAAGGTCAACGCATTTGCCAATGATCGGTTCGCCGTCGAGCTCGGTGGTGGACCTTCGATCGAGGTGGAGAAAAAATTCGTCGAATGGGCGGTATTCGATCCGCTTCCTCCGGATGCGTATGAAGGCCCGCGCGGCCCGGCGGGTCTCTCCGGTTGGGAGACTCCCATAGCCGGAGCATGGAGTTGCTCGGACGATTCGCTCATCGCGAAGCAGTCGAGTGCAATTACCCGGAAGTTCGATGTGCTTTCAGAGCGTATCGACATCCAGTTTACGGCGGGCGATGGCGGCAATCAAAACCGCGGTCTCACGTTGTGGATTCAGCCGGAGGGAAGGACGACCGGCTACTCGGTCGGCTCCGTGTATCTTAGGTTTCAGGGGAATTCTGTTTCGATGAATTCATACGACGGCAATGCGATGAAAAATCAGTCCGTCAACTTTGAGCAGGACAACGCAAAGGCCGAAAAGATTTCCCGCTACCGTCTTCTTTACGATACGAAGGAGGGAACGCTTCAGGTCCGCGTCAACGGTGTGCGTGCGGCGGAATGGAAGATCGGCGTGCCAAAAACGCCGGCTCGCGTGAGTTCACTGACTTTCCAGCCGAGCTACTGGAGCTCGGATATGGCGTGGACGCTGAGCGGTGTAAAAGTTCAACCGTGGGATGGAGAAGCCATTCCGGACGGCGATCCGGATGACGCCGGAAAGGACATTATCAAGCCGACACCGACGATTCGCAAAGCGGGCGTTTTTGAAGGCCTCACCGCGGAGACCGTGATGTTCAGCGGCGCGGAAGTCTCGCGGAAGGATCCCGTGTTTTTACGATTCGGGAAAAAGCCTGCGCCGTCGGAATCCGCATCGATTGCCCGTGTGTGGCTGGCGCAGCGCGGGGAGTTCGATATTACAGCACTCGGTTTCAAAGATGGCGTCCTGAAAGTGCGCACGCCGTTCGCCGGCGAGATCGCGCTCCCGATTGCGGCGGTTCACGCGATCGAGTTTCCGCACAAGATGGGCGTCATCGATCAGGAGAATGCCGCAGCTACCGACTCTTTGGTTTTCAAGAATGGCGACCAGTTCCGCGGGGCGTTGCTTTCCGCAGCGAACGATCAGGGCGTGAAATGGAAACCCGCTAAAGGCGGCGAAGTGCAGTTCGAAAGCAAGTTGATCGCCGGAATTCAGCTAGCGCCGCGCAAGGATGCGAATCCAACGCCGTCCGGTGATGTCGCCATCCGTTGGAGGAATGGCGACTGGCTGACGGGAAATCTCGTCGCGTTTGAAAATGACCGGCTCGTTTTAAAAACCTCGCTTGCCGACCGGATGGAGATCCCCCGCGAGGGCCTCGCCGCGCTCTACCTCGGTCCGAGCGGCGAAGCGCCTGTGTGGGATGGCGCGAGCGGGCGCGATGTGTGGATGGAAGGTGCCGTGGCACCGGGTTACTGGAATGCCAATCGCGCCGTGAAGGACAAGGGCGCAGCACCGGGGCCGTGGAAGCACTTTGACGGCGCTTTCACGCTCGCGCAGTCGGGGCGCTCCGGTTCCTCGTCCGGCCCGAACGTCGGGCGGATCATCGAGAACCTCCCCGACAAGTGTGAAGTCAGTTTCGATGTCTCGCCGGCCGTGCAGACGTCGTTCGTTGCCCACTTTTTCTTCGATGACAACAAGCCCGGGATCATGGTGCAGGCTTCCGGCAGCTTCGCGTATCTTTACGACATGAGCCCGCGCGCGGCCCGTGCGATTGGGAATCAGCAGCAACAAATTGAACTCGGCGATTCGATCAGCAACGAGGGCAACACCCGGCGCTACACATTCTACGGCGAACGGAGCACCGGGCGATTCTACATGGTCGTGAATGGGAAGCTCGTCGGGCAGCTCAATCGCAAGGGCGGAGGAGACAGTCCAAAGCCCGGGCGTGGTATCTCGATTGCTCCGCAGGCTGGGAGTTCAAGCCCCACGATATCGAATCTTTGGGTGGCGCCATGGAGCGGCTCGTTGCCGCCCGCGGCGGGAAAGTCAAAAGTGAATCAAAATCGAGCTCTTGCGATTCCTGGTCTTCAAGCCCTCGTCGCGCCTCCGCGTGTTGTTGAGGTCAACGGACGCCGGGCTGTGAACATCCTCGGTGTTCCGATCACTCCCGCACAAGAGCAGCCCGCCGGAAAGGCCGAGTCTGCGGAGGAATCATCGGAGTCTGAGGTTCCGCTGGACGCTGTTGCGCTCGTGAACGGCGACGAAACCCGCGGCATTCTGAAGCGCGCGACGGCGGATTCGCTTTTCGTTGAATGCGAAGTCGGTGAGTTGGAGATTCCCGCGAAGCGTGCGACGATGGTTGAGTTTGCTCCTACGCCGGCGATGGCCGCAGCGGGTGCGCGATTCCGTCTTGCCGGAAAAGGAGCGATTACCGCGGAGACGTTTCGTTTCGAAAATGGACGCGTCGTCTGCCAGTCGCTATCGGCGGGCAAATTCGAGATTCCGGTCGCAGCGCTGAGCGAGATCATTTTTACGCCGGGCGCAAGGTCGCCTTTCGCTTCGCCTCCGATCGAGAGGAGCCTCGGGGGTGGAATGTTCAACGGGGCGGGCAACATAATCATCGAAGGCGAGCATCTCATCATCCGCCGTGCAATTCGCGAGCCCTGACGAACCCTGAGTGGTGCGGGATAAATCTGGTCCCGCGGTTCGTCCGGCGCGCAGGCGCAGCCGTTAACATCGAAAGAAGCCCAGTTGGGAGTTGAGGCCGGGCGGGATTCGCGGGAGTATCGCTCCATGATTCTCCGTGCTCTACTCCTGTTTACCGTCGCATCACTTGCGGCTGACGCACCGTTGTCTTTCACCGATTCTGCGCCAAAGCGGTATGAGTTCACTGCACGCGCGAGCGCGATTGATCCTCGTGCGAAGCCGCATCCGGAGATCGACTTCGTTTTTGAAAAGGACGGCAAGCCGCAGGATCTGCAGCACGCATCCGTGGACACGCGCGTTAAGCCGCAGGATCGGCTCGTCATCTGGCTCATGGGGCCCAATCCCGCGCTGTTCGAGCGCGTGAACAGCTACGGGTTGCACGCTATCAGGGTTCATTACGCGAATGGTTGGTTTGGTCGCTTCGGCAAGGAGCCGCCGCCGCCGGATGATAAGTTCCTTGGCAAGATCCGCCTTGAAGCCGCGACTGGTGAGGATTTCAGCGACGTGGTGAACATTCCGAAACCCGACGGCATCCACGAGCGGTCGGTGCAGTTCGTAAAATGGCTTGCGAAGGAGAATCCGCAGGGACGGTGGGATAGCTTCCTGACGCCCGATAAATCGGACCTCCGCTGGGAGAAAGTGATTCTCTCCGGAGCGTCGCACGGCTCCACGACTGCGGCGCGATTTGCAAAGCATCGGCGTGTCGATCGTGTCGTGATGTTCTGCGGTCCGCGCGACCAGTACGAGACCTGGCAGGGCCTTCCGTCCGCCACGCCGGCGAACCGCTACTTCGGTTTCAGCCACACGCTCGATGGCGGATGGAGCGGCGATCACTATTGCCGCTCGTGGGAGTTGCTCGGATTGCGCGAATTCGGGCCTGTCACCGACGTGGACAAGACTGCGCCACCCTTCGGAAACACACGCCGTCTTGTGACGAGCGCGGATGTGAAGAACGACGCGAAGCGTGCGCACGGCAGCGTGACTCCCGGTGGTTCCGCGGTGAAGGGGGCTGACGGAAAATTCCTCCACGAGAATGTGTGGCGCTATCTTTTTACCCATCCCGTCGAAGCGGTGGGGAAGCCTGTGCCGCACGATGAAGGCTGCCGGATGGACCTGCGCCCAGCCGCGAAATAAACCGATGTTCAGAACAGCAATGATTCTTGCGGCCGTTTCATCGGCTTTCGCAACGGAGCCTTTGAAATGGAGCAAGCTTCCGCCGATTCCTGATGCGCTGGGTGTCGCCGCGCCGTATGCGGGCGTCTCCGGCACGTCGCTCATCGTGGCGGGCGGTGCGAATTTTCCCGGCGGCATGCCGTGGGAAGGCGGGAAGAAAGTCTGGCACGATCGAGTGTGGGCGCTCGACAAGCCGGACGGCAAATGGCGTGAAGCCGGCAAGCTGCCGCGGCCGCTTGGTTACGGCGTGAGCGTGACTGCGCGCGGCGGCGTGGTGTGCGTGGGCGGAAGCGACGCGGATCGCCATTATGCGGACACATTCCTGCTCGCCACCGAGCCCGACGGCTTTCGGATCAAGCCGCTCGCGCCGCTCCCCATTCCGCTCGCAAACATGGCCGGTGCGCTCGTTGGTGATAATGTCTTCGTGGCAGGCGGCGCAGAAGTGCCCGGCGAAAAAGAGGCGACGAACCGCGCGTTCATGCTGAGTCTCGAGAAGAACGAGTGGAAGGAAATCGCTTCGCTTCCGGGAAAAGCGCGCATTCTAGCCACGGCGGCATCGGACGGTGACCGTTTCATGGTCTTCGGTGGAGTTGCGCTCGTTCCGGCATCGGATGGGAAAGTCGTCCGCGAATACCTGCGCGACGCGTGGGCTTATGACCGCAAAGGATGGTCGCAGCTTCCGGATATGCCCCGCACAGTCGCGGCCGCACCGTCGCCGCTGCCCAGGATCAGCGGCGCGTTTCAAGTGCTCGGTGGCGACGATGGTTCACGATTTGGTTTCCAGCCCGTGGAAAAGCATCCGGGATTTCCCGGTGTGATTCTCGCTTTCAAGGCCGACAAGTGGACGGAGCTTGGCGTCGTCCCCGCTCCGCGTGCGACGGTGCCGGTGACTTTCTGGAACGGTGCGGCGACCATTCCCAGCGGTGAAGTGCGACCTGGAGTGCGTTCGCCGGAAGTGTGGAGGCTGGAGGGTGCGGAAGTTGTGCCCGGCAATACACGCTCCACGGAAGGCCGCCAGCGAGTCCGGGTGATCGGTCGTTGATTCGAGCTTGTCCGGAATGCGTACAGGCAGACCGCCGTGGCATTGGCCGGGTGTTGTGATATGCGGGAACAAGCCTTGAACCACTCTACATCCACATCGCCCATGCGCACTGCGTGGCTTGTCGTCGCGCTGCTCGTCCCTGTCGCGCTGCTGAACTATCTTGATCGGCAGCTCCTCGCGGCGATGAAGACATCCATCAGCATCAGCATCCCCGCGCTTGCGGACGACGCAAACTGGGGTTTGCTGCCGGCTTTGTTCAAGTGGAGTTACGCGATCTTCAGCCCGGTCGGAGGCTGGCTCGCCGACAAGTTCAGCAAACGCCGGCTGATATTCGGCAGTCTGGTTGTCTGGTCCGGGATGACGATTGCGACGGGCAATTGCCACTCGTTCGAGAGCATGTGCGTCGTGCGTGCTTTGATGGGAATCAGCGAGGCATTTTACATACCTGCTGCGCTCGCACTGATTGCCGATTACCATGATGGCGAGTCGCGTTCGAGGGCAGTCGGCTATCACCAGATGGGGATTTACATCGGAGTAACCCTTGGCGGCTTCAGCGGATTCGCGGCAGGAAATCCGGACGCGGCCGGCTACAACGTGAATCAGTGGCGAATGGTTTTCGATGTGTGCGGTGTGTTGGGAATTGTTTACGCGGTGCCGCTTGCGATGCTCCTGCGGGACGCGCCGAGGAAAGCGGACGCAAAGCCGCGCGGGGTGCCGGCTTTGGAGGCGACAAGGGAATTGTTCACCAATCGGAATTTTCTCCTTCTGGCTGTCTGCTTCACGCTTCCTGCGATTCCGGGGTGGGTGATCAAAGACTGGATGCCCGCGATTTTGAAATCGGAGTTCAAGATCACTCAGGGCCTCGCGGGTGCGCTTGCTACGGTGTTCGTAAACTTCGCGTCGATTTTGGGAGCCGCGTCGGGTGGTTTGCTGGCGGATCGACTCCACGGGCGGACCGAGCGCGGGCGTGTTCTGGTGAGCGCGGCGGGGCTTTCGATTATCACGTGCATGCTGCTCGGCGTGGGATTTGCAAACGGCCTCATCGCGGTTGTCATTTGCCTCACGGTTTACGGTATCGGGTGGGGATTCTTTGACTGCAACAACATGCCGATTCTCAGTCAGGTTTCGCGACCCGAGGTGCGCGCGACCGGCTATGGATTTATGAATTTCATCAGCATCTCCATTGGTGGTTTTGCTGATCATCAGTTCGGTGCGCTGCGGAAGGCGGGTGTCTCGAACAGCGTGCTTTTTGCGTCGTTCGCGGCCGCAGTCGCGGTTGCCGTCGTGTGCATGCTGTGCATCAAGCCGCAGGCCGCGAAGACGGAATCATGATTCCAGTATCTCCTTTATGACCAAACAAAGACTCACCGGCCTCGTGGCCGCGACTCACACTCCGTTCCACGCTGATGGCTCGCTTAATCTGGATGCCGTCGATAAGCAGGCTGCCCATTTGCAAAAGAGCGGCGTCGGGACTGTTTTCATCGGTGGAAGTACTGGCGAAAGCTCGTCGCTCGCGCTGGAGGAACGTCTCGCGCTTTGCGAGCGATGGTCCGAGGTCATCAAGGGCACACCGCTCCGGCTGGTCGTGCACGTCGGGGCAAACTGTTTGCAGGACGCCCGCGCGCTCGCACGGCAGGCGGAGAAGGTCGGCGCGGCTGCGATTTCTGCGCTGTGTCCGTCTTACTTCAAGCCGCGTTCGGTCGATATGCTCGTGGCCTGCTGCGAGGAGATCATCCGCGATGCGCGGGAGATCCCGTTTTACTTCTACGATATCCCGGCGCTCACGGGTGTTTCGCTCTCGATGCCTGATTTTCTCGCTGCGGCGAAGGACCGGCTGCCCAGGCTCGCGGGCTTGAAATTCACGAATCCCGACATGATGGCCTATCAACTCTGCCTTCGCGCGGATGGCGGACGATGGGATGTTCCGTGGGGAATCGACGAGCACATGCTCGGCGCGCTGGCCCTTGGTGCGCAGGGGGCGGTGGGCAGCGGGTTCAACTTCGCCGCGCCGGTTTACAACCGGCTCATCGCGGCATTCGAACGCGGCGATCTTGCTGCGGCCCGGGAGGAGCAGTTCCGCGGAGTCCGGCTCATCCAGCTTTTCGTGAGCTACGGCTACATGGGTGCGGCGAAGGCTGCGATGAAGATGCTGGGCGTGGATGTCGGCCCGGCGCGCTTGCCAAACAATTCGCTCTCGCCCGAACAGACTGCAAAACTGCGCGGCGAGTTGGAAGTAATGGGCTTTTTTGACTGGGTGAAATGAGCATCGACCTCGCGCGCTACGGCGCAATCTATCGCGATGCGTTACTGGATGACATAATTCCTTTCTGGCTCTGGCACGGTCTGGATCGCGAGCACGGCGGAATGCTCACCGCGCTCGATCGCGATGGATCGCTGCTCGACACGGACAAAAGCGTGTGGTTTCAGGGCCGCGCCGGCTGGATGTTCGGCTCGCTGTATAACACCGTGGAGCAGCGTGCCGAGTGGCTTGAGGCTTCGCGGAGTTGCGTGGAATTCCTGCGGGCGCATTGCTTTTCGCCGGAGGGCAAAATGTGGTTCACCGTCACGCGCGACGGGCGACCGCTGCGGATGCGGCGGTATGTTTTCAGCGAATCGTTCGCGGCGATTGCGTTTGCCGCTTACGCGAAGGCGACGGGCGATTTGCGTGCCGCAGATGAGGCGGCAAAAGCGCTCGCGATCTATCTGCACTACAGCTTCACGCCCGGTGCGATGTTGCCGAAGTTTGAGCCCACCCGCCCGATGAAGGGAATCGGCGCACACATGATCGGAATGGTCACCGCGCAGGAAATCCGTGCGAATCTTGGCGATATCGAAGTTTCCGGAAAGACGTGCACCGAATGGATCACGGCCAGCATCGCTGAAATCGAGCGAGACTTTCTAAAGCCGGAACACGAGGCGCTGATGGAGGTCGTCGCGCCGGATGGAGCGGTCATTGATCATATCGACGGCCGCACTTTGAATCCCGGCCATGCCATCGAGTGTGCGTGGTTCATCATGCACGAAGGCCGTCACCGCAAAGACGAGCGTCTCATCGCCCTTGGTGCGAAGATCCTCGACTGGATGTGGGCGCGAGGCTGGGACCGCGAGTACGGCGGACTGCTCTACTTTGCAGATGTTCTCGGCAAGCCCGTGCAGGAATACTGGCACGACATGAAATTCTGGTGGCCGCACTGCGAAGCGATTATCGCCACGCTGCTCGCTTGGAAACTCACGGGCGAGGATCGTTACGCGGCAATGCATGCACAGGTGCACGACTGGAGTTTCGCGCATTTCCCGGATCGCGAGCACGGTGAATGGTTCGGCTATCTCCATCGCGACGGCTCCGTCTCGCAGCGTGCGAAGGGCAACATGTTCAAAGGTCCGTTCCATCTGCCGCGGATGCTTGCGTATTGCTGGAGAGAGTGCGCGCCGGGAACACGATGATTGAACCAGTCCGCGCTGCGGCGTAGATGTTTGTGATGTCCGACCACCCACAACGTCTCGTTTCCCTTGATGCCTTGCGCGGATTCGACATGGCCATGATCATAGGTCTCGGCGAATTCTTTCGCGCACTTGCCACGGTCGCAGGTGCCCCCGCTTTGGCTGCGCAATTTGAGCATGCTGCATGGGAGGGTTTTCGGATCGAGGATCTCATTTTTCCTTTGTTCGTTTTTATCGCGGGGGCATCGCAAACGTTTGCGCTGCCACGCGCATCAAGCCGGTTCGGCAGAAGCGGTGCCGCACTGCGATTGATGAAGCGCTGTGCGGTTTTGTTTCTGCTCGGTGTCCTTTATAGCGGGGGATTTTCGAAGGGGCTGGATGGCGTCCGCTGGCTTGGCGTGTTGCAGCGAATTGCCCTCGCTTCGCTGGGCGCGGGGCTGTTTTCGCTCTGGTTAAAGCCGCGCGGCCTATTGGTGGTGCTCGTTTCGTTGCTCGGCGGATACTGGGCGTTGCTCACGTTCACGAATGGCGGCAACTTCGCGGAGGGGATGAACGTCGCGAATCAGTTCGACGCACGTTGGCTGCCGGGGCGGAAATACAACGGTGATCACGACCCCGAGGGCATTCTCAGCACGCTCCCGGCCATCGCCACTGCGCTCCTTGGCGTCCTGGCGGGAAAATGGCTTCAAAGCGGAGCAACGGCTTCGCGAAAATCACTCTTGCTGGCTGTGGCTGGTGCGACATTGCTCGCGTTAGGATGGTCGTGGAATTTGCAATTTCCCGTCGTGAAAAAGCTGTGGAATTCAAGCTTTGTTCTCGTTGCCGGAGGCTGGAGCGCGCTTTTGCTAGCGCTCTTTTACTACATCATTGAGATTCGTAACTGGCGCGCATGGGCTACTCCGTTTGTGTGGATCGGTATGAATCCCATCACCCTCTACATTGTCGCAAACCTCGTGCAGCCCCGCGCCCTCGCCACGCGGTTTACGGGCCCAATTTCGCACGGTCCGTGGGAATGGATTGGGCCGGCGGTTGCTTTTTGTCTCCTCCTCCTGCTCGCACGTTTTCTCTACAGGCGGGGAGTTTTCATCCGCGTCTGACGCGTTGGAAATCAGGCCGGCGGCGGATGTCATTAATGCCGCGGAAACAAAATAGGCCGCACAGAGCAGTGCGCTCCATGCGGCCTATTAAAAATAATCCGCAGATTAGACTTTAGCTGCGGAGTATTCCCATCCCTGGCGATACTTCGCGCGTTTCACGAACTTGTTGGCGTCGTCGTGATTTGTGACCTTGAGCGCGGCGCTGTCCCACGCGAGGCGTTTCCCGGGGAAGCGCATCGCGAGACCGCCGATGAGGGTCGTCTCAGTGAGCGGAATCGAGTAATCGAAGTGGCCCATGTATTCGAATTCCTTGCCATTTCGAATCGCCTCGGCCCATTCGGCCTGCGGATTTCCGGCACGTACGCTGCGCGCTTCCGTCTTCGGGATTTTGTCCGCAGGGAACGCGTCGCGGCGGGCTTTCGGCCACAGTTCCATGTCTTTCGCCTGGTCGTTTTTGTTCAGGATGACGCCCTCGCTTCCGACGATCATCCATCCGCCTGCGCTGGCCTTTCCTTTCGGGAATGCCTCGGCGAAATCGATCGCAGCAGGGAACTCGGGGAGATACGGCGAGCCATCGGGCTTCTTGCCTTCGTACCAGTAAAACGGAACGTCGCCGTGGCCGGGAACGCCTGTGAATTCAAGCTTCACCACCGAGCCGGTGGGCCAGGCGATGTCGGTTAGGTCGTCGACCTGTGTGGCCGTGACGAAGCTCGGAACTTTCAGCCCGCAAGCCACGAATGGTGCGTCCATCAGATGGCAGCCCATGTCGCCGAATGCGCCCGCTCCGTATTCGAGGAAGCCGCGCCATTTGAACGTATGGACGTTATCCGAGTAGATTTCATCGGGAGTTGCGGCGAGCCACCGTTCCCAATCGAGTGTCGCGGGCACTTTGCCTGAGTGGTTTAAAACCGCGGATTTGCCCTGCGGCCAGATCGGGCGGTTTGTCCAAACGTGGATTTCCTTCACCTTGCCGATTGCACCGGCTTTTACCCACTCGGTGGTCACTCGGTTGCCTTCGTAGGTGTGGCCTTGGTTGCCCATCTGCGTGATCACCTTCTTTTTCCGGGCGGCGATATGCAGTTCGCGGTTTTCCCAAAGGGTGTTCGTGAGCGGCTTCTGGATGAAGATGTGCTTTCCGTGCCCGAGCGCGTGCATCGCGGCCGGATAGTGGGCGTGGTCGGGCGTGCTGATGGTCACGGCTTCGATGCTCTTCACTTCGTCGAGCATCTTGCGGAAATCGGTGAACGCTTTCGCGTTCGGATACTTTTGCTGCGCCTTGGCCAGGCTGTTTGCGTCAACGTCGCAAATCGCGACCATTTCGTTGCCTTCCGCGGCTGCGGAGGCGTCGCTCTCGCCCTTGCCGGCTACGCCGATGGCTGCCATGCCGATTTTTTTGCCGGCACCTTGGGCGAAGATGACATTCGGGAATGCGCTGGCGGCTGTGATGCCGGCGATTCCGCGGAGGAAGGAGCGACGGGTTGTTCGTGGAGTGTAGATCATAGTGTGTTGGATGGAATGTTTGCCGTTGAAGCCGGCGAGGGGAGTTATCCGCAGAGCGCGGTAAAATTAGCGAACGAAAAATCTTCCGCGCAATTCTGTGTTTCCCAACTCCGCGAAAACGCACGAATCGCATGCTGTTTTCGTCAGAGTAGCGCCTCTGATGAAAAATATTTTTTGAAACACCGAGCACGCTGGAATCCTTTGTCCGCCTTGATTTCCGGCTCGTTTTCCACGCCAACCCCAAAATGTTGTGTCAACCGGCGCGAATTTTTTGTTGACCCGTCTAGCGGTTGTGGATACTTCGCTTTCCCCAGAGTGATGTTTACGCCCGACTCTGCAATATTTTTCTCCCACATGATTTTTCTACCTGCCGCCTACTGCGGTCGAAAGGGGGTGTCCCAGAATGGCTACTAAGAAAGCTCCTGCAAAAAAAGCTGCACCTGCTAAGAAAGCCGCGCCGAAGAAAAAGGCCGCTGCAAAAGCACCTGCAAAGAAAGCGCCTGCGAAGAAGGCTGCTGCTAAGAAAAAGTAAGGCTCCAACGCCTGAACAAGAAACATGGGAGGTGAATCCTTGGATTCACTTCCCATTTTTCGTGTACACGAATGACGCAGTCCTTCAGTGTGCGAAAATTTCTCACGCTCCCATTGCGCCTCCCGCCCTCGGCTGATACACCGCTCGGACTTTTGACCTTTTAACGCTCAATTTTCCGACTGCTCATGCCGAAAGACACTACTATTCAGAAAATCCTGCTCATTGGCTCCGGCCCTATTATCATTGGTCAGGGGTGCGAGTTTGACTACTCCGGCGTGCAGGCTTGCAAGGCGCTGAAGGAGGAAGGTTACACGGTCATTCTCGTAAACTCGAACCCCGCGACCATCATGACGGACCCGGAGTTTGCGCACCGCACTTACATCGAGCCCCTCACGCCCGAGGTGGTGGAAAAAATCATCGCGGCGGAGCGGCCGGATGCGCTTTTGCCGACACTCGGCGGACAGACGGCGCTGAATTGCGCGATGAAGCTGCACGAGATGGGCGTGCTGGAGAAATACAACGTCCGCATGATCGGCGCGAAACCGGCGGCGATCCACAAGGGCGAGGACCGGCTGGCTTTCAAGGAAGCGATGATCAAAATCGGGCTCGATATGCCGCTGAGCGGCGTCGCGCATACGATGGAGGAAGGGCGCAAAATCGCGGCGGAGATCGGGCGTTTCCCACTCATCATCCGTCCGGCGTTCACGCTCGGCGGTTCGGGCGGCGGCATCGCGTATAATAAGGAGGAGTTTGAGACGATCGTGGCGCGCGGGCTGGATATGTCGCCGGTGAGCGAGGTG
>SXGQ01075437.1_pt1 | contig 115611 bp, 112 predicted proteins | sample 3178371 | NCBI WGS metagenome assembly SXGQ01 (sample SAMN11356859, study PRJNA531348) | freshwater metagenome | isolation source: freshwater sample F1-20 | place: China: Fuxian Lake, Yuxi | collected 2017-12-25 | reverse complement strand
CTTGTGGCAAGTGCACGCCGTGTCGTGAGGGCGGAACTTGGCTTGAGCGCATTTTGAGTCGTGTCGTTGATGGCAAGGGAACGGCCGCCGATCTTGAGCAGTTAATTGAGGTTGGCACTTCAATTTGCCCTGGAGATTTCCCCCATGCCTCCAATGAGAAGTTGGGGCTAGCGGCGGTTCCTTTCCCATACAAGATGAACACCATTTGTTTCGTTGGACCATCGGCATATGCGCCTGTGAACTCGGCCCTGGTGCTGTTCCGCGAAGAGTTTGAAGCAAGAATTGTCAAACGACACACCATTCCTGTGACTGCTGTGGGAGCTGCGTTATGACCACCACCGAACCGAATATCGAAGTGGAGATACCTCTTGACCCCAATGCGATCACGATGTCGATCAACGGCAAGTCGGTAGCGGCGCGTAAAGGTGAATTGATTATTGCTGCGGCCGATCGCAGTGGCGATTATATTCCACGTTTCTGTTATCACCCACGGATGAGTTCTGTTGGCATGTGTCGTCAATGTCTCGTTGAAGTGGAAGGCCCGCGCGGACCGATGATGGTGGTCAGTTGTATGACTTCGGTAGGTGAAGGTCAGATTGTTCGCACCGAAACTGAGCAAGTGAAACGGGCCCAAGAGGGAATCGTCGAGTTGCTCCTCGCCAATCATCCGCTCGACTGTCCGGTGTGTGACAAGGGGGGCGAATGCCCATTGCAAGATCAGGCCTTTAGTCATGGTCCAGGGGAAAGTCGTTTCATAGAAGAGAAGCGTCATTACGAAAAGCCCATTCCGATTAGCGATTTAGTGTTGCTGGATCGCGAGCGTTGCATCTTGTGCGATCGCTGCACTCGTTTTGCCGATGAAGTCGCTGGTGATGCATTGATCCAATTCACCTCGCGTGGGAATAACACGCAAATTCAGACATTCCCAGACGAGCCATTTAGTTCGTATTTCTCTGGCAACACAGTGCAGATTTGCCCCGTTGGGGCCCTGACTGCTCAGCCGTATCGCTTTAAGGCACGTCCTTGGGATCTCGCTAAGATCGAAAGCACTTGCACGACCTGTTCCGTTGGTTGTCGCATCACACTCGAATCGAGTCGCGATGAAATGTTGCGCTATCAAGGCGTGGACAGCGATCCGGTGAATCATGGGTGGCTCTGCGACAAGGGTCGTTTCAACTTTGAGTCAATAAAGAGTAACCAACGCATTGAAAATCCAATGGTGCGGTCCGATGGAGATCTTGTTGCTACTTCGTGGAGCGTGGCTTTGTCTAGTGCAGCCAGTCTCATCGCCCAAGCGATCAAAGACGGGGGTCCACAAAGTGTGGCGATTCTCGGTGGTGCTCGCGGAACGAACGAAGACGCTTATGCGTGGGCACGTTTGGCGCAGTCCTTAGGTATCAGCAATGTTGACGCTCAATTTGATGATGGTCTTCCAACGTCGCTCTTTGGCTATGCCCAAGCAACGATTGATGAGGCTGCTCATGCCACGACAGTGTTATTGCTGTCTCCCGACCTCAAAGAAGAATTGCCGATTTTGTATGTGCGCTTACGTGATGCGTCAGAGAAGAAGCGCAGCAAACTCATTGAGTTTGTACCCAAGCAAACGGGACTCACGCGCTATGCCTGGAAGTCGGCCAGTTACGAACCAGGTCGTCAGGTGTCGGTGATCCAGCAGACGCTGACCGATCCTGCGGTAGCGGCTCAAATCGCTCAGGGCTCAGTTGTCGTCGTTGTCGGTCGGGCGAACTTGGCTGAAAACGATTCATTCACGATGGCTGCCCTTGATGCAGTGTTGGCCATCGCCCCACAGGCCACGGTCCTGCCAGTCGTACGTCGTGGCAATATCCGTGGAGCCGTTGAAACTGGATTGGTCATGGGGTCAACCAACTCAATTCTGCGATCGGCTATTGCTGGCGAGATCAATTGCTTGGTTCTCGTTGGTGCTGATCCGATGAATGACGTTCCCGATTCACATCTTGTACGTCAAGCGCTGGCAGCGGTCCCGAAAATTATCGCCGTTGACACAACGATGTCACCTTCGTTGCAACGTTGTGAGGTCGTTCTACCTGCTGCCGCTTTTGGCGAGAAGGATGGCACCACAACCAACCTTGAAGGTCGCGTCACACAACTCAACCGCAAGGTCAACGCACGCGGTACAGCCCGTCCCGATTGGATGATTGCTGTAGAACTTGGCGAGTTATTAGGCCATGATTTGGGCTTGGGATCGGTGCAAGAAATTCATTCCCAACTAGCACGCAATGTGGCGAGTTTCGCTGATGTTTCGCGTGCCGCATTAGCTGTGAATCCCGATGGTGTGTTGCTCCGTCGTTCGATGACCCAGCCACACAGTGCGACCGCCACGGAAGTTCCAGTTCACTCGGGTTTTGGATATCGATTAGTCGTCAGTCGCAAGTTGTATGACAATGGCACGAACGTCGCCCAGTCTCCGTCCTTGATGGGACTTGCCCCAAGTTCTGCATTACATATGCACCCGCTCGATTTCAGCAGTCTTGGAGTTGACGAAGGAACATCCATCAAAGTCTCAAATCACCGCACCTCAATCGTCATCCCAGTTGTGATGGACGAATCGATAGTACGTGGCACAGTGTGGGCGGCATGGGCACTGATTGGCGCGAATATCGGTGAACTGATTGATTCGTCACGTCTAGTCAATGATGTGAATGTGGAGACTCTGTGATGGTCGGCAGTGCATCACTACTCGGACTTGATCCAATTTCTATCGGCAATCTGATGTGGGCGCCCTTGCTCATTATTTTGATGAAGGTCGTCGTCGTCTTTGGAGTCGGACTAGTAGCCACGATGTTGATGGTGTGGTTTGAGCGAAAAGCAATCGCCGGCATGAATAACCGCATTGGGCCCAATAAGGCTGGTCCCTGGGGCCTCTTGCAAACCCTCGCAGATGGCACAAAGTTGTTCTTCAAAGAAGATCTGCTTCCTGAACGCGCCGACCGTTTTGTTTTTAGATTGGCTCCGTTCTTGGCATTCGTTCCCGCCTTTTTGGTGTGGTCAATCATTCCTCTCGGTGGAGATTTCTCGAACGGTAAAGATGGTCTCGTGACTTGGTTTGGTCACACCACGCGAGTGCAGTTAGCCGATCCTCCCGTGGGCATTTTGCTGTTGTTGGCGCTCTCATCAATTGCGGTCTACGGCATCATGCTGGCGGGCTGGTCAAGCGGCTCAAAGTATCCGCTGTTGGGATCAGTTCGAGCTTCAGCGCAGATGGTTTCTTATGAAGCTGCTCTTGGTTTGAGCGTGGCTACCGTCATCTTGTTGGCTGGCACATTGTCAACTAGTGGAATCGTTGGTCACCAAGGGAACTTCGCGAATTGGCATGTCATCTCAACGGGTGTCATTCCATTCGTGATCTTCATGATCGCCGCCACTGCCGAGATGAACCGTCCACCCTTCGACTTAGTTGAGGCCGAGCAAGAACTCGTGGGTGGTTTCAATACTGAGTATTCCGGCATCCGCTTCGGGTTATTTTTCTTGGCCGAATTTATGAACACCATTACCATGAGTGGAATCATTGTCACGCTGTTCTTCGGTGGGCCACAAGGACTCTTTGATATCCCCGGCATTCCTGGTGCGTGGGAAGGCACCCTATGGCTCATCGCCAAGATCGTGGTCTTCTTGTATATCTATGTGTGGATGCGTGCCACATTGCCTCGCTTCCGTTATGACCAGTTGATGAATCTCGGTTGGAAGATCTTGATTCCCGCTTCGCTGGGATGGTTCATGTTGATGGCCGTTCTGCGTCTTGCTCGGGATCAAGATTGGAATCGTGGTGTCGTGGTTACTGCTTGCATTGTTGTGCTATTACTTTGCGTGGGAATTTTGTCGTTAGCAAATCGTGTCAGTAAAGCCAACCGCGAACGTGAAGGAGCGATGTTCTGATGGGCTACCTCGGAGGATTTCTCGTCACCCTGGCCCAGGTAGGTCGGCGCAATAAAGTCACCCTCGAATATTCCGGTGGTCGCGAGAACAAAAAGGGCAAGCCACAACGCGATGAAAAAGCTCCTAAGCCAGAACGCTTGCACGGCCGCCATGTTTTGAACCGTTACGAAGATGGTATGGAGAAATGCATTGGTTGCGAATTGTGCGCCGGTGTGTGCCCAGCCAAGTGCATCTATGTCCGTGGTGCCGATAATGATCCAGAAAATCCGACCTCACCAGGTGAGCGCTTCGGCTTTGTCTACGAGATCAACTACTTGCGCTGCATTCACTGCGATCTCTGCGTTGAAGCCTGTCCAACGGAGGCAATCACAGAGTCGAAGTTGTTTGAGTTCTCATTTTTGAATCGTCAGGATGCGATCTACACAAAAACTGAACTCGTTGTCGGTGATGATGGCAAGCCACTGCAGTTGCCGTGGGAAGACTGGCGTGAGGGTGAAGATATTTTGACCTCTGGTTGGTTACGAGCAACGGCATCTTCTGGCGATGCGTCATTTGAAGGTGTTGTCGGTTGGAGTGGCGAACTCGGCTACGGCGTTCGTGCCCCTGAGCCTGCTCAAGATGAAAGTGATGGAGCCGCACGCTAATGGAACTTTTTGTCTTTGTCGCTGCTGCTGTCATGATTTTGGCTGGTGCTATCGGTGTTGTTGTTCGTAGTCACCCCGTGCATGCAGCTCTCAGTTTGATTCTCACATTGTTCGGCGTGGCTGTGATGTTCGTTGCCCAAGAAGCGCATTTCTTGGCAGCAGTTCAGGTGATTGTGTACGCCGGAGCAATCGTGGTGTTGTTCTTATTTGTGATCATGCTCCTTGGCGTTGATCGCACCGAAGACATTAAGACGGAGCCTTTCAAGGTGCAACGTCCACTTGCAGTCATCGTCGGACTTGGTGTCATTGGTTTAGTGACGGCTGCCGTCATCGCATCTCGTGATGTTGTATCAAGTCGCGGGTCCGGTCTCGTTACCTCGGACATGGCTGATCCCGATTCGAATATTCGTCAATTGTCACGCAGCGTGTTTGGGGATTATGTCGTTGCCTTTGAAGTCACATCTGTTCTTTTAGTTGTCGCCGTCGTGGGTACTGTGCTGCTGACTCGTCGCGTGAAGCCTGTCTCCAAGGAAACTTCATGATGTCGGCTCTCGTGTCTGCTGCAACCCCAACGACGACATGGTATTTAGTGTTGTCGGCGGTACTTTTTGGTATTGGCACCGTTGGAGTTTTAGTCCGTCGCAACCCATTGGTGATGTTCATGTGTATTGAATTGATGTTGAACGCTATCAACTTGTCTTTTGTGGCTTTGGCTAAGCGCATGGGTGACATCGGTGGTCAAACGACAGTCTTTTTTGTGATGGTTGTGGCTGCTGCTGAAGTCGTTGTTGGACTCGGCATCATTGTCTCCATCATGCGTAAGCGCCCAGGCGCCAACGTTGATGATATGTCCGCGTTGAAGGGTTAAGGGGCAGACGATGCTTGATCTGATTTGGTTGATACCGGCGCTTCCGCTTCTTGGTTTTGCTTTAATACTTCTGTTCGGACGAATTATTGGAGAACCAAAGGCTGGTATTTTGGCCACACTCATGGTCGGCGGATCTTTTGCCGTCAGTGTTGGGGTGTTTTTTGATTTGCTCTCAAAGAGCACGGAAGAGCGTCGCCATATTTTCACTGCATTCTCATGGGTTCCGATTGGATCTTTAAAAGTTGACTTGGCCTTCTTGGCTGACCCTCTAAGTATCACTATGGCGTTATTCGTGACGGGAATCGGTTCGTTGATTCATTTGTATGCGATTGGGTATATGCATGGTGATCCGAAGTTCTCCAAGTTCTTCTTGTATCTCAACTTGTTTGTGTTCTCGATGTTGATGTTGGTGTTGGGTGAGAACCTACTGGTGACTTTCCTCGGCTGGGAGGGCGTTGGAACCTGCTCCTACTTCTTGATCTCCTTCTGGCACACTCGTGAAAGTGCTGCGACAGCGGGCAAGAAAGCTTTTGTCACTAACCGAGTTGGTGACTGGGGTGTGATGGTGGCGATGTTCCTAGCTTTTGGTGCAACGGGAACTCTCAGTTATGGCGGCATCAATCATGCTGCTGAATCTGGTGCATTGTCAGCGGTGACAGCCACGGCGATCGCCATGATGTTGTTCATCGGCGCCTGTGGTAAGAGTGCGCAGTTACCGTTGTATATTTGGCTACCCGACGCAATGGAAGGTCCAACACCAGTCTCGGCTCTGATTCATGCAGCCACCATGGTGACCGCAGGCGTGTTCTTAATGACCCGTGTCAATCCAGTATTGGCGGTCGCTTACGGTTGGGCTCCAACAATCATCGCCATTATCGGTGTGAGTACAGCATTATTTGCTGCGACGATTGCCGTCACTCAAACGGATATTAAAAAAGTCCTTGCGTACTCAACTGTCAGTCAACTTGGTTTTATGTTTTTAGCGGTTGGTTCGGGGGCTTATGTAGCTGCCATCTTCCACATGGTGACCCACGCCTTCTTCAAAGCGTTGTTGTTCTTGGGTTCGGGATCGGTCATTCACGGCATGCATCATGAACAGGACATGCGCAAGATGGGTGCGCTGCGAATACTCATGCCCGTGACAGCGATGACATTCATTATTGGCTGGTTAGCAATTGCGGGTGTGCCACCGTTTGCTGGGTTTTGGAGCAAGGATGAGATTCTTTTATTCGCCTTTGCTAAGAGCCCGATTCTCTATGTCGTCGGCATGATCACCGCATTACTCACCGCGTATTACATGACGCGCCAAGTGATCATGGTTTTCTTCGGTGAGGCACGCTGGAACGATCACAGTGAAGAGCATGGCGCGCATGGAGATTTCAAACCGCATGAAAGCCCGAAGATCATGTTGGCTCCACTAGTGGTCTTGGCAGGATTGTCGGTCGTGGGTGGCATGATGCAATTGCCTTTCAGCAGCAAGACGCACTTTTTAGAAAAGTGGCTTGAACCAGTCATTGAATTTGGTGAGGCTGATATCCATAAGACATGGGCCTACGAAAACAAATATCTTCTGTTAGGAGTCGCGGTGATTGTTGCGCTCAGCGGCATTGCGTTGTCGGCTCTGGTGTATTCAAAGAAAAAAATTGCCGCTGTCGAACCTGAAATCATGGCTCAGGGCTGGTTCTACGATCGGGCTATCTCAAACTTCATGGGCGGTCCTGGTCGCAAAGCATTCGAAGGTGTGGCTTGGGCCGACAGCACGATCATCGATGGTGCTGTCAATGGTGTCGGCAAGGTTGTTCAACAAACCGGTGGCTTCCTGCGCAAATCGCAAAATGGATCAGTTCGAAGTTATGCAGCGGCCGTCGGTCTTGGTGTTGTTGCCCTTTTGCTGTGGTTCTTTGTTCGAGGGGTAATGCTGTGATTTCAATATTTGCCAGTGAAACTGCCGCTACTTTGCCGTTCCCGATTTTGACATCATTAATTCTTGTGCCTCTAGTTGGTTCGTTGTTGACCCTCGTGAGTTCTCAGCACCGACCAGAGATCACCAAACTGATTGCCCTGCTGTCGTCAGTTCTGACGGGTGCCCTCGGTCTATGGATGTTGGCATCTTTTAATACGGGAGAAGCGAGTTACCAGTTTGCTTCCAAGCATCAGTGGATTTCATCGTGGGGCATCGGCTGGCATGTCGGCGTTGATGGCATCTCGCTGTTTTTAGTTGTACTCACAGGAATTCTGTTTCCACTTGTCATCGTGGGTTGCGATCCACATCATGATGAGAAACGATATTTGGCTTGGATCTTGTTGCTCGAAGCTGGCGTGATGGGATCTTTTTTAAGTCTTGACCTCTTCCTCTTCTTCTTGTTTTTCGAAATCGTCTTAGTACCGATGTACTTCTTGATCGGTGGCTGGGGTTACGACCAACGGATTTACGCAGCAACGAAGTTCTTCTTGTACACCATGGTCGGCTCCGCCTTCATGTTGGTGGGAATCGTCACGACAGCGTTATTGGCCAGGAAAGATCTCGGGTACATCAGTTTTGACTTGGTTGAAATTGCGGAAGGCGCCAATTTCGCAGCCAGCACTGGTCGTTGGTTGTTCTTCGCCTTCGCCATTGCCTTCGCAGTCAAGGTTCCATTGTTCCCCCTCCACACTTGGTTGCCTGATGCTCACACTCAGGCGCCAACTGGCGGATCGGTGATCTTGGCAGGTGTGTTGTTGAAACTTGGGACCTACGGTCTATTGCGCTTCGGTGTCTATTTATTCCCCGAGGCAGCATTATGGAGTCGAGAGATTTTCCTCACCCTGGCAGTGATCGGAATCATCTGGGGGGCGATTGCGGCCACCATGCAAAAGGACCTCAAGAGACTTGTGGCTTACTCCTCAGTAGCCCACCTTGGTTTCATCGTTCTTGGAACATTTGCTTTCACCTCCGAAGCGGTCGGCGGTGGGGTCATGCAGATGATCAACCATGGTGTGTCCACAGGTGCTTTGTTCTTGTTGGTTGGAATGATTTACGAACGTCGTCACACTCGCTTGATCTCTGAACTTAAAGGCCTGCAAAAAGTCGCTCCGATTTTTGCGGCAGCTTTCATGGTCGTGATGTTGTCAAGTATCGGCGTGCCGGGGCTCAATGGTTTTGTCGGCGAATTCTTGATCTTGATTGGTACTTTCAACACAGCACGTTGGTGGGTTGTTGTGGCCGCAACAGGTGTCATCCTGGCAGCGTTGTACCTTCTTTGGGCCTATCAACGGGTATTCCACGGTGAGCCCGATGAAGCTAACTCATCTTTCCGAGAACTGCGTTTGCGAGAGGGTCTAGTGTTGTTGCCCTTTATCGGTTTGATCATTTTCTGTGGCGTGTATCCCAAGCCGATGCTTGATCGTATTGAACCGAGCGTGACGTTGATCCTTGAACGCGTCGAAGAAAAGACTGGATACCTTGCACCTGCACCGCTACTGCTTGAAGATGAGCATGGCCAAGAGGAGGAAGGCTGATGGGTGATCAAGTGATGCAATATCCCGCTATTGATTGGTTAGCAATTACTCCGATCATCATTTTGCTTGGTGGAATGATGATCAATTTGGTCATTGCATCTCTCACGCGGGCATGGCCTCGGGCATGGTATGCCGTAGCCACTGTTGAGTTGGCGGTGGCTTGCGTCATTGTTGAAATGTTTTTATGGCATGACGTGAATACTGACGGTTCACGGATCATCATCAACAACGCCATCTCTATTGATCACTTCACTTTGTTTTGTTGGATTGGTATCGCCATTTCATTGGCTTTGGTCTCATTATCAACGAGCGAATATTTACATCGCGAGTCGCTAGACGGTCCCGAGGTTTACGCTCTGTATATTTGCGCGGCGCTTGGTGCGATGATTATGACCGCATCAAACGACATGATTGTGTTGTTCCTCGGTCTTGAAACATTGTCAATCGCCTTGTATGTGCTGGCAGCAAGTCATCGCCGCCGTGCCGAAAGTCAAGAGAGTGGTTTGAAATACTTCATCCTTGGCGGATTCGCTTCGGCATTCTTCTTGTATGGAATTGCTTTGATCTATGGATCAACCGGCACCACCAGTATTTCTGGTATCGGCAATGTGTTGTCAACTGAAGTATTTGTCAAGGGTGATGATGCGATGTTGCTCGCTGGAATTGCTTTGCTCATTGTTGGCTTGGCATTCAAAGTCGCTGTTGTGCCGTTTCATTTTTGGACACCCGATGTTTATCAAGGTGCGCCAACGCCAGTAACAGCGTTTATGGCTTCGGTTGGCAAGTTCGCTGCGTTTGCTGCGCTGGTACGAGTCGTGACCGTAGCGTTGCCCACACGTGCTGAGGACTGGCGCCCCGTCGTGTGGGTGCTGGCGGTTTTGTCAGTAGTCGTCGGATCAGTTTTGGCGGTTGTGCAAACCGATGTCAAGCGGATGTTGGCGTACTCGTCAATCAGCCACGCTGGCTTCATGATGATTGGTATTGAGTCCATTGCGCACACCGGCGACGTCGACGGATTACCAGCAACTGTGCTGTATCTGATGATTTATTCGGTCTTGGTGATTGGCACTTTTACTGTGGTTTCCTTAGTTACACGCAGTGGGGATGCGAGTAGTGAGATTGGTTCGTTCCGCGGTCTCGGTAAAGAAAGACCTGCTTTGGCATTGGCGATGACAGTGTTTTTATTAGCTCAAGCCGGCATGCCATTGACATCAGGCTTTATTGCCAAGTTCGGGGTCATCAAAGCCGCTGCATCAAATCACAGTTACGCCGTGGCTTTAGTGGCGATGGTGGCGTCTGTGATCGCCGCACTGCTCTATCTGCGGATCATGATCAGCATGTGGCTCAGCGACGCAGAAGCAGGCGACGAGAAGCGAGAAGCAATAGCGATTCCCGTGAGTGCAGGCTTTGTGGTCGCTGTTTCAGCAGGGTTCACCCTGCTAGTTGGCGTATGGCCAAGTTGGCTCATTGACGCTTCTCAAGCGGCCTTGCAACTCGCCAAGTAAAAGTATCGAATCACAACTGATTTCAGTGTTCGGGTCTCCCCACAATTACCGCACCCTCGTGACAGACTGAACTTATGTTTGAACCCCCCGCCTATTTGTCGCCTTCGTCGATTACAACATTTCGCGAATGCCCGATGAAATATAAGTTCTCAAAGATTGACAAAATCCAGGAACCGCCAACCTGGTTCACCCATCTTGGTACCTTTGTCCACGAAGTACTTGAACACTTTTACCAATTACAAGCCAGTGAGCGCACCGTGTCCACGGTCCGAGCCACGGCAACTTCCCGTTGGAAAGAAAGTGGCTGGGAGGCTCAGGTGTTAGCACTGACAAAGCCGATGGGTAGTGTTGCCGACTTCAAAAACACGGCCTTTGAATGCATGACCAATTTGTGGAATATCGAAGATCCGCAACAGACAGAACTGTCGGGTATGGAACACGAGGTTCTGGCCAATATTGATGGTGTGGAACTGAAAGGCTACATAGATCGATTTATCATTGGTGATGATGGAAATGTGATCATTAGCGATTACAAAACTGGGGCGATCCCAAATCCGCGCTTCAAATCTGACGATGACAAGTTCTTTCAGTTGCTGGCGTATGCCTTGATGTTGCAAGAGTCCGATCAGGAAGAAACATCAAAGCTTCAGTTGCTATACCTCAAGCACAGTAAGAATCATGAGATGATAGTGACCCCAGTCAGGTTGGCCGTTGCGCGCGGTGTCATTGTTGAAACAAAAGAACTCATTGATCAGGCCTGTGAAACGGGTGAATTTTCCTGCAATATCTCAAAGTTGTGTGATTGGTGCTTCCACAAGCCCTATTGCCCGGCGCACACTCAATGAATGGCGCGTTACGCGCAGGCGGCAACCAAAGCGTCAAAGAGGTTCTGTTGTTCGCTATCAGTCTCCGCTGAATCTTCTGGGTGCCATTGCACGGCCACAAGCCATGTGGCTTGAGTGCTTTCAACTGCTTCAATAGTTCCATCATCAGCACGACCAGTCACGCGCAGGTTTTGTCCCAAGAGATCGACGGCCTGATGGTGCCAAGAATGACAATGTGTTGCCCGCTCAACTTTCATCGCTGCCGCAACGAGTGAATCGGGCGCCAGGTCAACTCCATGGAAGGTGGCCTTGTGACTTGGATCATTAAGGTCCTGAATCAGCGTGCCGCCAAAAGCCACATTGACAATCTGTAATCCGCGGCATATCGCTAACGTCGGGATATCGCGCAGTGCAGCCTGTCGTGCCACTTCTAACTCAACTCGGTCATGATGTGCGTTGACACCGTAAACCGTTGACGATGAAATTTCTTGCCCGTAACAAATGGGGTCGATATCCCCACCGCCTTGTAGGACAATGCCGTCACACAAATGAAGTAAGGATTCAAGTCGCTCGGCGAGGTCGCTAATGGGAGGCAACATAATGGGTATTCCTCCCGCACGAGTGATGGCTTGTGAATAAGTTTGTCCAGTCCCATAGGCCAGACCACGTGCACCCTCAAGGCGAACGATTTCTCGGCCCACAATCAAGATGATCGGATGTCTCACAGGATCATTCTGCCAGCACCGCTAGCGGTAAAGATAGTTATATGTCTTCGCTACTTGATTCAGTGTCCTTTGCTAACGGTACCTCCATGCCCAATCGCTTGATGTTGGCGCCATTGACTAATCAGCAAAGTCACCCCGACGGCACATTGTCAGATGAGGAACACCATTGGTTGACCATGCGTGCCAAAGGTGGCTTTGGCTTAACAATGACATGTGCCGCCCAGGTTCATCCACTGGGGCAAGGTTTCGCCGGCCAACTCGCCTGTTCTGGAGATGAGCATTCCGCTGGTCTCTCGCGTCTCGCGAGAGATATTAAAAAAGAGAAGAGTTTAGCGATTGCCCAGTTGCATCATGCCGGCACGAAATCGCCGGCCGAGATAATCGGCTCCGCGCCTCTGTGTCCATCGCCGGACTCATCTACTGGTGCTCGGGAGATGACGAATAATGAGGTGTATGAGGTGATTAACGCTTTTGTTGATGCCGCGGTGCGCTGTGAAAAAGCGGGATTTGAAGGTGTTGAACTTCACGGTGCTCACGGTTATTTAATTGGCCAATTCTTGTCGCCCGAAATCAATCAGCGAACCGATGAGTTCGGTGGAAATCTTGACAATCGTGCAGGATTTTTATTGGCCATTATCGACGGCATACGACGTGACTGTCGCTCATCTTTGAACTTGTCGGTACGACTTTCGCCCGAGCGTTTTGGTCTGAAGACCTCAGAGATGCTTGAACTTTATGGCTGGTTAGTTGATTCAAAGAAGATTGATTTCATTGACATGTCAATGTGGGATATTCGTAAAGATGCAGTCGATGAAGAGTTTGCTGGCAAGACCTTGATGGAATTATTTGCTGGGGTACCGCGCGACATGACGCGACTGGGCGTGGCAGGCAAAATCTATTCAGCCGCTGACGCCCAGTGGGCCGTGGATAATGGAGCCGACTTCGCAATTATTGGTCGGGCAGCAATTGCACATCATGATTTCGCTCGTTTAGCTGGCGCCGACCCTGAGTTCACGATGCGCCCTATGCCAATACACCCCGATGATTTGCGTGCCGAAGGTTTGTCGGATGGCTTCATCGAATATATGCGAGTTTTCAAAGGCTTTGTCGCCGAAGCGTAACAACCAGTGCGATTGTGACCCTGCCACCAAAATCACAATGAGGCAATGTCGTAACCGGCATCGCGAACGGTGTCAATCAATAATTCGGCGTGTTCGGGTCCGCGTACTTCAAGCACTGCGTTGACTCCAGTTTCGCGAACGTGTAGATCAACTCCATCACGGACATGATCAATATCAATCACGCTGGCTCCAACTTCGGCGAAAATCGCCAGTAATTTCGCAAGTCCGCCTGGACGATCGCTCACTTTGACAAACACAATCAGTCGACGACCAGCTTGTGTTTCAAATCGGCGAATGAGTCCGGGCACCACACCGAGGTCAACATTGCCACCAGACAACACCACACACGTCGTTCCACTCCGCGATGGGGCAAGACGTTCGCTCAATAACGCTGACACGCCAACTGCTCCACCGCCTTCAACATACAATTTTGATCGCTCCATCAATAACACCATCGCATCAGCGACAGCATCTTCGTCGACAACCACGATGTCATCAAGCCAATGTTCAATCAGTGGTCGCGTAATGTCACCAGGTCTTTTCACAGCAATTCCGTCGGCCAATGTGAACACCGGGCCATTCGGTGTGATGCCGTTTGCGTACGGCGCACAGGCTTCAACTTGAACGCCGATGATTTTGATACTTGGATCATGCTGTTTGAGAGCGATCGCCACACCGCTTGCCAACCCACCTCCGCCGAGGGGGATGATGACGCGTCGTAGGTTCGCTATGTCATCAATCAGTTCGAGCCCGAGAGTGGCCTGACCGGCCACAACATCTACGTCGTCGTAGGGATGACAAAATTGCATACCTTTTTCCAGAGCTCGCTCTTTGGCACCGGCAACTGCTTCATCAAGTGAATCTCCACCCTCAACGACAGTTGCTCCGTAGGCGCGACATGCGGCGATCTTGGCGATGGGGGCATTTTTCGGGATGAAGATTTCGCAGGGAATTCCGAAGTGGCGAGCGGCAAAGGCCAAAGACTGTCCATGATTACCTGCGCTCCCAGCAGTCACGCCTGTCGCGGCAAGCGAACCCAGTGATGACAACTTGCTCATCGCACCGCGAATTTTGAAGCTTCCTGTGCGTTGCATATTTTCGGCTTTGAGAACAATGTCGCCGCCACTGAGTTCGCTGAGAGCAGCCGAGGCGGTGACTGGGGTGTGTTTGACGACTCCGAGTCCCACCTCTCGGGCTCGGGCAATGTCTTGTTCAGAAATCTTGGCGATTGTCATGCTTGCTTCACCATACTCACGCCGCGGGTCATATCGTGATGGGGGTGCGTGCGATTGTGATTGCCAATGCGGCCGATGCTGACTGTGGTTTTGTTGGGGAGAGGTTCCGTCATCACGGATTTGCCCTGACGGAGGCCCATCGCGAGCACCCTGAAGAATGGCCAGAACTTGAGGGTCATGACCTTATTTTGCTCCTGGGCTCTGAATGGAGCGTCTATTGGGACGGCATCTCGGACAACGTGGCTCGCGAAGCCGCCCTCATCCAACAGGCGCATCAGCGCGGAATCCCGATCTTTGGTATCTGTTTTGGGTCCCAAATGGTGGCCCACGCTCTCGGTGGACGGGTCTTTCGAGCCGAGCACCCAGAGGTCGGCTGGCACTCCGTGGAAAGTGCATTACCGCAGGTCATAGCCTCGGGACCGTGGCTTCAGTGGCATTTCGACGCCTTCCAGAGACCCCCAGATTTCACGGAATTGGCGCATAGTTCGGCTGGATCTCAGGCCATTTTGGGAGGTCGGACCTTTGCCACCCAGTTCCACCCAGAAGCCAACGAATCAATGTTGGCGCGCTGGACCTCGGCAATCGGATTTGATGACTTGCAGGCGGTGGGTTTGACCCCCGAGGCAGTGATGGAGCAGACTCGGCGCAACGTGTCACAGAGTCGTGCAAACAGCGATCACATTGTGGATTGGTTTTTGGAATTAATCCCCCACGATATGTGATTTCTCTTGTCACACGCAGGGGTAGAAGTTAGGAGTGATCGTCGTCTCCGTAGTAGCGTCGGAGTCGATGTCGGAGTTTTTGCGGTCATATCTAGTTGTCTTTTGGTTTGGGCTGATCGCCCTCTTATTGGCATCTCTATTGCTGGGCATAGCCGTTCTGATTCGGCCAAATAAGCCCAATCGGGAAAAACTTTTGACCTATGAGAGTGGCGTCGATCCAGTTGGTGAAGGCTGGTCGCAGAGCCAGATTCGTTACTACGTTTTCGCACTTTTGTTCGTCATTTTTGATGTTGAGGCCGTGTTTATTTTCCCTTGGGCCACTCAACTTGAGCGGTCTGCAGGATTTGGTTTAGTGGAAATGGGCGTTTTCGTTGGAGTTTTGTTATTGGGTCTGGTTTATGCCTGGCGCAAGGGAGTCCTTCGCTGGGTGTAATGGACAAGGAGTTGTATGGGTCTCGTTGACCGTGGGCGGCTGCCAAAGCCGCTGAATTCATTACTGAACTTGGGTCGCTCGTACTCCCTATGGGTGTATCAGTGGGGCTTAGCGTGTTGCGCCATTGAGATGGGCGCTGCTTTTGCATCCCCGCGTTACGACGTGATGCGTCTAGGCGTTATTCCCCTTCCCGCTAGCCCGCGCCAAGCTGACCTTGTTGTTATTTCCGGGACTGTGACGGACAAAATGGCACCGAGCATCAAGCGCCTGTATGAACAAATGCCCGAGCCCAAGTATGTGATTTCGATGGGCTCGTGCGCTAACTGCGGTGGTCCGTATTGGGACAGTTATTCGGTGACTAAGGGGATTGATCAGATTATTCCGGTTGACGTTTATATTCCTGGTTGTCCACCCCGACCCGAAGCATTGCTTGAGGGAGTGGTGTTATTACAGCAGCGCATTCGCAACGAAGATATGGGCGCGCGTTGGCGTGGCGAGGGTTATAAGCCAATCATTGTTGGAGAAACAAAGAAGTCGAAAAAATCTGCTGCTCAGCGAGGTGAGTCCGTTGTCGTCAACTGAAACACCTATCGCTGAGATTCCAGGTGACACTTTGCGTGAGCGCATCATTGATGATCTTCGAACTCGCATCGGCGCTGATCTGCTTGACAGTTTGCTGAAGCCTGGTGATGATCTTTGGGTACGAGTGAGTACGAGTGCGTGGCGGCAAACAGGTGTTGCACTGCGCTCAATGGGTTTTGAGTACTTCTGCTTTTTGTCGGCTATCGACTGGATGCCATCGCCATTCGGCAAGGGTGAAGATGACCCAACGGCACCGCCAGTTGAGCGTGATGACACCGTGCGACAGGGTTACGCGGGTGGCGCAACACGGATGCAACTTTTGGCGCGTGTCGTTCATCCGAGTCTGCATGTTGGCGTGAACATCAAGTGTGATGTCTCGGACAGCGAACCAGTTGTTGAGTCATGGTCACCGATTTTCGCTGGTGCGAATTGGCACGAACGTGAAACTCATGAGATGTTCGGCATCGGTTTTGCTGGTCATCCTGATCTGCGCAACATGTATCTACCGTCCGAATTTGAAGGTCACCCACTTCGTAAAGATTTTCCGCTATTGGCACGCATGGTCAAGCCGTGGCCAGGAATCATTGATGTAGAACCGATGCCTGGTGGCTCCGATGACGAGGAAGGCGAAGCAGAATGACTTCAACTGAATCCCTCATTGATCGTAAACAGTTGGCTTATATCGCCTCACAGGCGGCAGACGCGCGGCTGAATGTTGAACTTGAAACTGAGGGCATGACTCTCAACATCGGACCTCAGCACCCTGCGACTCACGGAACCCTGCGGATCATTGCTCACCTTGACGGTGAACAAGTTGTTTGGGCCGAACCCTCATGTGGTTATATGCATCGCGGTTATGAAAAATTGACCGAAGTTCGTACCTATCCACAAGTCACTTCTTTGGTCAACCGCATTGACTGGCTGGGTAGTTTTGCTAACGAGGTGCCATTCATTTTGGCAGCCGAAAAGTTGATGGGGATTGAAGCCCCACCTCGCGCGCAGTGGATTCGTACCATCCTCTTTGAACTTTCGCGCATCGCCAACGTTTCGTTGTTCCTCGGAGATCTCGGTGTGCAGTTGGGAGCGGTGACTCCAGTATTTATGGCTTTCCGCGATCGTGAACATGTATTGAATCTCATCGAAGCAGCCACTGGCGGTCGCTTCCACCCGAACTTTGACCGCATTGGTGGATTGAAAGACGATCTCCCCGAAGGTTTCATTGACGAGACGCGTGCCGTGATGAAGAAGTTGCGTAATTTCTGTACCGAGATGGAAGACCTTCTCTTCGGTAATGAGATTTTCCAGAGCCGTACTCGTGGCATCGGTGTGATTCCAAAAGATATCGCTATGCAATACGGACTGTCTGGTGCCAACCTACGCGCTTGTGGTGTTGATTGGGATCTACGACGCGATCAATCGTTGCCGATGGCATGGGACAAGGTGGATTGGAAAGTTTGGACTCACCCAGATGGCGACAGTTTTGCTCGTTGTTGGATTCGTCTCCAAGAAGTTCGCGAATCAACCTTGATCGTTGATGAATTGCTGAAGAGTATTCCTTCCGGTCCAGTGATGGCCAAGGTCCCACGAATTATCAAAGTGCCTGAAGGCGAAGCATGGGTATCAACAGAAAATCCACTCGGCGAGATGGGTTACTATGTGGTCAGCAAGGGTGATCTTGGACCGTTCCGAACAAAGATCCGCTCTGCGAGTTTCAACAACATCTCCATCGTGCCGTGGGTTCTTAAGGGTGTCTATGTCCCGGACATCATCACCATTTTGGCCTCGCTCTACTTCATCCTTGGTGACATTGATCGATGAGCGCTTTGCTCGCTGCTGATCTGCCCTACTGGGTGCAGTCTTTGCTACGCGTCCTTGGAGGCGTCGTGGCAGTGTTGCTGCCCGCTGGCGCCATCGTCTATCTCTTCTTGTTCAAGATGATGTCTTTCATGCAGAGTCGTCTCGGACCCATGGAAGCTGGCCCCTACGGTTCAATGCAGTTGTTTGCCGAAGTCGGCAAGTGGCTACAAAAAGAAGACATCACTCCAGAGCGGGCTGATCGGGTAATTTTCAAAATTGCACCGTTGGTCGTTCTTGCTAGCACTTTTTTGTTAGTGGCAGTCGTTCCGTTTGGCCCCGACGCCTGGTTCACCAACTTTGAGGCTGGTGTGTTTTACATGCTTGCGGTTTCCTCCGTCAGTGTGCTTGGCATTCTGATTGCTGGCTGGTCGAGTGCCAACAAGTATTCGCTACTTGGTGGTTTGCGTGCTGCTGGTCAGTTGATCGCCTATGAATTACCGATGGTGTTGGCGGTCATCGGCGTCATCATCCAGGCCGGCACCATGAACCTGCAAGGCATCGTGATGGCGCAGAACACTGGTGAAATATTTGGTTGGAATGGATTAGGAAATCCGTACATCCTGACGCAGTTCACTGGTTTCATCATCTTCATGATCGCTGTGCAGGCGGAACTCACGCAGACACCGTTCGACATGCCGATTGCTGAATCAGAACTGGTCTCGGGTTACATGACCGAGTATTCCGGTTTTCGTTTCTTGACATTCTTCATTGCTGAATTTGCTACTGCTGGTGTTTTCTCTTTCATAGCGTCGGTTCTTTTCCTCGGCGGTTGGGGCGTTCCATTTGCTTGGTTCGGCTGGACTGACATAGACAGTGTTGATAACTGGATGAATGTCGTGGGTCCGCTGATTATGTTCGGCAAAATGATGTTGCTTTCATTTGTGATTATGTGGGTGCGTTTTAGTTACCCACGATTCCGCGAAGACCAACTGCAGCGTTTTGCTTGGAAGGTCCTTGTCCCAATTTCCTTGGTGAACATCATGGTCACTGCGATCTTGAAGGTGGCCCTCTAATGCCCAAGATCCCTGGTCTTCTCAAAGGTCTCGGCGTCACGCTGAACACCATCAAGCGCACCGCCCTTGATGGTGCTAACACCGTGCAGTATCCCCACGAAAAAGAAGCGCCCCCTGTGCGTGCCCGTGGCGTTATTGCGTTGCACGAAGACAACTGCACATCGTGCATGTTGTGTGTTCGGTCTTGTCCCGACTGGTGCATTTACATTGAGGGCCACAAAGAATTAGCGCCACCACGTCGTGCAGGTGGCAAGCCGCGCCAGGTTAATAAACTTGACCGCTTTGACATCGATTACGCGTTATGCATGTATTGCGGAATCTGTGTTGAGGTGTGTCCCTTTGACGCTCTCTTTTGGAGCCCAGAATACGAATATAGTGAGCCCAATCTTGCTGACCTGTTGCATGACAAGGTGAAGTTGGGTGAATGGATGGCCACGGTTCCCGAGGCTCCCGCCTATGAAGTCGGCGCCGAGAAGAAGGGCAAGAAGTGATGATTGCTACCGATCTTTTGGTGGCTCAGAATGTGGGCTTTGGCATCATTTCATTACTGATGATCATCGGTGCTGTGCGGGTTGTGACGGTGAACAACGTTGTTCACGCCGCACTTTGGTTGGTCATTGTTTTATCGGGTGCCGCGGCTCAGTATTTGTTGCTCTCTGCCGAATTTGTGGCGATTACTCAAGTGTTGGTGTACGTCGGAGCAGTGATGGTGCTGTTCTTGTTTGGAACCATGCTCACACGTGCTCGGATCGGTGCTGAATCAGATCTCAATAACAAAAATTGGATTCTCGGTATCCCCGTCGCTATTTTGACGTTGGGCGTGATGGCGTATGTCATCGTTGATGGTTTTGGCAGCGAGCGCCTCATCGAAAACCCTGGCGACACGCAACCCATCCCGATACAGGTCATCAGTGATGACATCTTTGGCCCGTACCTCTTGCCGTTCTGGGCATTGTCATTTGTTTTACTCGTCGCTGTCATCGGCGCCATCGTGCTGGCGCGAAAAGACTAAGGGGCCAATTATGTTGACTACTCAATTCCTCTTACTTGGAGCAGTGCTTTTTTGCATCGGCGTCTACGGCGTCTTGGCTCGCAAAAATGCGGTCATGGTGTTGATGTCTATTGAACTAATTCTGAACTCGGTGAATATCAACTTGTTGGCGTTCTCGGTTCGTCATGGTTCAGTTGATGGCAACACTTTTGCGCTGTATGTCATTGCTATCGCCGCCGCCGAGGTGGGCGTTGGCTTGGCCATGGTTTTGTTGATCTATCGCAACCGACGCACTATTGCGCTCGATGACTTGTCAGAAATGAAGGGCTAATTAATGTTGGCTCAAGAAATGACTTCAGAGGTAGTTGCCTCAACTGGATGGTTCTTGGAACACGCGTGGTTGATACCTGTGATCCCAGCCATCGCTTTTGTTCTGATTATTTTCTTCGGCAAAAAAATGCCGATGAAGGGCAGCGAACTCGGCGTACTGTCAATGTTGTCATCACTTGTTTTTTCGGGTGGAGCTGCATGGCAGTGGATTCAGCGCGTGAACAGCGTCGTCGATGGTGCTCACGAGGCAGTCGTGGAAGGCGCATATCACGCTGCACCATATGTGCAGCCAGTGATTCACGAATGGACCTGGTGGCAAAGTGGGGGATTCCATTTTGGCATCGGCCAGCACATTGATGGTTTGGCGTTAACACTGCTGGTGGTCGTAGCATTCATTTCCAGCCTTGTGCAGATTTACTCTCTGGAATATTTGCGTGGGGACCGTCGTTACACGCACTTCTTTGCTGCTCTGACATTGTTCTCTGCCGGCATGTTGTGCATGGTTCTCGCCCCCAACATGGTGCAGTTGATTCTCGGTTGGGAAATCATGGGCTTGTGTTCATTCATGCTCATCGGTCACTGGTGGGAAGAAGAAGCAAACTCGCGTGCGGCTCTTAAGGCTTTCTTTACCGTGCGTGTTGGCGATGTGGGTCTCTTGATCGGCACGGCAATTTTGTTCTTCTCGGCTAATAACTGGACACAAAAGAATCTTGGTGTCTCGGGCTTCAATATCAGCGGTCTGTCAGCATGGGCAATGTCTGGTGAGGCCAGCCACAGCGCTTTGACATGGGGCGCGGTCGCATTGTTTATTGCTTGCATCGGCAAGAGTGGTCAGTTCCCGCTGCACACTTGGCTCCCAGACGCCATGGCGGGTCCAACTCCCGTAAGTTCGCTGTTGCACTCCAGCACGATGGTTGTCGCCGGCGTGTTCTTAGTCGCTCGTCTCTATCCCATTTTTTGGGAGGGCATGAAGATTGGTGACACCAATATCAACTTCATCGTCCTTATCGGCGGTATCACGATAGTGATCGCAGCGTTACTAGCTTTCGTGCAACACGACATCAAGAAAGTTCTCGCGTACTCCACTGTTTCGCAGTTGGGTTACATGATGATGGGCTTAGGCGCTGGTGCGTGGTTGCCAGCCGTATTCCACATCTTCACTCACGCTTTCTTTAAAGCCTGTTTGTTCTTATCGGCTGGTTCGGTCAGCCATTCTGGCTCGCACCACTCCTTTGACATGAAAAAAGATATGGGTGGTCTTGCTAAAAAGATGCCAATCACGGCGACCACATGGATCATCTCAACGCTGGCACTCGCTGGCGTTTTCCCATTGGCTGGTTTCTTTTCTAAAGATGAAATCATTGACAATGTCGGTTATGGCGGTTACAACGCGTTCATGATTGTCGGTCTCACGGGAGCATTCCTCACTGCGGCATACATGACCCGCGCAACATACTTGACGTTCTTTGGTGAAGCTCGTGGTGCCGCGGCTGGCATTCATCATGATGTGCATGATGCGCATGCCGTAGTAGATACCCATACCTCTCACGACACGCATGTTGCTGTTGATTCTCACGATGCGCACGCCGATCACGGTCCCCACGAAAGTCCAAAACTGATCACGGTTCCGCTGATGATTTTAGCTGCCTTGGCTTTAACCGCTGGCTTGTTTAACGCCACGCCTTTTGGCGAATCATGGGAACGCTTGAAGAAATACGTTGAACCTGGTTCAGAGTATGTCGTGGTTGGCGCAGAGACGGCATCTGAAGATGGTGCGCAAGCCGTCACAATGTCTGTAGTGAGTATGAGCGTGTCTTCAGAGGAAAAAGTCACCAAAGAAGGTTGTGCGGTCGTTGCACCGGAAGCAGGAATGGCGTGCTATTTCCCAACCGTTAGTCATGCTCCGTTTAAATGGTCGAAGGCCGCGTTGTCGTTGATCATCGTGGCTCTCGGTTTGGTTTCAAGTTGGATGTTCTGTGTGCAGTACTACACACGTCGTAATAGGCGTCTCGTTGGTCTGACAGAGCGCAATAAGGCTCTGCGAGGTGGTTACACGTTCCTTTGGAATAAGTATTACCTTGATGAGTTGTACGAAAAAGTCATCGTGCACTCCATTGCTCATCCGATTGCCAAAGCGGTCTATTGGGTGAACCAAAACATTCTTGACAGCATCGTCAATGGTGCTGGCAAAGTCTCACGCCGGGTAGCCGGTTGGGTATACCGAAATATCGATCAACGCGTCGTTGACGGCGCGGTGAACGGCTCGGGCGCCGCTGCCCGGGGTACGGGCGGAGCACTGCGTCCCGTGCAGTCGGGCAAGGTCAATCAATACGGAGCGCTGTTGTTTTCTGCGGCAGCCATCGGCGCTCTCATACTCGTAATCATCAACACCTGAGGAGGAATACGGAATGGACGTACTCCGTGAATCAAGCTGGGTGCTCAGCGTAGGCACTTTCTTGCCGCTAGTCGGCGTGATTGTGATGCTGTTTATCCCTAAAGCAGACGAGCAACTTCACAAGTTGGTAGCTCTCGTCACCGCGCTGGCAACTCTTGGCGTGGGCTTTTTCACACTGACCCAATTCGACTTTGATCAAGCCGGGAAATTGCAGTTTTTTGCTGAGACCGAATGGATCAAAGTCATCTCTAGTAACTACACAATTGGGCTAGATGGTATGAGCCTTCCGCTCTACTTCTTATCCATGGTGGTCACGGTTTTGGTGATGGTCTATTCGTGGAACCATATTCCCTCGCCTGGAAATGCCAAAGCGTTTTTGATCTTGATGCTGATTTTGCAGACAGGTATGGCGGGAACATTCGTGGCTCAAGACTTGATCTTGTTCTTCGTGTTCTTTGAATTGGTGTTGTTGCCGATGTACTTCATGATTGGCGTGTGGGGTGGCGAAGATCGCCAATACGCATCGCTGAAGTTCTTTCTATACACCATGTTCGGCTCAGCATTGATGCTCGTCGGATTTATCGCTTTGTTCTATAAAGTGCGAGGTGTTCTACCAGACGGCGTCGAACCATCGTTCTCAATCCCGCAACTTGCCGAATACGGTGGTGTGATTGGTCGTTCGGCGCAGATCTGGATCTTCGGTGGGATGTTTATCGGGTTCGCCGTGAAAGTACCGATGTTCCCATTCCACACTTGGTTGCCCGATGCTCACACGCAAGCACCGACCCAAGGCTCCGTGATCCTGGCGGCAATCTTGCTGAAACTTGGCACCTATGGCTTCGTACGTATTGCAATTCCAATTCTCCCGGAGGCTGCCAAAGAGTGGGCTCCGTGGATTGGTTTACTAGCAGTCATCGGAATTATTTATGGAGCACTTGGATGTTTGGCACAAACCGATATGAAGCGTTTGATTGCCTTCTCATCAGTCGCTCACATGGGTTTCGTGATGCTCGGTATTTCAACATTGACTCCGATGGGTTTTAACGCCGCCATTTTCGGAATGGTGGCCCACGGTCTCATTACGGGCATGTTGTTCTTCGTGGCGGGCAGTGTCAAAGAGCGTTATCACACTTTGGAGATCGCTCGTTTGGCAGGCATGCTCAAGCAGATGCCACGTCTTGGTTGGATCCTTGGCTTCTGTGCCATGGCTTCGCTGGGTCTTCCTGGCTTAGCCGGCTTCTGGGGTGAATTCCCAGCAATCCTCTCGGCGTATTCACCTGCAGCTGGTCTTTCAGAGGTCACTTTTCGGGTGTACATGGTGATTGCTGCTCTCGGTACGGTTTTGGCTGCGGCGTATTTGCTGTGGTTATTTCAGCGCGTCACTTTTGGTGAGCCCAAGCCAGAGTTCGCCGGGGAGTCTCATGATGACCACGGACACGGTGAACACAGCCATGACGATCATGGCAGCGACATTCACGATGTCACTATTTTTGAATGGATCGCTTGGACACCGTTCTTGTTGGCCATTGTCGTCTTTGGCGTGTATCCGCAGTTGATGTTCAAAATTATTGATCCAGCCGTGCAGGTGGCTTTGAAGGCCTTCGGAGGCTGATTCGTGCTGTATTCGATTCTCGCTCAGATGCCGTGGAAGTCACCATCGGTTGACTACCACGCCATCGCGCCCGAGATTATTTTGGCTGGCGGCATCTGTCTGATCATCCTTGTGGATCTGTTCACCAGTGAAACAAAAAAATGGATCACGGCGAGCCTCACTGGTTTCGTCATGCTTGGTGCCCTCGTTCCTATTCTTACGTTGGCGGTGAGTGACATCAATGTGCGATCACTATTTGACGGTCGCTATGTGGTTGACGAATTTGCTCTGACATTGAAAGCCCTGTTCTTAATCGCTGGTTATGTGGTGGTGCTGCTTTCGCAGAATCATGTTGAAGAAGGCGACTACTATCAGGGCGAGTACTACACTTTGCTCCTCACATCAGTTGCTGGCATGGTGATGATGGCCTCAAGTCGCGACCTCGTCAGCATCTTCGTATCTTTGGAAATGTTGAGTATTCCTGGCTACATGTTGGCTGCTTGGCGTAAGCGAGATCGCAAGAGCAATGAGGCTGGAATCAAGTATTACCTTCTCGGTGTTTTTGCTTCAGCCATCATGTTGTACGGCATGAGTTTGCTGTATGGAGTCACCAATAGCACGTTGCTCAGCGATATCGGTCGTGAATTGACTGTCAAGGGTCAGTTCGGTGGCGTTCAAGCATTAGCAATCACCTTCACGTTGATTGGTTTCGCATTCAAGGTTTCTGCTGTTCCATTTCATTCGTGGGCTCCTGATACGTACGAAGGCGCACCACTTCCCGTCACCGCGTTTCTTTCAGTCGCAAGCAAAGCGGCCGGATTTGTGGCGTTGGTGACTTTGATTTATGTGGGCTTCTCACAGGCCCAAGATGTATGGCAACCCTTCCTGTGGGTGTTAGCGGCGATCACGATGACTGTCGGCAACCTATTGGCCTTGCGTCAAACGAATATTGTGCGAATGTTGGCGTACTCCAGCATTAGCCAAGGTGGTTTCATCTTGATGCCTCTGGCAGTTGCCGGCACGGGCGATGCCGCTGGACCAGCCTTGCAATCGGTAGTTGTGTATCTCATTGTGTACGCAGCAATGAACCTCGGTATGTTCGCCGTTGTCATCGCCGCTGCGCGAACAACTCGTAGTGGTGAGATCAGCAGCTTTGGAGGATTGTTTTCTTATGCTCCAGGTCTCGGAGTCTTGATGACGATCTTCTTGGCATCACTGGCTGGTATCCCGCCACTCGGCGGATGGATCGCTAAGTTCACTGCCTTCCGCGCTGTCCTTGAAGCTGGTGGCAACTGGGGTTACGCACTCGCAGTCATTGGAGCCGTGAACTCCGTCGTCGCCTTTGGTTACTACGGCACCATTATGCGTGAGATTTGGATGAAGCCCGCTCCACATGGTGAGACCTCAGCGGTCAAAACTCCAAGCTCGTTGATAGCGGCGATGGTTATCACCACGACAGCGACCATCATATTTGGTGTCTTGCCTGGTGCAGTCTTGCGTTTCGGCGACCTCGCCGATCTCACTGGTGCTTTCGGCCTCTGAGTACATCGGCAGTGTCATCGACACTGCGGAAAACCAAGAGTTTCGTTTTGACCGCTTTATGCACGAGGCCCTCTATGGACCGGCAGGTTTTTATACATCTGGCATCGGTCGTGCAGGTCGTCGCGGTGATTTCATCACCTCGCCAGAGATAGGCCCACTTTTCGGCACAGTCATCGCGCGCGCTCTTGACTCCTGGTGGATTGCCATGGGAAGTCCACATGACTTCCGTATCTTTGATGTGGGATGTGGCCCAGGTGGATTGGCGAGATCAATTATCGCTGCGCAACCACAATGTCTCGGAGGTGATTCATCGCGTTACGTGTGCGTAGAAATTAGTGACTCACAATGGGCTACCCATCCAAATGGTGTGACATCCATGAAGGCATTACCGACGGGAATTCTCAACGGGGTTGTGTTGGCCAATGAATTACTGGACAATCTCCCTTTTCGTTTACTTGTCAACGATGGTGAGTGGCGTGAGGCTTGGGTGACGCATCGAGATGGATCATTGAGCGAGGTATTACACTCGTTGCTTGATCAGCCAAATTTTTATTTACCAATCAAAGCAGCTCATGGCGCTCGCATTCCGTGGCAGCAATCGGCGGTCGAGTGGGTCAATGATGTCGTGGGCAGACTCAATGGACGTTTGGTTGTCATTGATTATTCTGTGGCATCGACCAGTGAACTTTCCCAGCGACCCTGGCGCGATTGGTTACGTACATATGCGGGCCATGAAAAGGGAGCCCACTATCTACGTAACGTTGGTTCACAAGACATCACCAATGATGTGTGCCTCGACCAGATGATTGCGACATGTGGGCAACCAGATTCTGTGCGCTCACAATCTCAGTTCTTGCAATTGTGGGGTATTGATGAATTGGTTGAAGAGGGTAAACGAATCTGGAATGAAGAATCAGCGCGACCAGGGTTGCAGGCGATGAAAATGCGCAGCCGAATCAGTGAAGCCGAAGCCCTTCTAGATCCGACCGGGGTTGGCGGTTTTACCGTGATGGAGTGGGTTAGGTTACAAAGATGATTACCGTTGAGGGCTTAACCAAAAAGTACGGTTCAACGATTGCAGTTGACTCTCTCTCCTTTACTGTGAAGCCCGGACGTGTGACAGGTTTTCTTGGGCCAAACGGTTCGGGAAAGAGCACGACAATGCGCTGCATGATCGGCCTTGACCGCGTGCACTCGGGGATCGCCCTCTTTGACGGAAAGCCATATCAAGAACTCAAGAAACCACTTCATGAAGTGGGCACCTTGCTCGACGCCGGAAACGCCCATTCAGGTCGAACTGCTCGTAACCATTTGCGATGGTTGGCAATGAGTAACGGAGTGTCATCCAAACGTGTTGATGAAGTTCTTGAACTCGTGGGCTTAATGGATGTCGCCAAAAAACGTGTTGGTCAATTCTCGTTAGGTATGAAGCAACGCCTCGGATTAGCGGCGGTGCTATTGGGGGATCCAAAAGTCGTCATCTTGGATGAGCCAGCAAATGGTCTTGACCCCGAAGGTATTCGTTGGATTCGAGAAATGCTCAAGCACTTGGCATCGCAGGGTCGATCGGTTTTGGTGAGCAGTCACTTACTTTCAGAGATGGCGCTCATGGCCGATGACCTGATTGTGATTGGTAAAGGTCGATTGATTACCGAATGCACCGTCCCTGATTTTGTTAATCAATATGCCAAGAAATGGGTTGTTGTGAAAAGTCCACAACTGACGTCCCTGGTGTCGTTGGCTCAAGAGCAGGGCATGCATGTTTCCATGGGGAGTAATCTCGCCGAATTTCATGGTGCGGAAGCGGCAATGATTGGTGAACTTGCGGCCAAGAACAACGTAGTGTTGCACGAGTTATCAACACAAACTGGCTCGCTTGAAGATGCATTCTTAGAAGTCACCGCCGATGCCGTGCAATATCACGGACATGCCGAGACCCAGTCGAAGGGAGTTGCATCATGATTGCACTCATTCGTAGTGAATGGTTGAAGTTACGTACGGTTCGCTCCAATATCACCATGGCGTGTTTTGCCGTCATCTTGCCTTTGGCGATCACCTTGCTGACCACGGTGTTCATTGATGTTTACTCGGTTGATGATGCAACGGTTTCGGTTGTTCTATTAGGAAGTGGCTCTCTGAGTGTCTTGCTATTCGGAATTATTGGGGCGTTAGCCATCACTCAGGAATATTCGCAAGGAACAATCCGACTCACATTGGCGGCGAATCCTCACCGAATTCGCGCCTACGTAGCCAAAGGCATTGTGCTCGCAATCTTGTCGGGTGGACTTGCCGCATTCATTATTTTGGTTGGCAACACTGCGGGCGTAGCAATATTGGATTCACGCGGTGCTGTGGGCAAGTTGTCCAACGGCGATATGGGTCAGGCATATTTAGCACTGATTGCAATAGGTATTTTGGTCTCGCTACTTGGAATGGCAATCGGCACCTTGACGCGCAATCCACCGAGTGCCGTCACTGTTTTAGTCTTGTGGCCGCTTCTTTTTGAAGCACTCATTGGTGGTCTTCTGTCAGTTGCTTTCAGCGAATCAATCTTTAAGTGGTTGCCGTTTCAAACAGGGTTGAATGCGTTGCGACTTGAAGACTACGAACTGGACTTTGGTCGCTGGGGATCAGTCGGGTATTTCGGACTGTGGATTCTTACTGTTAGTATGTTCGCCCTCGTCCGCTTCAAACGCCGCGATGCATGAACTCTTATGTCTTGGCGCTTAGAGTTGAGTAGTTGAAGTCAAAGAAAATTTCACGCTGTACCGTGGAGGGAATATGTCAACTGATGACACACCAGTAAATATTGATGATCTGTTATTGGAGAATCGTAAGTTCGCACCATCAACGGATTTCAAGACAAACTCATTAGCCATTGGGACTCATCTTTATGATCAGGCTGCAAGTGATGACGAAGGTTTTTGGGCTCAACAGGCGACTGAACTGCTGCACTGGGATCAGGACTGGCACACCATCTGTGAGTGGGATCTTCCTTACGCAAAGTGGTTCATCGGTGGCAAACTCAACGTCTCATACAACTGTTTAGATCGTCATGTGTTGGCTGGCAGGGGGGATAAGGTAGCCATTCATTGGGAGGGTGAGCCAGGCGATACCCGCACTATCACTTATTCTCAGTTACTTGATGAGGTGCAGAAATTTTCTAATGTCTTGAAATCTCTTGGCGTCAATAAGGGCGATCGCATCAACATTTATTTGCCAATGATTCCTGAAGCAGCGGTTGCAATGCTGGCGTGCGCGCGCATCGGTGCAGCCCATAGTGTGGTCTTTGGTGGTTTCTCATCGCAAGCGCTAGCCGATCGCATCAACGATGCCGAAGCAAAAGTTTTGATCACTGCTGATGGTGGGTATCGCCGTGGAGATGTGTTTGCTCTCAAGCCTGCCGCCGATGAAGCGATAGCGAATACGCCGACGATTGAACATGTGGTTGTTGTCAAGCGTGGGGGTAATGAAGTGGTTATGGTCGCTGGTCGTGATCACTGGTATCACGACTTGATGTCAATTGCGGACCCTATGTGCGCCGCCGAGGCAATGGATAGTGAACAGTTGCTATTCCTGTTGTATACATCGGGGACTACAGGCAAACCCAAGGGCATTATGCACACCACGGGTGGCTATCTCACTCACGTGACCTATACGCATAAGTATGTTTTTGATCTTCACCCTGAGACAGATGTCTATTGGTGTACAGCCGATGTGGGTTGGATCACTGGTCACAGTTATATCGTCTATGGACCACTATCAAATGGTGCCACGCAAGTGATTTATGAGGGTGTACCTAACTATCCAGCAAACGATCGCCTGTGGTCGATTGTTGAGAAATACGGCGTGACGATTTTTTACACTGCTCCGACAGCTATCCGCACTTTTATGAAGTGGGGTGACGAGGAACCCGCCAAGCACAATATGTCATCGCTGCGTTTATTGGGCTCAGTTGGTGAACCGATTAACCCTGAGGCTTGGATGTGGTATCGCGACACTATTGGTCGCGGAGAATGTCCGGTTGTTGATACTTGGTGGCAAACTGAAACTGGGGGCATCATGATTAGTCCCTTGCCTGGTGCCACGACTCTGAAGCCTGGTTCAGCAACTTTTCCGATCCCAGGGATTTCGGCTGAAGTTGTTGATGATGCTGGAAACCGTGTTGATAATGGCGGTGGATATTTAACGCTCACGCGTCCATGGCCTGGAATGTTGCGTGGACTTTGGAATGATCCCGAACGTTACCAAGAAACATATTGGAGTCGTTTTCCTGGTCGATACTTCGCAGGCGATGGAGCCAAACTCGATGCTGAGGGATATCTCTGGTTGCTCGGTCGTGTTGATGACGTGATGAATGTCAGTGGGCATCGTATTTCAACCACTGAGGTTGAAAGTGCGTTGGTATCTCATCAGGCAGTTGCTGAGGCTGCCGTTGTCGGGGCAAATGATCCGACCACTGGTCAGGCGATCATTGCCTATGTCACCTTACGTACTGGGTTTGACGTGAGTGAAAGTGACTTGCGCAACCATGTGGCAAAAGAGATCGGTGCAATCGCTAAGCCAAAGATGGTTTATTTCACTCCCGAGTTACCTAAGACGCGCAGTGGCAAAATTATGCGTCGCCTACTACGCGATGTAGCCGAAGGACGCAACTTGGGCGACACGACTACCTTGGCTGATGCCAGTGTGGTCAATGAGTTGCAGAAGCGAGCGGCACAAGCACCTTCAGAGGAATAGCTACATGCGTGTCCATCTATGCAGGTTTGTCTTGTGCCGCAGTAGCCTAAGAATGATGAAAAAAATCATGGCGTCTGCTGCATGTGGGACAATTTTTCTTCTCGTGTGCGTTGTTTCTGGCACCACAGTACGAGCCTCTATCAACTCCCTTGAAACAGCGCTTGAGCGAGGAAGCGCCCTTGTTTCTCAGTTGATCGTCTCCTATGAACAAGACGTTGCGCTGACTGAATCGCCGATGACAGCAACTGGTTCAACTCTACTTGGTCAGCACTTGACTCCGGGAATTGATCTTGGTCTGGGCATGACAACGGTACTTTTGGACCGCGCTGTGAGTGTCAGTGACGCTCGTGAGATGGCAGTTCGGTTGACTGCCGACCCGCGCGTTAAATGGGCAGAGCCGGATCTGCAGATGAGCCTGCCTCGTGAAGTTTCGCGTCCGCCGGCACCAATTGTTCGTCAGAACACAATCGTAAATTCTCAGAGCATCCCAAGTTCGCCAACTAATATTCGCCTCCAACCCTCCTCGGGGAAAGTGCAAGTTGAATGGACTAAACCCGCCAACCGCGGCACGAGCGTCATCATGAATTACACCGCTCGCGCTTATCCCTCACCAAGCGGTGGGACAACGGTCGCAAGTTGTACTTCAGTGAAAAGCAGTTGTTTGATCACTGGGCTTTCTAATGGATCAACGTATTGGATCTCAGTGACAGCGAAAAACTCTAGTGGTACTGGGGCTGCTTCTTATCCGCGAGTTTCAAGTACTCCTCCCTTCTTCAATCCCAATGATCCCTATTATGTGAACTCTGAGCTATGGGGCCTCAATGGCGTCTATGGAGTGCAGGCGCAAAAAGCGTGGTTGGTGACGCGTGGCAATCCAGAAATTGTAGTAGCGGTTCTTGATACAGGTTCAACAGTTCATCCTGATCTTGAAGGTCAAACAGTCCCCGGATACGACATGATTAGTGACATAGATCGCGCCGGAGACGATGACGGTCGTGATTCTGATCCTTCAGACGCTGGGGATTTTTTTGGTGACATGCTAAGTAGCTGGCATGGAACTCATATCGCTGGAATCATCAATGCACGTGGCAACAATTCTCGGGGTGTGATCGGTATTGCGCCTAATGTCAAGGTGCAACATGTCCGAGTGCTAGGTCGTGATGGTGGCTCGGATTCGGATATCGTTGCCGCGATTACTTGGGCATCTGGAGGGCTCGTTGGGAGCCTGCCTTTAAATCCAACTCCCGCTCGGGTGATCAATCTTTCGCTCGGCGGCGAAGGTGTTTGTCCTCGACAGTATCAAACCGCTATTAATGGTGCAGTGAGTAGAGGAGCGGTGTTAGTCGTTGCTGCTGGGAACAGTACCGTTCCTGCATCAACGTTCGTACCTGCGAATTGCGATGGCGTGATTGTCGTGGCGGCCACGGACGACCTGGGTCAGCAAGCAGAGTTTTCTAACTATGGTGAAGCGGTAGATATTGCTGCGCCTGGCGAAGACATTGTCTCAACGATGAATAATGGCGTTGCAGAAATCGGATCCCCCTCATATGACGAAAAATCTGGCACCAGTATGGCTGCTCCATATGTGGCAGGAACAGTGGCGCTGATGCTCTCAATTGAACCTTCACTGACCCCTGCTGATATTAAAGCTCGGATTAAGGATCAAAGCAATAAGACTTTCAAAGTTCAAGGTGATTGGGGAATTATCAACGCAGCGCTATTGCTCGGAGTTTCAGAAATTCCTCAGCCTCCAACAAATGTTGCAGCGATTAGATCTGGCCCAACAGCGACAACGAGAACTGTGAGTTGGTCAGCGGCCAACAGTGGAAGTGTGGCGACGAAAAATATCGCTCGAGCTTATCTCAGACCCAGTGGCGGTAGCCCCGCACTGTGGTGCATTACAGCAGCTCTCACATGCGATTTATCCAACCTGGTCAAAGGAGCAACGTATTACCTTGATGTGATCTCAGGAAACACTGGAGGATTCAGTGCCCCATCAGGTACCCGTCTAGCGATCAATACCAAGGGAACCGTGGAAAAGGTCGTTCCTACGCTGACGGCTGGAGCAAAAAAAGGTTCGCTTGACGTCAGTTGGGGCAGTGGTCTTGATAGTTCACTGATGGATTCGTATCTGATTCAGTACAGCACGGATTTATTGTCGTGGAAAAATGGACCCGAGGTTGACGTCAGACGCCAGACACGAGTCAGTGGCTTGGAGAGTGGAGTTAATTATCGCTTTCGAGTAGTGAGCAAGAAAGATTCGGGGACCTTCATTAAGATCTCGCGCGAGAGTGCGCCGATGAAAGCCAGTTAGAGCACTTAGCGAGTCGCTTGATTCACGAGAGGAATCAGAGCACGCCCCAATAGTTGGTCAAGTTGGCTGGCGAATAAATCAGCCATGTGGTGCCCATCGCGATAAACCAAAAGATCTCCTACAACAGGGGGACAGATGTCATTGAGACAGAGCCATTCAGTGGGATCAATCACGGCGACTCCTGTTTTGGTGGCAACTGTTTTGATGACAGTCGAAATTTTCTTCCATTTCCTCAAACTTGAGGGAGTCGGATTACACAATTGAATATTGTTTGGATGACTGCTCAAACATGTCAGCAGATCCAGTCGGAAATGATTCGGGGTATCAGAAAGAATAATCGGTTCGGCCCCTACCGCACGAAGTGCAGAGATGGTGAGTGGGAGTTCTTCTTGCCACCATTGGGCGGCAGTGAGATTTTTGTCGTCGGGTTTGGACCCGAAAAACTGTGAAACGATGACCACGTTTATACGTTGATCGCGGATGGTTTCAATTGCTTTTTCTCTCCAGGCACTGCAAAAAGGATTAGAAGTTGATCCACTGAGAAATGTACATCCCCCCGCCGTCAGAGTTCTTAGTTGCCATGATTTGCTGCGAGCGATTTTTTCTAATGGGACAAACCATTGGGCGGCATGAGAGTTGCCGAAAAGGGCAACTGTGGTTGCGGACGCGGGATCTCCGAAAACACATTTCTCCGAAGGATCAAGTTCCTCCAGAAATGCGTGGCACCCATTTCTATAAATGAGTGATTTTTCGTTAACTGCTGTCAGCAGTGACGGTTGGAGATTTGTTGGCAAAACTTGGTTCTGCACTGCTTCTTGCAGGTAAGAGGTATCGGAAAAATCAGCACGTTTGGCAACGCCACTGCCGATAGTAAATGTTGCCTGGCTGATGGCGAAGCCGGTACTCACCGTCACGGCGCAACACGCAACTGCGATGATCAAAGCTCGTTTGGCATACTGACGAATACGCATTGAACTCCGTATTGGATTCTCAATGATCCGATATCCAATTTCTGAGAGGATGAGGGCCAGCAGCACAGCGCCAACCATCGTCATCCTGTCGTCGTTGCGCAATGTGATCGCTAAGACAATGGCGGGCCAATGCCACAAGTAAATTGAATAGGAACGCGAGCCAATCCATTGTGCGACGCTGTTATCAAGAATGATCCTTGAGCCAAACCAATTTCCCTGCGTCCACAACAAGCCGACTGCGGCCAGCGTCGGCACTAGGGCTGCAAGACCAGGGAAGACAGTGGAGTCATCAAAGGAATACGTCACATAAGCAATGGCGAGAAGGCTTATCCAAGCCACAACTGTTGCCGAAAGACGATGTGGGATCAAAGTTTTACGAGTTATCATCGCTAAAAATGCACCGCAACACAGTTGCCAAGCTCGAGTATGGAGTCCGTAATACGACCATGATGGATGCAGAGGAGTCTGTTTCCAACTGACCCAGAGGGATGCAGCGATAATGGCAAGCGTGGCCACTACAGCGATATGGCGCCCGTACCTTTTGGTCAGAATGAGCAGGACAAAAATGACCGTCGGCCAGATCAGATAAAACTGCTCCTCGACAGCGAGTGACCAAAAGTGTTGAAGCGGTGATGGTGGTAGATCGCTATTGAAATAATCTGCCCCGCGAGAGGAAAACACGATATTCGCTGAAAACAGTCCAGCGGCCCAAATATCGTCTCCGAGGTTATTGACGCGCGTAGGTTGGAGAATGATGAGACCGAGAACTGCAGTTACCAATAGAACGAAACTTGAAATCGGTAAGAGCCTTCTGATGCGCCTGGCATAAAACTGGCGAAGACTAATCGCCCCAGTTTTTTCAAACTCATCTACCAGAAGCCGACTGATGAGAAAACCAGAGATGACTAAAAAGATGTCCACCCCGATATATCCACCCGAGACCAGTGAGAAATCCATGTGGTAGAGAACCACCAGAACAACAGCGATTGCCCTAAGACCTTCTATGTCACTGCGAAACTTAATAAGGACACTTTAGGTCATTTGGCTGCGTCTAGAGCGTGACGATAACGATCGGTAGGGGTTGATCTTTATCGACTCTGATCTGATTTTTCACCTCTATCTCACACCTCCGCCTCATACTGAAAAGGTCCGATGAGCGTCTAAGGAGATATATGAATGCGAGAAGCGGGTTATGTAATGGCTGCGGGGTCTACATAGGCACCGAAAATTGGTCATCTTGTCCAAATTGTGGTGACGAAAATTGGGGGGACAAAGTCGATAGTGGATACGACGACAATGATGAAGATGACGAAAATGATGAAGATGACGAAGATGATGATCAGGACATCGATGAGGACGAACAATATTAACGAGATACCGTTGAGGCTGTGTCCGCATCTGAACTTCGTCAACCAGGTTGTGTCAGCATTGAGTTTTTGCCTCAACCATCCGATGCTCGAATAGCAGTACGCGTCAGCCGGCCTGGTCTGCGAGCGATTCGCTCGGGAAGTCCATGGTTGTTTGATCAAGCAGTTGAGTCCCATAAGCCAGCTGGTTCAATGGGAGACCTGGCAGTTATTTTTGATGAGCAACGTCGATTCGCCGCCATTGGTTTGTGGGATCCTGAGTCACCGATTCGCGTCAAAGTGTTACATGTTGGCAAACCTATGAACATTGATGCTTCTTGGTGGCAGGAGAAAATGAGACATGCTCTTGATCTGCGGCGAGATTTGTTGAGCGACGGATCAACGACCGGATTTCGTTGGGTGCATGGCGAAAATGATGGTCTTGCTGGTTTGATCGTCGATCAATATTCCTCAACTGTTGTCATCAAGATATACACCGGGGCATGGTTTGTGCACCTCGCGGCCATCATCCAGGCAATCGTTGCAATTGCTGCGGTAGATCGAATCGTGATTCGTTTCTCGCGATTAGTGCGCGACGGCGAAACCTATGGTCTTGTTGATGGTGACACTTTGTACGGCGAAGCTCCGACAGGTCCAGTGATGTTCTTGGAGAACGGACTCACTCTTGAAGCCGATGTTGTTTTCGGTCACAAGACTGGTCACTTTTTGGATCAGCGTGATAACCGAGCGATCATCGGCAACCTTGCAAGTGGTTGCAGTGTGCTGGACGTTTTTTCAAGCACAGGAGGATTCACTGTGGCTGCCGCCGCAGGGGGAGCGAAATCGGTGCACATGGTTGATGTCAGCGCTCCTGCCTTGGCAACAGCGCACCGCAATCTGGCACACAATCATGCGATCGCATCAATACCAAAGTGTCAGGTCACCGACATCCGAGGTGATGCTTTTGTTGCTCTAGAGGCCATGGTTGAGCAAAAACGCACCTTCGACATTGTGATTCTTGATCCACCATCATTCGCTCAAAATCAAGCGTCAGTGATTCGTGCACTCAGTTCTTATGAACGGTTGGCAAAACTTGGTATGCGTTTGACCGCCCCAGGTGGAACCCTGTTGCAGGCTTCGTGTTCAAGTCGTGTGACGATTGAGGAACTTGCTGACGCTGCGTACTTGGCGGCCCGCAGTGTGCATGTTGATATTGATGAGTTCAGACGCACCGAACATGCCGTGGACCATCCTATTGGGTTTGAATTCGGTGCTTACCTGAAGGCGATTTATTATAAAGTCACCCCTTATGGGGTCTAATTAGTCCCCTTCTGCTGAGCCGAATCGCCATATTTTCACTATCCTGAAGTAGACCAAGCGGGAAGGCTGGGCATGAGTGGAAATTCGGTGTTCCGGCACCAAATCAGTGGAATCTTGAGCATCGCCGCTGTTGAGGCCCCTCGTGTCGTCACCTCCGACTGGATTGATGAGCAGTTGGCCGAGACCTATCTGCGTAATGGCTTACGTCCAGGGTTGCTGGCTGGTCTTGCAGGCATTGAGGAACGGCGTTGGTGGGATGACAGTGTCTCTTTCACCGATGCTGCAGCGATGGCGGGACGCGCCGCCATCGAAAAGGCGGGGATTGATCCAGCGCAGATCGGCATCTTGATCTCAACTTCGGTGTGTAAAGAAAATCTTGAGCCCTCAGTGGCATGTGCGGTACACGACGAGTTGCAGTTGTCAACTTCATGTTTGAACTTTGACATCTCTAATGCTTGTCTCGGTTTCATCAACGCCATGCATCTGGCGGCCACGATGCTTGATGCAGGAACTGTTGAGTATGCCTTAATCGTTGATGGTGAGGGCAGTCGTTACACCCAAGAGACAACTCTTGAGCGCTTAAAAAATCCCATGTCATCAGCAGGCGATGTTTTCTCTGAGTTTGCCTCGTTAACTCTTGGATCAGGTGCTGCGGCCATGGTGATGGCCCGCGCAGATCGCCACAACGATGTACATCGCCTCATCGGTGGTGTCGGTCGTGCGGGTACTGAACACAACTCATTGTGTGTCGGAACATTAGATCGTATGACGACCGATACGCACGGGCTTTTGGTGGCAGGACTTGATTTAGCGGCAGCGGCATGGAAAGCCTCTGCGGAGAGTTTTGATTGGTCTGATGGTCTTGATTGGTACATCATTCATCAGGTCAGCAAAGTTCATACCACCATGATTTGTGATCGCCTCGGGATCAACCCCGCAAAAGTTCCGTTGACTTTCCCGCATTACGGCAATGTGGGTCCAGCAGCGATCCCGATCACTCTGGCGAGTGTGCAAGATCAAATTCAACCCGGTCAACGGGTGTTATGCCTCGGAATCGGTTCGGGACTCAACACCAGTTTCTCGGAAATTCTCTGGTGACAATGAGCGTTCCGTCCGCCGCGCGATTGGGCGAGTTCGGTGTCGACCCATCGTGGTCAAAGTTCGTAGATGTGCCGAGCCATTCAGGTGGGACTCATCGTTGGCACATACTTGAGCGGCCAGGAATGGGTGCCGATGCACCGACAATTTTGTGCATTCACGGAAATCCAACGTGGTCTTTTTTGTGGTCGCGTTTGATGAGCGAGATCAGCCCTGCCTTTCGGGTGCTTGCTCCGGACCAATTATCAATGGGGTTTTCTGATCACATCGGAGAGCGTCCTTATCGTGATCGTGTTGGCGACATTGATGATCTTGTGACGGCTCTCGATATCCACGGACCGTTGTGGATCGTTGCCCAAGATTGGGGCGGGGCGATTGCTATGGGTTACGCCACCAGTCATCGTGCGCAAGTCGCTGGACTTATTTTGTCCAATACTGGTATCGCGATTCCTGCGGGTCGCAAAGCCCCACGCCTCATTCGGATTTCGGCTACTAGTGGCCTACATGGTTTGATCACCCGCACGACCTCTCTGTTTGTACGGGGGACTGGATATCTGCCTGGCGCTGGTTTGACCAAGCAGCAGCGACGGGCATTGGTCGCTCCGTATCGTGCGCAAGACCGACGAATCGGTGTGGCCGGTTTTGTGGCTGATGTGCCCTTTGATGAGAGGCATCCTTCGTCCCGCGATCTAGCCAGTGTCGCTGCGGAGTTACAAGATTTGACTATCCCAGTGCGCTTGTACTGGGGCTCAAAAGACCCGGTATTTAATGACGATTTTGCCGATGACTTGATGAGCCGCTTTTCTGACGTGGAGATTCATCGGATATCTCGCGCAGGTCATCTAGCGGTCCTAGAAACATCTATGGCCCCCTTTGTTGAATCAGTTGTGCGCAATTCCACGCAGGTAATAAGTGCTCCCCCAGATGACGATCAGACATGCGAGACACTGTGGGCACGGATTGATTCGTCAACACGCCCAGATGTTTTAGCTATCAGTGATGCAGCAGCAAAAACATCAGTCACTTTTTCTGAGTTTGAATCGCGAGTGGCCTCATTCGCTCAGTCCTTGAGTGATCAAGGAGTCAAGTTGGGCGATCGGGTAGCGGTTCTGGTACCACCAAGTATCGACTTGATTGCAATCGTGTACGCGTGTTGGCGTGTTGGTGCAATCACTGTGATCGCCGATCGAGGTTTGGGGATCAAGGGACTTGGTGCTGCGGTGCGTTCAGCACGAGTGCAACATGTTGTTGGTCCTCAACAGGCAGTGAGCGCGGCCCGTGTTTTGCGATGGGCCCATCACTCGCAGAATATTTCCGTGGCCTCACTATTGGCAGGTCGTGCGATCAGTTCGCTAGCGCAGATCACGGTGCCTGCGCCGACCGCTGATGATCTAGCGGCGGTGTTGTTCACCTCAGGGGCAACTGGCCCAGCCAAGGGGGTGCGTTATACGCATCGCCAACTGGGGGCCCAGCGTGATGCCTTGCAAAAAACATACGACATCACAGCCAATGATCGTTTCGTGGCGGCTTTTGCACCCTTCGCTTTGTTTGGTCCTGCACTAGGGATCACAACTGGTCTTGCTGATATGGATGTCACCTCGCCCAGCACTTTGACTGCTGAGGCTTTGAACCAGGCATGTCAGTTGATCGATGCGACGATGGTTTTCGCCTCACCTGCAGCGTTAGCAAATGTTGTGCGAACGGCTGGCGGTTCGTTGCCCGCAGTGTCAAAATCTCGTTTGGTGATGTCGGCTGGTGCACCTGTGCCACTAGAAACTTTGCAGCAGATGCAAGCCTTGTGTCCCCACGCAGAATTGCATACGCCTTACGGAATGACCGAAATCCTTCCGGTCGCTGATCTTTCACTTACCGAGAGGACGCTTGCTGGAAGCGGCCGAGGCGTGTGCGTAGGTCATGCTGTTGACGGTTGCGAACTCATGATTGCCGCCGCTGACACGCTCGGAGACCTTGTCCCTGTAGATGTCGGGACAACTGGTGAAGTCGTCGTGTGTGCCGCTTGGATGTCGTCGGGATATGACCGCTTGTGGCAGACACAGATAGCGGCCCGCCCAATATTGAACTCACGGACCTGGCATCGCACGGGTGATGTCGGACATCTTGATGTTTCAGGAAATCTATGGATTGAGGGGCGGTTAGTACACGTCATTCATACCGCCTCGGGTCAAGTCACACCCGTACCGCTAGAAATTTCTTGTGAAGCAGTCACAGGTGTGGTTCGTGCTGCGGCTGTCGGTATCGGACCTCGTGGGACTCAACAAGTGGTGATCGTCGTTGAACTTGATGATGCCCCAGAAGGTCCTGCAGGCACACTTCTCACACGGCAAATTCGGCAGGCAGTTGCCCCGCAGAGCGTGGCTTCGGTATGGGTTGTGAAAAAACTTCCAGTTGATATTCGACACAACTCAAAAATTGATCGGACTGCACTCGGTCTCATGATGCAAGACAAACTTTCCGGATCATGGCGATGAAAGTTTTAGTGACTGGAGCAGGAAGTTTGCTCCTCGGTGGTGTGGCTCAGGCTTTAGTCGAACGCGGTGACGAAGTTATTTGTGTCCAGCGCCGAAAACTAGTAACGGCACACGCAACGTCGCTCACACAACATGCTATTGATATTCGCGATCGTGAAGCGTTGATAGCTGCTGCTGTGGGTTGTGATGCAATCATTCATGGGGCGGCTCGAGTGGGCGTCGTGGGCACTTGGGAAGATTTTCGCAGTGTCAACGTTGATGGCACGGCCAACGTCATTCATGCAGCGCGCGCACACGGCATTGCACGCTTGGTGTATGTGTCGACTCCCTCGGTTGCTCATTCTGGAGAATCAATTGTCGGGGCTACGGCTGATGTGGCTGTGACGGGGCGAAAGGGCTCGTTCTATGCAGAATCAAAAGCACGAGCAGAACATATGGTTTTGGCTGCCAATACAGATGGTTTGGGCGTCGTGAGTCTGCGACCCCATCTGGTGTGGGGCCCAGGTGACACACAGTTAGTTGGGCGCATTGTTGATCGAGCCCGCTCTGGTCGTTTAGTCATGGTGGGTAACGGGCATGCACTCGTTGATTCAACGTATATTGATAATGCCATCAGCGCCCATCTCGCTGCTCTTGATGCGGTGGCTCCACGCGCAACATGTGCTGGTCGGGCCTATGTCATTGCCAACGGTGAACCGCGTACTGTGAGAGAACTCATTGAAGGAATCTGTCAGGCAGCAGGCGTACCTTTTCAGCCAAAGCATCTAGCACTTCCTTTGGCGCGTATTGCTGGCTCAGTCGTTGAACGCCTCTGGCCACGCTTGCGGAGCGACGAACCACCACTGACGCGTTTCGTGGCTGAGCAGTTGGGAACGGCACACTGGTTTGACCCACGTCCGGCGCGCGACGATCTTGCCTGGAGCCCACACGTCACATTGGACGAAGGTTTCACTCGCTTGCGGGCGTGGTTCGAACTAAATCGCTGAAATCTTTTTACTTACAGTTTGTAGGTCGCAACAACTGGCGCGTGATCAGACCAGCGAGCGTCATAGGAGGGAGCACGATCCACTCGTGCGCTGATGGCCGTTTTCGCGAGTTCTGGATTAGCAATGTGATAATCAATGCGCCAACCAGCGTCATTGTCGAATGCTTTGCCACGCCACGACCACCACGAATATGGACCCACAATGTCACCCACGTGTTGGCGCATGACATCTACCCACTCATGTTGATCAAACATCTCATCAAACCAAGCACGTTCCTCGGGCAGAAATCCTGCACTCTTGAGATTGCCTTTCCAATTTTTTAGGTCCTCTGGACGATGTGCGACATTGAGATCTCCCGTCAGCAACACATGGTTTCCTGAAGCCCTCAAAGCTTGCATCCGATCTTTCATTGCAGCGAAAAATGCAAACTTTTCTTTCATCCTTTCGGGGGAGTCGGCGTCACCTGTGTGGACATATGCCGAAATCACCGTCAGAGTTTTATTTTTACCCACCTGAATATCGGCCTGCACCCATCTCCCCGTGAAGTTGTGGGTCGGATGGTCGGTCCCAATTTGGCTCGTGACGAACGGTAAACGACTGGCAACAGCAACCCCAGCACGGCCTTTCTGATTGCACTCGGCGTGGGCGATATGCCAGCCATCGCCCATGAGTTCTGCTACTAACTCATCGGGGGCTCGTACTTCTTGCAAGGTGATGACATCGGGGGCACATTGAGTCATCCATGCATGCATTCCATTTTTTACCGCGGCGCGAAGACCGTTGACATTAACTGAGGCGATAGTGAGCGTCATCTCACGATCGTGCCACAAGCAAGCTGCTGAACTGTCATGCACCGCGCTCAGTACGGCTTGTGTAGCAGACGAGGGACTGATATCGGTAAGAATGAGACGATGAGCAATACGCCGTTTGAGTCGAACAAAGACCGTCTCTTGCCAGACCTCTCACTCAAGCAAGAGATGGTCCTTCTTGCCCGTACTCTGTGGCGTGAGGGTTACAACGACCACTTAGCGGGTCATATCACTGTCAATCTTCACGACGGAACATTGCTGTGCAATCCGTGGCTGTTGCTGTGGAACGAGTTTCGCGTGCAAGACATTATTCGCATTGATATGCAAGGAAATCTCGTTGAAGGCAACTGGCCAGTTCCGCTCGGCATCCCCTTGCATCTTGAATTACATAAGGCTCGGCCAGACGTTGAAGTTGCATTACATAACCATCCACTGTTTGGAACCGTATGGGCCGATATGGGTGAAATCCCGCCCGCCCTTGATCAATCAAGTGTTCTTGGAGGTGGCGACATCGCATTAGTGCGAGAATACGGGGGGAGCGTTGATGACACTGACGCCGCTGCGACAGCGGTCGCGGCGATGGGTGATGCTGATTTAGTGTTGCTTGCCGGCCACGGTGTTTTTGTGATGGGTCAATCAATCCGTGCTGTCCATCAACGGTGCGTCGCCCTCGAACAACGCAGCCAACGTGCCTGGTACGCGCGTACCGCCAAACCGAACATGACCTCATCTTTACCGCAGTGGTACATCGAGCGAATGAAAGCATCCGATGGAGATAAGTTCCATGGCTTCTGGGAAGCCATGGTTCGCCAAGAATTACGCGCTGACCCGTCTTTGCTGGACTAAGGACTCCTGGGGTATGAATCGTCATTGGGCGATGCAGGTGACATCTTTGGAGTCTGCCATCACACCAGGGTGTGTTCTTAGTCGGCAAGACTGTAGAAACGCATCGCATAGTCAAGCGTTCCCCAAAGGATTCTGATGAATATTCTTGTTATTGGTGCTGGTGGTGTCGGCACCTCTATGGCCGCTATCGCTGAACGCCGAAGTTTCTTTCGTAGCTTCACCTTGGCTGATGTCTCACTTGAGGCGGCCCAGCGAGCGATTGAAAAACTCACTGAAGCACAGCGTTTCAACGCAGTGCAACTTGATGCCCGGAGCGAGAGCAACATTGTGGCACTGATCAAAGAGTGCGAAGCCGACTTTGTAGTGAACGCCTGTGATCCGCGATTGAATGAGCCAATTTTCAACGCCTGTTTCACGGCAGGCGTGCATTATATGGATATGGCGATGAATCTCAGTACGCCCCACATCACCGACCCGTACAACCAAGTGGGCGAAATATTGGGTCATAAACAATTATCTGCACACGAGGCTTGGATTGATAAAGGTCTCTTGGCTCTCGTTGGCATGGGCGTAGAGCCTGGCTTATCTGACGTCTTTGCGCGTTATGCCGCTGACAATCTCTTTGACACGATTGACGAGATTGGTGTTCGAGATGGCGCAAATCTAGCGATTGAGGGATATGACTTTGCTCCAACGTTTTCTATATGGACAACCATTGAGGAGTGTCTAAATCCACCACTGATTTGGGAAAAAAGTCGAGGAATTTTCACGACCGATTGTTTTAGTGAGTCAGAGATTTTTCATTTCCCTGAAGGAATCGGTCCCATTGAGTGTGTCAATGTTGAACATGAAGAGGTTCTCTTGATTCCGCGAGAGATTGAATGCAATCGAGTCACTTTCAAATATGGTTTAGGTAATGAATTCATCAATTGGTTGAAAACGTTTGCCTATCTAGGTCTTGATTCAGCGACAAAGATCAAAGTTGGTGATGTCCACGTTGCACCGCGTGATGTGCTCGCCGCCTTATTACCGAATCCGGCTGAATTGGGACATTTGATGAAGGGGAAAACCTGTGCCGGTACATGGATCAAGGGCACACACAATGGACTGCCACGCGAGGTGTACCTCTATCACGTTGTCGACAACGAAGAAACAATGACGAAGTGGGGCTGCCAAGCAGTTTTGTGGCAGACGGCGATCTGTCCGATTGTGGCGTTGGAACTTCTAACCACAGGGATATGGACGCACTACGGTGTGCGTGGCCCTGAAGCCTTTGACGCCTCGCCGTATCTTGATTTACTGAAGGCTTACGGCTCACCGCATGGAATGATTGAAATGGGGGAAGGAAAATGGCCGGTGCCCATCCCGACAGGTGCACCCGGTTGGAGCCGCTCGGCACATTAGTTTTTGTGTCAGTGAGCGTGTGCCCTCAAGTTCGTAACGCACTATTTCCCCCCTACCACTCGCACATGCCGAAATCCGCCGTGCCCAGTTGGGTGACAAGAGTTTTATTTTGGACGGCCTGATCACGATAGAAACGCGCGTAATACTCGGGGCCGAATGCTTTGGATGTCTAGCAATAGTAGGCTTTCGCACGCCATTCTGAGAAAATTGGCTATAGGCGCAGGTGATTTTTCACTAACGAGATTTATTGACCGCCGTCGTTCGCAAAAATGCGAGAAATATCTTGGAGTCTTGGTTCCAATCAAGATTTTCCAAAGCGAATTTGTGTGCCTTCATACCAAGGTATTCACGCTTCCCACTATCAAGCAGTAGGGTGTCAATGATTTTTACAGTTGACTCGGCTAGTGGTGGTTCAATGATCCAACCTGATTCTGATTGATCTATGAGTTCTTTGGCTTTGGGTAGTGAAGTGCTGATGACTGGTATTCCACGCGCAAAATACTCGGCGATTTTTGTTGGCATTGAATGACGGTAATTCGCCAGATCATCAAGAAGTGAGAGCCCGATCAGTGATCCTTCTGCCCAGTGCAGTGCGTCCGGATTGGCGACATAACCATGCCAGTAAAGCACTTCTTCTTGGTGAGCAAGTTCTACATCAGAGCGAATATCGTGATCTGCTTCTCCGATCAGATGCACAACGGCCCGACCTTTCAGTTGCTCCGCAATTCTCACAAGTTCTCTCCAACCTCTGCCAGCAGAAATCCGACCGATATAGATCACGCGGTTGTCCCCGGCTACGAATGCTGGGCAGTTAAGTGGGACGCGAGTTGAATTTGGTACGACGATTTGATCCGGAAATCTCTCTTGGTAAGAATTCTCGGCCAAGATCAAAGCGAAGCGAAATGTCACAATTTTCTCGAGTAAGTGGACAAATTTGCGCGTCGGTAATGAGAGTGGTGCTGGAATCCATGACCGATCTGAAACACTCTGCGCGAGATCTTCATGAATATCAAAGATCCGCTGAGGGAGTCCTGGAATGAATGACAGCAAGGCTGCGAGTTCCAAGTCGTGGACTAAAAGCAGATCAACCTGTCGTCGATATTTCATGACATTGCGAAGAACATCAAACCATGATTGGACGCGCCGCCGACCAGTTGCTCGGCGAATCACCACATGTTGCTGAACTTGGGTTTGTAATGGCCCTGGGGCAATCAAGGTGACATGGTATCCAGCATCAACCATTGCGGAGATTTGACGCTGGACAATCCTGGCATCATCGCCTCGATGGGCACAGGTAACAACGAGGACTCTCAATGTGTTCACCGATTCAATCAGAGTCGTTCGACATTGTCATGTCGCATACGTCCGCGGGTATCAAAGACAACAGGCGCAAATTTTGCGATCTCGTCTAAATCAAAGACTGAATGTGCTTGTAGCAGAACTGCGACATCACATGCTTTCAAGGCAGACCGAAGATCGATTTCAAGACGAAGGAGTCCGTGGTCAACGGCGAACTCTGAAACATTGGGATCAAAACCGGAAACAACAGCATGAGCGCTGGTAAATAAGTTGGCTAAGCCTCGCGCAGGTGTCTCTCGTTGGTCACTGATGTCGGATTTGTACGTTAGGCCAAGCAGAAGAACCTTGGCTCCATCAAGCTGTACTCCGCGTCGGGCGAGAAGTTTCTCTACGCGTTGGACGACATAGTTGGGCATGCGTTGGCTGATCTCTTCGGCAAGTTCAACAAACTTAAAGGGATAACCGAGGCTGCGGACTTGGTGCGAAAGATAATTGGGATCAATCGGTATGCAATGTCCCCCAACACCTGGACCTGGATAGAAGGCGCTGAAACCAAATGGTTTCGTTGCTGCTGCATCAATGGAATCCCAAAGATCAATCCCAAGTTCATGACAAAAGATTGCCATTTCATTCACTAAAGCGATGTTCACATGGCGATAGGTATTCTCAAGAAGTTTGGCAAGTTCAGCCTCGCGTGTTCCGCGGGTGCGCACGACGGTGTCAACAAACAGTTCGTAGAAGTGGGCAGCCCGATCGGTGCATTGCGCGGTGTAGCCACCGACAACCTTGGGTGTGTTCTTGAGACCATACGCAGGATTGCCAGGGTCAATCCGTTCTGGTGAGAAAGCAAGGTTGAAATCAACACCTGCAATCAGACCAGACTCCTCAAGAATTCCGCGCACGAGACCATCGGTGGTGCCCGGGTAGGTAGTGGATTCGAGCACCACGAGCATTCCTGGATGAAGAAAATCTCGGACTGTTTTCGATGCTGCTGTGACCGCAGTCAAGTCTGGTTCGCGATCTTTGCGCAAAGGTGTTGGCACGCAGATCAACGCAACATCAGCATTTTGCAGAACACGCGTTTCTGAGGTAGCGCTAAATCCACGACTGAGAAGTTCAGCGACGTCGCTATCAGAAATGTCATCAACATGGGAGCGACCCGAGTTCAGTCCATGAACGATTGAGTGGCTTGTGTCAAGACCAGTGCAGTGAATGCCCGATCGAACTGCATGTGCGATGACGGGAAGGCCGACATAGCCGAGCCCAATCACTACCAAATGAACTGGCTGATCTTTCACAATGCAATCCTAGTCGCATCAGCGATTGGGGGTCAGAGTAAGTGCCCGAAAACAAAGGGTGCTGCGCCAATTAGTGGAATGAGATGATAATTCCCGTATCAGCCACGGTGGACTTGCGAAAGATTGATGTGATTTTGTTTGATGCCGACAGCATTCGAAATTGAATTTTGTATTTCTTGCTCATGGCCACATTGACCAGTTCACAATCCGCCCCAGTGACGACCCGTGCGGTCGCTTCGACAACTTGTGAGCCAGGGGTCAGTCGACCGCGGACATCACAGGCCTGCAGAGTGACCCGCGAGGTATGAGCCAGGCGTTTGACCTTGCCAGAAACGCCACCAGTCGTGAAACAGGCTTCGCCGTCACCGAAAGGGGCAATCCATACGGCAGTGCCGACCCCCCGACCGTCTTTGCGAAATGAGGTAAATAAAGCGTAGCGATTGTTGGCGACGTCAGCGTGAGCACTCATGGTCGTGAACAATACCCGATCAGCGCTCGTCACGGTAGAGACGAATGTTCGCCTTCTTGCCACGAATACTGACATTGCTCATGCTCTTTAAAATGTTCTCCATCTCGCTGCTGGGAACTTCAACGATGGAGAATTGATCGGAGACTTTGATGTCACCGATGTCGCGCCCAGAGATGCCGCTCTCATTGGCGATAGCACCGACGAGATCTTGCGGACGGATACCTGCCTTGCGGCCGAGTCCGACATACAGCTTGGCTGTCTTTCCAGAGCTGCCGCGATGAGATCCGCGCTCAAAACGACCACCGTGATCGGGGCGCTCATCGCGTCCGAATCGGCTGCTGCGATCGTTGCTGCCACTGCGGTCAAAACGCTCGCGACTGTCGTTGCGACTGCCACCACGATTTCCACGTTCGCGGCCATCACCGCGGCTGTCGCCGCGACTTCCGCGTTCGCGGCTATCGCCCCGATCACGACGATCGCGGGTGTCACCCTGCGACAAATCAGGAATATGAACCTCGTCAAGCGATGACTGATCAGCGTCGTGTGTGAGTTTGATCGCAGCAAGAGCGATCTGTTCAATATCAAACTCTTGCAATAGTTCGGCAAGCACTGATTCGAATCGTTCTTGCGGACCCGTGGCTAAGGCTTCGCGCAAAGTCTCAGTGGTGAGTTCCATTTGGCGAGCGCGCAACGCTTCTACAGAAGGCACTTTTTCAAAAGGAATCTTCTGCTTCGTCAAGCGCTCAATGTTTTGCAGTTGTCGTTGTTCGCGGGGTTCAGCCAAAGTAATGGCGACACCTTCGCGTCCTGCGCGTCCCACGCGACCGATGCGGTGTACGTATGACTCTGGGGCAGAAGGAACGTCGTAGTTCACAACATGAGTGAGATGTTCAATATCTAATCCGCGCGCTGCCACATCGGTAGCGATCAGCAACTCGGCGACACCCGAACGAACTCGACCCATCACTCGGTCACGCTGTTCTTGATCCATTCCTCCGTGCAACGCTTCGGCACGATAACCGCGCCCATTCAGTGTTTCTGTGAGTTGATCAACTTCGCCGCGGGTACGACAGAAAACAATTGCCGCCTCCGGTGCTTCAATATCCAAAATACGGCCCAAAGCCGCTGCTTTATGGTGACGAGGAATCATGTACGCCGACTGCTTCACCAAAGGCAATGTTCCGGCTTCAGTTGAGGAACGCTGAATCGTGATACGAATCGGTTCGCGCTGGTGACGGCGGGCGATTGAGCCAATTCGTGGCGGCATAGTCGCCGAGAACAAAACCGTTTGGCGTTCTTTTGGCGTGGACTCGAGAATGGCTTCGAGGTCTTCAGCAAAGCCCATGTCAAGCATTTCATCGGCCTCGTCAAGGACAACCATCTTGATGTCGTCAAGCTTGAGAGTCTTCTTGCGAATATGGTCAAGGGCGCGTCCGGGTGTTGCCACCACGACATGTGTGCCACGACTCAAGGCATCAATTTGACGACCGATCGGCTGACCGCCGTAGATCGGAACGCAACGGGCGCGTAGGTCATGACCATATTTGTAAATAGCTTCTGATACCTGCATCGCAAGTTCACGGGTTGGCACGAGAACTAAAGCCACTGGCGATGGTCGATCGTTACTCATATCAAGTAACTGCAAGATGGGTAGAGCAAATGCTGCCGTCTTGCCGGTCCCCGTTGCGGCTTGACCTAAAAGGTCTTTGCCGCTGATCATGTGGGGAATGGCCTCGCGCTGAATAGGCGTCGGTTCCTCATAACCAAGACCCGCCAAGGCCTTGAGCAGTTCTGGTCGTAGTCCTAAATCGGCAAAGCCGGTGTCCACGCTGGGTGTTATATCCATGAGCGTTTCTCCTGCTCTGTAAGGTTGATTAGCCTACGGCTGATATACCCCAACCGCGCTGAATACCAATTTTTGGGGCTTTATTGGTCACATCGCCCTGATGTGCTTGTCAATTTGCCAAGCCTCGATGCCAAAGCCCTCAGGGTTATTGATCACGGCCAGTTGCAGGCGTTGTTGTGCACTTTTATAGCATTTAGTGATCTGGTTGGGCTTTGCCTTGAGATCATGGGCTAATACCGTGGCGGTTTTCCCTGAGAAAATACGACCCAGGAATACCTCATTTTGTTTTGGGGTGAGGATATTGGCGATTGCTTCCAAGGTCTCTGGGTCGGGATTGCTGAAGTACTGATTCTCTGCGCTCGGCGTAACGGTTGCCTCGTCCACTTCTTCTTGGTCAGCTCGTGAGAGGTTCTCAAGTCGGGCGTTGGAGACATATTCACCATCGGTGCCGCAGGCGCGTTCGGCAGCTTGTTGTTTCTGTTGGCGGATGAACTCAATGACTCTGTGCCCCGTCGTGGCACTTGCTAGTTGCACTGGTGAGTAAGCATCTATTTTGTCGAGGCGATTGAGGAGCCACTGCGTGCAGTACCTGACGGCATCCATCTGATCTTGTAGGGCGACGATGTTCAGGTGCATCAACTTACGTTGAACGGCTGTTTCAAATTCAATGATGTACCAGTTAATGGGGTTTTTGCGGTCCATAAAAAGATTACTCCTGAGTGATGAGTGGGTTTCGGATAAACAAGGGACTGGATGTATGACGTGAAGTTTCACGTTGGTATCTACTGAGCGGTTAGTCCGCAAACCCCTTGCGAAGATCCGCAACGATTTTGCGGGCCTTGCCTAACTCGCGCTGAGCGACATCGCGACGTATTCCCATGTCTTTGGCTGCCTTGACGACAGTGTTTCCTTCAATATCCACGACGAGGAATATCTGTCGTTGACGCTCGCTGAGACTCTGCAACATGGAACCCAACATGACATTGTTGATGACTTGATCTTCAACATGATCAACTGATTCAATGCGGTCACCGTGACTGGCTGAATCTTCTGAGCAATCAATGGGCTGGTCAATGAAGATGATCCCGTGGTCACTCGCCTTCTCACCGCTGCGAAACTTGCGTTGTGGCATTTGGCGATGCATTGCCCGGTAGAAGTCCACCGCTCGCTGTGACACGCATGCGGATACCAGTGCACGCGGGGCGTATTGAGACATCAAGTGAGTGCGCTCCATTAAAAAGACGCAACAGTAGCTTTTGAAGTCATCCGCTTCTTGAATGCGGAAACCTGGCATGCGGGTGATTTTTCGGTCCAACTCCAGAAGAAACTCTCGGAAGTAGTCTTCCATGTTCACTGGATTTTCCATTGGCGTGTTCATCTTGTATCTACTCATGTCTCGTGTCTCCTTGTGCTTTTGGTTGGGTGTTGATTTGTTCCGCATGGGGCGCTGTTGGTCTTTCAGGGTGGTGGCTCTACTTTCACTGTGGGTTGGGCAAACCGCGTGGGTTTGCTGGGGGTGTAAATCATGTCAAGGGGCTGTGAGATAGATCCCCAAAACACGACTTAGATGATGTTCAACTTGCGCATGACGCGATATCGCGTTTCGACAAGTTGCTCAAATAATCGTCTACTCACGGTTCGAATCTGGACATGGCGGACCCGAGTCGGTGTCTGCAAAAGTGTTTGAAACGTGATTTCTGCACAATCTTGAAATGGGAAACCGAATAATCCACTCGAGATCAGTGGTGCGACCAAACGATTTTCACTCCGCTCGTCGGCCATTGCCAGAATCGTTTGCCAGGTTCGAATCAGCGTGTCTTCTTCGCCATGTAACGACCGTTGCCTGATACCGCTATTCATGGCATCCTTGTTGACGGGACTGGTCCAGCGTGGTCCGAAAGCATGAATAATACCAGTAAAACCGAGGTCTTCTCCACGGCCGGCACCCGTGAAAACAGCTTGCCCCGGTTTCATTGGCAGGAGGTCTGTCGGACGTTGCTGCATCAGTAAGTGGGCACCGCACACTTCCCAAATGCGACCCGAGGCCCCACCACCAGGAGTGGCTTCGGCATTCGAGGCGTTGATCAATAGACCTTCAAACGGAGAAGCGATATCGGCATATTCAATCTCAATTTTCAAAGAACCTGTTTGGTACTCGTCGTCTTCAAAGTTGTAGGACTCTTCACTCAATAAGTAGTCATGGGATCGAGTTGGTGGGAAATTCTCTTCGGTGAACGACTTCAGAGCACGTATCGCTTCGATGGATGGGCGATTGCCGCTGCCTGTCAAGGTCAAATCATTGCGTAACTGCAGTGACCAAGTGTCCTGGATCCCAGGAAGACGCGTCACGTCTGGACTAATGATTGAATTCACTTCGAAAGATCTCAGATACATGCTCGTTGGCGTCGGCCTGAGGCTTTCGGACAAGAACGTGGATTTTGATGTCAAGGGCTTGCCGCCAAGCGCCTCAACACTCTGACCGTTGGCGAGTCCGTTTTTGATCGTGACGACCAAATCACGGTCGACGTCGGTGAAAAACCGCTGATTGCCCTTGTGACCCAAAGTGGCCGTGAAGGACTCGGGCAATTCACTCACTCGCTGTCCTTTACCAATCAATCCGAGAGTCATGTAATAGCGAACATTGCGCTCTGTTATTTGCCGATCGGGGTTGAGGACCGCATTGGCGCGGGCAACCAGGCGGTCGATTAAGAAAAAATCTTGAGTCTTCTCGGCATCTGATGCAGGCACTGATTACCTCCGTTCGGGTCGTGGGTTTTGACTAACTGACAACGATTATATACATTTAACAAACTTTCTTTGTTAAATGTAGCAGACGACTTCGTCCTGCCGCAACGATAATCAGGGGATGTGTGTCATATTCCCAGCGTGTGTGCACTTTTATTTTTTCCCAGTTGTGGTTTTCAGAGGGTTTTTGAGGTTAAAAGCGTCAAAAGTCTGGCGAATCCTCGGGACACGGACCATCGTGCAAATCGTGGATTTCCAACTCGCAAGCCCATTTTGCCCAGGGTGAGCCGAGGGGCCAAACCACTGGAGAGAACAGATCATCGGTGAAAATCATGCCCAAATCGACGAAACAGAGCGGTACACCGTCGCATTCACAATCCTCAGAAGGCATTGTCACGCTGCCCTGCAAGTACCAGCCTCCGGTCGGTGCATCGTGAATCAGCGTTGATGCCGCGACGCCGCGAATGGCCGACTGATAGAGGGGTGAGTCAGGGGGCGAATCGTAAGCGAAGTCAAACGGATGAACGATGTCGCAGTCGGGACAGACAGAGATGGCAAAATTTTCATCCACTTCGGCAATTGCCGACCAACCTTGAAAAATGAGTGCATCTTGCAATTCATCAGGGATTTCCCCGAAATGTCGATCCGGCTGGCCACCGATCTCGATGTGCCAGTCCTCGCCATGACCTGTGAAACGTAGCCATTCATTTGTCGTGGGACCGTCCGCTCGGGGAAAGACCTGAAGGACCGCTTGCCCTTCCAAAATGCTGGCTACACGGGAAATCGCCCGCAGCGCCGAAGCCACGGCATGCTCAGGCGTGCGGTCCTGATGGGTCGTGAACCACCAACGGAGCATGGTTTCGAAGTCCAGGTCCCAGTCGATGATGGCGTCTAAGAAGTCTTCGTCAGAGTGCATGGGGCTCGGATCTTGACACAGGGCTATATGAAGGTTCGGGCCTCCTTTTTACAATGCCTAATAGTGTCCGCCAAACCCCTTGAGATCGGCGAGAATAGACACTGTGAAACCGGTCTACTGCGTTCGTCTTAATGGTCCATCGTGGTCCGTTCCGCAACGCCAGGATGTACGTGCCGTGGTTGACGAATGGGTTGAGAAAGAATATCCAATTGATGAGCGCGGTCCAGGAGTTTCTGTCCGCGTCGACAACGAAGATCCCGAACGCTGGTGGCGATGCACCATTGATGTCAGTTTGGGTAGCGGAGCCTTATCAAACACAACTGTCACCCTGTTGCTGAGCGATTCGGAGACAACCTTTGAGGTTCGTACTGCTGTTGTCGCTGGCGGAAAACAGATCATGCCTCAATCCGTTCAGATCAAGGATATGGCAATGCGGACTCTTGTGGCCAAAGTGATTGATAAAGGTTTGTTCCGCGATGCAGATCATTCAGTAAGTACGAAAAATCTTTGTATAGCTGATGTTATGCAGGCGCAAGCAATCGCCGCATTTTGTTATAACGCTCCGAGCCGCACCATGCCAGTCATTATTGAAACATGTCGAGCCAATACATCGTCAGTTTTTGAGATCGAAAGGGTCTCAACGCTTGTTGCTGGGTTGGCGCATGTTGTCAAGATGACGAGTGAGCAATGCGTTCGGACCTTTAATGATTTCGCCGGTATTGAAGCATTGACACCGCAGGGGCTTGTCATTATTTGGCCTGATCATTCAGTCACATCTTGGTCAGGAAATGGTCTTGCTCCTGGCAAGGGGGTCAAAGCACGCGGAGAATCTAAAACGATGGTGACGGATGCGGCTGCAAACTCATTGGCGCCATTACGTGCTCCACGGTATCGACCCCGAGTTACTGAGGAGAGTAGTCCCGCCACAACAGAAGTCCCCGCGGAAACTCATCTCGTGGATCCTGCGATTGAGCCAGAGACTGTGCCCTATAGCGAATGGAAGTCTGCTTGCGATGGATGGCAGGAAGAAGCAAACAAAGTTGATGAACTTCAACAAGCGCTTGCCGATGCAGATCGAATCATCGCTGAGAAACAAGAACTGCTTGATAAGGGAAGTGCGGATGTTGATCAACTGCTTCTGCAAAATGTTGAATTAGCAATTCGTCTTGGGCGCAATCCAACTGGGATCAAAGCCACCAGCGCGTATGATGCGGTCAAGCAAGCCGACGTAATGTGTGAATATCTCACGTTTATACCAGAGGCTTTTGAAAGTGCCAAAGAACTTGATTCGGTCGACGCGAATCGCTTACTCCAGGACCTAGTTCGCCTGAATGTGGTCGCTGGTGACTGGCAGTCTGGTCGAGTGAATAATGCATCTCTGACCATTTCCTGTCGTGGTGTGGGGCTGAACTACGCCGCTGGAGTTGGCGACAATGCCGAAAACAAATACGGTACGGATTACGCTTTCACGTGGCAGGGTCAAACGCAATATGCCTTTGCCCACATTCGCAATGGTCGGGGCTCTCATCTGTACCGCGTGCATATTTTCTTTGATGACAAAAACCATCAAGTAGTCGTGGCATATGTGGGTCGCCACCTCCGAGGAAAACACGATTCCAATTAGTTCTTGAGAGATTGAGTAAAAACGCACACTTGTGCAGATCACATTCGTTCAAACAACATAGAGGTAAAGCGAGAGAAAATGACCGATGCATCTGGGCAAGTCGAGAGACTAAAACGTGTTGACCCTCTTGAACGGGTACTCAATCTCTTCACACTCTTGCATCGCCTCACGACTCCCTTAACTCGTGAACAGATCGTGGCTCAAATGGCTCGAGGTATGACACCGTACCCAGTTGCTGAAGCAGCCCAAAGGCAACTTTTTGGAAGCGATAAAAACACAATTGTGCGTGATCTAGGTATCCCAGTTCGTCAAAGTGTGGCCCAAGGTGAAGAAGCTGGGCAAACCAAGTATTGGATCAGCGAAGAAGACATGTGTATTCCAGAGTTTGATCTCACTGAAGAAGAAATGTCGGTTCTAAGTTTGGCGCTTGCCTCGATTCATCAGTCTGTGCCAGAGGCCTCTGAGGCGCTGATGAAACTTGAGGGCCTGAGCCCGCAAGGCCGAGGCGTGAACTTGAATGTCGAGATTCCGCTGATCGTTGTGCGCCTGACCGAGATCGCGCAACGTCATCAACTGGTGGAAATTTCAATTGATTCGGAAAAAATTGTTGTTGATCCAGATCGTCTGCTTTTTGACAAGGGCACATGGTATTTGATCGCTACACCAGTTGGTGAGAAGAAGATGCGGGCTATTAAATGCGCGCGCATCGGTGCTGATTTTTCAATTACCGATGGGCCCTCAAGCGCCAAAAGGAAAAAACTCAGTAATCGCGAACTCAGACATCTAGTGCACAATGTTGAGGGATCTGATCTTGAGGCCACTGTCTTAGTTGATGCACTGGCGGCCGGAATGTCATGGTGGGATACGCGTGTTGTCGAAACTGAATCGATGTCAGATGGTCGCCTGCGGATCACAGTTGTGGTGGATGACCCTGCTCGATTTCGTGGATGGGTACTGGGCTTTGGTACACACGCAGTTGTTGAAGGACCTCCATCGCTGCGTGAGGGTTTCATGACATGGTTGGATGATTTACTCAAGCCTGGGGCCGATATCCCGAATCTTCCAGAGCGTCCCAGTGCTGCTCCGACAAGGCCGGGGCCACGACCATTGGGTGAGCGTTTGCAACGTCTCCTATCAATCTTGCCGTGGTTGAGATTGCGCGGTTCAATTTCAGTTGATGAACTCGCGGGGATGTTAGGTATTGAAGCAAAACATCTTTTCAAAGATCTTGAATTTGCCTCAATGTGTGGGGTCCCGCCGTACACGCATGACGCTCTCTTTGACTTTTCTATGTCAGATGGCGAAGTTCTTTTTCATGGCACACCGGTTTCATTCGGAGCGATTCGGCGGTCAAAGACTTTAATGACTCGAGGTGTGAAGTTGACTCCGCGTCAGGCCACTGCTGTTGCAGTTGCCTTGGCTGGTCATGATGCTGTGGCTGGGGACTTGGCGATTCGTAACGAGTCTGTCAACTCTTTGCGTGCCAAACTTGAGGGAGTTCTTGGAGACCTTCCTGTAAATATTCGCCTAGAAGATGCTCCACTTCTTCATGAGGTGAAGAACTCAATCGAAGCCGCCCGCCAGATTAAAGTGGTCTATGTCAACGGAGAGGAAGAGGTGTCGGAGAGAATTCTCAATCCGTTGCTGATCTTTCTTGATCGTGGAGAGTCATATCTGATCGCTGATGACTTGTTGACTGGTGAACAGGAGAGAGTTTTTCGGGTCGATCGTCTTCTTGAATGCAACGAAACTGGTTACTCCTTTCAATCTCGTCCTGTGGTCTTTGAGCGTTGGAAATTTCGTGGGGATGTGGTGGATGCGGAGTTGTACATAGCCCCCGGCAATGAATGGGTTCTTGATCGCATAGAGACCAAAGATCACATCATCAACGAAGATGGTTCGATGTTCTTGTGGGTTGAAGTTGCTAGTCGAGGCTGGTTGGGTCGCCTGCTGCTGCGTTGTGGAGGGGCCTCATGTGTTGTTTCCCCAGATTCTCTGCAGGGCGTTGTCGCTGAGCGGGCTCAAGAAATTCGGGCGCAATATGTGTGACGCCAGTTTGTGGGAAATGTTGCAGTCATGCCTAACCAAGGTGGCAACATGGGAGATGTGAAAGCTCTTCTCACATTGCGCTATCGGCCTTTGTCGGACACTGTGGTGGCTTTTGTCAACAGTCTCGAAGGCGATGCCGAGGATCGCGGAGATTTACCCAACTTAGAAAAGGGAGTCGTGCGGGAAAAACTCGACGCCGATACGGCCGTGGAGTGGTTGCGTATCAATCGTCGCGATGTCCTCATTGGTTTTCAACAAATGCATGCCTCAGTGAACTCATATATCGAAGGGATGCCACCGACCATTTCACAACTGGTGACAGATCTCATTCTTCTAGCTCGTGACGCCAAGAACGAAGATGATCCCCAACAAGATCTTTTGCGCACCCATGAAATGAAACGCCGCCTTGATATCTCGCTTCTACAGCGGCCACCTCAGATCAATAAGAAACGGCGCGCTTCGCGAGCGACCGCCAAGGGCGTTGAGGCATCTTTGAGTCATGTGCTGGACAACTTGGAGTCCGCTGCAACACCACTGCAGTTACAGCAACCGATGTATCCAGCGCTGCGTGACCTCGTGCAGTCAATCGGCGACGGCGAGGGTCTTTCAAGCGAGCGTTCAGTTGATGCGACTTTTCACGCCATCTCCAAGTCACCAATGCCGAGCCAAAGACGAAAGACAGAACTTCTATCTCTCATCAATGACTTGCGTGATCAGCGGACCTGGCAAAGTGCCATCGATAAGGCTTTATCAGAGACAGAAGCGCCCCTTAGTGTTGATGTTGATGGGGCAGACACTGATGACGTTTAACAGCCCACTCATATTTTAAGAAATCCAAGAAGGTTTCATTCCATGTTCGATAGTGCGGCCAGCGGTCCAGAATCCATTCATGTGCCTCTTGGTCATCTAAGTCGTACTGACACATGGCCCAAGCCTTGAGAATCAAACCCGTGCGACTTCGACCACCCTGACAATGCACGACGACGTTATGTCCTTGCGCAAGCAAGGCGTTGATACTGCGAACTGCATCACAGACCACGCTAAAAATGTCAGTGTTTTGATCACCCTCTTCATCGCGTAAGTAGTACTCGCGACGAATAGCGTGCTTCTTCAGGCGGCCGGCGGTGAGGCAAAAAGAGATCGGCACGAAGTCAGGGTCACAATCAAGAACTCCGGCAATATCGGCACCGAATAATGCGAAGTTTTCATCAACACGTTTCGGTTTGATTGGCCCCTCAAGAGCCGAGAGTGTCGCGTCGCGCCTACCGACGAGTTGTCGAGCCATATTTTGCAGTCCCAAATAATCGTACTCGTGTCGTCCCTCGGGGGTCAGCAGTGAACCGTGGACATATGTCAGCCAACGGCCGGGAATGCCCTGAATGCTGAACTTTGCTCCAGCAATGGCTCCAGCAACGCAAGCCACTGTGTCTGTGTCCCCACCAAGATCGATCACTGCGATCAATACATTTTCAAAAGTGTCGTTGTGGCGAATGGCCCAAATGGCTTGCGCTAAGCAGATCCAGACTGAGCCATTGGATGGTTCACCGGCAATGTTGGGCTGCCAATCAGGTCGCAAAACATCAGCGAAACGGCCACGATGTTCAGCAGGGACATATGACAAGACCTCGTCGATCTGAGTGATTGGGTCGGCGCCCAAGATGGCTCGTCGACACAGTTCGCTGCCAATCGCCGCGCCCCATCCAGAAGCAGGATCAAAATGGGTCATCGATGCCTGAGTGAAGGCAGCCTTCATCACATCGGCAGTGTCGTGCCCCAAAAACGCTAAGGGAATAGCCCATGTGCGCATCAAAGCGCCGTTGCTCGCCGAGCGACTGGGGTTGGCCTGCTCATGAAGAAGAGCTTGATGGCGATCGCTGGCCGACAGGGCGCGCGAGGTGGCAATGCCGACATCGCTGGCTGCCGAACTCCAACACGTGAAACGCTCCCAAAGATCGTCCAGGTTGAGACCTTGATGTGCGAGCAATGATTCGGCGAGAGCCAACATCATTTGGGTGTCATCGGTGAACTCGCCGGGAGCCCAAGAAAATGATCCGCCCCCTGTCATCTCGCCCACGCCGGTGAGCATGGGTTGGCCAAAGCGTTGCGAGTAGGCGCCGGCAGGTCCGAATTCGAATGGTGCGCCTAAGGCATCGCCAACAGCCGAGCCGATGAACGCCCCGAGGGCACGTTGGAGCATCTCTGGGGTGATTTTTTTGGATGTGAAAGAAAGGGATGGGGTCATATGGTCTCCTCGGTCGTGGTGTTTGGATGGTGGTTGTGAGTTTTTCTTGCTCTTCACTAACGATCCACAATGCGCAAAATGTGCCGTCGTCAAAAAAGACCTGATCAGGACACCCAAAGGGGGATGTGTTGAGTGGCTAACTGTTTGCCAATCGCACCCAGACCTCACAATCACCAGGTGCGCCTTTTGAAGTTGGCGACCATTTGGTCTCCCACATTTCGCCCACCAGCAGACCGCGTACACGATGATCGCCGGGACTATGTTCATGGGCCCGTCTGATGTCACTGGCGATTTGGGCCGCCGTGTTCTTGGTATACAGCTTGGGGATTAAGTACCAATCCCCAGTACTTCGCGCCTGATCAAGCACGCGTTGCCAAAATGAGCGGCGCTTTGGGCGTTGGCGACATGGGGAACCGTTGAGCGCGGTGGATGAAACGGGATGAGGGATTTCTTGGAGCATGTCTCTCTAACGAACGTTGCACATCAAATTGTGCGCATTCTGCACAACTTTTTACCAGCGTTCGAAAGTCCAAGACGTTGGTTGCCCATTGCTATACGGCATGACACCGTGAAATGGGCGAGGATCGTTGTCAAAAACAAGGGGCAGAAAGTATCGGTCTCCCTCCCACATGGGCAATGCAGCGTCTTCACGCAACTGCTGATCGGGATGGCAGGCCTGCAAAATTCGTTCGAGGGAGATCCATTCCAGGTCTCCCTCATGATTCGAGGACCGAGGGTCGCCAAGCCAACCATCAATCAAAAAGAGCGGGCTGAACCAATCCTCTCCGTTGGGTCCAAAGCCCGGCCATGAAATAGTGCCGCGGATCGTCATCGAAGTGACCTCAATGCCTGCCTCTTCTCGGATTTCGCGCCGGATTCCGCTGGCTATATCTTCGTGGGTTTCTAACTTGCCGCCAAGACCATTCCACTTCCCAAGATGCTCATCATGGGAGCGCTGATTGCGGTGGATCAAGAGCACCTCTGAGCGTTCGCGATTTATGATGTAGGCGAGCGTGCCCATGATTGGCGTGTATGGCATCACTCTCTTGTATCAGATCGGACGCAGCATACGGTCATGTAGCAGACTGAGAATGTGGGTTTGGTTGATGATTATCGCACCGATGGGGCGGTCATTTTGCGAGGTGTCATCACACCCAAAGAGATTGAACTGCTGAGCGTTGGGATTGATGCAGTGATTGATTGTCCGAGCCCGCGAGCCAAAGTCGCCAGTGCCAGCGATGATCCAGGTTTTTTTCTTGAGGATTTCACTACATGGCGTGAGCATCGCGAATTCGGCGAATTTTTACGCTCAACTCAACTTCCTGAAATAGCTGCTTCATTGACTTGTTCACAAACAATCGGGTTGTATCACGATCATGTTTTAGTGAAGCAAGCCGGGACTCGTCAACGCACTCCGTGGCATCAAGATCAGCCGTATTACGATGTTCAGGGATTCCAAAATGTGAGTTTTTGGATCCCTGTCGATCCGGTGCTTGTTGAGGACTCTCTTGAACTCATCGCTGGTTCACATCTTGGTCCATGGTTGATGCCTCGCTCATTTCTTGATCAACAAGCGCGGTGGTTTCCTGAAGGATCTTTGGTGGAAATGCCGGATTTCGAAAAGGAGCGCGAGTCTCACCGCATTTTGCAGTGGGCGATGGAACCAGGTGATGTCATTGCTTTTCACATGCTGACTGTCCACGGCGCTCCAGGCGTCTCGAGCACTCATGCTCGACGTGTGTTTAGTTTGCGAGTTCTCGGCGATGACATGGTGTATTCACCACGAGATTGGGTGACATCCCCAGACATGAGTGTGATGTTCCCGGGCAAAGAAGAACGAGTAAGTGGTCAACCTCTGCGTGGAGAGTGGTTCCCACAACTTTGGCCTCGATGAGCGAAAGATTTATCTAGTCGGTCGTTGTTGTCGTTGGATCATTGGCACGTTCGCCCAAGTCAATGAAGAGAGCTCGGCGATCTTCGATGATTGGGTACTCGCCATTGGTCGGTGGGGCAAGTTCTTCAATGCTGATCGTGCGACCATCACAATCGGTAAAAGTATCTGTGCCCGGTATTTGTTCAATCGGGCATGAGACATCTCGATCGGCGGGATAGGCGTAATACACCAGCCAACCTCGCTGAGGGTCGGTGCCGTTGTGATCCAGGACGATCGTGCGCTCACCTGAGGTGGTGCCCAGACCGGCAAACAAGACAGGGCCATTGGTGTCAACTGATTCAGCCCAATACTCAACATTGCCGACGGGTAGGCGGTCAGGGATGAACGTCGTGGTGAGGGTCTGCTCGCCTCCGAGCACGGCAGCGATTCCCCACAAGGTGAGACCGAAGAGTCCGAAAAAACCGATACCTGCCACAACTGGTCGAACGGCTCTGCCAACTGGTGAACGAAATCTAGACCGAGCCATGATGTGAGTCTGCCGAGAAGGCTGGCAACTTCTGAAATCGTTCCTCGGATTTCTCAGATTTTTGAAATATGTGACCTGTCTTGAGTCTGTCAATGTGTGGTCAAGACCCTTCAGGGCGTAGGGTTTCTTCCTTGTGAAGAGGCCATACCGAGTTGTCGTTGCCAAGCCTGGACTTGATGGGCATGACAGAGGCGCTAAGACAATCACTAGAGCGCTCCGAGACCACGGGTTCGAGGTCATCTATACGGGGCTTCACCAGACTCCCGAGCAAATCGCTGAAACTGCTTTGCAAGAAGATGTTGATGCGGTGGGATTGTCACTGTTGTCTGGGGCCCATCTGACGCTGTTCCCACGGGTGATGGAAGAACTGAGGAATCGCAATATGGAGGAGGCCTTAATTTTTGGTGGGGGAGTGATTCCAGATGCCGATGCACGCGCCTTGCGTGAGCAAGGGGTATCGGAAATTTTCGGTCCCGGATCATCTTTGAAAGCCATCGCCCAGTGGTTGGAAATCGCTCTGGACGCACGAGAAGACGCAAGTGAGTGAGAGGAAAGATCTAGATGGACTTGTTTGAATATCAGGGTAAGCAGTACTTTGCCCGTTTCGATATCCCAGTCAGTCGGGGAGGCGCCGCCACAACAGTGGATGAGGCGCTCAAAGTTGCGGATGCGTCTGGTTATCCAGTCGTCGTCAAGGCTCAGGTGCAAGTTGGTGGACGCGGCAAGGCGGGTGGCATCAAGTTGGCTAGTAACGCTGAAGAAGCGCGCTTGCATGCCAACAACATTCTCGGTATGGACATCAAGGGTCATGTCGTGAAATGTGTGTGGGTTGAAAATGCCAGTGACATTGACGAGGAGTATTACGCCTCATTCACACTTGATCGTGGCGCCAAAAAACATTTGTTGATGTTGTCAGCGCAAGGTGGCATTGAGATTGAAGTGGTAGCTGAAAAAGATCCTGACGCAATTATCAAATTGCACATTGATCCAGTTGATGGTTTATCGCCGGCAGCAGCACACAAAGCCGCCGTTGACGCCAAGATTCCCGCTCAGGCCGTTGCTGGCGTGGCCAAGATCTTGGTGCAGTTATATCGTTGTTTCACCGAAGGCGACTGTGACCTCGCCGAAATCAACCCATTGATCTTGAAGCCGACTGGCGAAGTGCATGCGTTGGATGCCAAGGTAACCCTTGACGACAATGCAGCGTTTCGTCATCCTGAATGGGACGAATATCGTGCCTCTGAAGAACTTGATGCGCGTGAACAATTAGCTCGTACTCATGGTCTGCAGTACATCGGTCTTGATGGAACTGTTGGCATTATCGCTAACGGTGCTGGTCTTGCAATGAGCACATTGGACGTTGTCAATCAAGTCGGTGGCACGGCAGCCAACTTTTTGGACATCGGCGGTGGTGCTAGTGCTGATGTGATGGCCGCGGCCCTTGAGGTCATCAACTTCGATGAAAAAGTCACGTCAATTTTCATCAACATCTTCGGTGGTATTACTCGTGGTGAAGAAGTCGCCAAGGGAATTGTCGAGGCATTGTCGCGCGTGACCTTAAAGGCACCGATTGTGATTCGTCTCGACGGAACAAACGCCGAAGAAGGACGCAAGATTTTGGCTGACGCCGGAATCCCCGAGTCCACATTGATCTCCAAGCCCACCATGCTCGAAGCAGCTCGCGCTGCTGTCGCGATTTCGAACGGTAAGTGAACCCATGGCAATTTTCGTAAACAAAGACACCAAGGTCATCGTGCAAGGCCTCACTGGTGGCCAAGGCAAATATCACGGGCTGCGTAATCAGGCCTACGGCACCCAAGTTGTTGGCGGAGTGACACCAGGCAAGGGTGGTACCGATGTTGAAGGCATTCCAGTTTTCGACTCAGTTTCGCAAGCCGTTGCTGCAACTGGCGCAGACGCATCTTTTATCGCTGTGCCACCGAAGGCTGCACCGGCAGCGATCTTGGAAGCGGCGGCGGCGGGTATTCGTTTCATCGTGTGCATCACCGAAGGTATTCCCGCTCAAGATGAAGCCAAGGTTTTCAACACACTGGTACGCGATTATCCGAAGACACGGTTACTCGGTCCAAACTGTCCTGGCATCATCAGCCCAGGCAAATGCAATATCGGAATCACTGCTGGTGAAATTGCCGAACTGCCTCAGGCAGGTAAGAAAAATGTCGGCATTGTCAGCCGTTCAGGCACCTTGACATATCAGGCTCTGTACGAACTCAAGCAGCGTGGCATCGGTGTCAGTACTTGTGTTGGTATTGGTGGAGACCCAGTGCCGGGTACCAACTTCATTGATTGCTTGCGCGAATTTCAAAATGATCCAGAGACTGACGCGATCATCATGATCGGTGAAATTGGTGGTTCGGCTGAAGAAGAAGCCGCTGAGTTCATCAAGGCACATGTCACGAAACCGATGAGTGCCTATATCGCTGGTGTCACTGCACCAGCGGGCAAGAAAATGGGTCACGCAGGCGCCATCGTCTCGGGCGGTAAGGGAACTGCTCAGGGCAAGATGGATGCATTGCGAGGTGCTGGTGTCAAGGTGGGCAACAACCCCACTGAGGCTGGCGATTTGATGGCCGAAATTATTGCTGCCCTTGGCTAACAAACTTTAAAGAAACTGATCTGCGACATTTGCTGGTCTGGGGCTATTGTCAAGCAATGCCCACCGCATTACTGAGTGTTTTCGATAAGACCGGCATCGTTGAACTGGCCACCGCTTTGTCGGAGGCTGGTTGGGATCTCGTTTCCAGCGGAGGAACAGCCAAGGCATTACATGAGGCTGGCCTCGTGGTCACTGATGTGGCAGACCTCACCGGTTACCCAGCGATGTTGGGACACCGCGTGGTGACATTGCATCCGACTGTGCACGCCGGAATATTGGCCGATCTTGACGAAGCCTCACATGTGGCCGATCTCAAAACCCACAACATTGCGCCGATCGCTTTGGTCGTTGTCAACCTGTATCCATTTTCAGATAATCCAAACATTGAACTGATTGATATCGGCGGTCCAACGCTGGTACGTGGAGCGGCCAAGAATCACGCGCATGTTGCAGTCGTTGTGCGGCCAAGTGATTATTCGCGAGTGATCGCCGAGATCCGGAGTACGGGGGCAGTGTCTGTGCGTACTCGCCAAGATTTAGCCTCAATCGCTTTTACAGAAATTGCTCACTATGACATTGCCATTGCGCGTTGGATGGTCGCACAAGAATCTGCCGATGAATCGCTGCCAGAACATTTGTTGATTGGCACGACGCGAGCTCAAGAGTTGCGTTACGGGGAGAATCCGCATCAATCGGGAGCACGTTATCGCTTTGATGGGGCCACGAGTTGGTGGGACACAGCGGTGCAACACGGTGGTAAGGAGTTGAGCTATCTCAACTTGTATGACACTGAAGCGGCGTGGCGATTGGTGAATCAATTTGCGAGTGCATCGTGTGTCATTGTGAAGCACGCCAATCCGTGCGGTGTTGCGATGTCCACACAAGGTTCAATAGCAGAAGCGTATTCGCTGGCCAACGCCTGCGATCCGGTGAGTGCCTTCGGCGGAATTGTGGCAGTGAACCGTGCTGTCTCGCGCGAGATGGCCCAAGCACTTGCTCCAGTGTTCACAGAGGTTGTCGTTGCTCCATCATTTGATGCCGATGCGCTTGAAGTTCTATTGGCAAAGAAAAATCTGCGAGTGATCTCTGCATCGGTACCTTCTGCGCGTCGCTTAGATATTCGCTCAATAGATGGAGGACTTTTAGTGCAAAACGCTGATGCTGTGAATCTTGATCGGAGTACTTGGAAAGTTGTCACTCAAAACCGACCAACTGCGGCGCAATGGAATGATCTTACTTTTGCTTGGCAGGTATGTGCTGTGGTGAGTTCTAACGCCATCGTATTCGCCAAGGATCAACAAGCTTTTGGCATCGGAGCGGGTCAACAAAATCGCCTGGACTCAGCACGAATTGCGGCCGAGCGTTCGGCTGGACGAGCACTTGGCGGAGTGTGTGCTAGTGACGCGTTTTTCCCATTCCGTGACGGTCTCGATGCCACGGTAGCGGCTGGGATAAAGGCTGTGATTCAGCCCGGTGGAAGTGTGCGCGACGAAGAAGTCATTGCTGCTGCCGATGACCATGGCATTGCCATGGTCTTTACGTCGGAGCGCCACTTCAAGCACTAATACTTTTTGCCCTCTAAACTGTCCTGATGGCGCGCATCTCCGACCTCATCGCTGCTGGTCGTACTTACTCCTTTGAATTTTTCCCACCGCAATCTCAGGCGGCTCAAATGTCTTTGGGTCGTGCTATCGCCGAACTTTCTCCTTTAGCTCCGAGTTTTGTCAGCGTGACATACGGCGCAGGTGGCAGTACACGCGAACGCACCCGTGAAGTTGTGACATGGGTGCGCAAAGAAACCGACATCACGCCGATGGCCCATCTCACGTGCCAAGGTCATCGTCGAAGCGAAATCAAAGAGATTCTTGATAACTATGCCGATGCTGGCATCGAAAATATCTTGGCTCTTGGCGGCGACGTGCCATTAGACGGGGAAGTTCAGCCCAGCGACTACACATTCGCCAGTGATTTACTGGACGATGTTCTCGCGGATGGACGTTTTTCAGTGGGTGTTGCGGCCCACCCAGAACTTCATCCGCGATCACCAGATCGCGCAACTGATCGCCGATACTTAGCAGCCAAACTTGGCCGCTCAGATTTCGCTATTACCCAATTCTTTTTTGAGGTTGATGTCTATGTTCGCATGGTTGATGAACTGCGGGCCTTGGGCGTCGAAAAGCCCGTTCTTCCAGGGATCATGCCAGTGACCAACAAGAGTCAGATTTTGCGCATGGCAGCGATGTCTGGTGCCGCCTTTCCCGACTGGTTGGCACAGCGTTTGGAGGCCTTTGAAGACCCCGAAGATATTCGTCGTGTCGGTGTTGAAGCAGCGACTGAATTAGGTCAAGCATTGTTAGACGCTGGCGCTCCGGGATTGCACTTTTATACCTTGAACCGCAGTACGGCCACGCGTGAGATTTATGCCAACTTGGGTCTTCCCATCAAGCAATAGCAAAACTTGCTGGTGACCTATATGGTTGAGCCATGATCACATACGACAAGATTTATATCAACGGTGCATGGGTTCCCTCGCAAGGTCAGGGCGTCCTCGAAGTCACCAACTCGGCGACCGAAGAAATCATCGCCACAATCCCCGATGGAACTGCTGGTGATGTTGATCAGGCTGTGGCTGCGGCTCGGGCAGCCTTTGCGGCTTGGAGCAATCTGCCTAAGGAAACTCGCGCCGAGTACTTGATGAAGATTTACGCTGGCCTAGAAGAGCGAACACAAGAAATTGCTGAAGCAATCGCTCGTGAAGTTGGAATGCCGGTGGGCATGTCCACGATGATTCAGGTGGGTCTGCCAAAGGGCAACTTCGCTATTGCTGCTGGCTTGTTATCAACCTATGAATTTGAGCAACAGATCGGCAACTCACTTGTCGTTCGTGAGCCACTTGGTGTCGTGGGATGTATTACGCCCTGGAACTATCCGTTACATCAGATCGCTTTGAAGATTGCGCCAGCAATGGCGGCGGGCAACACGGTTGTTGTCAAGCCATCGGAAGTTGCTCCGATCAATGCGTTCATGCTCGCCGAGATCATCCACGCCGCTGGCGTGCCGGCGGGCGTTTTCAACTTGGTCACTGGTGTCGGTCCAGTTGTTGGCGAAGCCATTGCTGCTCACCCTGGTGTTGACATGGTCAGTTTCACGGGCTCAACTCGCGCTGGCAAGCGTGTTGCTGTTGTGGCTGCAGAAAATGTGAAGAAGGTTTCACTTGAACTCGGTGGCAAGAGTCCAAATCTGATTCTCGATGATCTTGACGAAGCTGGTTTCGCCAAAGCTGTTGGCGCTGGTGTTGGCAAGTGTTTCGCTAACTCTGGTCAAACCTGCAGCGCTCTAACTCGCATGTTGGTCCCACGCAATCGCTTGGCTGCCGCCGAGCAGATTGCCGCCGCCGCCGCCGCGAAGTTCACCACTGGTGATCCGTTTGACGCGGCTTCACGTTTAGGACCTTTGGTTTCAGCCGTGCAGCGCGACCGCGTTCGGGGCTTCATCCAAACTGGTATTGACGAAGGGGCCACACTCGTGATGGGTGGCGCGGCAGTACCGGAAGGTCTTGACATCGGCTTTTATGTTCAGCCCACAATCTTTTCTGGTGTGACTCGAGAGATGACGATTTTCACCGAGGAGATCTTTGGGCCCGTGTTGTCGATCATTGCCTATGACAGTGAAGAAGAAGCCATTGACATCGCTAACGACACTGTCTACGGTCTTGCCGCTGGCGTCTGGGGCAGTGATGTGGAACACGCCAAGAAGGTTGCTCGGCGGCTTCAGGCAGGTCAGGTCGAGGTCAACGGCGGATCGTTCAACATCGCAGCGCCATTTGGTGGTTACAAGCAGAGTGGACTTGGACGTGAAGGTGGCACGTTCGGACTTGAAGAGTTCTGCGAAGTGAAAGCAATGCAACTCTGATTCACGGCAGACTTGGGATCTGATGGCCCCGACAACTGAAACTTCGCGATCACAACAGATCAGTCGTGTGCCGTATCTCCCTGGCCTTGACGGTCTGCGTGCTCTTGCCGTCATAGCGGTGATCATCTATCACGCCAACTCGGACTGGCTGCCCGGCGGATTTCTTGGTGTTGAGGTCTTCTTTGTCATCAGTGGATATTTGATCACCCTGTTGCTCGTCGCTGAGGAAGAACGCACAGGGAGGGTGAGTTTGCGCGACTTCTGGTTGCGCCGGGCGCGCCGTTTGCTGCCGGCATTATTCACAATGATGGTGCTGTTGATCATGTGGACATCGGTGCGCGAGCGCGAATCGCTTGGTTCATTGCGGGGTGACGTGATTGCGGGAACTTTGTACGGCTCAAACTGGTTTCAGGTCTGGCAGGGAGCGGGCTACACAGCGGCTAATGATTTTGCGCCGTTGCGCCATTTGTGGTCACTTGGAGTTGAAGAGCAGTTTTATCTTGTGTGGCCTGTCGTCATGCTCATCATTTTGCGCCGGGGTGGCGATTCGTTACCCCGTGTGGCGACGTGGTTTGTTGGCATAGCTGTGGTGATTGCTGGACTCGTCGCAATTCTGATGCCGAGTGGGCGCATTGGCGATAGTTGTGCGTCAACGCCAAGTGCTTTCTGGAATATTGGTGACCGCTGTTTGAGCAAGATCGACTTGCTTTACCTATCAACACCGACGCGTGCCACGGGGCTACTCCTCGGCGCAGCTCTCGCCATCATTTGGCGACCGTACGCCTTGTTGCGCGGTCCGATGAAACGAAAAGGCAAAATGATGGACCCAATCGCCGTATTGGGCTTGATTTTATTGGTGTTTCTAGTCAGCAAGGTACACATCGTGCATCTTGTAGGTGAAGATGGCTTACATGCTGACCCATGGTTGTTTCGCGGTGGTTTGCTGCTCACGGGTGTCGCTACGTTAACGATTATTGCCGCAGTTGCTCACCAGAAGGCGTTGACTGGACGCATCTTGGGCAATGTGGTTTTGCGTGTGATCGGCGAGCGTTCCTACGGTTTGTATCTCTATCACTGGCCGATTTTTCAAGCCATCAGACATGAAACCGGGATCGCTCTCAAACCCCACGAGTTTTTCGTTGGCATTTTGATCACAGTTCTCGTCACTGAGGGCTCATATCGTCTGATTGAGTTACCGATACGCGAGAGGCGTCTGCGGGAATCTCTCCGTTCGTTGTTGCGCGGTGGTCCGCAGGCAATACAAAGACGTAGTTCTTTCGCGGTCATCACGGCGTGCTCGTTTCTCTTGCCTATCTTTGCCGTTGTCAGTTTGGCCACGGCTGATGAGCGACCCAATGAAGTGCAGGCTTCACTAGATGCTGGTGATGATGCAGTCACCGATGTTCTTGATGATCTGACTCCCGACATTTCGTTGAGCCCCAGTACTTCAATCGCTATGGAAGTGCCCGTTCCTACAACATCTTTTGTGCCACCGCATTATCCAGTCTTCGCCTTGGGCGACTCGGTGATGAAAGGGGCAGCCCCTGCATTGGCCGAACTCGGCATCGTTGTCGACGCGGTTCAAGACCGTCAGGGAAAAATGGGAGCCGATATTTTCATCCAGTTGCAGGATCTGGGGGTGACGATGGATGCGGTGGTGATCCACCTCGGTACCAACGGTCCGATGAGCGAGAAAACTCTTGACACAATGATGAAGGCCGTCGCTGGTGTGCCGAGAGTTGTCATTTTGACGGGCAAGGCCAATCGCGATTGGACAGATAAAAACAATAAAAAAATTCGCGCTCTCCCAGCGTCATATCCGAACGTCTTTGTGTTGGACTGGGAATTACTAGTGACCTTATGTGAGGGCAGATGTTTGACTGCCGATAGAATTCATCTCGATCGCGACGGCATGAAGTACTACGCCGCAGAAATCTGGAAGGCTCTTGGGCGCGACATCCTGTCAAATTAGGCACCTTTGACGCCCAATATTGGTCGGCGTTTTCAGGATGTGCTTCTCGGCGACATACGATCTATCCCATGACTTTGAAAACTCCCGTACGCGTTGCCGTGACCGGTGCTGCCGGCCAAATTGGTTACAGCCTTCTCTTTCGTATTGCTTCAGGAGCAATGCTCGGAGCCGATACTCCAGTGATCCTGCAGTTGCTGGAAATTACACCGGCTCTCAAGGCTCTTGACGGCGTCATCATGGAACTTGACGACTGTGCCTTCCCATTATTGGCGGGTGTTGTTGGTACGGATGATGCAGATGTGGCCTTTGGAGACGCCGATGTTGCCCTTCTCGTGGGCGCTATGCCCCGCAAGGCTGGCATGGAGCGAGCAGACCTTTTGAGCGCCAATGGAGGCATTTTTAAACCCCAGGGCGAAGCGCTGTCCCGAAGTGCCAAGCGCGACATCAAAATTCTTGTGGTCGGTAACCCCGCCAACACCAATGCTTTGATCGCTCAGCAGAATGCCAAGACTTTGGATGCCGGTCGCTTCACAGCGATGACTCGTTTGGACCACAATCGTGCGGTCAGCCAAATCGCCCAGAAACTTGCTGAGCCAGTCACCGCAGTCACCAAGATGACGATTTGGGGTAACCACTCCACGACTCAGTATCCGGATTTGTTCCACTGTGAAGTAGGTGGCAAAAACGCCTATCAGGCCGTCAACGATCACGCCTGGGTGGATGGAACTTTCATTCCGTCTGTCGCCAAACGCGGGGCGGCGATCATTGAAGCTCGTGGTGCATCGTCAGCAGCGTCAGCAGCAAACGCGGCGATTGATCATGTACGCAGTTGGGCTCTTGGGACCGCTCCCGGCGATTGGGTGTCAATGGCGATACCGAGTGACGGTAGCTATGGCGTACCAGAGGGTTTGATGTCCAGTTTCCCGTGTGTCTGCAAAGACGGTGTGTACAGCATCGTGCAGGGACTTGATATTGACGCGTACAGCCGTGCAAAGATTGACGCTTCGACGGCCGAACTAGCCGACGAGCGTGACGCCGTTCGCGACCTCGGCCTTATTAGTTGAACTGGTGGCGAGTCAACTGACTGCTACTTGGCAGGCAATGCGCAGCATTTGATCGACGCCTTTTTTCAAATCCTCGTCGGAAATCCGCTCAACGTTGCCGGCGTCGGGGTCAATCACATCGCTGACGGTCATCATTGCCAGTGCCTGCATCCCCTTCATGGTGGCCACGGTGTACATCATGGAGGCTTCCATTTCGACGCCCAAGTGCCCGAGGCGGCGCCACAAGCCAAAGGTATTCGGGTCGGGATCATAAAACAGTCCGCTGGTCACAATCGGACCGACAAAGACGCGATCACTCACTGCGCGACTGAGTCGGGCGGCCACCTCCACGAGAGAAAATGTGGCTGTAGGGGCAAAGCCTTCCATGCCCGCATAGCGAATCGGCGTGCGATCATCAGCAGAAGCGCTGACAGCAATAATCGTGTCGGCCATTCGTAAATGAGATTGCAGTGCGCCACAAGTGCCTACTCGGACAAGGCGTTTGGCTCCCAACATGGCGAGCTCTTCAAAAATGATTCCAGCACTCGGAGCTCCCATACCAGTTGTTTGGACACTGATCGGTTTTCCTTCACAGGTGCCTGTAAAGCCCAACATTCCGCGTTCTTCATTCACCAAACGGGCACCTGGATCAAAGAAGTTTTCGGCGATGTATTGGGCTCGGCGAGGGTCGCCAGGGCACAAAACGGCTGGCGCGTAGTCGCCGGGTTCGGCTCTTAAGTGGATGGGCATGTTTTCACAGTAGGCGCGCCCGTTACCCTCTCAGTGTGCTTGCTGAGCAAATGATCAATACTCATCTCTATAACTTGGCCGACTTGGGCTTGATTGAGCGTTGCGCGCAACAGATGAGTCACGAAGGGGTATGTATTTTGCCCGAGTTCTTGAACTCACAAGCGGTTCAAGTTGTGCGTGACGAGGCAGACGAACTTGTTCCCGTTGCATTTCGTTCTTCGTCGAATGCCACGCCATATCTCGGACCAGCGAACGAAGAATTTCCTCTCGGCCACCCGCGTCGCACTTTGACCCAGGGTTCTGTCGAAGTCATCGCCTATGACCAATTTCGCGCCGATGATTCGCTCCGTGCGTTGTACGAATGGGATCCACTACTCGAGTTCATCCGAGGTTGTTTGGGTCTTCAAAAGTTGTATCGCTACGGAGACCCGTTAGGCGCTCTGAACTTGGCAGTGATGCGTTCTGGCGATGCCTTGGGTTGGCATTTTGATATGGCTGATTTTGTTGTGTCGATTGCAATTCAGTCATCGATCAGGGGCGGCGAGTTCGAAAACGCTCAGCAAATCAGGTCAAATGATGATGAGAACTACCCCGCAGTTCAAAGCGTTTTAAATGATCAGTCACCAGATCGGGTGCGTACCGAACCAATGACGCCGGGAACTTTAATGTTGTTTAATGGTCGCTGGAGCATGCACCGAGTGACAGCAATTGAAGGAGAACGGGCGCGCTATGTTGCTCTCTTGGCGTACGACACCAAGCCGAACACTGATTCTTCAGAGACTTTAAAAATGTCGCGCTACGGACGTGTGCCGAGCGCAACGAAGAACACGCGATAGGACAATGATGATGAAAAAAACTTTTCAAGTTGGTGAAGGATTTTTTGGCGAAGGAGTCAATGCCGCTCACATCAATACCGTGTTGGGTCATAAAAGTGGCCCCGCAGGAATTTCTTTTATAAATTCTTTAGCGTCTCCAACGATTGGTCATATCCCTTTTTTGGTGGTGTGGAAACCCAATATGCCGGTCTCGCCAGCCACCTTGTTCGTCAACAAGTCAGCCATTGCGGGGCAGCGACATGGTGAATTGACATGGGGTGCGGCACAGGCTGGTGTGGCCCATGGCGTGACTGAATACAGTGCCGAAAGATTCAAAAAAATCGGCTCCGCTGACGCATTTGTCCTGCTCACAGCCGTATGGGTGAATCCAGAGGCCGATGATGAGCAATGCGTTTACGCCAATAATCGCAGTGCAACTGTGGCGGCTCTGCGCCAAGGAGCAGCCACTTCTCAGGAGTCACAAGCGCTTCTTGATTTTCGATCTGGCGGCTCTGCGTCCAATCCTTACTTCGGGGGCGACTGACGCGCGGACTGTCCATATTCTTGCGCGAGCCCCTCTCTCAGGACTTTCGCGACATTTCCCCTTGCATTGGGGGGCTGTTATCGGTCAGAATGACAAGCATGTAGTTAGACGGGTGACTCGGCCCTGCGAATGTCGCGGACAGAACCACCCTTGAGTGACCTGCGGGTCAGGATGGCAAGGCAGCCATATGAACGAACCAATGATCGACAACAACTGGCAAAATGACGCGAACTGTCTCGGCGTTGACCCCGACCTCTTTTTCCCTGAGCGTGGAGCATCAACTCGAGAAGCCAAGGAAGTGTGCAAGGGGTGTGTCGTTCGCATGGAATGTTTGGAATATGCCCTAGTCAATGGCGAAAAGTTCGGCATTTGGGGTGGTCTATCAGAGCGTGAGCGTCGCCGTCTGCGTCGCCAACGTGCTCAGTCAAATCGCCGTATCGCCACCGCCTGATCTGGTTTTAGAAGCGGTAGCCGTGTGAGCGGCGATACTCAATCGTTGTCTCAGCGCCGAGACCTAGTTCGTCCCAACGTGCGGCAGAAATTTTCTTCAGCGCGGCTTCACTCAGTAAACCGACTAGCTCACAATGGTCAATTTCAGCCTGCATAAATGGGACTAATTGGGCGATGCGGTCAAAAGCGATATCGGGTCCGATGCGTAGTGGATCAATTAAATTCATACTGATTTGCCAACGATCACCAACGTTGAGTGCGAGTGTACGAATACCATCTCCGCGTACCTGGCGCGCTACAGCGTGAGCTATTTCAGCGGTTGTATCGCCACTCATCCATACGTTGTAGGCAACCAATAAGCCTCGCGCCCCAACGCATATCGCCCCCGCAGTTGAGTGTCCATCGGGACCACCGCGATCAGGCATCAACGATGACCACGCTTGACGCCGAATGTCTGGCAATGACTTTTCAGTGCCGTATAAAAAACACGGTACGCCGAGCGTCGTGACAGCCCACTCCGCAAACTCATCTCTGGCCTGCGTGGCTTCGAACATCGTTGAGCCAACAAGGGGAACAAAGGGCACAACATCAACGACGCCGAGTCGCGGGTGCGCACCGTGGTGATTCTCGAGATGCAGCAGTTCAACTGCACATTGACTCAGGTGGCGAGGTGCAGAAATCCCGAGCAGAGTAAACACACTGCGGTTGTGGTCACCGTCGATGTGCACATCGAGAAGATCCTCTCCACAAGCCTCTGCAAGGGTGCTTAATAGTTCTAGGTTGCGACCCTCGCTGATATTCACGACGCACTCAAGCACGTCAGTACTGTGGCACATCGGTTGCTCATTGTGCTGTTTGGTACGCCTGCACTCACAAGGGGGTAGCCCTGACGAGATAAGGGTGCTACTCTCAAGGCATGATCGCAGCCCTTGGAACACCCGAAATAATTGGTATTTGCGTTGTTGTCGCCGTTCTCTTTGGCGGAGCGAAGATCCCAAAGTTTGCCCGAAGTCTCGGACAGGCCCAAAAAGAGTTCAAGAAGGGTCTTGAAGAGGGCACCAAAGAAGACGGTGCCTCCAAGTCTGAATGACCACTTGCCGATCTCAGGAACGGCAACAAGTTGAATTTTCCGGCCTAGGCGGCGCGAACAGCGATTCGGCGCCTTTTGCTAATACGGCGGCGCTCACGCTCGCTGCACCCGCCCCACACCCCGTGATCGATGTGGTTTTCCAGTGCATATTCCAAGCACGGTGCCGTGACTGAACATGTGGCGCAGATTTTCCGGGCCCTGTCAACGCCGACCCCATCGCTGGGGAAAAACGTGTTTGGAGGATAGACGCGACACGCGCCATCTGCCATCCAAGAGGCAATTGAATCTTCATTCATGATGTATTTCTCCTTGTGCGAAGGTGGTTTCCGCCCGCTTCGCCCTCTGAGAAGTCGATGACTCCCTAGCCACTATGAGACGTTCATAGTGAACCCGTGAGTTCCCAACCAAGATCAGTTAAGCACGCAGATGGGTTCAGAACCAGTCAGGGCCGGTTCTCGCTGGGCAATGTCGCCGATAGAGTTTGGCTGACCTGCACTTTTCCGAGAAAGATTTTTTGGTTTCGCCGCCAAAGAAGGCCTTTTGGGGCAAGTTTTGGTCGTTTACCAAGAAGGAGTTCGCCATGTCAGATGTCCAGACCTCATACCAACCGGCCCGAGCCCACGTTCGCATCGTGTTTCTCGGGCCAGTGTCTCCACACTGGGACATCGTCGGCGATTTTGGCGATCGGGCCGTGATCGAGGAATTCCGAACGCGAGCCTTGGCACGTTTAGTCCTATTGCCTTATACCGATCCCCAGTTCAAGCGCAACCGTGAGCGAATTGCGCGAGACGGAGAACGCGAAAATGTCACTGTCGAATGGGATCTTGGATTCGACGAGGATCTTTCCTGAACATCAGGTAAACAAGAGCGCACCGTGAGTGGTGTCACTATTGAATGGGATCCCAGTGGATCATCGTTTATTAAACCGAGAACTGAGTTGGCTTGATTTCAATGAGCGCGTCTTGCGCTTGGTCACTGAACCAGGGATTCCACTTCTAGAACGGCTGAAGTTCTGCGCCATTTTCTCATCCAACCTGGATGAGTTCTTTCAGGTTCGTGTTGCCGCAATGAAAGATCAAGAAGCCGCCGGCATTACCTCGCTGTTACCCGATGGCCTCACACCTGCGCAACAATTGGCACGGGTTCTTGAGCGGGTTCAAGAGTTATGTCAACGGCAACAACGTTTGTTGTTTGATGTCCTACTTCCGCAACTGAAGCGCGAAGGGGTTGAGTTATGTGAATGGCACGAACTATCAGAATCGGAAGTCGCCTATCTCAAAGATTTTTATGATCATCGGATATTCCCGATCCTCACGCCTTTAGCCGTTGATCCTGCACATCCGTTTCCTTACGTGTCAAATCTTGCTTTCAGCGTGGCGACAATTGTCCGCGATCCTGCGACTCATGAACAACGTTTCGCCAGAGTTAAAGTTCCTACACTTTTCCCACGGCTTCTGGCGCTACCTGGTGGGAGCAGATTCATTCCAGTTGAGACAGTCATCATTGAGTTTTTGGCAACTCTTTTCCCTGGAATGGAAATAGACGAGGCGACGATTTTTCGTGTCACACGTAATGCCGACTTGGCCCTTGAGGATGAAGATGCCGAGGATTTGTTGCAAGCCGTTGAGGTCGAGTTACGCAAGCGTCGCTACGGACGCGCTGTCCGTCTTGAGATTGACCACCGAGCATCAACCGAGATGCGCCTGTTGTTGATCGCTGAGCATGATCTGAGTGAAAAAGATGTCGTTGCTGTTGATGGGCTAGTCGATCCTGCCTGCCTCTGGCAGATGCATGCCGTTGATCGTAACGATCTCAAGGATGATCAATGGCAGCCCGTGACCGCTGGTCGATTAGCAGCAGCGGAAGAATCTGGGCGCTCAATTTTTGCAGTTGTGCGCGAGCGCGCCTTGCTACTGCATCATCCGTATGAAAGCTTTGCCAGTTCTGTTGAAGAGTTTGTCGCACAAGCTGCTGGTGACCCACGTGTGCAAAGTATCAAGATGACGTTGTATCGCACCAGCGGTGATAGTCCCATCGCTCAGCATCTCATTTTGGCTGCAGAACGCGGAGTGCAAGTGGCGGTATTGGTGGAACTCAAGGCTCGCTTTGATGAGGCGACCAATGTGACCTGGGCGAAGGCGTTAGAGCGCTCTGGTGTCCATGTGGTTTACGGTTTGGTGGGTCTGAAAACGCACGCCAAATGTGTTTTGGTCGTGCGTGAAGACAATGACGGATTACGCCGTTATGCGCACCTTGGCACAGGCAACTACAACTCGCGTACTGCACGGACATATGAAGATCTCGGTTACATCACGTGTGAACCTGATATCACTGCTGATGCCGCTCAGTTGTTTAATCACCTCACAGGATATAGCCGTGAGGTGAAATACAGCCGCCTCATTGTCGCTCCAGAAACATTGCGTCCACGGTTAATCGAGTTGATCCGCAACGAAGGAGAAATGGGTGAACGAGGTCATGTCACGATCAAGGTGAATTCACTGGCCGATACCGAAATGGTTCATGAGTTGTACGCCGCGAGTCAAAAAGGCGTCAAGGTCAATTTGATCATCAGGGGACTATGTTGTTTGCGCGCTGGGGTCCCTGGTCTGAGTGAGAACATCAGGGTGCGCTCGGTTTTAGGTCGCTACCTCGAGCATTCGCGAGTCTTTCGATTCGCCAACGGTCAAGGTGAAAACCAACCCTTGCACCTCATCGGTTCAGCAGATTTGATGGGCAGAAATCTTGATAAGCGCGTTGAAGTGCTGACTCCACTTTCACACCCGAAACACCAAGAGTGGTTGGATAAAACATTGAACACCTTGTTGGCTGATGACGTGCCTGCATTTGAACTCATGCCGGATGATTCATGGATGCGAGTCGGCCCTGCCCTGTTTGAACCGCATTCCCAGCGACTCTTGTACGAATGGGCGGCGCATCGGCAAACTCGGCGAAATTCCCGCGATTAGCCCTCACCCAACATGTCGCCAGTAGTTAATCTTGTGTTCATCTGAACATAAGGTGAGCGAAAGGTGACCTTTTTAGTGTTTCTGGCGCAGGTTGAAGAACACCTGCCTGTAACTCAAGGAGAAACTGAGATGAAGTTGAAGAATTGGGCTCGTGTAGCCACTTGTGTAATTGCCCTTCCCCTCTCCGCTTGTGGCGGTAGTGATAGTGCCTCAACCCCCGACACAACTGGTTCATCGTCAAACACTGATGGTGGAAGCGTGTTTGTGACTGGCTCTTCGACCGTTGAGCCGATCTCCATCAAAGTCGGCGAACTCGCCGGAACCGACGAAGGTGGCAATGTTAAAGTCACTGTTGAAGGTCCAGGAACCGGTGACGGTTTCAAGAAGTTTTGTGCGGGTGACGGAGATATAACTGGTGCATCCCGCCCGATCAAAGAAGAAGAAGCGATTCAGTGCGCCGATGCCGGAATTGAGTATGTGGAACTGGCAGTTGCCATTGACGGTCTGACCGTGGCGACCAGCGTCAACAACACGGCCATTGAGTGTCTTGATAAGGCAGCCCTCTACGCCTTGATCGGACCTGAATCTGAAGGTTTCTCAAGTTGGGCCGATGCCAATACCCTCGCCGGTGAACTGGGATCCGCGTACACCTTGCCAGATGCTCCGTTGAGCATCTTCGGGCCCGGAGAAGAGAGTGGAACCTACGACTCGTTTGTGGAATTCGCCTTTAAGTCGATCGCCGGTGATCGAGGCACTGAAGTCATCGCCCGCGCTGACTACACCGCCAGCCCAAATGACAACGTCATCGTTGATGGCATTGAAAGTGCCGATACTTCACTCGGTTGGGTGGGCTACGCCTATTACAGGGCCGAAGCCGACCGGATGAAAGCCATTGCGATCGCCAATGATGAAGGCGCATGCGTGTTGCCAACCGATGAGACCATTGCCGATGGTTCGTATTCCTTCTCACGTACGCTATACATCTATGCCAATAAGGCCAAGGCTGTAGAAAATCCAGCCATCGGAACCTTCGTGGACCTATATGTGTCGGCTGCCGGTGTTGAGCAGGTTGTCGCTGCTGGATATGTTCAGCTCGAGGATGCAAAGCAACAGTCGTCGGTTGATGCCTGGACTGCGCGAGGCTGAGAGTTGTGAATGGGTTGCTGGCTGTCGCGGATCTCTCTGGGGATCCGCGACGCCGCGCTCATGACCGCCGAATGCAGCGGCTCTTAGGAAGTTCCGCATTCATTACCATCATCATTAGTGCGTTAATTTTATTTGTTCTAGCTCGCGGAAGTATTGACTTTCTCAAGTCAATTGGTTGGGACTTCGGTGTTTTACGAGATTCAAGTAAGGCTCCAGGTTGGTTCCCCCGACGTGAGCGGTTTGACCTCATCACAATTGTGATGGGCAGTGTGTTGATCGGCCTGATTGCGATGTTGGTCGCCGTGCCCCTCGGTTTAGGTACCGCGGTCTATCTCAGCGAATTCGCCCCCACGCGAGTGCGCAAGATTCTCAAGCCGATTGTCGAAGTTTTGGCTGGTATCCCTTCGGTGATTGTCGGATACTTTGCGCTCAAATTTATTGCGCCGAATATTGTTGATCCAATATTTTCCCCAGACCAATCGCGCAATATGGTGGTTGCTGGATTAGCCATCGGTGTTTTAGTGATTCCCATCATGGCATCCATCAGTGAGGATGCGTTGCGGGCTGTTCCCTCTTCATTACGCGAGGCGAGTTACGGGATTGGTGCTCGCAAAAGTACAACCACGATTCGTATCGTTCTGCCAGCAGCGGTTTCTGGCATTGTTGCGGCATTCATCATTGCCATATCGCGCGCTATCGGTGAGACGATGGTCGCCGCTATGGCCGGTGGGCGAGATGGCTCGGGTCCGAGAGTTCTTGATCCTTTAGAGCCAGGTCTCACAATGACCGCGGCCATGACTAATGCCGCAGGTGGCACCGATCAAGTCAATTCCGGTGCGCCATTTCAAGTTTTGTTCTTTGTTGGACTTCTACTGTTCATGATGACTATGGGGCTCAATGTCATTGGTGATCGTTTCGTGCAACGTGTTCGGCAGCAGTACTAGGACATCATGCCCATCGTCACCGATTCCCAACGCTCTGCCACGAGGACGCAGGTTCGCCTAGTGATCACTCAAGAAAACCGTCATCTCTCTTCTATTGCCTTGAGCGTCACCTTGCTGATAGCGGTGACCTTTACGTTACTCACACTTTTTTCTCTGCTGGCACGAATCGTCACTCAAGCGATCCCTGCATTCAGTGAAAGAGGGACTTCTTTCTTGACTGGCACCATTGGCTCAGAGCCCGACAAAGTTGGAATTTGGCCCGGTTTGTTTGGCTCATTTGCGATCGGGATTGGTGTCCTTTTAATTGCTGTTCCCCTGGGTATTGGTGCTGCGATTTATCTTGAAGAGTACGCCGAACAAAATCGTCTCAACCGATTCGTTGTAGTGAATATTCGCAACCTTGCGGGGGTGCCAGCAGTGATTTATGGGGTTCTCGGACTGATTATTTTTGTTGGTTGGCTCAAGCCTGTCACCAACGGTGGCACCGTTGTCGCTGCTGCTTTAACTTTGGCGATTTTGGTTTTACCTGTGGTGATTATCACCAGCATGGAGGCCATTCGAGCGGTGCCAATGGGATTGCGTGATGCTGGCTATGGGGTCGGTGCCTCGCGCTGGGAAGTGACGCGCGATCATGTGGTGCCGTATGCAATGCCGGGAATCCTTACCGGCACTGTCTTGGCGTTGGCGCGCGCCTTAGGTGAAGCAGCACCCTTGATCATGATTGGGGCGATTACTGGCTTGCTGCCAGAGACATCTTTCTCAGGAAAATTCACGGCAATTCCGATGTTGATTTACAGTTGGTCCGGTCGACCCGATTCAAGTGGGGGAAATATTGGTTGGTCCAATGCCGCGGCTGGCGCTGGGCTAGTTCTCTTGGTACTCGTTTTGGTGTTTAACATGATTGGAATTTTTCTACGAAACCATTTTGAGGCAAAGCGAGTGGGTACCTAATGAGTAATTTTGACAGTCCGCAAGAATCTGGTGCGCTTGGAGTCGGTGCAGACGTACCAACGTTACTTGCCGAAGAGCAGCAGAGAAAAAGTGATTCCATGGATCTGCCTATTTTTGCCGTGCGTGATCTGAGCGTTAAATATGGCGAGTTCCGTGCGGTTCGCGATGTCACACTTGACATTGGCGAGCATGAAATTACTGCCTTCATTGGTCCATCTGGTTGCGGCAAGACCACTGTTTTGCGTTGCCTGAACCGTATGAATGACTTTATTGATTCCGCAAAAGTAGAGGGTCGCATTGACTATCACGGCGTTGATCTGTACCACGAGGATGTGAATCCGAATGAGGTTCGGCGTCGCATCGGTATGGTGTTTCAAAAACCAAATCCATTTCCGAAAAGCATCTTTGACAATGTGGCCTACGGTCCTCGTTTGACGGGCGGCATGTCCAAGGCAGGTATCACTGACCTCGTTGAAAAGTCACTTCGTCGTGCAGCACTGTGGGATGAGGTCAAAGATCGACTCAAGGCGTCCGCTTTTGGATTGTCGGGAGGTCAACAGCAACGTCTGTGCATTGCTCGTTGTATTGCTGTTGAACCAGATGTGATCTTGATGGATGAACCATGTTCGGCCCTTGACCCAATTGCCACGGCGCGCATTGAAGATTTAATGCAGGAGATCAAGAGGGATTACACGATCATTATCGTGACCCACAACATGCAACAAGCCGCTCGGGTGAGCGACCGCACTGCTTTCTTTACGACTGAGATGAACACGGAGAGTGATCGACGTACTGGCGTACTTGTTGAATACGACACTACTAACAAAATGTTCTCAGTACCCTCTGATGAGCGGACAGAGGCTTACGTCACTGGACGCTTCGGCTGAAGAAGGATTCGAGATGACAGAGGCACGTAAAACATTCCATAAAGAATTAGAAGATATCCGTCAAGAGCTGGTTCGAATTTCAGCTGGCGTTGTTGAAAGCATCCCGAAGTGCACGGCGATTTTGCTTGAACAGGACCTCGCAGGCGCCGAGGAAATGATTATGGCTGATGATGAAGTTGATATGCGAACAATTGATCTAGAGGAGCGCTGTATCCAGATTCTTGCCCTGCAAGCCCCAGTAGCGGGAGAATTACGGCAGGTCATTTCAGCGTTGAAAATATGTGCGGAAATTGAGCGATCTGCTGACCTAACAGTGAATATTTGCAAGGCGGCGCGCCGCATTCATGGGCATGAGTTTGATCCAAAGTTGCGGGGACTAGTGCTGAAAATGTCCGAGCAGGCGCGACACCTGTTTAGTGAAGCGACTAGCGCCTATTTGTCAATGGATGATGCGCGTGCAGCGGCCATTGATGATATGGACTCATTCTTGGATGATTTGCAACGACAATTTATTCAAGCGATTTTTGAGTCACATGCCGCTGGCAGGATTGATCTCCAAGTTGCCATTCAACTTGCTGTGGTGGCACGTTTTTACGAGCGCATTGGTGATCATGCCGTGAACATCGGAGAGAAAGTTCGTTTCCAAGTCACCGGATGGCTACCTGAACACTCTGGGGCAGCTCGTCATCGAGAGAAAGTCATTAATGATCCCTCTCCCATCTGGGGGCTACAAATTCCACACCAGGACTCAACAACAGATGATTAAGTTTGTCCGTTGTTCATTTCTACCTCACGGGCTCGCGACGTGTCATTTACACGGATCGTTTAATTTTTCAACCGAGAGTTCACCGACTTGAAGGTTCAATAACACATGAATCGAGTAGCTCACGAAGAGTTATTAGAGATGCGTGCAGAACTTTTACGCATCAACGCAAGTGTGGTGGAGAGCATTCCACGAGCAACGCAGATTTTACTTGAACAAGATTTGGAAGGTGCGGCCTATCAAATCTTGGGAGATGACGAGATTGACGCACGTACGATTGAACTAGAAGAGCGTTGCGTTTATCTGATGTCACTCCATTCACCAGTCGCTGGCGAACTTCGTCATGCCGTGGCGATTATGAAGATGTCCGCTGACATTGAACGTTCGGCGGATCTATTAGTCAATATCTGCAAGGTTGCGCGCCGGATTCACGGTTTTGAACTTGATCCTAAATTGCGCGGTTTGATCGGGCGGATGGGGTCCCAGGCTCAAATTCTTTTTCGCCAGGCGATTGAGGCGTATGCCGATCTGGATTTACCTATGGCCAAAGCCGTTGACGACATGGATCTGTTCTTGGATTACTTGCATAGGCAGTTCATCCAAGGAATATTTGAATCGCACACTGCAGGCAACATTGACTTGCCAGTTGCCATACAAATGGCAATGACTGCGCGCTTTTACGAACGTATTGGCGATCATGCTGTGAACATGGCGCACTCAGTGCAGTATTTGATTACTGGTGTCATCCCGTCTGCAGGAGATCATCGTCGTGCGGGACGCACGCAAACCGAGTTTGATACTCCGAGCGGAGTCTGAGGATGAGCTGGATCCTTGTTTTCGCATTCGGAGTAGCGGTGGGTGTTCTCATCAACAAGTTTCTCAGGCGGTCAGAGAGCGTTGCCAAGGTCTTATCCATTTCTCAAGACGAGAAAGCGGTCGTTGAGTTGAGTGATGCTGAAAAGGTATTCTCAGAGACATTGCGTGATGCTGTCAACTCGTTGACGGTGGGAGTTGTCGTTGCCGGTGCCGACGGCACGGTGATTTTTCGCAATACTTTGGCACTTGGTTTGACAGGCGCTGTGCATTCGGATGTTCTTGTCGATGAAGCTGTCGAAGTTCATTTGTCTGGGGCCTTGGCCGGGCGTACAGGTCGCCAAGTCATTGATCTCTTCGGTCCACCTCGCAAAGTGGTGGCTGTTTTTTCTTCACCTTTGGAGGGTGGCGGCGCCGTGGCAATGATTGAAGACATTACTGAACGGCACTTGGTGGATACGGTACGAACCGATTTCGTCGCCAACATCAGTCATGAATTAAAGACGCCTGTTGGCGCATTGGCGGTTCTGGCTGAGGCTCTGGCAGAGGAGGACGATTTAGATATCGTTCACCGATTGTCGGAAAAAATGGTGGATGAAGCCATTCGTGTCGGGCGCACAATCGATGACTTGCTTGAATTATCACGCATTGAGTTCGGTGGTGAGGCAGTCAAGGATCCTGTGTCTGTTGAATCAATTTTGCGGGAATCAATTGAACGTGTTTGTTCCTTGGCCACTACTCTCTCAATCAAAGTGGTGATAAATGGGCCTGACGCTGACATGCAAGTGATTGGTGATCGGCGTCAGCTTGTATCAGCCATTAGTAATTTGGTGGAGAATGCGGTGAAATATTCAGAGCCTGATTCGTCCGTTGAAGTATCTGCGCTCGTCAATTCAGATTGGGTAGAGATGTGCGTACGCGATTTCGGTGTGGGCATTCCATTACGTGATCTTGATCGGATTTTTGAGCGCTTTTATCGGGTTGATCGGGCCCGTTCGCGTGACACCGGTGGAACTGGGCTTGGACTCGCCATCGTGCGCCATGTGGCGAATAATCACGGTGGTGAGGTTTCGGTAACAAGTATCGAAGGAGAAGGTTCAACATTTGTGTTGAAAGTTCCAAGGTTTACTATGAAAAAGGAGTTTTCCTAATGGGAATGCACACAATATTATTGGTTGAGGACGAAGAGAGTTTCATCGACGCTCTGACGATCGGATTGAAAAAAGAAGGCTTTCGTGTTGTTGTAGCGCGAGATGGAATGGAGGCACTGGCCAATTTTGACTCGGTGCGTCCGGACCTTGTTCTACTTGACGTGATGTTGCCGAAAATTTCAGGAATTGATGTCTGCCGTCAGTTGCGTAAAAAATCTCAAGTTCCGATCATCATGGTCACTGCCAAAGGAGCCGAAATCGACACAGTCGTCGGTCTTGAAGTTGGGGCCGATGATTACATCACTAAGCCATATCGAATGCGCGAGCTAGTTGCACGGATGCGCGCTGTCCTACGCCGTTCCACGGATGAGAGCAACAACATAGGCGATTTGGATGGCAACGCTATGGAAGTCGGAACCATTGCACTGGATCCCGACCAGCATCGAGTTTTGGTACATGGTCAAGAGGTGACGATGCCACTCAAAGAGTTTGAGTTGCTCCACATTTTGATGGCTAATGCCGGTCGAGTTTTACCGCGCGAGACATTGATTGATCGGGTGTGGGGGACTGATTATGTTGGTGACACAAAGACCCTAGATGTGCACATTAAGCGTCTGCGGAGCAAGGTTGAAGACGACCCAGCAGTGCCGACTCGGATTGTGACGATACGTGGGCTTGGTTACAAATTTGAAAAGCTTCGAACATAGCCTTCACGGTTGGGAGCCCTGGTACTCGCCTAAAGTGGTGTCGTGACTAATGTACCCGAACAACAATTACCCGGTCGGGGTAAGGGTAAGAACTATGTGCCGCCGCGTCATCAAGATCGGTTCACAGTCACCCCCTTCACCAGGCTCGTGAGAGGCCATGCACTGATGGCTGCGGGTGAGGCGGCGATGGCGGTAGCGCTGGCGGATTCTTTATTCTTGTCAATCACCCCCGGTGAGGCCCGGAGCCGAGTATTACTTTTTCTTGGGGTGAGTTTCGCGCCCTTCTTAGTGTTGGCAAAGTTCATCGGTCCTGTTATTGACCGCATACCAGGCGGTCGGCGACTTTTAGTCGTACTGATCGCAATCTTGCGCGCAGTGACGATGATCTTGATGATCTCACAACTGGACTCATTGTTTCTGTTTCCGTTGGCCTTCTTGTCCATGGTCCTCAATAAGACTTACGCAGTTTCCAAGTCTGCGCTTGTACCTTCGTTAGTGAAGTCAGGCAAAAATTTGGTGGAAGCAAATGCCAAGTTGGGGGTTGCTGCAGGAATCGTCGGCTTTGTGGCTGCTATCCCAGCGGGAATTTTAAGTCTTGTTTCCCCCAAAGTCACCCTTGTTTTCGGCGCACTTCTGTTCACTCTCGCGGCGTTCAATGCCTTTAAATTTCCCAAGCAGATTGTTGCGACTGAGAAGCCAGGCGACCTTGAAGTCAACGAATTACATCAGCCAGGTTTGATCATCGCCGTGACGGCTATGGGTTTGGTCCGAGCAAGTGTCGGTTTTGTTTTCTTTCATCTTGCTTTTTGGTTTGCCGATCCGCAACGCACTATTCCACTTGAGAAACTTAGTACTGGTTTGTGGACACCTGTGCAGTATCACTTTGGTCCCCAATTCGGCACGATGTGGTTTGGTCTGGCGGTCAGTTCAGCGGCAATCGGGACACTGCTCGCAAACCTCAGCGCTCAGCGTTTGAAGGCTCTCAAGAGAATTGAGTATTTGCTGGTCGCATCATTGCTGATCATTGGCATCGCGGGATTATTTACTGCCGTCACCAGAACGACTGTGACCGCAATTTTGTTAATGGCTTTTGTTAATTTTGCGGCCGCAATCGGCCACATGTCTTTTGAATCCATCGTCCAGCGTGATGCGCCAGATGCCAACCGCGGTCGGGCACTTGCCAACTATTACACGCGTTTCCAATTGATGTGGGTGGGTGCGGGCATCATTCCGGTTCTGCTTGAACTCCGTGGAGTGATCGGTTTTGGCATCGTGTCTGGAATCGGATTTTTGGGTTCTGCTGTGTATTGGTGGGGGCTGCGACAACTTGCCATAGGTGGCATTGATGCCTCAATGGTATCTCACTTACGCAAGTGGTTTACTCGCTTGCGCTGATTTCCAAACGAGCCAGCCATAGTCCCGGGGCATCAAGTTCGGCTGGTGTGGGCAGATTTATTGCTGAGACATAGAGCGGTTGCAAGCCATCATGACCGACACGGTCAATCACCCCTTGCACAAATGATTTACCGCGCTCAACTTGCTGGCGATTGATGTGCACACCGAGAAGTTTTTCCACAAAGACGGTTTCTTCGCCTGCTTGCACACGTTGTCTGCGAGCGGCTTCGGCAATGCGTGCTGGATTACCGAGGACTTTCGAGCCAACGGCGTCGGTCATATGATCCGACCAACCAATGATCAAACCCAAGAGAGCATCAAGACGTGGCTGTAAGTTGAGTTGCTCGTTTGAGCGCACGGCACCGAGTAGCAGTTCTGGGTCCCCGAGAATCTTTTGCAGCGAAGCCATCATGTCGCTGGGGTCGCTACTTTCAAGAGTTGACAACTTGTCGGTGATTGCGCTGGAGTCCGGGCGAAACGCTGCAATATACGATTGCACCAAATCAGTTACTGCGGTTCGAATGTGCTCAAGACCGTACAGTTGATGAATCACTAATTCGTGAATCAGAGTCCACATGCGGACATCTTCAAGCGGTAGGTCCCACTGCGAAGCGAAGGTATCAACATTCTTGGAAACGATGGCGATTTCCTGACCGACTGGTCGCGGAAGAGGTAAGTCGTATTGACCGAGGGACTTCTTGGCCAGGTGACCGACCATTGAGCCCACAGTCATTCCCATTGTCATCGGGGCGATCATGCCGGTGATACCGGCAAACATGGCAGCAAAAGGATCTTTTTGTTGCTCAGAATCTTGCGCTTCTGCATTGTTGCTGCCAAGAGCCGCGGCGAGGTTGGTGAATAAGGGTCGGTAATCATCAAGTGTCCGTTGAGCCCATGTCCCAGGAGTCATGATGATTGGGTTGACTGTGGATGCATCGGAAACATCGCCCAATCCCGTGATCAAAAAAACTTGCATCCCAGCAATGCGCGCCAAATTGGCATAGTCGATGCGCGCAAGTGGATCAACATTAGGTTCGGCTTCACCATTGGTGGCAGTCATTGAGGCCACTTGCTGAGCGGTCTCCCATTGAATGGGTCCCGTGTGCGAGAACATTTTCATCATGTCTCCGAAAAGTGGCATTCCCTCAAACATCTTCCCGAAAATGTTGGCTGGATTATCAGAGGACGAGTTTTCATCATCATCTGGGAATCCAAAATCAAAAGGATCAGGTATGTCTCCGGGCACACGGTGAGCCTAGGTCTAAACCATGGGGTTCTCACAGCGGTATTGTTTGCTCTATGTCACGGATCGTCGCCCTCACTCCAACTTTGGACGAGATTGAAGCACGTCCAGTACAGGTCACCAGAGTTGTTGTCACGGGGGCCTTGTGGCCACTCGGCCGACGAGTCGTGACATTACTCAGTGCAGACCCCGCCTTTGCAGTGACGCAGATCAGTCGCGGTGACGGTGTCATTGAAGACGATGTCGATGTACTCGTTCATTTGGCGCCGGGGGATCACGATGCTCTCGCCGCAGGTGGACGTAGTGCCGTCGTCGGGACCCCAGAACTTCTTGAGGGGGCATCACGATTTGGGGCCTCTCATATCGTGCTGTTGTCCTCGGCCATGGTCTACGGCGCATGGCCCAATAATCCGATTCCGCTTACTGAGGACACCGTTTTGCGTCCTGATTCTGGTTTTGCTTTTGCGCGTCAGTTAGCCATGGGTGAGCAATTAGTTGATGATTGGCGCGATGCTTTTGAAGGCCGCGAGGTGTGCGTCTTGCGACCCGTGCCGGCCATGGCATCAGATGGATCATCAAGTTTGGTTCGCGCCTTGGCAGCGGGTATGGGTGGCCGTCTGGGTGAAGACGATGTGCCAGCACAGTTTTTGCATCTTGATGATCTAGCTGATGCAGTTGTCTTGGCGGTGAAGAAGAGGCTCAATGGTGTGTACAACGTTGCCCCAGATGGGTTTGTGCCAAGTTCGCGAGTGCGTTCCTTGTGGGGTATGGCTCCGCGATTGCGCCTACCTGACCGTCTCAGTGAATCCTTGAGTGATTGGCGTTGGCGATTTCAGCGCGGTCCGATTCCACCCGGTCTTCGTCCTTATGTTCGTTCAACATGGCTGGTGTCAAACGGACGTCTGCGTGCCGAGGGTTGGGCTCCAACGGTGACGAATGAACAAGCCTTCGTGGAGGGGACCAACGCCAAGTGGTGGACGATGTTGACACCAAAGCGCAAGCAGGAAATTTCGCTGAGTGTGATGTCGGTAGCCGTCATCATGATTGTGGTAACGGCGTTGCGATCACTCAGTAAATATCAGCGCCAGCGTTCAGGCGTGAGTTGATGTTCACGGAGTGAGTGCAAGTAGCAGACTCATAACAAGTATCGAACCTGCAATGCACGAAAAGACAACCAGTCCTCGCCCTCGCCGACCGATATCTATGGGTGCATGTGGGCGATCTGTTGTAGCCACAAAACCGAGTTCGGATGGGTGACGCCACTGGCGCTCATGGAGTGGCATTGGCGCCGGAGGGAAGTGCTCAACGGGGTATTGGTCATCAGGGTTATCCGACGGCGACCCGAAGTGATTTTTCATATCCACAAGAGAGGTAGGTTAGTCATGATTTTGCCATCATCGAGCGCGGTCAAGCACTCATGGCGCGCGTAACCGCTACGCTCAGGATGTGCTTGTTCACCAAGATGCTGATGAGTGGTTCGCAATTACTGCCGAGCCTCTATCCATCGGGGATGCCTACGAGTGGGCAGTTCGATCTGACTGTGGGGCAGTTGTGGTGTTCTCTGGAACCGTGAGAGATCACGCTGCTGAAGGAAATGAGATTCGTACCGGCGTGCAGTTTCTAGATTACGAGGCCTACGAGGAAGAAGTTATTCCCCGCTTCAAGGCAATCGCCGTTGAGGCTCGACAACGCTGGTCTACTTTGGGTCGAGTTGCTCTGTTGCATCGCGTGGGACGCATTGAACGCTGTGAGAGTTCTGTGGTGGCAGTTGTTTCGGCGCCCCATCGTCCGGAAGCTTTTGCTGCTGCTCGGTTTATGATTGATGCTCTCAAATCAACTGCTCCGATTTGGAAGCATGAAACATGGGACGGCGGAAGCGACTGGGGTACTCGCGCCTCATCTCTGACAGATGTATCTGTGGTTCCTGATGTTGAGGGGTCAGGTATCTGATGCGCGTTGTCCTGATCGTTGTGATCTTGATTTGTCTTGTGATCTTTGTATTTTTGGTAACAAGTCGTCGTACCCCGATAAGTGACGACAGCGTCAGTGATTTTAATAAGCATCTTGATGCCCTATCGCCTGAGACACGAAAATTTAAAACGGAACCAACGAAAAAAATAGAACTTGAGGATCTATCCGATGGCACGTGACTTAGCGATCGATCTCGGCACCGCCAACACCTTGGTCTATATGAAAGGCAAAGGTATCGTTCTCAACGAACCTTCGGTGATCGCCATGAATCGCCAAACTGGTGAGGTTTTAGCGACGGGTCATGAGGCGTGGCAAATGATTGGCCGCACTCCTGGCTATATTGTCGCTGTTCGCCCACTACGTGGTGGCGCTATTACTGACTTTGATGTCACCGAGCGCATGATTCGGCTTTTATTGCAGCGTGTTGGAGTCAGTCGCTTTACACGCCCAAAGGTTGTTATCTGTGTCCCGTCGGCAATTACTGAAGTTGAACGGCGCGCCGTGACTGATGCGGCTCGTCGAGCCGGAGCAGCGGACGCGCAATTGATTGAGCAACCTATGGCTGCGGCTATAGGCGCCCAATTACCCATTGACGAACCGATCGGAAACATGATCATTGACATCGGTGGCGGTACGAGTGAAACGGCGGTTATCAGTCTTGGTGGCATCGTGGCCTTGGAAGCGGTCCGAGTCGGTAGTTTTGATATTGACGTCGCTATTCAAAACTATGTGCGTCGTGAACACGGTATTGCTATTGGCGAAAGAACAGCCGAAGATATCAAGGTTGCGATTGGTTCAGCAGCAGTCACTCCGAACGAAGTTGAAGCCGAAGTCAATGGTCGTGATCTGATGCAAGGTTTACCGAAGACCGTGGTGTTGACACCGGAAGAAATTCGCTACGCGATTGACGATACAGTCACGCAAATTGTGCAATCAGTTGTTCGTTGCATAGCAAAAGCCCCAGCAGAATTAGCTCAAGATTTTTTGGGTCGCGGAATATATCTTGTTGGCGGTGGTGGTTTGCTGCGCGGTTTGGCTCAGCGCATTGAACTAGAAACGCATGTTCCTGTGCTCATGGCCGATATGCCACTTGAAGCAGTTGTCCTTGGTGCTGGTCATTGCATTGAAAACTATGATCAACTAAAGCGTATGTTTATGGGTCAACGACGCTGAGGCTACGATTTTTCGGTGATCCGCACGGCCTCACCAGATAGTGAGAGAACCCACAGTTCACCGTTGGCATCGGGCATCACAGCAACTGCTTGTGGCACCGTACCGAGTGACAAAATGCCGCAGGATGTCAGTTCATCGGTCACACATAATGCTTGGACATCGCCGCTGCAATAATCGCTGAAGATGTACCAAGTGCCAACACTTGCGACTTGTGTACCGCGGTACACGGCCCCACCTGAAATAGAGCAGTTGTTGTCAACATGTTCGTATTCGTATATCGGGGCAACCTGAGTAAAAGTATTGTTGATCGCCTCTTGATCGGCGTTGAATGGGTGTGTCGCTTCAATGGCACTCCAACCGAAGCTGACACCTTCTGTCGAAGAATACGGCAGGACATTAATCTCTTCCCAAAGATTTTGTCCGACGTCAGCGATCCAGAGATTTCCACTGACACTGTCATAACTCACACGCCATGGGTTGCGTAATCCTACAGCCCACACTTTGGCTGACGTTGTTGTGTCTTGCGCAGGCGCTGTCGTGAGATCAATCATCAGAATCTTGCCGAGGTAAGACTTGAGATCAAGAGAGGCCCGTCGTGGATCTCCACCCGCTCCACCATCACCAGTAAAAACGAGTAGCGCATCACCGTCGGGCGAAAGTAGAAGGTCGCCACCGTTGTGATTCGGAAATGGTTGCTTCAATGTCAATAATGTTTGTCGTGAAGACATGATAAATGTGCCGTCGGGATCAACGTTGAACTGATCGATGTTGGTGTCCCCGGCAATGTCGGTGTAATTGACAAAGGCCAAGGTCCCATCAAGTGAAAAAGTCAGACCCAAGAGTCCTTGTTCGCCACCAGGTTTCGTCAACTCCGAAAGATCAGCCACTGGATCGTCGCTCGTGCCATCAGGGTAGAAAGGTCTAATGGTGCCGCCCCGTTCAACGATGAAGGTGGTCGCGGGATCGGCATCGCTACTAGGGCGAATTGCTAAATCAACGGGCTCAGAAAATCCGGTGATCGGCGAGCTGAGAGTTCCGTTGAAGGAAGGTTCGCTGGGAAGAGTTGTGGCGATCTCGGTCGTGCTCGTGATGCTGGGTTGATTGGTGTCGACCGGCGCTGATAAATCAGAGACAGTGCCTTTGTCCGACGAGCAACCAGCAAGACAGAGAACAATCAGCGCGCCGATGACCTCGTGAATCTGGGAACTGCGACGCCTCATGAACGCTCGCGTCGAATGAGTCCCTCTTGGACAACCGTGATGGCGAGTTGCCCGTCATGGGTGTAGATCGATCCAGTCGCTAGTCCGCGGGCTCCCGAGGTCGTTGGTGTCGTCTGGTCATAGAGCAACCATTCATCGGCACGAAATGGACGATGAAACCACATCGCATGATCAAGGCTGGCCATCTGTACGCCACTGTCGGTCCAGTTCAGACCATGTGGCAGCACTGTGGTATCTAAGAGCGTCATGTCGCTGGCATAGGTCACGATGCAGGCATGCAGGGTGGGGTCGTCGGGGAGGGTGCCATCGGCCCGCAGCCACACTTGTTGGCTCACAGTCGGGGTGCGAGACCGTGACATCGGGTCACCTTCGACATAGCGGATGTCGATCGGTCGCGGTCTGTCGTACCACTCGCCGAGCAGCGCCTTATGTGGTTCCATACGTGTCTTGAAATCAGGTAAAGAATCGGCAGCTGGGACTTGGGGCATGGGCACCTGATGAGTGAGACCGTCCTCGTGGGCATGAAAACTTGCTTGCAGGTTGAAAATGGCCTGTCCGTGTTGGATCGCCACAACTCGGCGGGTGGAGAAACTTTTACCGTCGCGGATTCGGTCCACATCGTACAAAATCGGTGTCGTTGGGTCTCCAGGGCGCAAGAAATAGGCATGGAGTGAATGGACTCGGCGGTCACGATCGTCAATCGTGCGGGAGGCAGCGACGAGGGCCTGGCCTGCTACTTGACCGCCAAAAACTCTTTGGCGATTTTCTTCGGGTGAACGACCACGAAAAATATTGACTTCAATGACTTCTAGGTCAAGCAGGGAAATGAGATCGTCGAGGGCGTTAAACACACCTCCATCATGCCATGAAAACCGTGGTACATGAGGGCGTAATCGTTACCGATTATTGGCTAAGGTCTCCCTGTGACACTTTTACCACTCAACCCCGATGAACTTTTATCAACCACTCGTGCCGTACGCAAGCGCCTCGATTTTGAGCGCCCAGTTCCCGATGAACTGATTCGCGAGTGTGTCGCGATGGCCATGCAGACACCTTCTGGCTCAAACAATATGACAATGCGATTCATCATCGTCAAGGATGAGGCCAAGCGCAAAGCCATCGGCGCTGTGTACCGCGAATGCTTCTCGCAGTACCAAGCGATGGATGGTGTATATATCCGCTCCATTGATAAGGGTGATGTTGAGGCTAATAAGCAACAAGCGCGTTCAGCTGATTCGGCTGACTATTTAGGTGACCACATGGGTGATGCGCCAGCCTTAGTCATCGCCTGCAATATGGGTGGTCGAACCGAAGCTGCTGGTGGACTTGGCATGATGGCATCATCGGTGATGGCAAATATCTTGCCGGCCATGTGGAGTTTCATGTTGGCTGCCCGTGCTCGCGGCTTGGGAACTGCTTGGACGACCGTGCATCTCATGATGGAACAGCAAGTTGCTGAGATCTTGGGCATTCCGTTTGACACAGTGCAGCAAACCTGTCTGTCCCCGTTGGCTTTCACAAAAGGAACCGACTTTAAGGCTGCAGTTCGTCCAGACCCTGAAACGATTATTCATTGGGATAAGTGGTGATCTCTGCGCAACTGCGTGAGTTAGCACTTGTGACGAGCGGCTTTATGCCAATGGACGAAGGTGACGCGCTACATGAGGCGGCGTTAGTTGCTGCTCGCGCCTTGCCTGGTTTACCGATGCTGGAAGTTGGCTCATATTGCGGGCGTTCGACGATTTGGTTGGGTGACGCGGCCCGCCAATGTGACACGGTTTTATTCGCCGTGGATCATCATCGAGGGTCTGAAGAAAATCAGCCAGGTTGGCAATGGCATGACGCTTCACTAGTCGATCCCGTCGTCGGCAAAATGGATACGCTTCCATTTTTTCGTCACGCCATGTTTCGCGCCGACTTAGAAAATCATGTCCTCGCCGTCGTTGGTCAGTCACCAGTTGTGGCGAAGTATTGGACCACCCCCCTGGTGTTCTTGTTTATTGACGGTGGTCATGGTGTCGAGCCCGCGCGTTGGGATTATGAAGGCTGGACACCACATGTTGCGATCGGCGGCACCTTGGCGATTCACGATGTGTTTCCTGATCCCGCTGATGGTGGGCGCCCACCGTACGAACAGATTTATTTACCAGCACTCGCAAGCGGAAAATTTGAAGATGTGTCAACGACAGGCAGTCTGCGCGTATTGCGGCGAGTGAAGTAAGCGCTTCAGAGAGGGCGTTGGGCAGCACGAAGTCCAGCCCAAGCCAGTTCGCTCACTTGACGAGCGATTAATTCAGGATCAAAGTCGTTGCCCAAGCGAATGAGGCGCCGCGAAACCCCTTCGGCAAGTCCGACTATCGCGTGAGCCAAAGTGCGGCGGTGCTCAGTGTCAATATCGGCGGTGATCAGTGGCTCAATGGCATCTGCCACGCGTGACTGAAACTTGCCGGCGGCTTCGCTGAATTCGGCATCTCGTCGCAATCCACCACCGAAGAGTAATTGGAATGAATCATGATCGTCACATACCCATTGGAAGTATGCCAAAAATCCGAGTTCAACTCGTCGACGGCCGCTTGTCTCGGTGATGCTCGGAGCAGTGATGATACGCAGAAGGCGCTCGCCGGCTTCTTCAATCAGAGCCAAGTACAACTCACGTTTTGATACAAAATGTTGATACAGAACTGGTTTGGTGATGCCTGCTGCTTCGGCAATTTGATTCATTGATGTTTGGTGATAACCCTCGCCAGCGAAGACATCAAGCGCGACGGAGAGCAGTTGCTCACGTCTTTCGGCGGCTGGCATTCTCAGGGACATAATGTCCTCAAAGTCGCCTGGCGAAAGTGACACATCATTTCAGCGACCTTGCGCCAGATCATCTTTTTCAGCGGCCTTGAGTCCGTAGCCCAAGACAATGGCTGGCGCTAACAAGATTGAACCAATGGTCATGCAGATGACAATCAGGGTGACCATAGTGTCATTGAAATCTCCAGTGAAAGCCACGATAAATAAGATGATGGCGGCCGCAAATAACAGATAGCCAACACGATTGGCGCGTTGGGTCCAACGAGTCATCAGAGCACGACGCTGGCGCACTGGATCGGTGTGCGGGTGTGAGTGCTTTTGCGTTGACATAACACTTCAAAGCCTACGGCGGAGAGAGCCGTGCGCTATCTACGGGCTACCGTTGTACCGTGGCGATTATTCTTGAATGGTTCGGTTCAGTGTGCAAAGTGGTCATTGATCGCCCCGAGAAGAGAAATGCTGTTGATCTGGCGACATTGCTGGGTTTACGGCAGGCCCAAGAATCAGCATCCCGAGGTGGTGCCAGAGTTTTACTGCTCACGGGTACCCCACCCGCTTTTTGCAGTGGTGCAGATCTGGGCGGGGTTGAGCTTGGAGAATTCACCGAGACCCTATTGGCAGTTCTTCACGGCTTTGGACGATTGGATTGTGTCACCTTGGCGGCCATTGATGGACCCGCTCTCGGCGCGGGGTCGCAACTTGCTGCCTCCTGCGACCTGCGGATGGCCACGAGCCGGAGCAAGTTTGGGGTCCCAGCTGCGAACTTGGGATTGGCCGTTGATTCCTGGACGGTTGAACGGATCGGTCGCGAGGCCGGTTGGAGTGCGGCACGATATCTGTTGCTCTCGGCTCAACCGATGCTGGCGAAAGAACTGTTGGGTGGTTTCGTGCATCGTCTCGGAACCGTTGATGACGCCATGGCATGGGCTCAGGAAATGTCACAGTTGGCACCGCTGACTATTCGGGCGCACAAGAAAGCCCTCGAAAGACTCGGTGGCAGGGAGATTTCAATGCAAGAAGTTGAGCATGCCCGTCTGGCGGCATGGGCCAGCGAAGATGCCGTCGAAGGGCGTCAGGCTTTCTTAGAGAAACGTCCGCCGAAATTCACCGGTCAGTGATCAGGTCGACTGGCGATCACGCAGGCGCACAGCCAAGTAGACCCGCCAAAAAATAATTGACATTCCACCAAACATGATCGCAAATAAAAGGAGTTGCTGCCACCCACCGCGATCTCCGGAGCTGGTTGGCTGGCGTCCGCAACCTGGTAACGGGTTTGAACTGATACACGAAGTGACGTCCCGCTCGAGATCCATGAAGTCATTGGTGTCTGGGGGTTGCTCGCTGAGGGTCCGCATTTCGACGGGTTCCGAGCCCTCCGGGGGGCTCGCGGAATAGGCGGAAACTGGCCCCGCAGACCCCATCAAGACCATTGCTGTGACTCCAAGGAGGACGGTCTGTTTCAGCACTCTGATCACCCCTCTATCGTGCCACTGTCTTGGTGTTTGCGGTCAAAGGAGCAAGGCGAAAAAGATGATTTTTTTTGGATCTGGGTATCCCATCGGAGGAAAAAGCGATTTATTATCATAATCGTTGAGGGGGCATCAGGTCCCCTGTCGTACCAGAAGGGAAAGATCATGTTAGAAGATGCAACTCTAAATAATCTCGTGTATAACGCATTATCGTTTGGAACCGCCGTGATGTTCGGAGCGTTCGTGTACTTCCTCACGCAGATCAAGAGCGTTTCCAAGCAGTATCAAACAGGAGTAGCGGTATCGGCAATCGTTGTCGGAATCGCTGGCTATCACTACTACCGCATTTGGCAGGGTTGGTCAATTGGCGAAATGAACGAGGGTTACCGTTACGCGGACTGGTTGATCACTGTTCCATTGCTAGTCATTGAACTGTTGATCGTCCTCGGCGTCACGTCCGACCGTCGCAAATCTTTGCTGAAGACTCTTGTCCCAGCAACGGTCCTGATGGTTGGGCTTGGTTACCCAGGTGAAGTGTCAACGAGCGATAGCACGAAGTGGTTGTTCTGGGTTCTTGCGATGATCCCATTTGCCTACATTTTGTTTGTCTTGGCCGGAGAATTGAAGGCTTCTGGTTCACGTGAGACAGGCGCAGTTGCTTCATCAATCAAGAACGCAACAAAAATTTTGTTGGTGACATGGATGGTCTACCCAATCGGTTACTTGTTCCCAGTAATTTTCAACGATGGTCATCAAGGTGCCGAGACCGCACGTCAACTGGCGTACACAGTGGCTGACATCACCGCCAAAGCACTGTACGGCTTGATGATTCTGAATATCGCTAAGGCGCGTTCAGGCGACGAGCGCTAGAACCAAAGTTATTTAGTTAGTGGTGAAAGGACGGGAGCAGTATTCACTGCTCCCGTCCTTTTCGTTTTTCTCCCTCGAATGAGTGGCCAGAGTGAATCTCTAGCCAGATTCAATGGGATGCGTACAAATTATTGAGCAATTAGGTGCTGATGTTTACACAAGCGTTTTAGAGGTGAGATACTGTCAGAGTGTTTCCTGTGATTCGCGATTTTCTTCCCTCTGACATTGGTCCTGCGGTGCGCCTTTTAGAGGAGTGCAGAGGTCTCCCCGACACCAAGTCTGTAGATATCGCGCAGTTTGTGAATGACGTGTCAAGTGGTGCGCCCGGTGTGGTGGCCATTGAGAGCGAGCGAATTGTAGGCATTGTGCAAGCGCGCACAGTTGCAGATGATGCGTGGATAAATGTTGTGATGATTGACCCAAGCTGGCGGCATCAAGGTCTAGGGTCAGCGATGTTGCAACGTCTAGAAGAAAAGTTTCTGCATCTCGGCGTGAGGAAAATCTCGGCTTTGTTGTCAAATGCACAGGCAGGAGAAACCGCACTCTTGAATCGAGGGTTTACCCCAACCCACGGGCTTGTGTTGTACGAAAAACTTGAACCAATTGCTCCGATTTCGATGCGGATCATTGATCAGTACGGTGGGGAACTTCTTTCCGGGCAACTTTGGGACCGCGTTGCCGGAATGCAAGAGGAAAAGCAGATCATCGCCGGCCGTGTTGTTGCGCCGTTAGCTGACCCCGGGACCGCTAGCAAGGTTGGTGTAAAAGCTCCAGCAACGGTCCTACTATTTGGTCCCCCTGGTACCGGCAAAACTACTTTTGCCAAGGCCATCGCGGGTCGATTGGGATGGCCATTTGTGGAACTGCTGCCGTCTAAACTGGAAAGTGGAGTGGACTCAATGTCTGCAGAACTTCGATCAGCGATGAATGATCTTTTGCAGTTGGATCGTGCGGTCGTATTCATTGATGAATTTGATGAAATCGCCTCGGCGAGAGAGCACAATTCGTCGACTAAGGGTGTAGTCAACGAGTTGCTGAAGATGATTCCTTTGTTCCGTTCAACTCCCGGACATCTTTTAGTGTGTGCAACTAATTTTGTCGCCGATATTGACTCAGCCGTTCTGAGGCCCGGAAGATTTGATTTAGTCATTCCCATCGGTCCCCCTGACCTATCGGCACGGCGGTCACTGTGGGGGGCGGCGCTGGCGCGATTAGATCATCAGGGAGTTGATGTTGAAGAACTTGCCCTGAAAACCGAAGGGTTCACACCAGGTGACGTTGAACTTGCCTCGCAACGAGCAGCAGCAGCAGCCTTCGATCGTATTAGGGAGGGTTTAGAACCTGCTTTCGTTGCAAGTACAGACCTAGATGCTGCAGTGGCTCGCACTCGACCGTCAGTAACTGTTGAAATAAGAGAACGCTTCTCTGAGGAAGTTCTTAAGTACGCTCGAGTGTGAAGTCCAAGATCTGAAGCGTTGACACTTATCTCACAGAAAAAGGTACATGTGTGGTTTCTCATCAGTGTGATATGTGGTTGCGATGATTGAGCCACGGAGCGTTGTCTTAGAGCACGAGGCCGTTCTTGCGCTGACGCAAATTTTGGGGATCATGGGCGATCAACTCATGGCAGTTGGCTTGGAATCGCAGTGGAATTTTGAACATATCATTGAACTTGAAGCCCGACTCATGACACCAGCATCCGGGGAAGCAGTCACACTCGGAATAGATGATGCTGCCTTGCTACTGCAAGGAATGGCCTTTACTGAGGTGATGTCTATTGATTTTCCGTGGATTGAGATGTTGCGCTGGGTAACAGATTTTGTGACAACTGAGTTACGCCAACATTGGTCCGATGAGGAGTGGCAGAAACTAACTCTGTCGTAGTCAGCCAATGTTGAGTGTTGGTGCGAGAGCGTATAGTTTCCCGGTTGAACTTTTCTTAGGTGACTAGGTGAGCCAAAAATCGCACTCGCTTTTTGTGAACGATAGATACCGTTTCACACCTATGCGTCAGGCAGCAATTCCAATTTTGATCATTCTTGTGGCAACCACTTTTGTAGTTTTTCGGCGTGAAGTTCTCAGAGACATCTGGCTACGGCTTAACGAAGTACCACGTGTTGCACTGCTACCGCTGGCACTTGCGGGAATGGGAATGGTGTTTGCGCGCGGAATGTTTCTTGCCGCATGTTCACCAGGAGTCTCTGTACGCCAAGCCATGATGGCAGATCAGTCTGCGCTTGCTGCTGGCTATGGAATTATCATCGGTGGAGGAGTCGTGGGCACCGGGATGCGCATCCACATGTTCAACTAGGGGTGTCGTGTGATCGCATCAAGAATGTGGGCGACACGAATTGAATCGGCGCTTGAGACCATCCAACCGTCGTCACCATCAATGACTCGACTGACGTTCTCAACCATTTCCACGAACGCATTCGTGACTGCGAATTCTTCAACGACATCGTTGATTCGCAGAGAACATTCTTCATTCCATGTTGTGAATGACTCGCCAGCCTCGGTGCTGATCTGTCCGAGTGACCCCCGAACAATGAATTGTTGTTGGCTCGGTAAAGCAAACGAACTCACTGAGTGTGCCGTCACTGAGTCGTTGATACGCACCGAGACATCAGTAGTTAGATCAATACCAGTTGCCCCGATCACGCGAGAAAGATCAGTAATTTTTAGATCAGTTGCACCCGCTGTCAGCGCAACCCATGCGTGGGCCTGATAACACCCAACATCAAGTAAGGCACCGCCGCCCATTGCCGGGTTCATTCGATAGTTGTCGGTCATCTCTGAAGTGAAAGTGAAAGCAGTTTCGATGTGCTCAATTTCTCCGATAGCTCCACTGGCAACTACCTCAATGATGCGGGCAAATCGTGGGTGCCATCTGCCCCACACTGCTTCAACAAGAAGTTGACCATTGCGGGAAGCGCATTGAAACATTGCTTCTGTTTCAGATGCGTTGAGCCCAAGTGGTTTTTCGCAGAGAACATGTTTGCCGGCTTCGAGCGACATTGTGACCCACTCAAGATGTTGGCTATTAGACAAACTGATATATACCGCATCAACGCGTTCGTCAGCCAAGAGGTCTTCGTATGTCGCGTGAACTCGTTTTGGCTCAAGAGTTGCAGATCGCTGCTCATCGCGGCTTGCTACGGCATAGAGGTTTGCTCCGCGAGATGTGTGCACGGCGGGGGCTAGGCCACGACTGGCAACAAATCCAGCGCCTAGAAACCCCCAATTCACTGTCATTCGCTATGACCGCCGGAGCACAGGTGTAACGGGCATGGCGTTTTGCAGGGCCGACAGTTCGGCGGCCTGCATAATGGCGACGACATTGCGAGATTGCAATGCATTGACTTCCATCGCAGTTCCATTGTTGAATAATTCAACGATGGAACGATGGAACTCGTGGGGCACTAGCGGTCGTAGGGGTGCGATGCGTGAAGTTCCGTCAGTGTGATGCACCGTCAGAATTGCGGGCAAGTCAGCGACCGCTGGTTCGCCGGCCGGATCCCAATCACCGATGATTGCTCCCTGTGTGCCCAGCACATAAAACTTCGGTTTGCGAGCAGCAGCAAGATCGGAATGAACAAAGGTCGCTTGCTTGCCGGTCGTGAAGGTGACCGTGACATGTGCATGATCAGCATTCGTTGCATGGGTCCAGACGCGCTTGTGGTTCTGCCCACTGACATGAGCCACATCATCGGAAATGATGTTCAGGATTTGATCAAGGAAATGACTTCCCCAATCGAAAATCGCGCCGCCAGACACTTCGGCGTTTGAGTGCCAATAATCGCATGGGCGTGAGTACCCACCGACGAAACTGTCGTAGTGATAGACATCGCCAATCTCGCCAGATCGAATGATCTCGCGCATCGTGACAAAGTCATCATCAAATCTGCGGTTCTGATACACCACAAGCATGAGCTTCTGAATTGAGGCGAGGGCCATAAGTTCGTCGCATTGTTCAGCGGTGAGAGCCATTGGCTTTTCAAGCACGACATGGATGCCGCGCGTGAGTGATTCCTTCGCCCACTGAAAATGGGTATTCGGTGGTGTCGAAATAACAACCAGGTCAAGAAGTTTGGAATTCAGCATCTCCGTTGCGTCACGAAACGGTGTCGCCTGTGGGGCAAGTTCAAGTGCTGCTGCCACACGTTCTGGATTCATGTCGCACACGGCCATCAGTTCGAGGCCAATGGTATTTTGGACTGCAAGATTGTGCTCATGTCCGATTGCGCCGTAGGCAAGTAGTCCGACGCGGATATTGCTGTTATTCATCGCTTCTGAGATTATCTCCCATACCTGCAGAACAGGAAGGCGCACGCTCATTTTCAGTGGAATGAGATCAATAGTCAAATTTTACGCCGACTGCGATAAGCGCTTTGCTGGCCATCTAGATATCAAAGTGATCCAAGTTCATGATCTTTGTTCAGGCACTCACAAAATCGCGCACAAACTTTTCGCAAGCATCATCTTGTGCATGAGAAGAAGGGCATTGTCTACGCGATCAAGTCACCGAGATTTGTCACCTCATATTCAGTGAACCGAGCGAGATTCAAGCAACGGGTATGGCGACACTGACGCAGATGGCGGCGGCAGGCTTAGGAGTTACCCTGTTGCCAGAGTGCGCAGAAAAAAATAGAGGCAGGCCCTGGGCGGGGAATTGTCACACGCAAGTTCGCTGGCCAATCTCCTTGCCACACGATTTCACTTACTGAGCAACGCTCTTTCGCACCTTTCCCGTTCCAGTCTGCTGTTGCGTGTCCGTGACAGTTGGTTATTTTTGATCTTTGTGCGGTAAGCCATTCGGAAAAAGTTTGGCGACGAGTTGTTCGCTGAGGGTTTGAATGCTCTTGGGTGTCTCAAGCATTTCGGCGGTGACTTTCACGTTGAATCCTCCGCCCTGCCAACGAGACGGTGTCGCTGTTGGGAGTGTTTCGTTTTCTGCGAAGGACACAATCCGAGTTGTGCCGTCGTGAAGGATGTGAAACTCCTTGATGTCCGCCCGGACATCGTTGCCTGAGAAGTGTGTGGAATCTTTGATCCAAACGCCAGCCCCGTTAAGCAGGGCAGCAGCCTCATTCCAAGACAAGCCGGGCCAATTGTCATTCATAAATGGCACATGTAGTTGCTTGGTGATTGGTATCCAGTGTTGATAATGACGATACGCGTATAGCCCTTCGCGGGTGAAGCCCCAACGAACGTTAGTTGGAAGTTCGAGCGGGACGTTGCCCGAATTCGTACCGTCGGTTGTATTTCCTGTGCCTTGCATGATGTCCTCCATCGAACCCAGCGTTGCCACCTTTCCCTATTGGGTGGTTGGCGGATCGTCAACGGGCCGGGCCCCTCGGATCCTCTTAATGGACAAACAAGACATTAACAGTTCGTTGAATAAAATGCAACTGAATGAGGCACACTGAAATTTGGCAGCAAACTCTCATCGCAGATGTTGATGTCGTTCGTGCGTTCATTGAAACCGGATCATAGGCGTGTGCGTGCAGTGGGTCTGCGACGACGCACGTTGCAGCAATGCGGCTATCAAACAAATCAGGGAATCACGCTCGTCACTAAGTGTCCATCAAAAAAGCGAGTGATCATGTATGTGAGGACAGCACCGGAACGGGACTATCAATCTGCATAACGCCATCGGTGCGAGATTCAACTGAGACGAATCCGTGAGGTGTCTGGACAGTAGTTTTGACCCAGTCAAGGTCACCGAGGACCGAGGCAATACGAAACGATGCTTACCTAGGGCCACCCGCAGTGACGCCGGCGATAGAACGCACATGATCGCTCGTCGGGTTGATGACTGTCCTTGACCCCGTTCTTCGGTCCAACTGACCTGGTCCCTGTCGACGGGACTGCGTTTGCGAGAGATGGACATCTGCAGCTATCAGATGCACCACATTTCGCACCATCTCCCGCCTTTGTGAGGCTGACACATCATTCCAAAGCCCAGTCATGCCGGGGTGGTGGTTGGGGATTACAACCGAGGATTGGCCGACCCCTGAACAGAATTCGCTCCGTGCATTTCATCGCAAAAGTCATGTCTCAGGAGCCGAAAGGTGGCAAGCTTTGAACCAACAAGAGGACCACAAGCCACCCGTGTGTTGAACTTCTTGAAATAGAAGGACGACATGGCTGTAGAACCAGCCATTGTGTAGCCTGACCATATGGCTTCATTTCAGAAATACATTGCGCCACTAGTCATTGTCGCAGTGTCGCTTACCGTGTTTTTTGTGTCCTACACACGGATCTAAAGCAGGGGCAATGCGACTATTTGTCCTTTGACAAATTGTCAATACCGTTACCGATAGCCATGAATGTCGGCGCCCATAGTCCTACGAAAATTCCGAAACGCTCTCCGGCTGCTCCGTCGAGACCGGCATCCGTTCCGCCCTGCGTGAACCATACGACAATGCTTCCGATAACTGACAGGAATCCGAGTGCGTATGAAAGATTTGCGCTGAAACCCAGTGCTTTAAGTTTTCTTAACATGATTCTCCAATATGGTTTTTAAGGGACTTGACTCTTTTAATGTAACACGAGCCTTTGGGTCGCAGCCGAGCATACTCGCAGATTTGACAATTTATTTTTGACACCCAGATTCAGCCAACCTGCGCACCAACTCAAAGAAGTCAGACTTGTGGCCCGCGTATTAGTTTTTCGAACTGAGATACATCCCTACAAAGTTTAGAAGTCGAAGGAGCCCTTGTGAGTGTCCCATTGTTCGTCATCCAAGAAGTCGGCTACTCCTTAGTTGATGATGCATGGATGCCCACGGTCACCTTTGATGTGTCACAGTCACCTGCGGTCGCAGATCTTGCCCGAGTGCATGCTGTTGAGGGAATAGGAGATGTCAGCACTCATGCGATTCGCCAAGATGACTCTGTCGTGGTTGGGGTGCAATTGGCAAGTCCAGTGCGAGCAATATTTGCGGTGGCTTTTAGTTATGCACTACATCGAGAATTCCTGAAAGAAGTAGCAACTGTCGGCACCCTGATATTGGCAACAACAGATACCGAAGTCTCCCGTGAAGAACGCCCACTGTGGCTCAGTATTGACATTGACGGAGACGCCCTGCGTCAAGCTTTAATGCTTGATGCTGATTGACTACGGCGCGAAGGCGCTAGAGGGAAGATCTGTTTCGCCATCGGCAATAGCTTGCACAATGCGACGCGCAACATGAATGGGGTCAAGGCCAGTGGGGAATTTTGGTGGAGTTCCAGCAATCGCCCGCGAGACTAAGCCCGTCTCGGTATGTGGTGGGCGGGCGTCAATCACCCTGACACCTGATCGCCGTGCTTCTCGCCCAAGACCCTCGTTAAATGAACGAGTGGCAGCTTTTGTTGCACCATAAACGGACATGCCAGGCAAATTTTGCTCCGCAATAACTCCAGAAATACCAACGAGCACTGATCCTTGTGACATGTTTTGGAATGCTGCCTGCATTAAAAAGATGTGCCCGAATGTATTAGTCAGAAAAAGTTCTTCAACTGTGTCAACTGATGTGCTGTTGACGGGTCCAAAAGCAACGACGCCCACGGCGTTAATGACGATTTCAAAAGAGCTGTGTCGTGCGACTACCTCAGCTATCGCTGCCGTGGCCGCTTCGGGAGAGCGAAGGTCTGCTCTGATATGACTAGGGTCATTGCGAGAAGCGCGGGAAATGGTGACAACGACACAGCCTCTGGCTTGAAGTTCGCTACAGAGAGCGGTGCCCAGTCCACCTGTACCCCCGGCGACAACGGCCACTTTTTGTGCGAACTCGAATGGTGTACTCATCTAAGTGTAAAGGCTATCGGGATGGAGGCGGAGCGAAACTCTCTAGCCCTTGTGGGGCAATGCCAAGGGATTCTGCCAGTTACGCGTTTCGGTGTTTTCAGTGACGCGTGGTGATGCTGGGGGTTGGTTGGCACTGTTTCGAGCGATCTGCCAAAACTAAACAGAATCTAGAAGCGAAACCTCTCCTAAGACTTTCTTCATCGATTCAAATGGCGAATCGACCTGTGGGTTTAGAAACCGAGGTCATGATTAGACAGGGACGAATTCTCGGCCGTCGGATGTGTGGACTTGGGTGACACCAGTGGTGTGTTCAACTGTTGTGGTGTAGTAAGCGGTTACTTTTCACGACTTGTGTTTTCAACATGACGGGTCGCCGTTGTCGGGCAATGGTGTTCAGCCTTCAGCCCAGGGTGTGCGATGGTTGGCCTCGCACGTTAAAGCCGTGCAGTCTGGCCAAATACATTTTCTTCGCCATAGGAAGATCGCCTCTCATGACCAACCAGTGAATACGCCTGATTTGCGACCGATATCAATCACGGTACCGAATGAACTCACGACAACACGACGTACGTGACTGATCATCGGCGTTCTGACTTGACGGTTCGGTGGCAGCTGGTTGGAGTCCAGCGAGCAGGCGACGAGCCCGACATCGATATCATCACTACAGCAACAGAGACTTCTGGGTTTCGTTCATCGTGGGCAGTAGATCTTGGCCCACGAAACGTATGGCGACTTGACAAACCGCGCAGTTTGTACTTCATAATGTCGTCAGTCGTAATGGTTGAACCCGAATCTCGACTCGCAGCCAAAACCTCGGGTGTCGTCAACGTCGCAGTATCAAAATAGTCGGCTGCGTAAATGGCAAATCTGACAGAGTTGCCCGCTTGTGCGCTGCAAACTTTTCGCTCGTTGAAAACAGAAACAGGTCACCTTGATTTCTTGACTGTGTCAGACAGCAATTCTGTTACATTTCAAGAGATGTTTGAGATTTCATGCCAGGAATTTGAGAGAATTGATGAAGTTATTGAGCGTGATTTTCAAGGCCTTTACTCAGGAACATTGGGGATGAGTTCAATAAGTGGTGGTCAAACAGCTGCTAATCAAGCGTTGGCAAATTTGGATATCACTGGATACGCCAATAGGCGTAATCAAGTCCTCCCAAAATCAAGTCGTGGTGCCTCAGTATTGTCGCCTTATATTCGCCACAATATTTTGACACTTAGTGATGTCTTTCAAGCCGTTCGCAAGGCGCCACACAAAGATCGTGAAAAGTTTCAGGATGAACTTTTGTGGCAAGAATATGCGAGGCATTTATATGCCCGAATGGGCGTGAGGCTTTTTGAAAATCTTCGGTTTGAAGCCAACAAAGACCAAGATGGTGATGGCTGGAATCGCGAAATGCGTTGCGTTGATGAAGTTGTCTCTGAATTAGAAACAGATGGATGGCTAGTAAATCAAACCCGAATGTGGCTGGCGTCTCAATGGACGGTGCGTGAGGAGAAGGGTTGGCTTTTTGGGCAAGAACGAATGTACCAACAACTTCTTGATGGGTCGCGAGCTGCAAACCTTCTGGGTTGGCAATGGACAGTTGGTGCGGGAACTGGTAAACCGTACGGGTTTTCAAAATGGCAAGTCGACAAACGCGCGCCAGGGTTATGTGCGAAGTGCTCGCTCGTTGGAAATTGTCCTGTAACTGAGTTTCCTGAGGAGATCTCACTTGCTCAGAGTGCGAACAATGAGCGTCTCAATATTGATCATGACCTTTCTGCAACTCGTGGGCCCATAGTGCCAGAAATAAATAAGAGAGCAGAATACGTGTTACTGACGATTGACTCACTAGGTGATGCAGACCGGGCGATGGTTGCTCATCCTGAACTACAAGTTGTATTTATCTTCAACGAGCCTGCATTGCGGAAACTTCAACTGAGTTCACTTCGGATCGCGTTTTATCTTCAGACTCTTCAAGATCTGTCTGCACGGAGAGACCTTCGTGTATATCTCGGCGATCCGTATCAATTTGCAAAAGACCACGCAGTAGCCGTGACGTTTGCACCAGTTCCTTCGTTTAGGAAATTTACAGACCTTGCTGAGGTGCATCCATACCCGTGGTTGAGGATGCCTCATGCTGGTTCAGTGAAAAGTTTTTCTTCGTGGCGTAAAAACCTTCCTAAAAGTCGCTATTCCCAAGTAGATAATCCGAGTTAGCGTAGTCTTTTCCCTCTGAGCGCACTCCAGTTACCTCATCCACACCCCAGTATTGATGGGAATTGCATATTCAAAGTTCCAGTGACGTGGAAGCCTTTAATCAATGATCGTTCGGCGTGGTGTCCAGACGAGGTAGTTCCAAATCCAATCGGCAAAAATACTTGTTCGGTTGCGACCGCCTGATAGGTAGGCGAGATGCAGAGCAAGCCACGTCAGCCAAGCGAGTGAGCCTTGAAACCTCAGCCATGAACGCATTTCGACAACAGCTTTGCGACGACCGATAGTCGCCATTTGGCCCTTGTCACGATATTTGAAAACTTCAAGAGGTTTACTTGACTCGCGTCGCTGAATCTGGCGCGCGACATGCTTTCCTTGCTGAATTGCCACTGGGGCAACCATTGGAAGTGGACGCCCATCGCTATCGGGGGAACTCGCGACATCGCCAACAATCCAAATTGAATCGCTGATTTGCAAATGTGAATTGACTTTGATTCGATTTCCGCGGTCTGTTTCCCCAAGAAATTTCCAATGTGGGGGTGCAACAACGCCTGCCGCCCAAATTCGGGTGCCAGCCACGATCTCACTGCCATCTTTAAGTCGCAGTGATCGTGGGGTCGCCTCAATAACGGTGGCATCAACGTGAACGTGCACGCCCATTTTGGTGAGGGTTTTGAGCGTGTATCTGCTTGAGTGTGGATGAAAGGTTGGCAACAACCGAGGACCTGCTTCAAGAAGTGTCACGGTTGCTTTTGGCGCGATGTGCTCAAACTCACGATGAATTGCACGCTGCAGCTCCATTACTGCTCCAGCAAGCTCGACACCAGTTGGGCCACCACCAACAATGACAACATTAAGACTCTCGGGAGGTACTAATCCATCTTCGACACTCTCGTATGCACTCAACAACGAATGACGAATATTGCGGGCATCAGCAACCGACTTCATTTGAAACGCATTCTCGGCAACGCCTGGTATTCCGAAAGTGGTGCCCTCTGAGCCAACTGCAAGAATCAGATCATCGTATGCAATTTTTTTGCCATTTGACAGAGTCAATTCTTTTTTGGTTACATCAACATTCGTAACTTCAGCGCGTAAAAAGTGCACATCTTCATACGCCGTGCGAACCGGGAATGCAATGTCATCTTCTGGCAGCGATGCCGTCGCTACTTGATAGAGGAGTGGTGAAAACAATTGGTAGGGATTTCGATCAATGAGCGTGACCGAGTAAAAGTCTGACTGACGTAACTTTTTAGCGCAGGCCAAGCCACCAAAACCAGCGCCGACTACAACTGCATGTTTTTTCGATGGTCGATCTTTGAGACTTGTACTCATTTCTTGATTCTACGATCTTTTGCCCAATGGTCGAGCTTCTGGCACCCCCCTTTGTGAGGCTGGCGTGTCATTCCAAACCTCAATGTTGATGAGGTCGAGGCTGGGGTTTCAGGGCTCGGGAATCGTGATCAACGATGACGCATGTTCGTGTATTGCTCGAACCGCATCGTTCGCTGAGCGTCGACCACGAAGTACCTCGTTTATTGTTCTCCACCCGAAGTCCTCGACGTCGGGAAATCGTGAATGCGGAGGGTAGGTGATCATGGACGATCGGATGGTTTCGGCGGTGAGTTGTAGCCGTCGGGCATCGACCGCGCTGGACGCCTTGACTGCTTCGAACGCGCCCACGTGTGCACACACGTTGCCACCAGCGGCATCGATTGCGGATGCTTCACGGCCGACGAGTCGAGCGACCAGTTCAGCGCTACGCCCCGGATCGTCGCATGTGCTGGGTATGGCCCACGCATGGCAGCCCGAGTAACTCACGCGACGATGTGACCCAGCGGGATACAACGCCGGCTCGAGCAGGTCGGCAATCGCGGAATCGCGAATGGCTCCCCAGCCGCCGGGCCAGACTCCTGAGGCATCAACCTGGCCATCGAGCAGGGCCTGATCCACTTGATCGTAATGCCAGTTGGGGAGGTCCGAGGGTATGTGCCTGGCCAAGCGGGACAGTGTCTCCACCGCTGCATCGGCTTGCGGGGACGAAATGGTGACGCGTCCCGCGTCGTCGAACAAGCGTCCGCCGGCACCCGTCACCAATTCGAAGAACGTGCCGAACAAACCTGATTCGCGTCCCGGGAACCCGAAGGCGATTGCCGACTCGACGAGTGCCGTCCACGTGTCCGGAGGACTCGACAGGCGGTCGCGTCGCCACCACATGATCCTGACGTCGACCAAGCGGGGCACGCACATCAAATCCTGCGCTGGTCGACACAGATCGACGGCGAGTGGAGCCAATTCCGATGGATCAACGAGATCGTCGAGGGGCAGGAGCCACTCGGATTGCGACGGCGCGTACTTGCTGTGGGTGGAGATGACGTCGAGTCGTTCACCGCGGCCAAACATGTCGGCAACCGCTCGGTTCAAGGTGGGGTGGTCGGCATGAACCACGATTTCCACATCGGCGTCGTTGAGCACCCGATAGAGATGGTCGTACATCGGCCCTCCGACGAGAGCGACGCGCAAGGTCATGTTTGCTCGATGATGCGGACTCCGCTGATACCGCCGTCGACCAGCAGATCAATGCCTGTTGTGAAGGTGTTGGATGCGGAGAGATAGACCACTGCTTCGGCGACGGTTTGGCAGGAAATCAGACTGCCGAGTGGTTGTCGACGACGCAAATTCTCGTATGAAGTCTCCGGGTCGTCGGAGGATGCGACGAGTCGTTGCACCCAGGGACTTTCGACCGTTCCTGGTGACACGCAATTGACTCGGATCCCGTGTGTCACCTCGTCGGCCGCCATCGCTTTGGTCAGTGCCAGTACCGCCCCCTTCGACGCCGCGTAAACGGCCCGTTGCACGAGACCCACGCTGGCGACGATGGAACAAGTGTTGATGATCGCGCCGGAGCGTTGACGACGCATCACGGGCAACACCACACGGCACATGTTGGCTGTGCCAAATACGTTCACGGCGAACACACGTTGCCAATCATCAGGAGAACTGGCGACGACGTCGCCCACTGCCGATACCCCAGCATTGTTGCAGAGCACGTCGATGCGACCGTGGCGAGCGACGATATCGGCAATCGTCCACTCGCACTGCTTCGGATCGGAAATGTCGATACCGCGATCGATATCGATACCTTCAACGAGGTCGCCGAGAGTTTCAAAACGCTCAACCATCGCCGAGCCGATACCGCCCGACGAACCAGTAATCACCACGACGCGCTGCACCATCGTTCTCCCCCCGAATTACCTATGATAGTTCTTTTGGAACCCTGGGGGAATTCATGAGCACTATCACGCACCTGACCACTCACGATCTTCGGGCCCGCACCTCGAAGTTCCTGCACGGTTCCGATGCGAACCACCCCGACCCCGACTACTCGGCTGCTTACGTGGTGCTGCACACCGATGGGCCCCACGCCGGCCACGGCATGACCTTCACCATCGGCAAGGGCAACGACCTGTGCTGTGCGGCCATCGAAGCTCTCGGCGAATTGGTGGTGGGTCGACGGCTCGCCGACATCACCGATGCCATGGGCGCCTTCTGGCGTTCGGTCACTAATCATTCCCAATTGCGATGGCTCGGTCCGGATAAAGGGGTGATTCATTTGGCTACGGCTGCGCTGGTGAATGCGGTGTGGGATCTCTGGGCCAAAGAGCGTGGCGTGCCTGTGTGGCAATTGGTGGCTGATCTCGATCCGGTCCAAGTCGTCGACTGCATCGACTTCCGCTACATCCGTGACGAGGTGGACGAAGTTCGAGCCCTCGAGATGCTCACCCAACGTCGGCGCGGTCGTGACGATCGTCTGGCGGAACTGCGGCACAAAGGATATCCCGCGTACATCACGTCGGCTGGCTGGCTTGGCTATCCGGAGGAAGAGGTACGTCGTCTGTGTCGCGAGGCGATGGCTGCTGGATGGCAGAGCTTCAAGACCAAAGTTGGAATCGATGTCGCTTCTGACCTTCGTCGATGTGAGGTGATGCGCGAAGAGATCGGTGATCAACGGCAACTGATGGCGGACGCGAATCAGGTCTGGGATGTGGGTCAGGCCATTGATTGGACCAATGAGTTGCGAGCGGCGAATCTGCGCTGGATCGAGGAACCCACTCACCCTGATGACGTGCTCGGGCATGCGGCGATTCGTCGTGGGGTGCGGCCTGTCGGCGTGGCGACCGGTGAACACGCAGCGAATCGCTTGATTTTCAAGCAATTACTCCAGGCTGAGGCCATCGATTATTGCCAGATCGACGCTTGTCGGCTCGGCGGGCTGAACGAGGTGCTGGCTGTACTCCTGCTGGCCGCCGCCCGTGATGTTCCGGTGTGTCCTCACGCCGGTGGCCTTGGATTGTGCGAATATGTGCAGCACATCTCGGTGATTGATTATTTGTGTGTGAGCGGTTCGCTGGTCGATCGCACTACCGAGTACGCAAGTCATCTGCACGAACACTTCGTTGACCCGGTTCAGATTCGCAATGGTGCCTATGTGGTGCCTGAATCTCCCGGATATTCCATCGAGATGCACGCCGACTCGATTCGGGCATTGCGTTTCCCCGACGGTGCCGAATGGCGATGACCCGGCCACGACTCGGGCTCGGCACGGCACCGCTCGCCAATCTGTTCAACACGGTGACCGAGGAAGCGGCAATGGCCACGATTGACGCGGCCTGGGAGATGGGTATCCGGTACTTTGACACTGCACCTCAGTACGGCCATGGGTTGGGTGAAATGCGGCTGGCTCGAGCGTTGGCCCACCGACAGCGCGATGAGTTCGTTTTGAGTTCAAAGGTCGGTCGCTTGCTCCAACGTAGCGGGGAGTCTCGGCCTCCGAGTGCCTTCGTCGACATACCTGACGTCGACCCGGTGTTCGATTTCTCTGGCGACGGCATCAGGAAATCGTTGGAGGAGTCGCTGGTTCGGCTCGGTGTCGACCGCCTCGATGTGGTGCACCTGCACGATCCCGATCTCCACGAAACAACTGCCCTCGAGGAGTCGTTCCCAGCATTGATTCGCTTGCGCGACGAGGGACTGATCGATCGGATCGGCTGCGGGATGAACCAATGGCAGATGCTCACCCGGTTCGTGGAACGCGTGCCTCTCGACTGTGTTTTGCTCGCCGGGCGATGGACGTTGATCGATCGTTCGGGTCAGCAGCTCCTCGAGACGTGTAGCACACATGGTGTCGAAGTTGTCCTCGGTGGAGTTTTCAATAGTGGTTTACTCGCTGATCCGACTGGTCGACCGACCTTCGATTACTCGCCAGCATCGCTGGAGATGGTCAAACTGGCGTCACGAATGGCCGAGATCTGCACCGATCACGGAGTCACTCTGCCGGCTGCTGCTGTGGGGTTCGCCATGCGCCAACAAGCAGTTGGCACCGTGCTGTTCGGTGCACGTTCGCCTGCCGAAATCATTGCCGATGTCAAGTTCGCCGGGGTGAATATTCCCGATGCGTTGTGGGAAGCGATTGATGAAGGTTTGGCTTCTCATAGAGAGAAACGGCGCAGTGTATGAGCGGTCACATCTACGAAGAGCGGGCTCTTCCGCACTCCGTTCAATGAATGGTCTTCTCAGGCAACCTTCGTGAGACTGGTTGATAATTCCAAATCCCAGTGTTGATGAGGCGGTGGCTGGGTTTCAGTAAAGGTTTGGAACGCGAAACGCCGTTGTTTGGAACGCGTGTTGCGGGGGGGGGCTTTAGCTGTAGTAGTTCGATGATGTGTTCATTGGATTTAGGTCTAGGCCTTTTTCGCGCAGGTCGGCAGGGGCATTGCTTCTTGTTGGTGTTTTAGCTGGTGTCACGATTGGTGGTGGTGTTGGTGTGATTGCTGCGTCGTCAACGAAAACTGTGACGGTGTGTGCGAATAAGAAAACAAATGTGTTGCGTTATGCCAAGAATGGCAAATGTGTGACCAAGACAGAAACGAAAGTGGTGTTGAATCAGACTGGTGCGACTGGTGCGACTGGTGCGACTGGTGCGACTGGTGCGACTGGTGCGACTGGTGCGAAAGGTGACACGGGTGCTGCGGGAACGAACGGAACAAACGGGGCTAGTACGAATTCGCAAGTTAAAAATATTTGTGGGGTTAATGGAACGACCGCGTGTGCGCTTGGAGCAGTGGGTCCTGGTGGTGGGATTGTTTTTATGACTCCATCAACACCGGGTAACTCATCTGGTTTGTTTGATGAAGCTGCACCATCAACCTGGTCATCTCCGTCGGGGGACCCAACGTCGGCGTGGTGTAGCAATACCTCCCAATTGCTTGGTTTTGCTTCTTCCGTGAGTGGCACGGGCGCGATGGATGGTGCTGCTAAGACAACAGTGATGTTGGGTGTGTGTACGAGTGGAGCAGCAAATCTTGCTGATGCGTACACAGCCACTGTGAATGGTGTTGTGTATTCGGATTGGTTTTTGCCGTCAAAGGGTGAACTGAACCAGATGTATGAAAGAAGGGTTTCTGTTGGTTTTGCTTCTGACGCCTATTGGAGTTCGTCTGAGAACGTCGCGGGCCTCGCGTGGGCCCAGGGCTTCAGCAGCGGGGTCCAGGCCGGCAGCGATAAGTCGAACACGTACTCCGTGCGTCCAGTGCGGGCTTTTTAGCTATTCACCTATTCATCTATTTGTGATCGGGTCGCCATCGGGGGCAAGAACACAAGAAAAATATTTTTTGAGATGTTGCCCTGTTTCTTTCCGCGTCTGGCGGGCTCTTGTACCCTTGACATTGATGACGTGAGGTGTGTCGGCGAATTTCGCTCCACATTTCGCACCATCCCCGTCAGTATTCGACTGACGAGTTGGTACATCAACTCGTTGCGTGTGCCGACCAGGTTGTACACGGTTGCTGCAGAGACGCCGGCGAGCGCAGCGATCTCTTCGGTGGTGATGTCAGCGGAGTCGCGTGTGCCGAGCAGGGTGACCGCGGCATCCAGGATGGCGTCACGGCGCTTCGCCTTGTTGAGATCCCTCGGTCCTTCCACGGCAAGAGTATGGCATGCCATGGCTGAGTTCCTTTCGATATAAGTGTCCAGTGTCGTGGTCTCCCGGAAGACTTGAGGGACTTGACTTTTAGACAAATTTTGAATTTACTTTAAATATGCGACACGATGAACAAGTACGTCTAATCAAACAACTTTGCGCCCACCTCGATGCGGGCACCAACGAAGACGCCGGTGGTCTGCGGCGCTTGCCGACGGCTACCTATACCGATTCGGCGCGGTCTGAGCGCGAGTGGAATGAGTTTTTCATGGCGACGCCGCAGTGCATTGGAATGTCTGGCGACCTTCCAGAACCGGGCTCGTTCCTGACGAACAATGACCTTGGAATTCCCATCTTGGCAACGCGCGATCAGGACGGGTCCTTCAAAGCATTCGTGAACTCGTGTCGTCATCGAGGAGTCATTGTTGAAACTGAGGAGCGCGGCACGGCACGACGCTTCATTTGTCCATTTCATGCATGGACCTACGACACCGGTGGCGCGCTGGTTGGTGTACCGAAGTCAGAACAATTTGGCGACGTTGACGAGAGCTGTCTCGGCTTACGTCCGCTTGCAGCAGAGGAACGGCACGGCTTGCTGTTTGTGCACCCCGACCCGGAAGCTGTGATTGATCTCGACCATCTGTTGGGTGAATGGTTCAACGACGAGTTCCCTACGTGGAACTTCGCTGAACTCGTTCCGTTGACGCGGCAGGTGTTCGACACGGAGTGCAACTGGAAACTGGCGATGGATACCTTTGGTGAGACGTACCACTTCTCCGTGTTGCACAAAAACACGCTGTTCAATGACTTCCACGGCAACGTGCATTGCTACGACGAGGCTGGCCATCTGCATCGGATGATCCTGTGCAAGCGCGACATCGACGCCATGCGTCTGTTGCCCGAGGAGCAGTGGGACATCACGGTTGCCGGTCTGCCCGTGTACTGGATCTTCCCGAACGTGATTCTGTTGCCGCTCGACGCTGGGTGTTTTCTTGTGCGCGCTTACCCTGATCGCAATGATCCGGGTCGGCATGTGAGCCGTGTGACCTTCTATCTGAAACCATCAATAGCTATGATGGGCGATGAGTTGACTGCATTCGCTACTGACATCGCTGAGAAGTTTTCGAACGTAATTCGTGACGAGGATTACGCAATGGCATCCTCGCAGCAGACTGCAGCGAATTCGGGAGCGCTGACGCATGTGATTTTCGGCCGCAATGAGCCCGCACTGCACCACTACCACAACACCTATCTCGCTTTGTTGGGCCTTGAGCAGTTACCGCTATTGGACGAAGCAGCCGTAACTAACGCGATGTAACACCTCGAAAGATTTGTTGCGTTGGCTGTGGTGCTCACACCGAGTGTTGTAGTCCGCATTCTTGATACTGGCCGCCATGTAATGACGAAAACGTCATTGACGAACAAAGGTAAACGCGCGCAAGTTCCACTTGGTACGCACGTATTCAAAGGCAGTGGGCGAGAAATGGAGTTGCCAGTGACAGCATTTGACGGAACTCCTGGCATCCAAATGGTGATTGATGGCAAACGCATGTGGCAACCCTTAGAGCGAGTGCAAACCAAACGACGAGGTACCACCTTGTATGGGCATTGGCGTATCCCAGAGCATGATGCAGTGAGTCCCCACCTACACGGACTGACTGCATGGATTCGCCAGTCGAGCACCGATGACGAACGCGCAACGGGTAAGCGACGCACCCGAGCACTACGAACTATTCCACCGACGGATACGGATTGGCGCCGTTTGTTTGGTGGTCGAGAAGACACCGAGTCGATGCACAACAACATGAAAGAAAAATGGTTCGGTCGCCGTGTGCGTGCAGTGGGTCTAGAACGTCGCGAACTTCAACTACGCGGTTACCAAATACATCAGGGCATCACTGCTCTTTTGGCGTGGCATTACCGAACCGGGGGAGACGTGTCTCGCTACTTCGG